>Ga0209417_1001315_pt1 | contig 46312 bp, 65 predicted proteins | sample RifGroF2_FD_184002 | JGI IMG/M metagenome (GOLD analysis project Ga0209417, IMG submission 184002) | Groundwater microbial communities from Rifle, Colorado, USA - Groundwater F2 (SPAdes) (version 2) | ecosystem: Environmental > Aquatic > Deep subsurface > Groundwater | place: Rifle, Colorado...
GGTCGAAATGCCTCCATTTTTGTGTTGACATCGGGCAACAAAACAGGGTAACACATCTTTTTTTATTTAAGAATATATAAAGTATATAAAATTTTATATGAAAAGCAGTTTTACACTTTTTTACCAATACTCAAAACCGATTCCCCTTGCTGTATAAAGCTTTTACTTGACAGCTGTCGGTAATGGATGTATTATATTGATATAAAGGCGGGTGAATTAAATGGAAATTGAAATTAAAAAAGATGACGCATTTGTTTATAAACCTAACAGAAATTTTGGTTTTGTATTTTGGACTCGAATTAATCTTTCAAAGCCAAAAGATTCAAAAATTCAAGAAAAATACAAAAGAAGAGGGGCTATTTTTTTAGACGAACAAAATAAAAATGTTCCGATTTTGCAACCCTGTATGGGTTGCGGTATTGAGTGTTATTCTGGCTCTTATGCTAAAAAGCCTGTTTGTTCTTATTGTTTAACAAGAATTGAGAGACGAAAAAACAAAAAGATAAAACCGCTTAAAAAAAGTTATAAAAGCAAAAAAGTTTTATGAAAATTTAGTAAAAAAGGGGTGTCATGTATACATTTCAGGTTAAAGGGATTAACGATATAGAACCGAATCAGATAGTCGCTCAGGATATGTTTATACTCCTGAGCATGATTAAAACTGCAAAACCTTCAGTCAGGTCAATAATAGATTATTTTATAATTTCAAATATTATAAACGCTTATAGATGCTATCCGAATGAAACTATATCAACGCTGTATTACGATTTCAAAGAAAAGGTAAAGGGGTATTATGAAAAACAAGAATAACACTTTTGAAAAAGCAGTTGTTGTCAATCCGGTTAAAGAAAAAACAGACCCAACAGAAGAATTTAAAATAATGCTTGATGAACAATTAGACAAATACAGGCTTGATATGACCTATATTGAAGCAATGTTCGGCAGTCAGATAATTATGCGGTTATTGTGCGGTAGAACCCTTCCTACACCGGGAATGTTAAACAGAATAGCCAATGAATTTAATTTAGATTCAAAAGAGCTTCAAAGGCGGATATATGGATAAAAGAGATTTTTTCGAAATGAATCAAACTGAAATAGCTGTTGATTCAATCGTTTCGCTTTCTTATGTTTTTGAAGAATGCGAAAATACAATTAATTTTCCAAGATGTTTTGTTTCTGGAATTAGAGAAAAAGGTATTGATTTTACAAAAGGCGGTATTACTTATCTCGGAGAGGGTGAAGAAGTAACTTTTTTAAGTAATAAAAAAAACAATTTTCTTTTTTATGTTACTTTAACAAACGGTGTAAAAGAGTTTTCTAAAAGGTATGAAACTGAAAACGAAGCAATTGAAGCAAGGCAAAGACTTTTAAGCCTTATGAATTGCAAATCTAATTATTAAGAGGTGAAAAATGGGAAACAGGAAATTTTTTAAGCTTAAAGGTGTTTCGTTTGATGTAGACGGAATAATAGCTTTAACGAATATATTAACCTATAACGAAAACGGATATAATTTTCATTATTACATTTATACAAGCCCTAATCAATCTTTTTCTGCTGATTTCGAAACAAAAGAACAAGCTGAACAGTCAAGGCAAAGGCTTTTGCAGTTAATAGACGCAATGGAAATTGAATAATGCCTAAAAAAGCAGAAAGAAAACAATTTATACCTACGGCTCAATCTTTTAGAATTATTGAAGGCAAAGGCTGTTTAGGAAGGGGTTTTTTCGCCCATATATTCGGTGTATGTGAAAAAACCCTTTGGAGTTGGACAAAACAGGGAATTCCTCATTTAACCGAAAAGAATTACCGGTATTACCCTATTGCCGAAGCTTTAGAGTGGTGGCTTAAAAACGTTTATCAGCTTAAAGAATCAGGCGAAACGATAACAAGAAAAGACCTTGCTGAAATTAGAAAAAAAGAAGCTGAAGCGGACATAAAAGAACTTGAACTTGCAAAGGTAAAAGGTAACCTTGTTGCTTTTGAAGATATAGCGAAACAGCTGGCTTTAAGGGCAACATATTTCAAAACAGCTCTTGAAGAAATGCCGAGAAGTAATGCTGTTGAAATAATGAACTGTGAAACAGAAAAAGAAGTTGTTGAATTTTGGCAAAGATGCAATTCAGAATTATTATCAATATTCTCAGATGAGCTTGAAGTAAGACAGAAAGATGAATTCAGCAAAAATTTACAAAAAGCTGATTTGGAATGAAAGTTTCTAAAACGGTTAAAAACAAGCTTTCCAAGCTGATTGACAACATTAAGTACATTTCTAACCGAGAAATAAACGCATACCGTCCTATTGTTAGATTAAGCCCTGTTGAGTGGTGTCAAAAAAACATGGTGCTTGATAAAAAGACAACAAACTATCCCGGAAAGTATAATCCTAATTTAACCCCTTTTGTTATACCGATAATGAACATTTCCGAGAATCAGGCTGTTGAGGAAATAGTTTTGATGTTTGCCTCTCAGGTAAGCAAAACGGTTATGATGGTAGGTTTGGCTTTACAAAGCCTTGCCCAAAACGAAGGCTCTCATTTATGGGTTATGGACAGTTCTGATAAAGCAATTAAGATGATCTCAAAACAGAGATTCAAACCAACCCTTGATTCATGTCAGATTCTTAAAGAAAGTTTAATTCTTGACGGTGGCAAAGAATCCCTGAAGCATTATAACTTTACAAGGGCGACAATTTCTTTTGTCGGTGCAAATTCGCCCGGTCAGTTAGCTTCAGATTCAATTAAAAGAATTTTTGCCGATGAAATAGACAAATACCCTGCTGAATTTACATCAGAAGCGGGGGCGGTTCAGCTTTTAAGGTCAAGAACAAAGGCTTTTAAGTTTGATAAAAAGATGTTTTGGGCTTGCACTCCAACAACAGAAGAAGGAAACATTTATCTTGAATTTACAAGCACGACACATCAGTATTATTATTTTGTTCCATGCCCTAATTGTCTTGAATTTCAGTTATTAGAAGATAATCAGCTTAAAACATTAAAAGAACTTGAATACAGCCCCGAAACAGAAGATGAAATATTAAAGCAGACTTATTACGAATGTAAACACTGTAACAAAGTAATAAGAGAACGGCATAAACCTGAGATGTTGAGGAATGGAGAATGGAGAACAAAAGACGGCGAAGAATTGAAGCCAAATAGGAAAATAGCCTTTCAGTTAAGCTCTCTCTATTCCCCTTTTGTTTCTTTCGGTGCATACAATCTTGAAAGGCTTAAATGTAAAGATAATCCTATACTTTTAAGAGATTTTGCAAACTCTTGGCAGGGTTTGCCTTATAAAGAAAGAAGTTTGTCTGTAGATAAAGAAGGGCTTGAGGGGCGTTTATCTTTGCACAAAAAAGGAATTGTTCCGAAACAGGCAAGAATAGTTGTCGGCTCAATAGACTGCCAGAAAGACCATTATTACTGTCAAAGAATAGCTTTCGGCTATAAATATAAAGCTTGGGTTATAGACTGGTGTAAAGTTCAGACCTTAAAAGAGGCAGACGATTATTTTAGGTGTGAAATGCTTTCTAATGACGGGCAGAAAATATATAAAACTAAAAAAGTTGCAATAGATGCAGGATATGAACCGGCTGATGTTTATTTGTGGTGTCTGCTTAATCAGGAAAACACCGATTTATATATCCCTGTATTAGGCGCAAGAACAAAAATGCAGAAGAATTTTACAGCAGGGCAGATATTATATGACATGCCCTCATTTAACCGGAAAATAAGGGTATACAGGGCAACGGTCAACACGAATGTATATAAAGAAATGATTTACGACAGACTTAATAGAAAACCTAATTCAAACGGATCTTTTAATTTATACAGAAACCCTGAAAAAGATTTGTGCAAACAGTTAACAGCAGAAGAAAAACAGGAAAAAAGAGTAAAAGGAAAGCCTTCAGTATGGGAATGGTTTGTTAAAGGCGAAAACCATTTATTAGACTGTGCTGTTTATAGTTTTTTCCTTGCTGAATATTTGGGTATTTACCGATGGAATGTTAATCCCGATTACGATAATCATAATAACGAAAATATGTTTCAAGACGAGGATAATAAAAGCCCTTTTATTGAAAAGATAAAAGATATCATGCAGGAAAAGGAAGAAATAAAGCCCGTCAAAGAAAGAAAAAGAATACAGGCAAGCAATAGGTTTAAAAGACTTTGACAAATCAATTTTAATTTGATAAATTAATCAGCATACGCATATTTGAGTAAAACATTTTGCTGTTCATCTTTATATAAAGGAGATGAATCTACAGCTTAAAAAAGACGGGTAGACTATTGGGTTAGCACCGTCTTTTTTATTTTCCCAACAATTCTAAAAAAAACGAACAGTTGCGTTTTCTGCAACAGTTAAGAAATCCTTAATAGTTCAACCGTCAAGTATTCCTTTGCAATTCAAGTGCAATTTTTGCACCTCCATTGACAAACGCAAAAATTGCATGTATACTTTATTTTCGGGGGAACCATGTCTTATTTAGATGTTTCAACATTAACAGCAGAATTAACCGCTATCAATAGTGCAATTCTTGCATTACTTCAAGGCGGAGCAAAATCTTATATGCTGGGCGATAGGCAGGTTACCAAGTTAGACTTGAAAGAACTGTGCGACAGAAGGGATAAACTTGTAAAACAATTAAACACTCTTGAAGGCGGAACAACATCAAGGCGTTTAATGACTTTTGGAACATGGCGGAGCAACAGATAATGAGTTTTTTACAAAACATTATTAATTATTTTAAGGATTCTCCTGTTGCTAACACTTCAAAAAGAATAATAAACGAAGTGGCGAGTAACAATTTTTCCTACGGGTTTAAGAGAGGTTACGATGCCGGAAAAACAGGCAGGCTTTCAAAATATAATGTTCAGACAACAAAACCTTTTGCAGAAGAAATTAAAGGTGATTTCAAAACAATACTTGCAAGGGCAAGGGATTTAGAGCTAAATAGTTCTCAGGTAAACAGCATACTTAATGCCATAAACAGAAATGTAATTAGAAACGGAATTAAATTTCAAAGTAAAATTAAGACAAGCAGAAGAAACCTTAATGAAAAACTGAACAGAGATATCGAAGAAAACTTTAAATACTGGTGTAGAAAAGAAAACTGCGATATAACAGGCAAAATGTCTTTTTATGATATGCAGTCAATGACCGCAAGACGGCTTGAAATTGACGGCGGTTTATTTATTAAAAGTATATGGAATCCTGCATTAAGATACCCTTTACAGTTGCAGTTACTTGAGATTGATTTACTTGATATTTACAAAAACGAAGTGCTGAATAACGGCAACAGTATTATATGTGGTGTTGAGATTACACCTTTTAGAAAACCAGTCGCGTATTGGCTTAACCCCGAACCAAACAAGCCTTATGACAATTATTCGCAAATGACCGTTTCTGTCAGAATCCCTGCAAGTGAAATTATATTCATTTACGACATTATAAGAATCGAACAGTTGCACGGTATTTCAAACCTTGCAAAGATTCTTCCGAAGCTTAGGGATATAATGGATATTGAAGAAAATGAACTTGTAAAAGAAAAAATTCAGACTTCATATTCCGCTATTATTACAAAAAATGAATTTGGCAGTTTAACGGAATCTTTTGCAAATGAAGAAACCAACGCAGACGGGCAAATAGAGGATATGCACGAGGCGGGCGGTGTTGTTTACTTGGAACAAGGCGAAGATGTTAAATTTCCTGAAAAACCTAAAGGTGAATCAGGTTATGAATCTTTTATGAGAGTAAATATAAGAAATTTTGCGAAGGCTGACGGGTGGAGTTCCGAACAGATTTCGGGCGATCTTTCACAAGCTAATTATTCATCAGCAAGAACGGGCAGTATTGAAGATGAAAAGAATGCCGAGATTTGGCAAAAGAAAATAATCGACAAATTTTGTCAACCCATTGCCGAATGGTTTGTTGATATGCTCATCTTAACAAGAAAAGTAACAGCTATTGATTATTATAATAATCCTTATAAGTATTATGAGTTTTTATGGTTAAAGCCGGGTACAAAGTGGATAGACCCTAAAAAAGAAGCAGAAGCGAATTGGCTTTTAATTGCAAAGGGGCTTTTATCGAGGCAGGATTATTACGCAAGTCTTGGAAAAGATTTTGAAACAGAAATGGAACAGATTAAATTTGAAAAAGAATTAATGAAAAAATACGGGCTTTCTGAAATGGCAGTAGACGATACAGAACAAGACAAAGGAGAGAATAAAGATGCCAACAGTAATGAAGAATAAAAACATAAAAGACTTTATAAGAAATGAAACGAGCTTTGTCTTTTCTGAACTTGCTTTTGATAAAAAAGAAGAAGGCAAAGAAGAAAACTATATAAGGTCTATGACATTTTCTACAGAAAATGAAAATGTTAATGATGATTTTTTTGAAAGTTACGCAGTAAAACTTTTACACGGTAACGGGAATGCAAACTTCGAAAGAATAATGAAAAACGGCAAGTTTTTCAGAAGACACGATACAAGATCTGACCCAATAGGAAAATTGTTAAACGTAAGAATAGAAAACCGTACAGGCAAGGCAGATGTTTTATTTAATAGTAAAGACCCTGAATCTATGCGGGTTCTTCAAATGGTTGACGATGGTTTTCTTGACGGCGTTTCTGTTGGTTACAGAGTTATCGAAATAAAAGAAACTGACAGAAAAAACAAATACGGTAAAACAATACTTGAAGCTACAAAGTGGGAAGCAAGAGAAGTTTCCGTAGTTTCAATTGAAGCAGATAGCAATACCGGTTTCGGTAGAACCTTGTCTATAAATAATGATGAAAAGGAGATTCCAAAAATGACTGAAGAAGAAAAAAAAGCGATTGAATTAGCAACCGCCGTAAGAGTGGAAGCCGAAACACGGGCAAAAGTTGAAGCCGAGTTTATGGCAAAAGAAGCCAAAAGAATCGAAGAAGAAAAAGCGGTTAACACTGTAAGAACTGAAATAAACAAATTTCAGGAACTTTACGGCAAAGACTGTTTGACAGAAGGACAGAGAGGCGAGATCGAATCTAAAAAAGATATCAACCTTGCTTACCGTTACATTGTGGAAAACAAAAGAACCGTTCCTTTTGAAACAAAGATTTCCGTAAGCAACGAAAGACAGGAAAATTTTTCAAGAGCAATGACTGACGGTATTTTTGCAAAAACAAACAATGTTGCCCCTGATTTTGTTTCAAAAATGAACAGAGATTCATTGGGTTTCAGAGAAATGCCTCTTATTGAACTTTGCAAAGAACTTCTTATTGTAAGGGGTGAAAAAACAAGAGACGAACTCAGATTCATGAGTTCCATGAAAATTGTCGGGCTTGCAATTGGAACAAGGGGTATTTCAAACGGCACAGCCGATTTTACAAATATCCTTATGGACGCAATGAACAAAACGGCAAGAAACGCACTCATGTTAGCACCTGATTCAGCATGGCGAGAGATTGCTAACGAAGTAAAAACAAATGATTTCAGGTCAATTCATTCTGTCGCTATGGCAAATATGCCGTCTTTTATTGATCACAAACTTGATGAAAGCGGAAGGTATAAAAGTGTAAGGGTGAACGACAGCAAAGAAACTTATTCAGTAGCAACTTATGCTTATAAGTTTTCACTTTCAAGACAGGCAATCATCAATGACAACCTTAAAGTTTTCAACGATATCATTCCTTCTATTGCGATGTCTGCTGAAAGGCTTATTATGGAGCTTATAGCTGAAATAATTGTTGCAAACGCTTCAATGGGAACTCCGGCAGGGGCATTGTTCAGCACAGCACATGCAAATCTTCAGGGCGATCTTGCTCCAAGTATTGCAAACCTTAACACAGTTCACGTTGCACTTGGCAAACAGACTGAAATGCCTGTTGATGGTGTTGCAAGTAACAGAATTCTCGGTTTCCCTCTCAGACTGATTCTTTGCACAATTGCAAACGAAACAAAGTTGAACAGTATTGTAAATTCAGAACTTAATGTCGATACAGCCGCTTCAAACGAGAAAAACAGATATTATCAGAATTTGAAAGTTGTTTCTTCTCCTGCTCTTTATTCAGCATTAAAGGCTGTTGGTTCAGGTGCAGAATATAACTATTTTGGCTTTTGCGATAAGAGGCTTCGCCCAACCTTTGAAGTAGCAAAACTTAGAGGCGAAGATGGGCTTTACATTGAACAGATTACTGAAACTGATGTTGACGGTGTAAGCTTTAAAGCAAGAGTTGACGGCGGTGTGGGTGTTCTTGACTTCAGAGGTGTTCAGAAAGTAGCGTACAACGGTTAATATCAAATAAAAGGAGAGTAAAAAAATGGCTTTTAATATTAATTTAGCTTTAGACCATTACGGAGAACTTGAAGAAATTCAGGCGGTTAATCCTTCCGGAGCGATACTCACGGCACATCAGCCGACAGTTTTTGAGGATAAGATTATTATTTCAAAAAACGGTTTGGCAATCGGTGCTACAGGGTGGTTCTGGTGTAAAGGTGTTTTCAAAGTTTCAAAAAATACAGCAGTAGCTTTATCTGCCGGGGATATTGCGTACTGGGATATCACTGACGGAAATGTAAATGCGGACAATAAAAACAATAAACCAATGGGTGTTGTTCTTGTTGATGCCGGTGCTTCAGATGCGTTCTGTTATATCAAACTTAACGAATATGCTTTTCAGGAAGCAAGAAGTATTGTTTCGATAAAGAATGATTCAGGTGCAGATCTTGCAGTCGGCGGAGTTCTTCCAACAAAACCGAATACAGCTTATTCAAGAATTTATGTCGCTTCTGAAGCTGTTACAGATTCAGCAACAGGTAAATTCTATTCCGATATAGCGTGTTCTCTTGCTAAAAATCCTGCTGTTGCCTTCACAAGGGGTATAATCGTTAACTGGTTAGCTTCAACAAGTAATTTCCTCACAACCGCAACAGTAACAACAAATATCTGTATTGCCGGAAGAGTTCTTGCAGATGCAGGAACAGGCGTTTCGACCGCTGTAATAGATATTGCCGACAGAGGATAATCTGAAAGGTTTAAGGGGTGGCTAAAAACCGCCCCTTTCTTGCAAATGGGAATAAAAGATTTACTTATTAATGATTTGAATAATATATTTTTTAACGATGATAACTTTTTCAGCGAAACTGTTACATATTCTGTATTAAACGCAGATAGAACTTATACAAATTCAACAATCATAGTAAATCTTTCCCGTAAACAAGAATTTCTTTTTGACGATGCAGACGGCGGTGAAGTTATTCCCGCGCATTGCTTCATAAGAACATCAGATATTGCAGTTCCCAAGTATGGAGATTTAATAACAGATTCTTCAGGCAATATTTGGACACTTCAATACTTAATGAGCGAAGAAAGCGGATTAATCAAATTTATGCTTCACAGAAATCACAGGGTTAAAATAAAAAGGTACGGTATTTAATGGTAAAAATAAGTTTCAACTTATTCGATAATGTTTCGCCGATGATAAAACAAATGATTGTTTTATATCCTAATGCCGTTAAAACAGCCTTAAATTCTGTCGGTTGGTTTCTTAGAAATATGATAATGTCGGGTATTAAAACTAAAAATCCCGGCGGTTCTTATTATGCTGAACATGCAGATGTAACAAAATCAAGGAACATCGATAATGTGAAAAGAACTCTTGGCGATGGTAAAAGAGTTAAAGTCAGTACAAGTTTTTCAACGGCAACAGGAAATAAAAAAGTTAAAGGCGATTTATATAAAACTAAAAGCGGTAAAGATAGAAGATACACAAAAAGAAGGCAGTCAAAGCCTCCTGCAATGTTAGGAAAATTAAGAAGTGCAACAAGATATAAAGTTTTTTTTAATAAATCAAATTTAAGCGGTTCTAATGTAAAAATCGGGTGGCTTGAAAACAAAATGAAGCGTGGCGATTTAACATTAAATCAGCTTGGTATGATTCATGAAAAAGGCAAGAAAATAAATGTAACAAGTAAAATGAGAAGGCTTTGGAGAATAGCGGGTTATGCACTTAAAAAATCTGTAATAGATATTCCCGCAAGACCAACAATTCAGCCTGTATTTAGAAGATATAAAAATCAGATTATAAAAGTATTTGAGAATAAATTAATATCAAGAGTAATAAATCAAAAAAAGAAATCTTTTTCAAAACTTTTGTTTAAGGAGCTTGTAAAATGAACGCAGGACTTGATTATTTCTCAGCGGGTTATACAGCAAGGTTTGACGGCAAACAGATTGATAAAGCCGAATGGGTTTATTTGCGGGAAACACAGCCTGAATCAATTGTACCGCATTATTTCTATTGGGATAGTGAAGAAAGCTGTCAGAAGATTATTTACACAGACGGCAATATATACAGGTGGAATCCTTCAGAAACGCAGATTGCAGGGTTAGATTATTTTATAAGGGTTGAATAATGCAAATTACAGGATTAGAACCCAATTTAATATTAGGTTGTAATTTAACAAGTGATGCCGTTGATTTAAAAGGCAATGTTGCTTCAATTACCGGTTCTCCTGTTTTTTCAGAAGCTGACGGGGTAACATTTGACGGTTCAAGCAGAATTGGTTACGGCGATTTTATCGCAATTTTTACAGCTTTAACAATTGCTTTTTATTCAAAACCTTCTTCTTTTGGAACAAGTAAATATGTTTTTTCTCAAACACAAGCAACACCGTTTGCCAACAGCACTTTTATTATTTTTTGGAGTGGTGCAACTTATAGACTTTACATTATTAAAGCTTCAGGAGTGTACGCTTTTAGAGAGTGTTCTATAAGTGTTAATGACGGAGATCATGTTGCATTTGTTTTTTCCGGAAGCACAAGAATTGATGTTTATGTTAACGGCGTAAAACGAAACGGCAGTTTAACGGGTGCTATTCCCGATGTTATGGCAAATTCAAGTGTTGCCGTTTCTCTTGGTGCAAGTGCAACCAACATCGCTCCTGTTCTCGGCGGTTCTGTTAAGTATGTTGAAATGTATGATGTTGCAAAAAGCGATGCGGAAATAACAATTTTGTTCAACACAAGAGAAACCCCTGATCTTCCAAACCCGCCTGAAACCGTAAACGCTTATGCAACGGCAGGAGTAGACGGTGCAATATTTGTTTCATGGTCAGCACCTTCGGCAGGAGCAACGCCCACAAGTTATAACCTTTATTATTCAACAACTTCTCCTGTAACAACAGACGACACAAAAATAAGCGGTTTGGTTATAGGTGATTCGCCTAAAATTATAACAGGCTTAACACCTGCAGTTGAAATTTTTGTTGCAATGACAAGCGAAAACCTATCGGGTGAATCAGCTTTATCAGCAGAAGATTCAGCAACGCCGACAGGTACAGCTCCTGATGTTCCTGAAATTACAACATTATCGCAAAATGTATATTATTTTGAAAACGGTTTTATAACAATAGAAGGCATTTGCGGTGATGCCGAACAATTTATATTAGTTTTTAGAAATAATTCCGAACTTGTTGAAAGGGTTTATCATCATTTTTCAGGTACAGATTTTACTATAAGCGATCTTCCTATAATTGAAGGAAACAACACTTTTAAGCTTTTATCATGTAGTAAAAATTTATGCTCTTTATACAGTGATACAATTGCCATAACCGGGCATGATACAAAGGTAACGATAAACAACACCTTTAAGCTTTCATCTGTTGCAGAATCGTTCTTTGATAGGCTTATAACCGATACTAATTTTCACGCATGGTGTAATACTTATATCGGATCATACCCTAAAATTCTTTTAGGTGTAAATGAAAATAATTATCCTGATGATGATTTTTTTATAGCGATAATGCCAGAACGAAAAAATTTAGGCGAAGTTCAGAATACAAATGATGTTTCAATAGTTGTTGCCTGTGTTTTATCAGATGGTGTGGTTCAAAATGAAATTTCTGATCCTTATACAGCTATTAAATATGAAAAAATGTCAGGGGTTTTATTAGTTGATGAAATCGGCGAACAAGTTAAAAAATATCTTTCCCTGGAAGCACAGAAACACGGTCAAAGCCTTGATGATGTAAATTATCAGATTAATAGAGTTGAAGCGTTTCCCGCTTATGTCTGTCAGTTTAGAGTTAACATAACAATAATGAATACAATCGGCAGTAATTCTCAGTTTACATGGTAAAATTTTTTAGGAGGATACATTAATGACACAAGCTAAAGGTTTTAAAGGTTTTCTTGTTTTTCAGAAAGAAACAACTTTTGGAGTAAAACCAACAACAGGCAGAGCGTTAAAACTGCCGATATTTTCACAGGGATTAAAAGCTAAACCGACAGAATTTCAAACAAATGTTCTTGACGGCAGAAGAGATGAAGCTGAAACCACAAGAGGGAATATTGATTGTTCGGGCGATATAGTTCTCGGAACTTACAGAAGACATTTCCCTTTTATCGCTCAAATGCTTCATAATAGTCCGACAAGTGATATAACTTTTGTGGTATCTGCAACAAACAACAAAATGGATTTGAATGAAAACGGCGGGGCTGAATTAACAGCAACTCTTGACGCAGGAAACTATTCTATTGCACAGCTTGAAGCTGAATTAAAAAAACAGCTTGAAGTTGCAGGGGCGGGAACTTATACCGCTGAATATAACAGAGCGACAAGAAAATTTACAATATCTGCAACAGGTGTAACAACCTTTTCATTTCTTTTTAAGACCGGCACAAACAGGCTTGTATCACCTTATGATATGCTTGGCTTTTCAACAGGTGCGGATATGACAGGTGCTTTAACGATAACAAGCACAGTCGCATTAGATGAAATTCTTATTACAGCCGACAACAACAAACTTGACTTTTCAGACGATGCGGGGGCAGAAGTAACTGCAACAATTACAGCGGGAACTTATACTTTAAGAACTTTGCTGACTAAAATAAAGACCGAAATGGAAGTTGCCGGGGCTTATACATATACAATAAGTTACAGCGATTCAACAAAGAAAATTACAATCGCTTCAGACGGTACAAGTCTTGAGCTTAAATGGGCAACAGGGACAAACACATTAATTACAATTGGTCATATTCTTGGTTTTGCAGTCGGTGCAGATGATACGGGTACAGCAACTTACACAGCCGATGCGGTTCAGAATCTTTATGCAGATTATATTTTTTCAACAAGTGAATCTCAGCCCTCATATTCGATTGAATACCATCAGCCTGATTTAGGCTATTACTTTCTTTATACCGGCATTAAAGCGGGAAATGTAGCTTTTTCAACAGGAGCAGATGCAGAACTCAATCTCACCATTTCAACAATGGGGAAAACTGGGGTCAAATACACTTCTGCACAGTTATCAACTTATGATGAAATAACAAATCTGGCACAGTGGCAGACAACGGGTTCAAGTTGTACTCTTGATGATGTTGCTTATGGTTCTGCAAACAATCTTGAATTTGCTCTTGATTATGGAATGGACGGCGATACATACACCTTAGGAAACGGTACAAGAGGAAGTTTAACAGAGGGTAAATACGGTTTTTCAGGAACTTTAACCGCTCTTTGGGAAGATGATACTATTATTGCAAAAGGCGAATCCGGAGAACTTACAAAACTTGAATTGACAATGGAGGCGGATAAATCTTTAAGTTATTCAGATGCTGAAAAATTTATTCTTGAATTTCCTGCAATTAAATTTGAACAGGAGTTTCCGGCACTTGAAGGGCCTGCAGGAATTAAAACAGTCAGCCCGTTCAGAGCAAGTTACGATCAGACCGCTTTAACATCAATAAAAATGACAATTAAAAACAGCAGAAGCCACAAAATATTTTAAGGGGTAAAACATGATAGAAACAAAAGGACTTGATATTTTTCAGATTAAAGCGCTTAAAGACAGAGGATTTGATTTGTTTAAGTTAAACGAAACAAACGCAGATGTTTCAAGTGTAGATTTTTTTCACGCTGTTGCAGAAGTTGCTTTCCCTAACGGTGAATTAAAAGGTATTTCAGGAAATAAAGCAATTGAATTAATTTCAGAAGCAATAAAGAAAACTTTTTCAGGTGATGAAGCCTCAAAAAACTAATAGCCCTCTGGAAGTGGGAAATAGACGAAAACAGAAGTAAATACTGTATTGACTGTATAGAAGTGCAGAAAAATTCATTAAAAAGAATAGACTGCAAAGTTTGTGCTTTTACTTGCCCTGTACCTTTAGATGAAAATTACTTTTTTTATCTTGTATGGGGCAGAATAAAGCATTGCAGAAATTCAAACGGATTAATAGAGTTTGCCTCTGTTAAAGTAATAGCGGATATATTAAAGTATCAGCTTTCAGAGGAAGATTTAAGAAAAATAACAATACTTGAAAATATTTTATCTGAATATAAAGTGAATAAAAACGAAGATAAACACTTCAGTTTTTTCTTAAAAAAAAGGGCTTTCAAAAATGTCAAATGATGTAATAATTAATGTTAAACTGCAAGATATAGCCTCTGCTGAGTTAAAAAAACTTCAGGGAGAATTTAGCGGTTTTCAAAAAAATGTGGTCAGCCTTGGAGCTTCTTTTTATGCTTTGCAAGTCGCTTGGAGTAAAATAAATGAAGTCTTTGCAAAATTTTCTGATTTAATTAATACAACCGCTGAATTTGAAAGAATAGGGGTTGCCCTTAAAACCGTTGCCGGTTCTGCACAAAAAGCAAAAGAATCTTTAACGTGGATAGAGGAGTTTTCAGCTAAAACGCCTTATTCGCTTCAACAGGTTTCCGAATCTTTTACCCGTTTAAAATCAATAGGAATAAAAGACGTTCAAGGCGAACTTGCTTTTTTAGGAGATACAGCCTCAGCTTTTGGAAAAGACCTTTCAACAGCGGTAGATGCTTTTACAGGCGTTTTGGTCGGTAGAACCGTAATGCTAAAGCAGTTTGGTATAACCGTTAATCAAATTGGCGAACAGATGACTTTCAACTGGGCTGAAAACGGTAAAGCCATGAGCAAAACAATTGGGAAAAACAGAGATGAAATAATTGAACTGCTTCACAGCATTACAGGAAAATATAAAGGGGCAATGGTTGATTTAATGCTTACTTTTACAGGCATTTTTTCAAACCTTGAAGATCAGTTTAATTTGTTCAAAAAATCACTTGCAGAGGTTGCGGTTTTTCAAGATGTAAAAGCTATGTTCCTCGGATTGTCTAATACAATAGATTCTTTGAGAAAAAACGAAGCTTTTTTACAAAAGCTTTCTTCTGTTATTCAGTTTACTTTAGATGTAACAAAACTTCTTGGCGGTGCTTTTGTTGTAGTTTCCGCCGTAATAGCCGATACATTTAGTTTAATAATGGGGCTTGAAAATATACTCGAAAACACTTTTCAAACGGTTAGAAAAATTATAATTAAAACTTTTCAAAGAATCGCTATTGAGGTTAAAATTATATTTTACGATATGCTTGAAACGATAAGAAGTATATTAAAGCTTGTTCCAATTATAGGCAAAAATATTGACACGGTTTTAATTAGTCATGAAAAAACAATTCAAGAATTAAAAAACAAAAGCGTTCAAAATATAAAGGAAATTCAAGATTCTTGGAAATCTTACAAAAACACTTTTAAAGATGAATTTGTATTTACAGAAACAGCAATAAAACTTTACTACGAATACGCAGATGCGATTAACACAGTGGGTAACGCATTTGATAAACTAACAAGAGAACAAAATGCAAAAAGCACAGCAAAATCATTAAGCGAAGCTGATAAAGCTATATTTGATAATCTTGAAAGGTCAATACAAGCTCATGACGGTTATGAAACTTTAACGGGTAAAATAAAAAAACTGTTTAATTCGATGCAGGGTTTTAAAGATAATTTGAAAAATGTTTTTGAAGTTCAAGGCGGTATTTTTCAAAGCATTTTTGGCCTAAAAGATATAAATGTATCTTTCGGAAATCTTAATAAAGCTTTAACCGATAACTTTGAAAGTGTTTTGACAGGAATAAAAAAACAAAGAGATTCCGTTATCGCTATAATGAAATCTTATGTTTCGGCGATAACCAGTGTTGATGTTTTTTTGAAAAGAAGCTTTCAGGAAAAAGAAGATACATTGCAAAGATTCGGAGAAAGTATAAAAAGATTTTTTCCTTCTGCAGGAATTATTTCTAATTTACTCAACACTAAAACAGACGAAAATACAAACAAACTTATAGCTACAACATATGCGATAGGCAAAGCAAATGAAGAAGCTGTAAAATTAATGTTTGGCTTCGCTTCGGTTGGAGAATCGGCTGGAATCATGGGCGAAAAAGTAAAAGAAGAATTTAACTACATGGCAAACATTGCGAAAGACACCGCAACAGCAATGAATACCTTTTTTAGTGATTTCTTTTTTGATGCCTTTAAGGGTAATTTAGACAGCCTTTCAGATTACTTTAATAACTTTCTTGATTCAATATTAAGAAGTCTTTCAAATTCACTTGCTCAAAATGTTACAAGTGGCTTAATGGGTTCTTTAAGCGGTGCATTTGGTTTTAATCCTAATAATCCGCCTTCGGGTTCTACAACATATACACAGGCTTCAGCGGGTATTATTTCATCTTCTGCTGTGGGCGGGAATGTTGCTTCAAGGGCGAAAAATTCAATGACAGCTTTTCCTGTTTATGTTAATATAGAAAATAAGTCAAATTCTCAGGTTGGTGTTCAATCGGTTGATTTTGATATGAAATCTCAGGTTATAAATATTATAGTTGAAGATGCCTTAAACGGCGGTAAAACAGCAAGGATATTCGGGAGATAAAGCACTATGGCAAATTATCCATCTATAAGTGAATTGCCTGTCGAACCAATGCCGACGCCTTATAAAGACACAACTTTAATATCTGATACTGAAGCCGATTATATCAGGTCAAGAAGCAGGACATCGAGGGTAATCAGACGGCGTTCTGTCAGATATAACAGAATGACAGGCACAAGCTTTGCAACAATAGAAACTTTCTTTGTAACAACTGTAAAAGGCTCTGCCGATACTTTTGTGTGGGCAGATCCTATAACCGCAACATCTTTAACCGTTAGATTTGTTAAAGATTCATTTAGGCCCGAAAAACTGTCAACAGGGCAGTATAATTTAACCTTTGAGTTAGAAGAGGCGTAAAATGCTTACATTCCCAACAGCAATAAAACAGGAAATGACAAAACAGGCACAGCCTTATGCCTTTGTTCTTTTATTTGAAGTTAAAATTGAAAATGAAGATCTTGTTTATCTTTGCAGGAATAACCAGGATATAGTATTTGCAGGAAATACATATTTGAAATGGGGTATCGAGGTTGATTCTATTAAAAGTGATATTTCAGGAAAAATAAATAACTTTTATATAAAAATAGATAACACATTAAGGGTTATCCAACAATTGATTGCAAAGTACGATAACCTTTCAAATTCTTATGTCATAATAAAAGTTGTTCACACAAACAATTTATCCGTTCCTATTCCTGATTTTGATTCAAAATATATGATTAAATCTGTATCGTTTGACAATTCAATAGCGGATTTTGAAATAGGTGTTGAGGATATAATTAGAAAGCGAGTGCCTTACAGGGCTTATAACAAAAATAGATGCCCCTATATTTATAAGGGTATCGAATGCGGTTCTGTTTCGATTAAAACAGACTGCGGAAAAACGTTATCTGATTGCAGATTAAGAAGCAATGCTTCAAGGTTTGGCGGTGAAATTAATATTCCTGACTTGTCGGGGGTTTACACATGATAAAAGATAATTTACAATTGTTTTATAAATATCTTGATATACCTTTTAAAGACGGCGGAAGAGATTATAGTGGTATTGACTGTTTCGGGCTTATTAAACTTATTTATAAAGAAAAGTTAAATAAGGAAATAAAAGACACGGAAATTTTACCCGGCGATTTAGATGGTTTTGAAAACGAATTAAAAACTTTTTCAAATTCATTTCAAAGAGTTTTTGACCCGAAAATTTATGATATAATATTATGTTATAAAAGCCCTTCAGAAAAGAATATAAATCATATTGCTTTATATATTGGAAAAGGAAGGGCAATTCATGCTGTAAACGGTCAAGGTGTTATAATAGAGAAGTTTATCAGGAATCAGGTTTATTCAAATATGATTGAAGGGTTTTACAGGTACAAAGATTGATTTATTTGATTGAATATGAAAACATCTTTGAGAATAAGAAAAAGGAAACAATTATTCCTTATAAAAAAGGAATAAGGCTTTCTGACTGCTGTGAATTTGACACAGAGGATTTTATTTATTTAATAAACGGCAGACTTGAAAAAATGGATATTGAAGTTAAAGACAAAACAAGAATCCTTAAAAAGCACTCCATAAAAGGTAAAAGCTTAAATAAAGTTCTTTCTGTTTTACTTGCGGTTACATTAAACACAATTTTTCCAACCGGTATGATAGGTTTTGGTTTTTCGAGGGCGTTAAATGTTTTTGCTATAACAATGGTCGGCGGTAAAATAATTAACGCGATTGCTCCACCGCCGAAACCTGATTTTGCAACAGGCGGTTCAAGCGGTTTTGAAGGTTCTCAGGCTTACGGTTGGTCAGCCCCTGATAATTTAATTGGTCAAGGCTATCCGAAGGCCTTAACATACGGTACAGTTCGCACTGGCGGTGTTGTATTAGGGCAGAAAGTTACATCAGGCGGTAACGGGCAAGTCCTTAATATGCTTTTGTCTGGCGGTGAAGGTGAAGCAAGTATAATTGATAATATATTGATTAACGGCGAATCAATTACGGGCTTTCAGGGATTAACCGTTGAAAAAAGATACGGCACTAATAATCAAGCTGTTATAAGCGATGTAGAAACAACAAGCAAAGAAACCTATTTTACAAAACTCATTTTCGCTTATCTTGGTGGCCACCCTTCTTCTCTTGTTCCTGCGAATCACACGACAATAACATTTACAGCAATAGATGCCAAAAACATTGACCTTAACATAACTTTCCCGAGTGGTTTATATCAGCATAACATTTATGGTACTGCTCCTATTAATCAGTTTTTTTATTTTGATTTTACAGGAAGTGTTAAAAATAATTCAACAGGAGTTGTTACAGTTTTTAGCCAAAGCCCTTTGAAGGTGGCAAATCTAAAAATTATAGATAATAAAATTTTTAGAAATTTGGCTTATTTTCCCGCGGATTATTCTCTTTGCTTTATACCGGGCAGTTCAACTCCGGGAATGTGCAGTATAAAAATTTGGGCGAATGAAATTATTGAAAATTATACCGATTACGGCATTTATTCATTTCAAGGCGATATAACGGTTAGAATTGGCTGTTTTGCAAAGAACGGCACATATTTTGAAACTAATTACGGCGGGAATAGTTTTATCGAATCGGTTTCACAGTCAATAGGAGCTTCAAACGGCGGTAATGAGTTTATTTATCAGAATCAGATAGTTTTGGGTTTAAAGGCTATTGCAACGGATAAATTAAACGGCAGACGCCCTTCTATAACATGGGAGCAGACGCGAAAAGAAATATGGGCTTATAATCCCGATACAACATCATATGAAAGTAAAAGTTCAGATAATCCTGCATGGATAATTTATGATCTTCTTCACAGGTGCAGAAAACTTTACAACATAAATACATCGGCTTATGAATATATTGTCAAAGGTGTTGAAGTTGCAAGAATAGACTATGATGTTTTTGACGAACTTGCGGATTATTGTGATGAACTTGTTAAGAATCCTGACGGTACATTTAGAAAAAGATTTGTCTGCAATATAATTTTTGATGCCTGGCTTAAATTAACCGATGCCGTAGAAAAGGTTTCAAGTGTATGCAGGGCTAACTTGATAATGAAGGGTACTGTTTTTTCTATAATTTGGAACGCTCCTAAAACAGCCGTTCAGGTTTTCGGCATGAAAGATATAATAAAAGACAGTTATAAAGAGCAGTTGCTTGATAAGATTGACAGGGCCAATGCCGTTGAACTTACTTTTTTTAACAGAGAAAAAAAATTTGAAAGAGATACAATAATTGAATACGGGAGTGATTGGACGGACGAAGGTTATACAGAAAATAAAACGCAAAGCACTTATTTTGGAATAACAAATTTTTATCAGGCTTATGAAGAAGCAAAATATTTAATGAGGCTAAACAAGTACCAGAACAGGGTTTGTTCTTTCAGAAGCGATATAGACGGGGCTGTTTGTCAAGTCGGAGATGTAATAGAGGTTTCACACGAATTAACTGAAATCGGATATTCCGGCGGTGTAGTTTCAGGAACAGCCAACACGATAAAACTTGACAAAGAAATTACAATTGAAACTGGGAAAAGCTATTCTGTTTATGTTAGGCATGATGATTTATCAGGAGAAGAGCATTTAATTATTAATGCAGGTACCGGCTCTTATGATGAGTTCGAAATAACAGATACCTTTACAACAACACCCGCATATTTTGATTCGTATGTTTTCGGTGAAACGGGATTAAGCAAAAAGAAATTTATTGTTATAGAAAAAAACCGTGAAGCTGATTTGTATTTTGATATAAACTGTATTGAATACGATGAAAGAATTTACACCCCTGATTCAAAAGTGATTAAAAAAGTTATTTCAACAGCGGACAACAGGGTAAAGGCTTTAAGAGCAGAAGAAATTATTGAGTTTAGAGGGTTTAATAACTTTGAAATATTTGTCAATGTAACATGGATTCCCAATAAAGAAACCTATTTCGGGGCAAGAGTAATGACCTTTACCGCCAATGACGATTCAAACAATGCTGTAAACGCTTATCTTTTAAGCGAAGATAAAACAAGCATAAAATTTAAGGCTGAAAAAGGACAATCTTTTGCAATACTTGTTTATTCAAAAGACATATTCGGAAGAGAATCACAACCGCAAAGAGTCGATTATTCGGTAAACGGAAATTTACCCGTTCCATCTCAGGTAACAGGATTTTCATCAAAAGAAAAAAACGATCAGTTATATTTATACTGGGATAAAGGTCAGTATTTAGGGCTTTCGCATTGGGAAATAAGATATTCGCCTTTGACAGATACAAACGATTTAACATGGGATAACGCAGAGGTTTTTATTAAAGAATGTAAAACAAATGATTACATCGGCTCAGGTAAAACAGGGCTTTACATGATAAAAAGTGTAAACCTTACAGGGCAGTATTCGGACGATTATTCAACAGTTGCATTCGCTTCAAGTTTGAAATTGTTTTCTTTAGATACAGATATAACAAAAACAGATAGCGATACATGGGGTGAATTGTTTGTAACAACCTCAACCGCTCCGGCAATGTATTTTAAGGAAGATACAGGCTCAGGGCTTGGAAGTGAATTAACATTTTTATTAACAGCTTCAACAACTTATACCGTAGAAGAATTATGCACTGCAGTTGTTGACGGTTTTGAATCGGTTGGAACAGCCGGTTATTACTGTAATTACGATTATCAAAAAAGAGAGTTTACAATAGGCAATGATGATTTAACAGAATTGCAGTTGTTGTTTTATAAATTTGGATCGCCAGAAAACGATAGCGCTATGGCTATGGCTGATTTGTTGAGATTAGATTATAACGGTGTTTGGGCTTTAGATTTAACGGGAGCAACCAACTATAGTTCTTATGCTATAGTTGGTTTTTACGGTTCTGGTTGGGCTTTCTATTCAAAACTTTATTCGGGAGGTTCTTTAGGAACACAAAAAACGGTAAATATTGGAAATTCAAATAGAACTTTAACAGAATTTATTAACGCATTAATTGCCGAGCTTGAAAGTGAAATAGGTTCTGGTTTTGAAATTGCTTTTAATAGAGAAAGGCTTTTAATAAATAACGATAATTTAATTTATTATCAAATTTATAAATATACAGGCGTTATTTATGCAGATTTGATGCCGTCTTTAGGTTTTGATAATACCTTTGTATATTCGGGTTCAAACGAATATAGATCAGAAAACAAAATAACAAGAAGAGCAAATTTTCAAACCGCAATGATTGTTGGCAAACATGACGGCACGGCAAATCATATTGATACAAATAATTATCTCATCATTAGCGATATAATTGACGGCTCAAACCCGACAACATCGGCACACTCCAAGTATAATTCAACAACAGGCTTTATAGAAGCTTATTTTGAACTTGGCGAACAGTTTGTATTGTTTCACGAACAGAATGTAATAATAAATGCAAAATTAACGATAGATAAGAATTTGCCTGTTGTTGGTGTTGGTTCTAATCTTAATATTGATGATTACACTATAAACTGGGATAACATGGCTCAGATTTGGGATTCCGATTACACGCAGTACAGCCGTTTCGGTTCAATTGTGCAGATTTCAGAATATAAAAATTCAGCTTGGGGCGATTGGAAAAATTGCACTTCAGGCGGTTTTTCAGGAAGTAAATTTAAGTTTAGAATTAAATTATGGACAGATTCGAGTTTATATACTCCTGCTGTTTTGAATCCTGATATAGAAATTTACGCACCTTACAGGACAGAATCTAAAACATTAATTGAAGAAGATACAGGTTCAGGGATTCATACAATTACTTTTGAAGATGCTTTTGAAACAATTCCTGTTGTTAGAATAGACTTTCCTGAAGGCGAAGAGTTAACGAACGGCTATCAAATAAATTTTATAAATAGAGAAACCTTTGAAATTGTTTTTTGGGACGATTACGCACGAACTATTTTATATGAAGGTGTTGTAAAATTCACCTATACTGCGATAGGATATTAACAAGGGGGATAAATGGCTCAGTCTACAATAATTGAAATACCTAATCAGCCTAAAAATACGATAAGGGCACATTTAAACGAATTAATAAAAGCTTCTTATACAATGTGGGCGGGAAGTGTAGAACCCGTACCTTCACCAACGGGCAGTAACCCGAAATCAACAGCTTATATGTGGTGGAATGATACAAATAATCTGCTAATTAAATTAAGGAATGCAGATAATACAGACTGGTATGTAATACTTGATTATTCAAATCTTGCTGTTATAGGTTCTGGCGGAGTTGGTTTTAAGCCTTATAAAAAAGTCAGCAAAGATATTTTAATCATTTCTTCAGGGCAAGTTGATTTTACAACAGGTGAAGAATATGTAACGGGCAGTTTATCTGTTTACCGAAACGGCGTTAGAATAAGAAACGGCTATGTAACTGAATCAGATCAATCAACAGACCCGGGAGAATTTACCCTTGATTCAACTTACATTTCGGATAATCCTTTTGATACAACATATGAAGAGTTAAGCGTTGAATACAATGCTTATATATAGGGGTTAATGTGGAATCATTCAGAGCAAGAAAAGGCGGAACATTATTTTTAGGCAGGGAGAAATCAACAGACCAATCAGCCGTTAAATTTGGAATAGATGATGATGGAAACGGTTATTTAATTATTTATGACGGTTCTGAAAATGAAATAATAAAATTAAACCTTGCACAGGGAATAAGGTTATTAGAAGATGCGACAGTATGGGAAGATTTGAATTTTGCGGTATTAAAATCGGGGCTTGGTGTTGCAAATAATCCTGCAATAGTTGCTGTTGGAAATGTTTATCACAAATCTTTTTCAACTAATAATTATGTTAATGATGGTCAAGAAATACCTCACAACGCTAAAACAAGCACAACGGCTCAATGGCATTATCACGCCTTTATAGAACCCGGGAAAAGTGTAGGAACAACGGGGGCGGAATTTACCCTTTATTGGGAACATAGAAACAGCGGAACAACTACAACCGGAACGGTAACAGGAACAATAACATCGGCACAGCTTACAACTTCTGCAAGTGGCGGTAAAATAGATGTTAATATGGGAACTCCGATATCAATTGAATGGAGCGGTCAAATGGTTTGCGTTTTTAAAAGAACCGGCGGAGATGCAGGGGAAGTAATTGTTACAACTTACGGGCTTCATCATGAGGTTGACGGCAACGGCTCAGATTTAATTGCAAGTAAAACATAAGGAGAAGCAATGAATAAAAGATTATTTACATTTACACTTTTAATTCTTTTAAGCGTTTCGATATTTGCACAGGGTAAAATAAACCCAAATCAAATTGAATGGCGAATTCCAGTTGCTGGAGATATTACAGCAACATCTTTTTCAGGTACACCTGCTCCTGTTGGTGTAACAGGTGTTTCTATTGAAGGTATAAGCGAATCAATCAAATCGCTTATAACCGGCACAATTACAGCCATGGCGATTTACGAACGCAACAAAGATGATGTATTTTCAATAAATGACCCTCGAAAATACTGGTATAAAAAACAAGACACATCGTGGTATCAGGAGTTAGGCGAGTTTCCTGAAAGGGTTTTGCTAGTAGGTGCTGATAGTTTATATGTTGTTGACTTGGATACGCAAGAAGTGTATATGGAGTTTGAAAGAAATAGTACAGGGGAAAATTTATTAGGAAATACAACTAAAATTCTTACTTCAATTTACATGAAAAACGGAGTGCTATTTAGTGGTCAAACCAAAGCAGATTTGTTGGGAAATTTAACTGTTGTTGATTTTTTTTCAGATAATGCACTTTTTATTACTACAACCAGTACATTAGTTATACAAAATAACATTTCTCAACGAAATGAAGAGTGGTTTTCAACCAACAAATATACAATAATTACCAACAAATATTTAATTATTAACAGACAAATAAACTCAGTCCACGCAAACATAGTAAACGGCACACTTTACGCAGTCGTAGGCACAGACGGCGGACTATCTCAGATTAACATGGATACTGGAGTTGTTTGGGATAATACCGACACAGCAACAAATAAAAAAATTAATTGTGTAAAACTTTTTGACGATGGTAAAATTTATTTTTCCTGTCAAGATTCAGCAACAGAAACCGATTATCAAAAGCTGTATAAAAGGGATATTTTAACCGCAGATGTTAGTGGCTATGATACGGGTTCGGTTGAATACTCAATAACAGCAGGAACACCCGCAGGAATCCCTATTGACACAGCAACAGCAGAAATGAATGATATCGTTATAACCGGTTCATCACTTTCCGAATCAGGACAAAATAAAGTAATCCTTGGAAAAGAAACAAAGTTAACAATACTCCACGAAAACAGCACACCTGCTCAAGGGTGGTATCAGTACAAAACCAACACTTATGACACAGGCTTACTTTACAATGATACCGCAGTTGTAGGCTCTTATCTTAATGGTTTAGATAGTGTTGTTGCTGATAGGAGTTACAGGGGTAATACATTAACAAATGAAGGCACAGTTGCGGTTAGTGCTGATGTTACTGCTCCTTTTGGGGTTTCGGCTTTATTTGACGGAACAACCGAATACCTTTGGAGTGCTGATACTGATTTTGATTTTGCGACCAAAACCGCACTTGCTGTTTCTTTTTGGCTTAAACCTTCAGACGGTCAACCTGCAACGGCAGAAACTATTATCGCCGAATATATTGACAATACAGACGGCACTTTTTTTATAAGCCTTGGCACAGATGGAAAAATTTCTTTTACAATTTCAAACGGCACAACATCACAAACTACAACAACTTCATCGGCAGTTTTTGCAAACGGTGCAGTTTCTTCTTTTGCTCATGTTTATTGTGTTTATTCAGGCGGAAGTTATTTAAGAGTTTATATTAACGGTGTTTTAGCTGGTTCTAACACAACATCAATACACGCAAGCCTTGATGTTTCGGTAACTGCTAATTTTACAATCGGTTCAAAAAATGCGGGTGTTGAAAAATTAACAGGATATTTATCACAAGTTAAAATTTTTAATTCATTGGCTAATAATGTTGCTAATTACGGTAAAGCCGAATACGAACTTGGCAAAAATACAATCGGAAAAACTTGTTTAATACAGGGCAATTCAGCTCAGGTTAATTCTGTTAGTGCTAATGGTGATGATGTTTTGATCAGTACAGGCGATGGAACTTATACAGGTTTTGTTCAAACTATTTCAGGTGGTGCAACAATATTAACGATTGAAGCGACAACGAACGCAAATAACCTTGTTTTAGCAAGTAAAGATTACACGGTTTATTCAGCTGTAACAGCTTCAGCGTTGCATTTAATAAGACCTGACATAGATTTTCTCAAGTATGTTCAAAATCTTGTTTACAAACCTAAAGAAACTATATTTATAAAAGGTTCATGGGCTTCGGGCGGTTCATCAATTACTGTTACGAATCCTTATATAACCGACAACAGTAACATAATAGCAATGCCACAATCTGCACCTGAAGGAAGTTGGTATTTAACAGGTCAGGCAGTCGGTACAGTTACAATAAACAGCTTATCAACAGAAGCTTATTCAGTCGATTACTTACTAATGATAAATAATTAAAGGGGGATAATATGAGATGTTTTACAGTTTTAATTTTAATGTTACTTTGTGGAATTTGTTTTGCTCAGGATTCTTTAACTGTTGAGGTGTTTAACGGCTTTTCAGCGGTATCGAATCAAACGGGGCAGGAGTTCTATATACAAATATCAAAGGTTGTTATAGATAAGCCCACAAATGCCGTTTATTGTCATTTTGACGCTTACAATAGCAAAGCTGATTTTGTATCGGGTAAAGATAAAATCTCAACAAAGGCTTTTCAGATCCCTTTAACTGAGGATTTACAAGGTTTTGTCGATATGATTTTTCAAACGGCTTACAGGCAGACAATTTTAAATAGCGGTAACATTCCTGTTTTTAATATTACAACTGTCGATTCTTTTACAATTATATTAAAATAATTCTTGTTAATTTTAATATGATTAATTATAATAAAAAGGAAATAAACTTATGAAAGGCTTTGAAATTTGCGACATGAACGAACACGAATTTTACGGAATAATAATGCAAATGAACAGCAAAATAGATACATTACTTGAAAGAAGTGTATCAAAAGATGATTGTTACAAAAGTAAAGCTGAATGTTACAAAAGTAATATTGAACCGATAAAAGCCTTTCAATACAAATTTGCGGGTGCAATGCTTGCAATAAATATTATAGCGGTTTATGCTATAAAAAAATGGGGGTGAAAATGCAAAAAGATTTATGGGAATCAATAGAATTTTTTAAGTATCAGGAGTTTAATTCTCCTGACCATGACCGCTCGGGAATGCTGATGAACTATGAATTTATGTGTATTCTTGATAACATTCGCAGACAGCACGGCAAACCAATTAGAATTAATTCGGGCTATCGAACAAAAGAACATAATGACCATCTGATTAAATCGGGTGCAAAGGCATCTCCTGGATCAAGCCATATGAAAGGTTTAGCGGTTGATATAAAGTGTAACGACGATAAAGAGCGGTTTGAACTTGTTAACCTTGCCCTTGCCCATGGAATTAACAGAATAGGTGTTGCAAAAACTTTTATTCATCTCGATGTCGATAAGGAAAAAAATCAAAATAGAATATGGATTTATTAAACGAAGGTTACAAAATAGAGTGCAAATCATGCGGAGCGGTTTACACACTTTCTGTTCCAGCAACAACTTGTCAGAAATGCTTTGTTTCGGGTAAATGCGATATTTCGGGTGTAGTTAATGTTTTAAATGGCGAATGGTAAAATAACCAGGAGGAAATAATGGAATATTTTTACAAAATTTTAGCAAGTGATGAAGTTCAAAAAATTATGCTTAACATTGTGATTGCGATTCTTTCGTGGATTGGGCTAAAAATTTCTGTTCTTGTTTCAGATAAAATTAAAAACGAAAAAGTTAAAAACGCACTTCAGGCAGTTTACGGCAAAGTTTCAGCCGTTGTCATTGATGTTTATAAGTCTGGTTCGGAAGATCTCAAGAAAAAAGCAAAAGACGGGAAATTTACTCCGGAAGAAAAAGCTGAGTGGATCTCAAATATTCTTGCTCAAGTCAAATTAACAAAACAGGCAGAACTTAATCAGCTTAAATTAGCGGGTGAAGATATTGAAGGAACAATAAAATTTTATTCTGAACTTGCGTGGGCTGAAATTAAAAAAAAATTATCAATCGGACGGTCGAATTTTATATAAAAAAATTCGAAACAGATAAAACATATCTGAAACTAACAGAAAACCTTGAATTTGGCGAATATAAATTGCCATTGAGCAAAACATCGTTTATAGGTCTTAAATGGCAAATAAACGGCAAATTTGAAGGTGATGAGTTTAAGCAAATCATTGTTGAAAAACAATTTCGGGATAAACTTAAAATTGATTCAGATAACTGGATAAAAACGAATGTACCGCAGTTGGAATTTCCACCGCTAAAGAAATAGAGTTGCAAAAAAGAAAGCCCCTGATTAATTTCAAGGGCTTTTCTCTTGCTGAACAACACAGGCGAGAAAGAAGGAAAAGAAACATGCTGTATTTAAACTTGGGGTTTGCTTTTTTTATTATAGATTGTTTGTTCCCTGCTGTCAAGGAAAATATCAAGCGAATTTTTATCGCCGATACTAATGCAAATCATGTCGCCCTCTTCTAATCCTTCAGGTTTGATAAAACCGTGATATAAAGAATCGCGCAGACATTTAATTATTTTACTCGCTTTCATTTTTCACCTCCGCCGTTAAATTTATCCCATCTTTTTTCAGTATAGTTCGGAAAATTTGAAATATTGCTGAGGTTGCCTTGCTCTATTTCTTTAATTATCTCTTTATATTTATCCTTAAAAACATCAAAAGAAACGCCAGTTGACTCGTCAAAACAGGAGCAGTTTTCTTTTGTGCCTTTGTAAGAAATCAAATTAAAAAAACCAACACAGTTTGAGCCTTTGTTCTCCGAGCCTGTGTTCAATGAGCCTGTGTTCAATGAGCCTTTGTTCCATGAGCCTGTGTTACTTGAGCCTTTGTTCCATGAGCCTTTGTTACTTGAGCCTGTGTTACTTGAGCCTTCGTTACTTGAGCCTGTGTTACTTGAGCCTGTGTTCAATGAGCCTGTGTTCTCCGAGCCTTTGTTCCATGAGCCTGTGTTCTCCGAGCCTTTGTTCCATGAGCCTTTGTTACTTGAGCCTGTGTTCTCCGAGCCTGTGTTCAATGAGCCTGTGTTCTCCGAGCCTTTGTTCCATGAGCCTTTGTTACTTGAGCCTGTGTTCTCCGAGCCTGTGTTCTCCGAGCCTTTGTTCCATGAGCCTTTGTTACTTGAGCCTTCGTTACTTGAGCCTGTGTTACTTGAGCCTTCGTTACTTGAGCCTGTGTTCCCTGAGCCTTCGTTACTTGAGCAAAATAAATTTAATTCGGTTAAAATTTCTTCCAAGCTCAACATTTTAAATATCTTTATTTCACTTGTGCAGGTTTTATCATTTTCTGTTAAAGTTTCGCCGATAGCTTCTACTTCACAAACTGGATTTTTATAACTAAAATCATAATAGTTATAACAGTTTTTAAGTTTTTCGCAAAAATGAAAACCATTTTTGCACATAATTAAATTACCCTCGACTTTGTATGTTTTGCCAACTTCAAATTTAAAACCTTTGCAAGTCATATCTGGATTGAAAACTTTATACCCTTTCATTTTTCACCTCGTGTTTATCTTTTAGCCATGTTGCAATAGCAAGGGCTGACCAACAATCTTTGCTTATTCCGTATGTCTTGCCTTTGCTTTTTTTTGTTCCTCGTTCGCCGTAGCGGTATATCATTGCTTCGCGAACATCTTTATCACCACCGTTTGAACTTCCGCAATGATGAGAAACAACAGTTTTTCGAGCAACCAATATAACATCGTTTTCAATTTTGTATTTTAACACCTGATAAAATCTGCCAATCCATACACAGGTATCAAATACGGTTTGACCAACTTTACGGCCGAACCCGTTTACAGATTCGATTGCAACAAAATGATCTTGATAATTTATATCGTTTTCAAGTTTAGATAAAAGCATATCGTTTTCAATTTTGCCAAATGCGATAATTTCTTCTTTGCCATTTATCAAGCAATAAGCCGATTCAATGTTGCCGGGATCTATTCCTAAAAAATACATTATTCCCCTTCTTTCAATTCAAAATTAGGATAGTTTTCAGGATTATTCAGCATATCTTCAAGTGTTTCAATTCTTCCTTCCATTATTTTCGTTTCAACAACAGCTTTTTCAATCTTAATGTTCGCTTTGTCAATAATCCCACCAAGTTTACCTAATCTGTTTTTGCATTCCTCAATAATGTCTTTGATTTCTTTAATTGTTTTTGTCATTTTATTTTCTCCTTATATTTGCTTAACTTTTCTTCAAGTTCTTTTAATGTGTTTTTTATGTTTCCTATAAAAATAATCAACGCTTTTTCTGTTGTTTTGTAATGACAATAGCCGGAAACCCATTTCTGTTTTTTATCACAACTTAAAACAAATTCATCATTATTTTTTTTCAATCGTTAAATAAATACAATCTTTACAAAACCGATAATGTTTTTTCTGATAATCCGGAAGATCTTTTATTTTTGGTTTAATCATTTTCCTTCCTTATAACTTGTTTTTGACCAACCGCAACTAAAACAAGCCCACAAGTTTTCAGTTTTTGTTAACTCGAAATTACATTCAGGGCAGTTTTTAATGCAGTTTTTACATTTTTTATCACATTTCCAGCATTCTTTACTGCAGATCATCTTTTTACAATTAAATCCTTTACACTTAAAAGATAAGCTCGATAACAAGCTTCGGAACTTGTATCCGGATATTTCCATTGACAGCCTTCCTGATGACTGCAACATTTGCAAATGTTAGATTCTTTATTCATATCATTATTCCTTTTAATTTTACCAATTTTCTGCCTCAATTTTCGTCATAAAGAAATGTATTCCGTTTGAACATTCGTTCCATCTGTTTTCGTCAAAAAAATCCGGATAAACAGTTTCGCCGTCTTTGTAAGTTATTGATTTTTTATTGTTACATTCGATATATCCTGCTTCATTAAAAACTTTAAGCACTTTAACAAACTCAGCCCTGCATTTTCTTGTTGTTGCAGAACTTCTTTTTGCTTCTTCTGGAACAAGCATTTTCACAAGAATGTTATTTTTTTTACCCCAACATTCAAAAGAACCGGTTTCCGGGCATATAGATTGTATGCCTATTGTATTTTCGTTTATTTTCATTTTGCGCAAATCAGCCCTGCTTAAATCAGCACTGCGTAAATCAGCCCTGCGTAAATCAGCACCGCGTAAATCAGCCCTGCGTAAATCAGCACCGCGTAAATCAGCACCGCTTAAATTAATTGAATTAAAATTATTTTTAACACAATATTTATTAAATTCCTCAATATTTTCTTTAAGTAATTGCAACAACTCTTCTTTATTCATTTTTAGCCCCGCTTTCGTTTACTATTTCAGCAAACTTTTCACCAGTTGAAGCGCTAATTTTTACAAAACAATCGGTACATACTTCAACCTGTTTGTGGTTTGTTAACCATGTTGTTTTTAGTTTATCAAACTGAACTTCACTTTGACACGCATCGCAGAAATATTTTCTCATATTTTCCCCTTCCTTCCTGTCAACTTAAATATCCATTCCCAGCACCAGCAACATTTACCGCATTCAAGATGCTGGTTTCTGTCGCAGGGGCGTTCATCGGCAGTGTTTTTGAATGTCATGAAAACTCTCTTTGCTTAAATTTTGTCAATTCTCTTTGTGTGCTCATCGTATGGCTCAAAATGTTCCGCAAATTCATTACAGAACTTTTATCAGCTTTATCGCTCCAGCTCATTTCGTAACTGCAAAAAGTGCATATCAAACGGTTTTCTGTTACATCTGTAACATTGTTGCCACACAAAGGACAGCTTTCAACATAATTTTCGCTCATCTTAATTCCTTTCGGGCAAGGTTTCCCCTGCCCTTTTGATTGTTAGATTAAGTTCTTTGTTTTGCTTTTAAGCTGTTCCGTTTGGTTTTCAACAGCTTCAGTTTCGCAATCAATTACAATTTCTTCAAGGTCTGAAAAATCATCGGTTTCAGGATTGTATTCGTTTGGAATTTTATTTCCCGTTTCAACTATTTCGGAAATGCCGATGTATTTATTTATCTCAGGGGATAAATCGCAATACTTCAAAATTTTTCTAATAACAGTTTTTTTTGCCATTTCGTCGAACGCTGTAACCCATGGAGAAAACTTGCTGTTTCCAGCTTTGCTGTATTTTTTTGCATGATTTTCGATATCTATAATGTTCAGCCATTCGATAACCGGATCACAATTTTCCTTTTTCAAAATTGCGTAATAAATTATTGGTTTTCCTCTATCACCAATTAGCAAAGGCTTATGAATAAATTTTTCTTCAATTCCTTCTTCGATTTCGTAAAAGTCATTTTCGTAAATAACTTTTGCCTGAATTGATTTAACTTTACCAGAATTATACGCGAGTTTTATTAAGCCTTTATAGCCGGGAAGAAACTGAGGTTTAGCTTTAAACTTAACAATATATCCTTCGCCTGTAAAACCGTCAACTCTCAACCCTAAAGACATTCCGTTTGATATACATTCAAGAAGGTCAACAGGATTGCATTGTAAAAGGTTTGGGTCATTTCTGACAAGCGAATGAGCTGTTGAAATAATTGAATCAATTGATTCTTTCATATGTTTTGGCATCGTTGATACGAGAAACTGTTTTTTAGTTTTAAGAAGTTCAAAAAGTTGAACCGCATTATTTTTAAGTGTCGGAAGATTGTTTTTAATTTGTTCGTTTGACTGCATGATTAATTTCTCCTTTTTATTTCTAAATTGCTTATTCCTTTTTCGTTAGCCTCAATAACAACACAATATTCGTTAGACCCGACAAACCTTTTTATCATATTTTGAATTTGTAAAATTGAAACTTCATCTTTTTTAATTTGATTGCTTGAATTTTCGTATTCGCTAATTGCATTTTTTAAGGTTTTGTTTTCTTTTTCAAGCCATTTATGAGAATCCATTAACAATTGATAATTATTTTTAAGATATTCTATTTCCCCATCTTTCTTTTCGCACATAGTTTTGTATGAAGGGCGGTTTTTTGTTCCTGTTTCATCTTCATGCAGTTCAACCTTTTCAACTGTTGTTACAATGTAATTGTTTGATTCTGGTTTTGATTCGGTTTCGTTTATTTCAAATTCATCTTCTGCTGAATATGCGGGAGAATTTTCTATTTCAAAATCAAAACATCCTTCTTCTGCGTTAAAATAAACATTCCTGTTTAATGTTTCAGAAAGGAATATTTTCCATTGTCCTTCGATTCTGCAAGATTGACAATCCTGATTTAAAAGTAATTCCTGCATTAATTTTTCTGTAAGTTCTTTTCTTGATAATTTCATTTTTTTCTCCTTATTTTACCCCGAAGTTTTCTTTTATAGAAACAACTCTAAATTTATCAAGTTGTTCCTTTGTGTAGTTCGCTAATAATGACGGAACATCTGGTTCAACTTCTTTTCTAACTTTAAAGTAAATTATTGATTCAGGATTTTCCTTGATAAAATCTTTCCATCTGTAAGAAAGATTAGTTTTAAGCTGATAATAAGCCGAATTGATTTTAACCTTTTCGCCTTCCTGAATTTCCCCGGCTTTAATTTTCAGCTGATGTTTTTCAATCATCTTCTGTTTCAATTCGGCTTTGCAGTTTTCAAACTCTTCTTTTTTCAATTTATTTTCTGATCTTAACTGCTTATATTTAATCAATATGTCAAAAAACTCAAGGTTTTCTTCCTGCTCGATTGCTTCATATTTTGATTCAATTTCATTGGCAAGTTTTTCCCAACAACGATTGATATATCTGCAACCAACACGCCGTTTATCGCCTTTTTCATTAAACGAGGTCAGTCTTAAAGGTTCTTGTTTATTTTGGCACATTTGCCAAAACTCATTGATTTTAATTAAAATCTTTTCCCATGTTTCAGAATCGAACTTATAAGGTATTAAGTGCAGTTCGTCAGGTTCATCAGGGAATAATATCCCAAATATCATCTCTTGATAACCAGAAAGATACATCTGCATTAAACCCTGAAACAGATACATGTTATCAAGGCTATCTACACCATTTTTCAGAAAATCATCCTTTTTATAAATGTTCGGGCATTTTATCTCTAACGGCATTTTTCTGCCATTATACTCAACAATGGAATCAAGGTGACACTTCATAAAGCCTTTTTCAAGTTCGGGCTGATATGAAATGATTTTGCCCACACCTTTTATTTCAAAAAGCGTTAAGGCTAATTTCTCAAAAATATGTCCTCTTCTCATGTTGAAGTTTTGCTCAAGTTCAATAGGCTCAACCTTGTCGTAATACAGCCGTCTTGCACAACCGTACGGTTTGCAGTTAAAAATATTGTGCAAATCACTTGCGCCTAAATATTTCGTCCTGTCGCCCAACGGCTGTTGTTCAAACATTTCCTTAATTGTCCAGTTCATTTTGTTTCCCCTTCCTTTCTTAATTCCTCTTTCTGCAACTCAACATAATCATCTTCCCTGTCAAGATTGATATAAATTATTCCCGCCAGTACGAACAGGCAGGAAAGCAGTATCATAAGTAACATTTCAAACATAAAACCCTTTTAAGCGGTTTTAAGCCACGCTCAAGGCTTATCCTTAATTGTCCAACCTGTCCGATATAACCACCTTAATTTCCTGAATCTGAAACCAACCCGCATGGACAAAATCGAATCCACCTTCTATTTTTGCCACACGGTCATTTTTGCAAATCAATACCGGTCTTCCTTCGGCAAGTTTTAAAAACTCCTGCTGAAGTGCAATTGGAGCAACTATGCAGATAACTTCTGCATTGCTTATTTCCTCAGCAATTTCTTTAGCCAAAGAAATGGTCTTGTTAATCTGATTTATTTCTATTTCCCCATATACTTTTTCAAGCCCATCGATCTGGGCTTTGTTCATCTCGTGTCTGCTGAACCAAATAACTTTTTTCATATGTTTCCCCCTTTTACTCCATATTTGAAGTAAATACCCACATCAGAAATGTACCTGTCGATACCCCAACTTGAGTCACTCCAATAAATATAACTCCCATTATCAAGTTTTGCCCACTGATAACGGCGAGTAGAAATACCAATTTTATCAAGAACAGCAAGGTCGGCAATTACTGCTGAATCACACTTGCCGAACTTTATGGTATAAGTAACCTTATCACCTATTTTATTAGGTGAATACCCTGCAAAATCATTCGAAACTGCAACAACAGCAGGAACAACAGCAGGAACAATAGCCGGCTTATTTACAATTTGGTAAATATCTGAAGGAATTGCTGAAAGATAATCTGAAATAATATCTTTCAGGGTCTGGCACTGGGCAATAAGCCCGTCAAAACGGCTGTAATCAACAACCGTTCCGTCATTAATGTCATCATCATCATCTGGGCAACTTGAATAAAGATACCCAGAGAAAGCGGAATCTATTACTGCTTTTATTTTATCAGCCATTTTCTGGTTATAATGAACCAGTACATCAACATCGCCAACGATGTCATTATCATCAACACGCCCGGCATAATAGCCGGAAATGTTAGCTTTCACGGTAACGACTTTACCTTGGTCAAGAAATGACACAAAGCAAGTCTTGAGCAGATCTGCTGAATATTTCACAATATCAGCAAACTTGTTGTTATTGAAAATAGAAATAACTTTGTCGTAGTTCCCCCTGGTGTTAAGTGCTGTAAGAGTTGTCATAAATTTCCCCTTTCAAATTTACTTTGTGATGATTAAATTATACAGCAATGATTTTAGATTGTCAAGATAAAAATAAGAAAAATTATTATTTATTTCTTGACAAAAGAAAGAATTATGGTATAATGAATTTGTTAGAGCATAAAACGAAAGGAGTTTAAGTATGATTATTAAGAAAGTTGGGTATACCTTACCAATTGAAACCATTAACAAACTAAAGAAAATAGCCAAAAAACAGGCTAAAAGTCAATCTTTGGTTTTAAGGGAAATTATTGATTCCGAAGCCGAAAGAAGGGGGGTTAAATGAATGACAGAAAAAATAAAATATGACGAAAGATTCATTCCTTGTTTGAACGAATTTATTCAAAAAGGAAAAATAAAAGACGCTTTTGTTTTTGGAATGTTTATAAACTCTCAGGCGAAAAAATATAATTGTTTTTCAAACAAAACGGTTTCAGTTGAAGATGTTGCCGCAATGGGTAAAAATTATTCCGAAAGAAGAGTAAAAAGAACTTTAAGAAAGTTAATCAGAGAAACTCGTTTTTTAAAATCTGATTTCGGCAAACCAGAGCTTTATAGTTTTACCAAAAAAGGGCTTGATATAGTTTCTGATATAGAGGTTTAATGTGGCAAATTGGATAAAATTATCAACCGGCATTTCTGACGATGAAAAAATGAAAATTATTGATTCTATGCCGGAAAGAGATACATTTTTTTACATATGGATTAGGCTCCTTGTTTTAGCGGGGAAAATAAATGATAACGGCTTAATTTATATTAGCGAATCAATGCCGTATGATGAGAAAACCTTATCTGCCGTTTTTAACCGTCCTGAAGAAATTATAAAAAAATCTTTAGACCTTTTTGAACAAATGGGCATGATAGAAATTTCAAATTCAAAAAAGGTTTGTTTGGTGAACTGGGAGAAACATCAAAATATTGACGGGCTTGATAAGTTAAAAGAACTTAACAAAGAAAGGGTAAAAAAACATAGAGAAAAACAAAGAAATTTGATGAATAAAGATTACAGTAACATTACTGTAACATTACCGAAACATTACAGTAATGGCGATGTAATGGACAAGAATAAGAATAAGATTAAGAATAAGAAAGACTTCGTCTTAGAAAAACTTGGAATAAGAAAAGAAGTCGATGAGGTCGCCTTAAACTTTATTCAAAGATATAACGATATCGTTTCAGGTACGGAAGCGATACCTTTTAAAGATTCGCCGAGTGAACAGTTACAAATCAGCATAGCAAAAATTTTATCAAAGGGGGAAGACTTTACAGATAGGTTATTTAATAATCTTAAACAAGCTGATTTTTACTTGAAAGAAAACAAAGAAAGGAATTTTTTCTTAAACATATTCTGCTTTTGCAAAGAAGATTTTGCCGAGAAAATGGCAAACGGTCATTACCTTAACACAAAAAAAGAAAGCGGGGGTGTTACAAGCGAAGTTAAAAAGAAAGTAAACAAATTTGGTTTTACAGATGAAGAAATGTTTAATATGTCTGAAGATCACCCTTTATATGCCGAAATACAGGCTGAAATAAAAAAAGAATTTAAAAGGTGGTTATGAGTTATGAGTTTATACGAAACAGAAAGAACTTTAATATCAATGCTGATTAATTACCCTGAACATCAATCAGCAATGATAGATAACCTTAAACTTGATTATTTCTTTGAAAAAGATTTTAAAGAAATGTATTCGATACTGCTTAAACAAAGGGAAGGGTCAAACTGTACCATAAGTTCAAGTTTGTTTAAAGCTTATTGCTCAAAGCTTATTCAGGAAAAGAAAACAAGCTTATCGTTAATGTCTATCTGCGAAATAGAGACATTTTATGACGATTATTCAAGGTTTCATCAGTATTCTAAAATAATCAGAGAATCTTATTCAAAACACAAGATAAGATCTATTATTTTGTCATTAAAAGATTCTGTTTCCGTTGAAAATGTAGATGAAATAATTGCTTTGTGCGATGAAATAAATAATTACAAAGCCGAAAAAGATACGGCGGTATGTTTTAAAGATGCAATGCAGTTAAACAAAGAAAAGGCTCTTTTAATCTCTCAGGGAGAATTGAAAGTAAAATTGCTTTATTCTGGTTTTGCATATCTTGATTTTTTAATCCAAGGCTGGGCTGAAGGTGAATTAATTATAATTTCAGCAAGAACAGGAATGGGAAAAACAAGGTTTGCAACAAATTTAATCGAATCAATCTGCAAGTGCAAAAAGAACAAAGGGGAATCTGTTTATTTCTTCTCTCTTGAAGAATCTGTTGAAAAGATAACGAACTTAATAATGGCTAAAAACACAGGCATAAACAGCAGACGGCTTAAAAGTTATAATCTTGGCGATAGGTTAAACGATTATCTGAATGTTCAGATTTCATGCGATCTTTATATAAATGCCTGTCGCTCCGAAGCGGACATAAGAAAGATAAAAAATACAATAGAAAGTTATTCAAAAAAGGGGGTTAAAAATTATTTTATTGACACCTTAAACAGTGTGAAAAGAAATCATAAAGAATCTGAAAAAGATGCTCTTGATACACTTTCGAGGACATTAAAAGATTTAGCGGTTCAGTACGGTGTAAGGCTTTTTGTGTTGGCTCAAAACAACAGAGAAGCTGATAAAAGACCCGAAAAAGAAAAGACACCTACAAAGGCAGATGTCAAAGGTTCTGACGAAATAGTTCATCATGCCGACTCTATGATAAGCCTTTACAAACCAGCTTATTACAAAAAAGAAATTACAGATACCGCAGAAGATATTTACTGTGTTTCAGTTACGAAAACAAGAGACGGAATAGAAAGAAGCCTTGATTTTGAATATGATTTAGGTCTTTGCAGATTTGAAGAAAAGAAAGATTACAACATGGAAGCGATAATACGAACAGATGCAGAAGCAATAATAAGCAAAAGGAGATAAAGGGAACAATGAATTATCAAGAATACATAAAAATTGCAAACAAAAACAGACACCTTGTAGGGTATTATCCTGAAAATATGGCATGCAACATCTGGCAAAACGGCAAATGTCTTTGCTCTGTTGTTGAGTGTAAAATATCAAAAAAATATGTAAAAAACTATAAAGAATCTTTTTACGAACTTAAAAACGAAAAATGCGGTTCTGGTTTTTACACAGGATATATCAGATTTGAAATTGATAAAGATTTATGGGAATCTTTACAGATTGATAACAGCAAGTGGATTGAAAAGGAAGATGGAACAAGAGAACGGTTAACAATTGTTGAAAAAGCTGAAATAGACGATTGGTTTTGCAGAAACGAACATTTGGATTATTGTTTTGAAGATTCTATATCATATAAAGCAAAAGGGGTAAACAACACAATTGTTTTAGGTATTGATTTTAACCACATTTGGAACGAAGGACAGGACGAGTTAACCATGGACGAGGAATATATTAAAAGCAGAGTAAACTTAATGGCTGATGTTGTAAATGGCAATTACAAGGTGGAACAATGCGAATAGTAAGAGTTTCCGTTATAACAAGTGAAAAGGGCTATCATTTTTTTGAAGTTACAACACGGGAAACATTAGACCAGTTTCAAAGGTTTCAGGTAATAGACAAAAGTTTTGATGATTGTGAACGCAAACGGCAGGAGTATATAGCTTTTATGAATAATACTTGCTCTTGTGGCAGAGAACTTGCGGACAAAGAAAACAAGTGTTATTTATGTCAGGAACTTGCGCATGAACTCAGGGAAGAAACGGCTGAACAGCAGGAAAGTTTGAAGATTAAAAATATTTTTGATGAGGAGTAAAAAATGGAAACTAACTGGAAAGAAGAATATTTTAAGGTTAAAGCTTTGTATGAATCGGAATTACAAAGAAACGAAACGCTTGAAAAAGAAAACGATAAGTTAAAAGCCGATTATGATTCTTTAGTTTTGGCAACAATGGCGGTTTATCCAAGAGGTGAAAAATGAAGAAATTTAATTTTTACGAGGAAGAATGCAGGAAGCTTAAAAAGATGTGGCATGAAAGGTTTGAGGAAACATTAGCGTTAAAAAATGAACTTGCAGAAAAGGATAAACAGATAGGCTTTTTACTGCAAAGAAACGAATTGCTTGAAGAAAAGGAAATGAATGCGGTTTACGATCAGGCACAGCTTTTTATTAAGAACCAGGATCTGCAAAAAGAGATTGACAGGCTTGAATTTATGATTGAGCGTTTACTTCAATTCAGGGTTAAAGAGGGAAGAAATGCAGGACAAAATCAATCAGGCGGTGGAAGAAATAAAAATTGAAATGATAAAACATGAGTTAAACCCTGAAATGTTTTTCTTCCTGACGTATGTCTGCAACGAATATGTAAAGGTTTATCCTGTGGTTAACAGGGGTTATAATGGATAAATTTGTTTTATCTTTATTTGATTTTACAGGAAATATGGTTGATAAATGGGCTGAAAATGGGTATAAGTGTTATATTGTCGACATAAAGCACCAGAAAGGAATAAAGGAAATTAGAAAAAATGTTTTTGCTGTAAAGTGGGATTTGTCAACCGAAAATGGGCTTTTGGAATACATTGGGGTTAAAAATTATTTTATTGCCTTTGCTTTCCCGCCTTGTACACATCTTGCCGTTTGTGGGGCTGTATGGTTTAAAAATAAAGGTTTAAGATGTTTGGCAGAATCTATAAGTTTTTTTGCGACAGCGGTTGAAATATTTGAATATCTTAAATGCCCTTATTTTTTAGAAAATCCCGTGTCAACAATATCGACATATTGGCGAAATCCTGATTATACATTTAACCCTTATGAGTTTACAGCTTTTTGCAAAGACGACAATTACACTAAAAAAACTTGCTTATGGATAGGCAACGGATTTAACTTACCTTCAAAAAAAATAAATTACAGTCAGGAAAAACCAGACCAAAGAATTATAAATGCTTTTGCAACACATAACAAAAAAGAATGGGCGGATTTTAGAAGTAAGACCCCAAAAGGTTTTGCTGAAGCTGTGTATCTTGCAAATTGCGAAAACAGCATTAAAGCCATTCAGCAAAACTTGTTTTAACGAACAGAAACGGCAAAATTTAAGCGATATTTATTTCAGGTGAATAAATTATCAAGGAAGAATTTGAAATGCAACAGAATTGAAATTAAGGGGGAAAGAAAAATGAGCGGATTTGCAAAAATATCAAACAAAAACGACACAATTCTTGAAGATAAAATAATATGCCCGTATTGTGGGTATATTTTTTCCGATTCTTGGGAATACAATCCTGGTGAATATGAAAATGTAGAGTGTATGAATTGTGATGAAATTTTTGTTTTAAATGTTGTTGTAACGGTTGAGTATTCGACACAAAAGGGGGAATGATGAAAAAATATTTTTATTTCCTTTTTAGCAAATTTGGATTAACTAAAAAGTACAATTACTGTATTAATTGTAAAAATTACTTTGATGATGATGGTTTTAGTATGTGTTTATTTGCAAGAACAGAACACATAAATTATGTTTTTGGTAAAAAATTTTTTAAAAATAATTTATGCAGTTTTGTTAGGTGTGATTCAAAATTTTGTTTGTATTACGAGGAGAATTGAATAAATGATATATTTTCAAACATGGATTATAATATTTTTGCTGTTTTTAATATTGGGGCAACTTGGAGTAATAGGTAAAGTTTTGGCAGTAATAGCCGTGCATACAGGGGGGGAAAAATGAAATCAATCAACAAATACTGTAAAGAATGTGCTGAAATAGCCGAATCAAAAGGTTTTGACCTTAAACAAGCACCTGAACAGCTTTTGTTAATAGCGAGTGAGGTTGTTGAATGTTTTGACAACATTTACGTTCGGGGTGATAACGATGTTTTTGACGCTTTATGCGGTCTTGAATATGTAGGAAAAAAGCTTGAAGCTTTAAGGAATTCAGAAAATTATAAAAAAAGTAAATTTGAAATATGCCCAACAAACAACCTTCCGGAAGAACTTGCAGACATTGTAATAAGGTGTTTTTCCTTTGCGGGTGGAAATGGTATTGATCTGCAGAAAGCTATTGATGAGAAAATTGAAATTAACAGGTCCAGGGAACATTTACACGGGAAGAAATTTTGAAAAAAGGGGAAACAATGGGGAATAAAACAGCAGGATATAATGTTGATGAAATACTTTTGATGATACTTTTTGAACTGCAAAAACTAAATAAGCAAGTCGAAGAAGGCCATCAAAGAGAGGTTGTTAACTATCAGGAGTTTAAGAAAAAGTATAACGATATGTTTCAGCAGATTAAAAGAGCGAAGGGGGAAAAATGAATTGTGTTATATGTGGAAAAGAGCTTGAACACGAACCAACAAGAGAAGCTAAAGACCATTATGAAGATGAAGGCTATGAAAGCCCTCAGGTTTGCAGTAATGAATGTTATGATAAGCTAACAGAGGTTTGCGGCGATTGTGATTATTCAAACGATTGTCAAGGCGATTTAGATGATTGTATTTTTGAATTTGAAAGGAATAAAAATGAACAAATTAATATTAACAGGCAGATTAACAAGAGATGCAGAAATTAAATTTGCAAAAACAGGCACATCAATAATTGAGTTTGACATTGCAAATAATACAGGGTACGGAGAATACAAAAAGACTTGCTTTATTGGTTGCACAATATTCAAGCGGGATAAATTAGTTGACCACCTTAAAAAAGGTAAAGGGGTTATTGTAGAAGGTGAACTACAGCAGGACAATTGGGAGAAAGACGGCAAGAAATTTAGTAAACACAAAATGATTGTTGCCCAGTTGGAGTTTTTGGGGGAAAAAAAGGGAAGTGAAACCGAAGAAACACATACAGACGATGATATTCCGTTTTAACAAGGGGCAACATGAACAAAGAAAATCTAACACTTGCAACACGGATAAGTTTTAAAGAACTGCAAATAATTAATAAATACTGCAAAAAGCTGAAAATGAAGAAAGGCATATTTGTTAAGTATTGCGTAAATCAAATTATAAAAGCGATTAACAGAAGGGAGATTAAAAAGAATGCAGGGATTAACATTACCGCAGATAAAAGAATTTTATAACAGGAATGAAACAGATGATCTTGAAAAATTAAGCTATGAAATGTTTACATTGGGAAATTGTGTAAACGATTCGCTTGTTGGTGTAAAAAACATTTTAATGAATAATGAATATATATCCGGAGCAATGGACATTACCGATTTGAGAAAACTTTACAAGGCAAAAGAAGCCATTATAATTGCAGGTGGCTGGTCTATTGATGAAAACATTGAAGAGATTAAAAGATTAAGTAAAAACAGGCTTGTAATAAGTTGTGATACAGGGTTAAGAATATTGAATCAGCACGGCATAAGCCCTGATTTTGTAACAACACTTGAAAGGGTTGAAGAGTGTGCAAGGCTTCTTAAATTTGAAAATGAAAAAGGTAATGAAACAGTTTTTGTTTCTTCGATGGTTGTCGATTCTCTTGTTATGGAAGAAATGATAAAGAAAAAGCATTATGCCTTTTGCAGATTTAAGAATAACAGCGTATTTGACCTGAGCTATAAGTTCGGTGAACTCGAACAATGCAATAGTTCGGCGACAATGGCTCTTTCTCTTGCTGATTTTCTTGGTGTAGAAACTGTTTATTTGTTCGGGCAGGATTTATGCTTGTCGGACAATGATAAGACACATTCTCAAGGGGCCGAATACGGTAATGAACAGCCTAATTGTTATAAGAACCTTTCTTTATGTTTGTGCAATGACGGCAATTATAGGAAAACTAATTCAATCTGGAAAGCTTTCGCCTTTGACATTGAAAGGATAAGAACAAATGCAGACAGCTTAAAGAAAATCTATAACACGAATGAAAAAGCAATGCACCTTCCGGGGGTTTCTGTTATAGATGCAAAAACTATAAAGCTTATTGCAAACGGAAAGCCTATTGTAAAACCCGAACATCTTAATTCAGTTAAATTATTAAGAAGAAAGCCTAACTACACTGCAACAATAAACGGTCTTGAATACTGGATTAAAAAGATTGATTATACCGTTGTTTTTACACCGGGAGATGTTGATGAATGGAATAAGTATATCAAGGGTAGTGAGTGGCTTAAAAACCTATTGCAGGGGCTTTCTTTAGCAACTTATTTAATCTATGACGACAGGGAAGAATATTTTTATAAGATGTTTAATGCAGTTGTTTCAATACTTAGGGTGGTAAAGGGTGTTTTTGAATTAAACAGGGTGGGTATCCAGAATTTTGACATGGGGGAAAATCATGATTGAAAATGAAAATGATGTTGTAAAAGTTGAGTTTGCAGATTATGAAACAATTGATTTTGAAAAGCAAATAAATTATTTAGAAGAGGATATAAACTGTTTAACCGCATTTATAGAAGGTTGTAAAAAATAGTGGTTTTGATAAAAAAGATATAAAACTTTTTAATACCGGAAAATTTGAAATGGTAAAACAAAACATTGAACAAACGACACTTTATATGATTGAATCTTTAGAAATTTGTTTAAGAAAATACAAAGAAAAGTTGACGGAAGCCGGGGGAAAACTGTAAAATAAATCATGCAAATTCATTTTTGCACTCCGTTTAAACCTTTTTCAGAGCGGTTGAATTTATCCCGCTCTTTTTTATTTTAAATTCAATTGAAATTCAATTGAAATTTTGAAATGTAAAAATTAAAAAAACAATTTTGACTATATGGGTTTTTAGCTCAGGCGGGAGAATTCAGATTCTATTTCAGAATTTGAGTTTTTTTGCGTTTGCAGATGATTTTGCTGGTTGCGGTTTTGCATTTGCATATGAGTTTTTACTTTTTGAAAACCCTTGATTCTATTGGGTTTTACTTTTCAATTTTGCCTGTTTTTAGAATTTGAACAGGCTAATTCTATTGAGTTTTCAAAAGGCTGATTCTTGCTGATATATTTCAAAACAGCTTATTTTATTGAGTTTTGACGATATAAAAAACCGCCGTCAATAAAAGCATACCACAGAAAAGCCAATAAAAACGGTGTGTTGCGAATAATAGCTAATAAGATTTTGAGGTGAAATCTGATATAATACTATATATATGGTATTGGCGATAAAAATAAATAAAAAATATGCTAATAAGTTATTGACAAGCTGGCGATAGTATGATATGATTTAAACATCAAGTTAAAGCGGAGGCGAAAATGAATTTTTGAAATGTGTAGACAGTTACGATTGTATTTGCACGTGTGGCGTGGAGATGACTGTTATGGACCATTCTGAATCGTTAGATTCAGAGGAGTTTTCGGCCAGAGAAATGGCCGGAAAAATAAGCGGAGGAAAAAAATGAAGAAAATTATTATCAATGAAAATGAAGAATTACAGGGGGCTAATTTTTTAGTGGCCGAAAATGAAATAACAAGAGGTATCGTAACATCAGACGATAGCCTCTGGCTGTTGCCGGCTGAAAAAATAAAAAAGGCCAAAAGGTTGATAAAACTTGGCAAACTTGCCAACATCGAGAGTTTTTGCGAAACTCTCGAGCGCGCCGATAACGGTCAAGATTATGTCGATATGTCAGACTGCGATCAGTATTTTTTGTGGCTCGATACATTTGGTGGTTATTCGATTTGCGATCGATCGGACATCGATTGCGACGATTACTATCGGTATTGGGACGGACATAATTTTAAAATTGTGCTGGTCGAATGCCGGACGGAAATCGAGGCCTCAGAGGATTATGAGGATATAGACAATACCCTCATCAATAATAACTATTATTATTGCGGGCAGTATGACCATGCCCGGCTATATCGGGTTTTGGCAATCGATGGAGAAAAAATAACGGCCGAAAAATATCTACTCGAAATCTGGAGCCAGTGGGAGGGTACACACGCAACTGGATACATAGTTGATTTTGCGACGGCTGAAAAATGCCGTAAAAATGAGGTTATAGGCGGGGAAAATGAATAAAACAGAAATGATAAAATTCTACATCAGCCAGACGGCCGATGTAATCAAAAGCTGGAAGCAATACAACAAAAAAAATATTGAGGCAATCGGGATCGATTGCCAAAAAATTGCGGATTTAAACCCGCAAAAACAATATCAATTAATTGTTGCCGGCAAGTGCCGGCATGCAATACTCCGGCTTAATTTTGTGTTGGTTGCTAATTTTCATCAGATGTATTTTTTTGTGACGCGGGAAAAGGAGGATTAGTACAGCCGATAACCATTAGCATAACATTCAAGCGGTTTATAACCGCTTTTTTTATTTCTCATTAACCTGATATTGCATCAGGTTTTTTTGTTTTTAAATTGATTGTCTCGTTCCTGGTATCGTTCCTGGTCTAATGGATCTGGTTTAACTGATCAGTTTTATTTTATCGATACCAGGATGCCGCAACATTTTAACCCGTGTGTTTCCACACGGCTTTTTTTATGTTTTTTAATTGATTTGTTTTAGCCGGCCGGCATGCTTCAAGGTTTCAAGTGGTTTGTTTTAATTTTTTTATGTCCTTATATACTCCGGCTTGTTATAAGCGATTGCAGACACTTGCGGATTGATGATGATATTTTATCGGGCAAGTTTCAAGATTGCTTTATATTCATTGTTTTAAGTTGTTTGGGGCATATGCAAGATATACCACTTAACGGTTCAATGCCTTTGTTTGCTTATGTTGCTGATTGCTTTGTTGATTGAGAAGTCAATGGACATGGCATGTTTGAAAACGCGCGTGGCAGTAAGGAACTTTCAAAACACTTGATTCTATTGGGTTTTCATCTGTTCAAAGGTACTGTCCTATCCCGATATTCGCAGGGGTCGAAATGCCT
>Ga0209417_1001316_pt1 | contig 46299 bp, 46 predicted proteins | sample RifGroF2_FD_184002 | JGI IMG/M metagenome (GOLD analysis project Ga0209417, IMG submission 184002) | Groundwater microbial communities from Rifle, Colorado, USA - Groundwater F2 (SPAdes) (version 2) | ecosystem: Environmental > Aquatic > Deep subsurface > Groundwater | place: Rifle, Colorado...
ATGATAGTTTTTCTGTGTGTGTTTTTGTTCGCAGCAGATGCATCTTTTGCCAAAAAAAAGAAAAAAGGAGCTGTTGAACTTGATATTCAGGTTAGAGACGGCTTTCATATAATCGGCTTGCTTGATGTTCCTAAAAAAACAACAGTTAAAAACAAAGTTCCGCTGGTAATATTTTTGCATTCAATAGGAGAAGATTCTACAGAATGGGGAACATTTCCTTCTACAGTCAAAGACCAGCTAAAAGTGGCAACACTTAGCATTAATTTGAGAGGACACGGGAAAAGTATTTTAAACAAAAATTCCCGAAAAATTTACTGGCAAAACTTTCAGGACAAGGATTTTAAAAAATTTCCTTATGATGTGATTGATGTTTTGAAATATATAAAAGAACAGTATCCTGAAATAGACAGCTCAAAAATTGCTGTTGTAGGAGCCAGTCTTGGTGCAAATACTGCTTTAATGGCAGGCAGTTATGGTGTAAACGCTAAAACCATCATCTTGCTTTCCCCGATGCTTAATTATAAAGGGTTTGATTTAAGGCTTCCTATTGTAAAATATGGAAATCGTCCATTGTTGTTTATGGTAAGCAAAAAAGACATATATCCATATAAATCATGTATTGAATTAATAAAATTTGCGCAGGGCAAAAAAATGTTAAAAGCTTACCCTTACGGCGGAAGCGGGGTTAATCTTATAAAATTTCAGCCTGATGCCAAGCCTCTTATAATTAATTGGATAAAAGCAAGTCTTTTTCCTCAGCCACAGAAAGCAAAAAAATAATCATGAGCAGAATAGTAGAAATTTTTACAGGCGCGTATGCGAGCGGAAAATCTGAAATATCCATAAACAGGGCATTAATGCTTAAAAGTGAAGATTCTCCCGTAACTCTGGTTGATTTAGATACGGTAGAACCTGCGTATACTTTACGACCGTTAAAAAAAGAGCTTGAAACTTATGGAATACAGGTAATAACACAAGAAAATTATTTCGGGCTCGGAGAAACAGGTAACGTAATTACTCCTCAACAGCAAAACTGCCTTAAGCTTAATAACGATAATATGGTTATCGATGTAGGCTATGGGGCAGGCGGTTTAGATATTCTTAATCTGGTTACATGCATTGAAGAAGAAGAGAACCTCAACATTTATATTGTTATAAATGCTTCAAAACCTGAAACTTCAACAATAGATCAGATAGTGGAATATGTTAAATGGAGTATCGGTACTGAAAACCAGAAGTGGAAAGCTTTCAGCGGAATAATCAGCAACACGCATTTCAGCGATGAAACTGCGCCTGAAGATGTCTTGAAAGGCTTTGAAATTACCAGTAAAGCAGCAGAAATCCTGCATCTTCCCATAAGAGCGATAGCTGTTTCCGAAAAGCTTTATCCTGAAATGGAGTCACTTATTCATAGCGGGATTCCGGTATGGGCTTTAAAAAGATTTATGCCAAGAGCTATGTGGTAATTATTCAGCTACTTTTTCCACTGTTTATGCCACTTCTTTTTTGGAGAAGAGTTTTACTACACTGTCTTTGGCTGTATTATATGCACCTTTTGTTGCTTCCAATGCAGCAGTTGCTTTTGTTGTAACATACTCAGCAGCCTTCTTATAATATTCTTGCGCGCTTTCACCAATTTTAGGTAATTTGGACAATTTTCCATATTTACCCGCAGTTATAACTGCGGCTGCAGCTGCTGCCAATCCTAAAATTGTATATAATACTTTATGGCTTTTTTTAGGCGCAGCGGTTTCTGTTGCTTGTGTTTCTGAAGTTGCTGCGGTAGGGCTTGCCTGATATTTTTGATTTAGGTCTGCGCTTGAAAGTGCTCTAAAACTAACTTGATTTCCGATTCTGTTTACATTTAACATATTTCTTACTCCCTGTTTTTTAATCTCATCTTTCAACTTCTTTAATGCGGGTAAATAAGAAAAATTGCCTAAAAAATGGAAATTTTTTGTAATTTTTTTATAAAAATGGCGAAAAACCAGTATTCTAAAGAAATAGTGATTGTAATATTTCTTAATAAAATGTCAAATAAAATGTCAACTATTTAACCTCAATCGCCAAATAGTGAAAATGTCATGCTGAACTTGATTCAGCATCTGTTCATTTTGGAATTATAGCTTTAATTCTAAGCTGGATAGATCCCGAAACGCCAGGTAGGGGCATAAAACTACGGCTCTCGAGTTCGCCTTGTTTTGCAGCCAGTTCGGGATGACAAAAACTATCAAAGGGGCACACGAAAATTTAAAAAATCTTGAATCTTGATAATGAGTCAGAACCTTGCTCTGTGACGTATAAATATCCTGACGAATCCACCATAAGTGAATAAGGTCTGCTTAGGTTCTTGTAAAGAACTTTTATAGTGTTATTTTTCAAAGATATTTTTAAAATCTCGTTTGAATTGTAATTTGCTACATAAATATTGTCATAAATATCAATTGCCAAGCCTAAAGGACCATTCAGGGGTTTGTCTTTAAATAAAACCCGTTTAATTCCGCGTGAATTAACTTGTATTATCGAATTATCACCAAAATTAGCCACATATATATTTCCTTTGCTGTCTTTTGCAATGCCGGCAGGTCCGTTAAATCCTTTTATTTGAGATTTTCCTGAATTATTTACGGGTTTTGCTTTAATTTTTGATGTGGTATTTGAGGTTTGCGTTTTTTTTACCTGTGGCTGCACGGGAACTAAAGTAAGTTGTATACCAAGAGATTTAGCCAGAGCTTGTGCATCTTTATAATGAGCTGTACCAGAAGGAATTTTTCTTAAATAATACGCCACTTTTGTTTTATTATAAATTTCACCGTGCATTGAAGCTAGTTTATAGGCTAATTCATAATCACGAGGATTTTTTGCGTATAAAGTTTCATAGATTCCCAGAGCTTTTGGAGTATTTCCGATTTGCTCGTAAGTCGCGGCAAGATTGCGATAAGCGTCTAGAAAAGCCGGATCAATGTCCAGGGCTTCCTCGAAGCAGGAAATTGCCTCATCGTAGCGTTCCTGATAGTTTAAATCTATGCCTTCGTTATAAGCTTTTACTGCTTCAACTTCGTAAGAAAAAGCTGATTTTGTCAGAAAAAAGCAGCCAAAACATATAAAAATACTGATTGCAATGATTTGTAATTGTTTGTACAACTTTAAATCCTCTGATAAAATAATAATCATTATACATACAAATAGCTTGACTTGTTAAATCGTTGAAATTAGCATAAGAATTGAACTGTCATTGCTAGGCTTGAAATGTCTTTTATGTCATTGATTTTTTTAACGAAGCAATCTTCTTAATGACAACGCGCCACTTTGGAAGATTGCTTCGTAAGGTCAATTTTGGTTTATACTCAAGGTCTTATGCCTCGCAATGACAATAATAGTGTAATTTAAAAAATATAAAAGGTGGATTTAAATATGTCAGTAACAATTGCAGGAAAAATTTTTAATTCCCGGTTAATGGTCGGAACAGGAAAATTTAACGATTTTGAAGTGATGAAACAAGCTCATATTGCCAGCGGAGCGGAAATAGTCACCGTCGCAATAAGAAGAGTTGACTCGGGAGCGCCCGGGCATGTTGGAATAATGAATTATATTGACACAAACAAATATTGGATACTTCCAAATACCGCGGGGTGCGCGACAGTAGAAGAAGCTTTGAGAGTGGCAAGACTTTCAAAAGCTATGGGCATAAACAACTGGATAAAGCTTGAAGTTATACCTGACGCTAAATACCTTTTGCCTGACCCTATCGCAACTTTTGAAGCGGCAAAAATACTTGTTGAGGAAGGGTTTGTAGTGCTTCCTTATATTAATGCCGATCCATTGCTCGCTAAACGTCTCGAAGAAATTGGCTGCGCGACCGTTATGCCTCTGGCTTCTCCGATAGGAACAGGGCAGGGAATAAAAACAGCAGAAAATATCAGAATAATAATTGAACAGTCAAATATTCCTGTTGTAGTGGATGCAGGACTTGGAGTTCCGTCTGAAGCTTCACGAGTTATGGAAATGGGTGCGGACTGCGTGCTTGTAAATACTGCCATAGCTCTTGCAGAAGATCCTGCAAAAATGGCGGAAGCTTTCAAGCTGGGAGTTGAAGCAGGAAGAATGGCTTACGACGCAGGAAGGATTCCTGTTAAAGCTTATGCCAGCGCATCTTCTCCGCTTGCCGGAATCGTCGGAAAATAATATTTAAAGTATTATTAAGTTTTATCTATATATTAAAAATAAGAGTAGAATTAAGTTATGAATGAAAAATATATTGAAGAAACTTTAAAAAATCATAGAATGAATAAAACATTGCTCTGGAATACTCTTATTCTTACTTTTGGCGGAGAAATAAGCGTATTTTTTAAAGCCCTTAACACTAGAAATCCGATTTCTGAATATCTATTTATTTTTATTGGATTTTTAGTTATATGTGTTTTAGTTTATTCAATTAGTGAAATTTCAATAGAAATATCCAAGTTAACTATATATTTAAAAAATATAGGAGAAAAATAAATGAGTACATTTAATTACATTTTAGGTATTTTTTTAGCGCTTTTTTTACTGATAGTAATGTACTGGCTTATATTTAATACAATGGGTGTTAAACATGATCCTGATTTGGATTAATTGAAAGGTCGAAAAGATTATAATGAAATACTTATTAGAAATTGGAACAGAAGAATTACCTTATAAATTCATATCTTCAGCTTTAAATCAGTTGAAAGATTCATTATCAAAAATTCTTGAAGAAAATAAAATTGAATTTAACGACATAATAACTTACGGTACGCCAAGAAGGTTGTGCGTGATTATTGACGGTATTTCAGAATCACAGCCCGACCAAACTTTGGAAATAAAAGGACCTCCCGCAAATATCGCCTTTGATGCAAGTGGAAATCTTACACAGGCAGCTCTTGGATTTGCAAAAAAACAAAATTTAAATCCTGAGATTCTCGGCAAAAAAGAAATCGCAGGTGTGGAATATCTTTATGCCTCAATAAAACAAGAAGGCAAGCCGACAGAAGCTGTTTTGAAAGATATAATTCCTGAAATGATTTTAAAAATTCAAGGCACTCGCTTTATGAGATGGGCAGACCTTGATATTAAATTCTCCAGACCTATAAGATGGCTTGTTTCTATTCTTGATAATAAAGAAATAAAAATAAAAATAGGCAATGCCGAATCTTCACAATATTCAAGAGGGCATAGATTTTCTGATAACAAACAGGTAAAAATAGAAAATCCAGATACTTATCTTGAAAATCTTTACAGCGCTCATGTTATAGCTGATTCTGAAAAAAGAAAACAGGAAATAGTTAATTTAATTAATAAAGCGGCAGCGTCAAAAGGCGGCGTGGCGGAAATTCCCGCCGAGCTTCTGGATGAAGTTACAAATCTTGTCGAATGGCCAACTCCTGTTATCGGTAGTTTTGGTGAAAAATATCTCGAAATTACCGAAGATGTAATTGTATGCGTACTTGCGCACCATCAAAGATATTTCCCTATCTACGATAAAGACGGGAAATTGCTTAATTACTTCATAACAATAGCAAATCACGATGAATCAAATCTTGATAATATTAGAAAAGGCAATGAAAAAGTTGTAAAACCAAGACTGGATGACGCTATTTTCTTCTATAAAGAAGATACTAAAAAGTCTTTAGCATCAAGGGTAGAAGATTTAAAAGGCGTAACTTTCCAAAAAGGGCTTGGAAATCTTTATGATAAAACACAGAGAATTAAACAAATTGCCGGATTTATAGCCTGTGATCTGGAGCTTGATGATGAAACAGCTAAAAAAGCTATAAGAACAGCAGAATTATGCAAAGCTGACCTTGTAACAAACCTTGTGAGAGAGTTTACGGAATTGCAGGGAATTATTGGCGGAGATTACGCAAAATTAAACGGCGAAGATGAGCTAGTTTCTTTGGGGGTACGCGAGCATTATATGCCTATTTCTTCTGACGGAAAATTGCCGGAAACAATTACAGGACAAGTTGTCGGTATAGCTGACAAAATTGACACAATTTGCGGAGTTTTTGCTCTCGGGAAAGCTCCCACAGGTTCTGCTGACCCGTTAGGCCTAAGAAGAGCAGCTATTGGTATAATTAACACCATAACTGACAAAAAATTAAATATTAATTTATCAACACTTATAGAAAAAACTGTTTATGTTCAGCCTTTAGAAATAGAAAATAAAGTTAAATTGAGCAATGAAATAAAAGATTTTATTACACACAGGCTTAAAAACTTGCTGACGGAAGAATATAGACATGATGTCGTAGATGCTGCGCTTTCAGCAAAAGATTCTCTGGCTGATCTTTCTGATGTTGAAGTTAGAATTAATATAATATCAGAGCTGGTGAAAAAAGATTCGTACAAATCTTTTCACGAATCAGCAAACAGAATAATCAGAATTATTAAAAATCAGAAATTTGATGCTGCCGTAAAACCTGAATTGTTCGTTGAAGAAGCAGAAAATGAATTATGGGATTGTGTTTCTAAAATAGATGATAGTCTTGATTATTCAGGGCTGATCGAAAAACTTGAATCATGTATCCCTAAAATAGAAAAATTCTTTGATAAAGTTCTGGTTATGGATAAAGACGAGCAAATTAAAAATAACCGGCTGAATTTGCTCGGAAATTTGAGCAATAAATTCCTTAGAATTGCGGATTTTAGTAAAATAGTTTTTTAATTAAAGATAAAATAAAAATTGCCGATTATAAAATCATCATTACAAAAATAATGAGTAATAAGTGTATGAAAATTTTTAATAAAAAGAAACTGGGACAAACTATTATTGAATTTGCGCTTGTTGCCGGATTGGTCGGAATTGTCGGCGGATGGGCTTTTATTAAAATGAATCCTGAGCTTTTCAGAAATTATTTTAAAAGCAGCGTTTCTTCTAACACAGGGATTGACGGCGCCGGACAAATGAAGCTTTGTACTTATGATGATAACAATTGCAATGCTCCGGTTGTTAATCCACCACCACCGCCACCTCCGCCACCTCCGCCACCTCCTTCTCTTTGTGATCCGGCAGTGGGCATAGGCGGAGTAGAAGCTGACGGTTCTATTTATGCAGGACATCTCAACAACGCACCAGATTTATGTGTTACTGCCAGTGATGATTCAACAGGTATAAGCTGGAATGACGGTAATTATCTTAATTTACCTACAGGAGCAGGTAATATGATGAACGGATTATTTAATACTAATTTGCTTGCTTCATCTTCAGATGCAGCATCTCCATATCAAGCAGCATTGTTGTGTTCAAATCTTGTCAAACACGGCAAATCTGATTGGTACTTGCCCTCTTTAGCTGAACTAATACTTGTAGCAAGCAACAGAGTTGCAATAGGCGGTTTTACTACTCCGCAGGATTATTGGACATCTACAGAATGCGGAAACAGAGCACAGGCATTTGTTGTGGAATTCGGTGGTGTTCCAATGAACAACGAAGACAAGGACAGAAGTGATCATCATGTCAGGTGTGTCAGGCATGATTAAGAGTGTAATGAAATGAAATTTTGTTTTTGAAAAGATTCGGGTATAATTTAAGTCATGGATAAAGATTTTTTAAAAGAAAAATTAACATTATTAAGATTATGGCTGACTTTTGTAATATCAATTGAAGCTGCTTGCATAGCATGGTTTGTTGCTAATTATAATAAAGTTATTAAATTTTTTGTTTATACCGATATAGTAGTGATTTTAGCTTTAGTTATTTCAACAATAGTAATAAATCAAAAAATACGTAAAAATATTAAAATTATGAGGGATTTTTCTAATGAGTAATGAAACAGCATTAATAATAATGGTTGCTTTATTTCTTACAGGTTTGTTTGGCGGATTGTATTATGCGCTTAAAGATGATAAACCGGTTAAAAAACATACTTAATTTTTATGAAATTTTCTATAATTACTGTTTGTAAAGACTCGGAAAAAACGCTGGAAAATTCAATTCTCAGTGTAATTAATCAAACATATAAAAATTTTGAATATATAATAATTGACGGACTTTCAACAGATAATACTTTAAATATCATTGAAAAATACCGTGATAAAATTTCTCAAGTTGTAAGTGAGCCTGATGATGGTCTTTATGATGCCATGAATAAAGGTATCAAGCTTGCTACAGGCGATTATTTGTTTTTTTTGAACTCTGATGATCAGTTTTTGCATAATGATGTTTTGAAACTGGTTGCGGGCTGTCATTGCGAACAAAGTGAAGGAATCGCAAGATTTAGTAAAATTATGAGATTGCTTCGTCGTTGCGATGCAACTCCTCGCAATGACAGTAATATTGATGCAGAGCTGTTATATGGAGATATAGCTGTCTTGAATAAAAAAACAGGAAAACTTTCCATACAAAAGCATAATAAATTTAATAAAATATATCTGCTGAAAAACACTCCCTGCCAACCGGGGACTTTCTATAAAAAGGATACTTTCGATAAATACGGGGGTTTTGATACAAATTATAAAATTGTAAGCGATCATGAATGGTTTTTAAATGTTTTTCTAAAGCATGATATAAAGGCTAAATATTTGGGTTTTCCTGTAAATATTTTTAATATTGGCGGGATTTCTACAAACAAAAATCGTGAAGAGAAATTAATAATCGAAAGAAATAATATGCTTGATAAATATTTTACAAAATTTGAGAGAGCATCTTACGAATTTATTTCTAAAAATTGTAGAAGTTTAACAACAACGCCAGTTATAAGCGATTTATTGAATTTGATTTTTAAATTTAAGCTGTAAAAAACCCCTTTGTTTAAAGGGGTTTTTTGAAAATTTTATTTTTTCGATAACTTTAATATTTATTGTACTATTAGTTGCTGAAATTATTAGAAGTTAGATTTAAATAACTCCGGGAGTCCCAATAGGATTCAAAACTACAGGCGGTTCATCAGCTATAGGTGGAACTCCGGGAACCCCGACAGGATTAGGTTGTATATCTTCATCTGTTACTGTTGGTAAATCTTCATCTGTTAAGGGTTGCAGATCTTCATCTGTTACGGGTGGTAAATCTTCATCTGTTACGGGTTGCAGATCTTCGTCTGTTACAGATATTGTATTGATTGATTGACCATTTATTCCTAATAACATTGGAAGGAAATTCATTAACATGCTTAATATGTTCATTAACATCGGGCTAATTGATGAAGATTGTTGTTGAACCGGTTGATAATTATAATTTTGAGTTGCGTATGGGTTTTGCATATTCATTGTTGAATATGATTGTTGTTGATAAGTTGGAAGTGGTTGCATTGCTGAGCTTATGAAAGGATTGCTGTACATGTTGCTTGTATTTGGTTGATAGTAGCTCTGTGTTTGTGGTTGGTAGTAGTTTTGTGTTTGTTGTTGTGGTTGATAGTAGCTTGTAGAAGTACCATATAACATAAAATTTTCCTCCAAGACGCTTATTTATCTACACTTTATATATTTTATATTTCCTTGTAATATATTAAAAACATATAATTCCGAAAAAGTGCTTTTTGGGGAATATATCTCTTTACATTACTTAATATATGAATATTATTTACAGAATAGATGCCGTGCTTGACACGGCATGATAATATAGATTTCCAGACAAAGTAATGTTAGCTAAAATCTTTCTGTTGTCATTCTAAGCGACTAACTGGAGCGTGAGAATCTGCCTTAACAATCGTTTTCAGATCATCACGTTCGTCCTTTGATATTTAATCAAATTAAATGCTTTTTCGAAAAAATATAGTATTGCGCAAAATTTGATAATGATAAAATATACTAATTAGACAAGTAAAAGATAATTTAAAATGCGTGAAATTAAAGATTTAAAGCAATTGAATATAGATAAAAGCTGGTCGCTGTTTCTTGACAGGGACGGGGTTATCAACAAAAGACTTATGGCTGATTATGTCAAAAGCGTCGACGAATTTGAATTTTTGCCCGGAGTTCCTGAAGCATTTAAAAAATTCGCTGATGTTTTTGGAAGGATTTTTGTAATTACAAACCAGCGCGGTATTGCGGTAGAAATTATGACAGAACAAGACCTTGAAGCCGTTCATAATTTTATGGTTGACGGCATAAAAAAATTCGGTGGAAGAGTAGACAAAATTTATTTCTGTCCGCACGACAGAGATGAGAACTGCGGCTGCAGAAAACCTGATATAGGCTCTGCGTTGAAAGCGCAGCAGGACTTTCCCGAAGTTGATTTTAATAAATCTATTATGGTCGGAGATACTTCTCCTGACATACAATTTGGTCAAAACGCAGGGATGTACACAATAAAAGTAACTACTAAAGAGGCTGATGTTTTTTCTGTAAGCTCTCTGGCAGAACTTGCTGATATACTTTAATACTTCATTAATTCCTGTTTCAAAGACTGCGAAGTTTCACCTTTATATAATTTTCCTTTAACAACCTTGCCTTTGCTATCAAGAATATAAATATACGGAATTGCAGAAGGAAGATTCAGCCCGAGAGCATTAGCTTTTTGCTGTGAATTTGCCTGATCAATATCCAAATCAGCATAATTTATACCAAGTTCATGAGCAGCAGAAGAATAAGCTGTTTTTGCCTCTCTGCATTTCATATTCCAGCTTGAGCAAAAAAGAATAATTTGCGATGGCGTGGCAAAAGCAACAGAACCAAATAAAATTCCTGTTAATAAACTAAAAATTACAGAAATTTTTCTTATTGATACAGAATTTTTCATAAGCCGTTCCTTTTTAATAATTTTCTTTTAACCCTGCTTTTTTTCTTTTGATATCCTGGCTAAATGTTATTTTGTCACCGATTTTCACATTGTATTTTTCACAAAATCCCTTTTTGAATTCTATTACCGAATCAATTTTATATTTTGAACCATAAAGTGGGCAGGGATTTTTTTCACAAACAGGTACTTCTTTATACATTTTAACAACTTTTTCGTTAGAAATAAAGACTATATCCAAAGAAATTTTCATATTTTTCATCCAAAAAGTTTTATAATCAGGTTTTTTAAACAAAAAAACCATTCCTTGATTTTCTTCAATATTATCAACACCCATTAAACCCTGTGTTATTTTTTCTCTATTATCAGCAACATCAAGAAAAACTTTCCGGTTTTTAATAACAACAAAATTAGTACTCACAGGTTTTAAAGACGCTCCATTAGTTTTTGTTATTTGATAAACAAATAAGATTAGTATACAGATTATTGTTATAAAAAATTTTTTCATAAACTTTAAATTTTTTTTAAATACTTCATAACTTCTATATTTGTAGCATAAAAATGAATTTTAATTTTTTTAGCACATCTTAAATTCAAATAACCAACAAAGTATCTCGTCATTGCGAGGAAGCACGTAGTGCCGACGAAGCAATCTAAAAAAATAAGATTGAATTTAGATTGCTTCGTCGCAAGCTCCTCGCAATGACAACACAATTACATAAAAAAAGCCCTGACAGGAATAACTTAAATTACTCCTATCAAGACAAAGCACAAAGGAATATAGAACAACACCACCAGCTATGTATTATTCTAATTTCCCATTGTTTTCAACACCACCAACGTCACAATACACACTAACGAAAAAATAAGACCGTACTCGGCAAAGCCTTGACCTTCATGTTTTTTTGAAAAGCAGAAATACTGCACAACAAATTCACTCATTGCTCACCTAAACTCCATATTTATTTACTTCTACATTTTTACTTCAACACTTGTTTTTAAGCATTTCAACAGTCGCAACAAAACCCGCACAGGAATAACACATTATCTGCCTATTAATTATTCTTTTGTGTTATTTCGCATGTTGAAATTTTGCGTGAATAGCGCGCTTGTTACTAATTTTTTCTTGTTTTACAAATCACTTCAACACTATATAATTATAATAACGCATTTTGATTTTTTTTAAATCGCGTGAAATGGGCATTTAAAAATATCACCCGTTCGGCATTATTTTTATACAAAATTTCGGAAAATACGAAAAAATAAATAATTTATATTTCTGTTTATAGTTCTGTAAGCTTTTGTTTGAGGTTTTGAATAAGCTTTCCAACTTCATCTTCAACAATTTTAGTGTTTTTATCAGGGTAAAGCTTGTATAATCTCTGGCACACAAGTGCTTTGTCCAAAGCTTCTTTATATTTTTCTTGTTTTTCCAGCAAATACGCATAATGCAGATACCCCTTTTTGTATGTGGGGAAATATCTTACAGCCTGTTTAATTATATACTCGGCATTTAAAAAATCCTGCTGTTTCTTATCTTTATTACTATAGAGAGTTATTGCCTGATTTAATTTTTCATCCGCGACAGAAAATTTTGTGTTTATTCTGGCTATAATAGGCGCAAGCTCTTCATTGTGATAATAAGTTTTCTTTAATTCATCTATCAAAATCAAGGCTTCATCATAATCATGGTCATAGCATAAACTTTTTAACACCTTGAATTTTTCATAATTTGAAAGTTTAAAAGATAATAATTTTTCAAATTTCGCATGACTTTCTTCAAAATTCCCGAGTAAAAACTCCGCTCTTACTTCGTTTAACAGGTCATAAAAATCAAAAGTTTCGCTTACTGACAAATTTATGAATTTTTGCCTGATTGCTTCAGGCATTTTATCTTCATTTATAAGCTTGAATTTTGTAAGAGGAATAACGATTCTCGGGTTTTCTTTTGTTTTTAATATATATTTTGAATCATTTATAAAATCCGTGGAATTCGCAAAACCTTCCGCCCATTTTGCGTAATATAATTCGGCAAGCCCTGTTATAGCATTGACATTATCGGGGTTTTTGTCAAGAACCTTGATATAAGCATCTCTTGCTTTGGTAAATTCATCTACAACAAGAAAATAATCCGCCTGCATTACAGTATTTAATTCATCATTAAGATTACTAAAAAGATCTTTAGTTGTTTTTGGTTTACTTGAAAGCGTTTCTGCTTCTTTATAACTAACTTTTATCAGTCTGTCAAGATTTTGTTGAGATTCAGGATGATCAGGTCTTAATTTTAGAGATGAAAGATAATTTTTTTGCGCGTTTTGAATACTGCCTTCCTGCTCATAAAGCGTTCCCAACATATAGTAAGTTTTATATTTTGCAGTCAGCCCTGATAAAATTGATTTTTCGAGATATGTTTTTGACTTGGAATATTCTTTTGTTTTGTAGTAATATTCCCCGATTAAATAAAGAGCTTCAGCGTTATTTATACTGAGTTCTTTTGCTTTTAATATTTCGTCCTGCGCTAGAGAATTTTGTCCGTTCATATAATACGCGGTTGCAAGACCGATATGAGCAAAAGGCGAGGCGGGATTGTATTTGTATGCGGTATAAAAATTATCGAAAGCCTTTGCCATGTAAGCTTTTCTTAACTCTGCCGTTTCAGGCGTATTGTCAAGGGAATTAGCCTTTTCAAAACATACATTCCCGAGCGTAATAAAAGCATCAGGGCTGTTATAAGAAACCTTTACAGCTTTTTTCGCCGCTTCTTCCGCTTCTTCAAGCAAACCTCTTTTTAAAAATAAATTTGCCGCCATAATAAAAAACTTTGAATTATTGGTAACTTTGCTTTGTATCCTGTTAAGCTCAATCATGGCTTTTGTATCCTGATCATTGTCAAGATAAAGCTTAATAAGCTGTATAGACGCTTCTGTGTTTCCGGGATTTTTGTTTATAACAGCAGTTAAGGTTCTTTCCTGCCCGGAAGTATTTAATTTATTACTATCCCAATTAGAAGCTTTGCAGGGCGAACAATTTCCTGCAAACAACACTATACCGGCGGCTAGTATTAGTTTTTTGTATTTCATTTTTTCTCACGTTACACATCATTGCAAGACATAATATGCCCTACTTTAATTGTAATGAATTTTTTTTTCATGACATCAATTTTGTAATGTATAAGTTTATAAAAATATTTTTTTTGCGCCCACAGGGTATTTTGTCAACATAGGAGCTGAACTCAAGAAAATTCCAAATGTTAACAATTGTAACAAAAAATTATTTTTTTGAATTTTATAAAAATAATTTATTTTTATATTAATAACAAATACAAATTATATATTAAATATGGGGTCTTATTAATATTTATATCGGAGGAGTTTTTTATGTCAATCGGGGCTTATTCTATGCCTGCATCCATGATGATGGGGTCTAATCAAGATTTTAACCAGTACAATCCAAGTTTAAATCAAATGAATACTAATACTAATATTAATTTAGGATTTAATCAATATACTTTTGATTCTAATAACTATAATAACTATAATTATTATATACAACAGCAACAGCAGCCTTTACAGGTTATTAATAATTATTATTATATGCAACAACAAATGTTTGCTCAACAGCCTATGATGATGCAACAACCAATGCAACAGCAAATGTTTGCTCAACAGCCTATGATGATGCAACAACCAATGCAACAACAAGCTTCTGTACAAAGCAACGACGATCAAAACTTCTTGATGTCTCTTGTTATGTTGTTATTAACTAATTTATTAGGATTAGGAAATACTACCAGCACTGTGATTGAAGAAACAATTATAGAAGATTAATTTTAAAATTTCCGATATAAAATTTTCAAACTCATACTGAAAAAGTATGAGTTTTTTATTTTTGATTAAATTTTCCAAATTATCTTCCGATTATATTTATATATAGTGAAAAATATGACTTTTTATTTTTTGTAATTAAAATAAATTTTAGCCTTAGTATGAGTGTTTTTTGAAAAAATCGGGCAGGCAAGAAAAGCCTGGTTTTATCGAAAATAAACCAATTTTGACAGTCTAGAGTAATTAGAGAGGGAAAATGTTTAATAACGTAGTTAGCTTTATAAATAGAGCTCTTCAGCCACAGGCAATGCAGCAAATACAAACAATCTCAAAGCCTGCCATTCAAGAAAATCCTTTTGCAACACCTTTTATAACGGTTCAAAACAAACGACAGGCTCTTTATGGCAAAAACACCCCTGTTCAAGGAGGATATTTTGCGGGCTATTATAACGGAAAACAGAATATTGTAGGAAGAAAGCTTTTTGTAAATGTCTAAAATATATATTTCAGCGGACTTAGAAGGGGTTAATGGTGTGGTTTATCCTCATCAAACCGAGCCAACGAACGAAGGATATAAATACGCTCAAAAACAGCAGCATAAAGAACTTAATTGTATTATAGAAGCATTGATTGAAGCCGGAGCAGAGCATATAACTTTAAATGACGCGCATGGAAGTATGGACAATCTCACTCTTTCAGAGTTAAATTCAAAAGTTGAGCTTATTACTGGAAAGCCAAAACCTGTTTCTATGCTTACAGGATTGGATGAAAGCTATGATTGCGTGTTTTTTACTGGATACCACGCAAGAGCCGGCTCAGAAAAAGGGGTTTTAGCGCATACTTTTTCGACTATTTATAAAAATGTTAAACTTAACGATGTTTCTGTCGGAGAAATCGAACTTAATGCGGTTTACGCAGGGATTAAAAAAGTTCCTGTAGCCTTAATTACAGGTGACTATGCCGCTTGCGAGCAAGCAAAAGAATCTCTTAAAACAGTAAATACTGTCTGTGTTAAAAAAGCAATTTCTACAACGGCTGCTATTTGCCGCCCTGAAGATGATTTAATTAAAGACTTAAGAGATAAAATTTCAGAAATAATAAATAATTTGGGAAGCTTGGAATTATATAGCCAAAATCCGACTTATAAACTTGAACTGGATTTTGTTGACAGAAAAATGGCTGATGTTGCGGAGCTTTTGCCTTGCGTGGAAAGAATTTCCGATACTGCTATTGTTTATAAATCTGACAATTATGAAGAAGTTTACAAGCTTTTGCAGTTTTTAACAGCAACTTTATCAAAATAAAAAATATTTTTAAAAATTAAGGCAATTTTTTTCCTTCACATGTTTTATAAATTTGTAAATTAAAATTTGTAATACATAACTTATAAGAAAAGGAGAAAAATTATGATAAACGCAATTAGCAGTATTGGTTTTGGAAGTCAGCAAACATGTCTGCAAAAAACAAAATCTTTAGGGTTTGGCGTAGGAGGTACGATGAATGATACTGATCTAAAACGTTGCCATGTAGAACCGGAAGGCGGATGGCCACGTGATAATGGAGAAGTTACCCCTAAAGATAGATTTGAAGCTCAGGTTTTAGCTAACCAGCAAAAAATGCTTGGACTGCTTGGAGAAATTAAAAAAAATACTGCTCCTAAGAATAGTTATGAAGGTATTAGTAATATAAGATAAAAATCTTAAATTCATAAAAACGAGGAAGTGAAGGATAATCTCAAGTTTGGTCGTAAAGCCCAGATTTGAAGGAGTTTTAACCCTTCTTTACAAATTTGTAAATAGAAAATGTTCAAAGTGATTCCAAAATTAAAATTTTTATTCTCTCCCAAAGTGTGTAATTATTTATAAAATCCAGCTTAAATTTATTAGCACCTAATAAATTTTCTAAAAATCCTTTAATACTTTTAACCGTTTGTACTTCTGTCATAATACCCAGAATAATAACGTCGAAATCATAGTTGTGTATTTCAGAGGGATCAATTGCTTTATAACCAATAAATTCATTGATTTCGGACTTGTGAAATTTTTTGTCGCTAATGCCTATTATATTTAATTTGCTTAAATTACAGTTTTCAGCTATATCGGTAAAGAATTTTCCTGCACCGTATATTAAAATTTTTTTATTTTTATATTTTTTAACTAGTTTATCTATATTTTTTTGAAAATTTATATTACCCAAAATTAATTGTTCAGAAATATAGCCATAATTTTTTAAATTTATATCGATATGTTCGGAAAGTTTTTTATTATAGTTATTATAATAATTTTTAATAAGACGCTTTCTTTTTTTATCTATAAAATTACCATTAATTTTAATAAATTTGTCAAAACAGTTAATTAAAAAATTTACTAACTTATTTTGTTCAGTAGTTGTATTAATAAAACTTTTTAAAATTAACGAAGAAAAAGATGAGGCAGGACGAATCGTCTTATTTTCAGGACAAAAATACTCTATATCTGTAAAATCAAAAAACTTTTTTAAAAATTGATCATTATCTTTTTTTAGCATTTCATAAGGTAAAACAAGAACGTTATCTTTTCCAAAATTATTAACATAATGATTATATCTGTCTAACCAATTACAATTAAATGCATTTAATTGTAAAAAATAATCAATAACAATATTAGTATTCCCTGATGTTATATGTTGTTTATAGAAAGATTCCAGCCAATCAGTTTGTTCTCTAATACAAAGAATAATTTGGGCTTCAGGAAAAATTTGTTTAAAATAGCTTGTATAATATTCATCCTTTATGGAAAAAATTTCATCGGATATTAAAATTTTTGATTCTTGAATAATATTAATATATTCATTTATCTTATTTTTTTCGCATACAGGATCAATAGGATCAATTAATGAGTTATCCCTTAATTTTTTTAGACATTCAGTTATAGGATTACTCTGTATTTTTAAATTTCTATAATAGAAATTAACATCTTTTAAAAATGGGAAAAATTCAGTTTGAAGATAAGTAGAGGCTGTTTTAGGCAGTCCAACGTGTATTATAACTTGTTTTTTCATTTTGTATTCCCCCATCAATAGCTGAAAATAAAGATATATCATAGATTATTCATAAATTTTACCGTCAAGGACAGCTCTTTTTACATAAAATACTTCACAAGCACCGTCACCGGTGTCATTACGTGTTAAACTTGTATTCCAGTAAACCTTTCCATTACCGACAGTTCCATTAATATAAACCAAATATCCTTCAAGATAAATTTTTTCTTTGGTTCTTACTTTGTCAATGGCATCAAGCACATTTTTATTAGCCGGAATTATATGATGATTTGCCGAATGTGTGTTTATATAATATTGAGAAAGAGGAAAATCACCGTCAAAATGGTAATAATACCACCTATTTGATTGGGTATATGAGATACCTTTTTGATTTTCAGGAAGCATTAGTTCATTCCATGCCAGAGCAAGGTCGTAAGGTGCGGTTTCTCCATCCCACCCCCAATAATATCTGCATTTACTCATAACCATTGCATAAATTCTATAATTAGCTTGAGGGTTCACGTTTATTATATAATTATTTTTTTTTATTTTAATATTTTCGCCTTTTAAATTAATGTATGGAATTTGCTCAGGGTCTTTCAGGTTTTCGTAGTTAAATAATTGGGCTATTTTCTGGTTTTTAGGCGTTTCTGTAATTGTAACAGTTGCATTAAAAGCGTTATTGCCTACAAGATAAAATATTAATGCTATCATTAAATATATAAAATAATCGAGTTTTCCCATTTTGCTCTTTCATTTTGTGTATTTATATAAAAATTTTCGCCTTGTTGTGATAAAAAATTAACATATGTTTGAAGTAAATTATTCAAATTATAAATGAAAACGCCAATATGCTATAATTTTCACAACAATTGTACGAGATGGGAGAATTAATTATGAAAAGCGATAAAATAACGGAGGGACTTGATAGGGCGGCGCATAGAGGTTTGTTGTACTCGCTTGGTTTGACTAAAAAACAATTAAAAGCACCGTTTATTGGTATTGCGAGCAGTTTTTCCGATTTAGTGCCGGGACATTCCGGGATGAGAGATTTGGAAAGATTTATAGAAAAAGGCGTGCACTCAGCCGGGGGACATTCATTTATATTTGGAGTTCCTGCTATATGTGATGGTATAGCTATGGGGCATGAAGGAATGAGATTTTCTTTGCCGTCAAGAGATTTAATTGCGGACTGCGTAGAATCTGTTGCAAGCGCGCATTCTTTAGATGGTTTAGTATTGCTTTCAAACTGCGATAAAATTACTCCCGGCATGCTGATGGCTGCCGCAAGATTAAATATTCCCTGCATTGTTGTAACGGCAGGTCCTATGATGGACGGAAAATGCGAAAACCAAACATTAACTCTCATCAGGGGAACTTTTGAAGCTGTTGGACAAGTTAAAGCAGGAAAAATTACGGAAGAAGAACTCGAAAAATACGAAATGAATTCCTGTCCGGGTATTGGCTCATGTCAGGGGTTGTACACAGCAAATACTATGGCTTGTTTGACGGAAGTTATGGGAATGAGCTTGCCGGGATGCGCTTCTGCTCTTGCGGTTTCTGCTAAAAAAAGGAGGATTGCTTTTGACAGCGGCATGAAAATCGTTGAACTTGTTGAAAAACAAATCCTTCCTCTTGATATAATCACAAAAGAATCTGTAAGAAATGCTATTATTGCCGACCTTGCACTTGGTGGCTCGACAAATTCCATTCTTCACTTGCTTGCGATAGCAAACGAAGCAGGATTAGATATATCTTTGAAAGATTTTGAGGACTTAAGCCGTAAAATTCCGCAAATAATAAAACTTGACCCGTCAAGCAGTGTAACCATGACAGATTTTGACATTGCAGGCGGAATATCAGGAGCTTTAAAGAATCTTTGCGAAGCGGGAGTGAAAGCCCAAAACGGCTGTAATGAACAGGCGATGCAGGGCTGTAACTCATTCTCTACACAAAAAGATATCGGCATTAGCAATACAAAAACTCTATCAGGCTTGACTATTAAAGAAATCGCCGAACATGCATGGGTTGATACTGAAGTGATAAGACCGGTTGACAATCCGATAACTTCAAATCCAGGGCTGGCTGTTCTTTATGGAAATATTGCATCTGAAGGAGCTGTTATAAAAATTTCCGGCGTTGACCCTGAATGTCTTAAATTTGAAGGCACAGCAAAGATTTTTAACAGTGAAGATGATGTGATGGCTGCAATTAATTCTGATATCATCAAAGCAGGCGATGTTGTCGTTATTAGATACGAAGGACCAAAAGGCGGTCCGGGAATGAGAGAAATGCTTGCACCGACTTCTTCTATTGTTGGCAAAGGTTTAGGTAAAAGTGTTGCGCTTATAACCGACGGAAGGTTTTCAGGCGGTACAAGAGGACTTTGCATAGGTCACATTTCTCCGGAAGCAGCGTCAGGCGGCGCGATTGCTTATCTGAAAGACGGCGATAAAATCAAAATAGATATACTCGCCAGAAAGCTTGATGTGGATATTTCTGATGAAGAACTGGCAAAAAGAAAACAAGAGATTCAACTTCTTCCTCAGAAAATAACAAAAGGCTACCTTTCCAGATATTCCAAAACAGTAACTTCCGCCAGCAAAGGCGCAATAAGCTGCTAAAATCAGAGGATTATTATGAAAAACTTATTATCAGAATGGATAAAAGTAGCAGAAGATGATCTCGATACAGCATCCTTTTGTTATAATGGCAAAAGATACCTTTGGACTATTTTTATGTGTCAACAAGCTATTGAAAAAATTTTAAAAGCTTTGTATATTAATACCTATGATAAGGTTCCGCCTAAAAAACATGATCTTATTGAACTTGCAGGACATGCGAATATATTTGAAGACTGTTCTGAGGAAACAAAAGACCTTTTCAGAAGATTAACAAGATATTACATAAAAACAAGATACCCTGAAAGCATATCAGAACTTAAGCAAAAAGCCGATAGTGAAACAACTTTGTCGTTTTTAAATAAAACTCAAGAGGTGTTTAATTGGATAAAAGAAAAATTAAAACAATAGTCAAAAACTTTGTAAAAGCTGTCAAAAATCACGATATAAAAGTTGAAATAGCTATATTATACGGTTCTTACGCTAAAGGAATAGCCGGAGAAGATAGTGATATTGATATAGCGATTTTTTCTTCTGATTTTGGTAAAGATAAATTTGAAGAAGCCATTTTATTAAAAAAAATAAGCGAAGAAGTATATCTGGGAATTTCACCCGAACCATATTCTCTTGAAGAATATAATAAGGCTTCGCAAAACGAATTTCTTTATCAGGAAATTATAAGAAAAGGCAAGATTATTCCAGTATAAAATGATTTCCAAAACAGTTATTTCTGCCAGCAAAGGCGCAATAAGCTGCTAGTGTTTTGTTAACTAAGTTTTGGAGGTTATATTTTTTCCGTCGCTTGTCCTCAAAACTACGTTTTTGCGGAGGTTCCTACAAAAACATAACCTTCTTCAACCGGACAGAATTAACTTAACAATGCGCTAGTTTTTTAAACCAATTTCAAAAGGAAAAAAGGGCGAGCAGGGAGCGAAGCGACCATAGCGAGCCCAAAAACTAACTCTAACCCCCTCCCTAATAGGGAGGGGGGTGGGGGTGGGTTAAATAAATATTTAACGAGTTTAAAAAAATGAACCTTTTTATCTAAAATTTCGTTATGATATTAAGAGAACAAAATTAAGAAGGTTCAAAAAATGAGTTGTGACAAATTTGAAAAACTTTTTATTCAGGAATCCGAGGATGAGCTTTTAAACCATATCCAGACTTGTGAAACCTGCAATTTAGAGTACAAAAAAATGCTTGTAACCGAAAAAATAATTAAGGAATCAAAACCTTATTTTGCAGCTAAAAAAAGAAGTAAAGTTTTTGTAAATATAGCTGCCAGCCTGGCTTTGGTTGTTGTAACCTCAACAGTTTTCCTTAATAACTCTTACACAACAAAAATTGCTTACGATGAATCTGTTTCTACAGCGGCTTTTCCTGTAGATGAATATGGGTTAGTAGATATTCAATAATGCAAATGCAAGATTTTATTAAACAAAACCAAATAAAGATAAGAAAAATAATCGGTCAATTTACTGATGAAGAAACTTCAAAGGATATTGAGCAGGATGTTTACTTGAAAATATGGAAAAATTCCGCGCAGGATAAACCTTTTGGCTATGTAAAAACCATTGTGGTAAACACATGCAAGGATTTTTTCAAATCAAAACACTACAAACAATCACAAATAACTTCAAGTGATGAAACAGAATTCCTCTCTGTAAAATCAGGAATAGAAACTCCGCATCAAAGAACAGAAAGAATGTTCAGGCAAAAAATGATAGCAAATGCCATAAACAATCTTCCTCCAAAGCTTAAAGAAGTTATCATACTCTATGATATAGAAGAACTGGAACAAAATATAATTGCGCAAAAACTAAAATGTCCGATTGGAACAGTAAAATCAAGGTTATTCAATGCAAGAAAACAGCTACAAGCTGATCTTAAGAAATTAATAGAAGGAGATTTATTATGAAAAAATTATTTATTACACTTTGTGGAATTGCCGTATTATCAGGGCTTTCCAATTTTGCTTATGCGGAAGGAAAAGGCTGCCCTACGGATAAGTTTTCTCCGGAAATGAAAGGTAAAATGCACCAAAATTTTACGCCTGAACAAAAAGAACAAATGAAAGCTAAAATGGAGCAGAAAAAAGCTGAATTTGAAGCAAGATTAAAGCTTACACCTGACCAAAAAGAAAAAATGAAAGCTATTCATGAATCTGCAAAATGTAAAATTCAACCGCTTTTTGAAAGTATGAAAACTGAAAGAGCCAAATTAAAACAGCTTAAAGAATCAGGTGCTTCGGAACAACAAATACAAGCGCAAAAGGCAAGAACTCTCAAAATTAGAGAACAAATGAAAGCTGTGAGAAAATCGAATTTTGAACAGATACAATCTATTTTAACGCCGGAGCAACAAAAAGAATTTAATAAAATACATGAAGAACATAAACAATTTAAGGAAAATCATAAAAAAGAGTTCAAAAATAAATTTGAAGAAAAAGAATAAAAAATAACTATATCTTTTTTGACACCCACCCCCTACCCCCTCCCTCAAGGGAGGGGGTAATTGTTTATTTTTTGGCTCGCTTTCCGTCCGCTACGCGGACTCGCTCGCCTTTATATTTTTTCTAATGATTATTTATTATTTCTAAGGTTCAATTTCTTTTTTGTTGGTGCTATTATCAACGTGAAATAGTACTGGAGGTATTTAATATGTCAAACGCAACAGAATTAAAAGTTTATCATGATCAAGATATTGACACTAACCCTATATTAACAAAAAAAGTAGCGGTTTTAGGTTATGGAAGTCAGGGACATGCCCACGCCCAGAACTTAAAAGAATCGGGAGCAAATGTAAAAGTTGCTCTTAGAAAGGATTCAAAAACTTGTGACAGAGTTAAAAATGCAGGTCTTGAATGTTTATCATTTGAAGAAGCTGTTGAATGGGCTGATGTTTTAATGATTTTGCTTCCTGATACAGTTCATAAAGAAGTTTATGATAAACACATCGCGCCACATTTAAGAGCAGGACAATATTTGGGATTCGGACATGGATTTAGCATTCACTATGGACAAATTGTTCCGCCTGCCGGAGTAAACACATTTATCGTCGCGCCAAAAGGACCGGGACACCTTGTAAGATCAGAATACAAAATCGGAAGAGGCGTGCCTGCATTAGTAGCAGTCGGACAAAATCCTTCCGGTGATACATTACAAGTTGCTCTTGCTTATGCAAAATGTAATGGCGGCTCAAGAGGCGGCGTTATTGAAACAACTTTCAAAGATGAAACAGAAACAGATCTTTTTGGAGAACAGGCAGTTTTATGCGGCGGTACATCCGCACTTATTAAAGCAGGATTTGAAACTCTTGTTGAAGCAGGATATCCGCCTGAAATGGCATATTTTGAATGTCTTCATGAATTAAAACTTATCGTTGATTTGATTTATTACGGCGGAATTAGCGATATGAGATATTCAATAAGCACAACAGCAAGTTATGGCGATGTAACGCGCGGTCCTAGGCTTGTTACGAAAGAAACCAAAGCTGAAATGAAAAAAATTCTTGACGAAATTCAAAGCGGTGAATTTGCAAAAGAATGGATTGAAGAAAACGAAAAAGGCTGCCCGAATTATAAAAGACTTATGGACGAGGACAAAGACCATGAAATTGAACGAGTTGGCAGAAAACTTCGCGGTATGATGAGCTGGATAAAAGATGCCCAACTTATTAGTTCCGATGAAAGATAATAACTTAAAGCTATAAAACATTTTGTTAAGAAACCTATATAATGATTAAAAAAATGTTTGCAATTTAATTTGTTTGTTTTAATATAATATTATAAAGCCCGACCATGAGATCGGGCTTTATTCTGTTTTTAAATATGTCATTGCGAGAAAGAATTTTAATTCTGATTTATGAAACCATTTTATCGATTTTGTTTTTTTCAGGGGGACCTATTTGATCCAACAAAATCTTGATTACACTTGACATTTGACAAACGAAAGAGTAGCTGCTTTTAGCAACTGAACAATCAAGGCAGTTACTATTGCTAAGGTAGCATCTTATAGCCTGATCAGTCCAATTTTTTGTTATAGAGTTGGAAATTTCATTGACATCTCTTGTTGGAATGTAGCTAACTTTAGCAGATTGTTGTGGTTTAGCGTAAGTTTTATTTATCATAATGCTTTGACATTCCTATACTTATAATGAATCCGACATACTGATACAAAACTGCATCATCACTTGATAAGAATATATCGTTTTGGATTTATAGTAATCATTTATTTGTTGTATTATTTTGAAATTTTTTATAATAAGCAAAATATAATTGTATAATTGTCTTATTCAGCCATGTTGGACGTTTTTTCATCAAAATTATGAACAATAAAAGCTTAAATAAGTTTATTTTCCCTTTTTTACTCTGTGCAATTTTGACTTCAAATTCGATAAGCTCAAGTGCAGAGCAAATTAATATTGAAAAAATTAACTTTGAGTTGGGTATAAGCTGTCTTAAACAAAACGACTACAGGCAGGCAATTAAGTATTTTGAACTGGTAGTGCAAAAAAATCCTAAAAACATAGAAGCCCATTATAATCTTGCACTTGCGTACAAAAAATCAGGCATGTCGGAAAAATCAGTTTTAGAGTTTGACAGGGTTGTAAAATTGCTCAATAACCCGCAAAATTTCGAAGCAAAAGGCATAGATATTAATAAACTCAGGCAGGAAAATAGAATTCTGCACAGCAACGAACTTGCTTCCGATAAATATGAGCTTTATTCAAAAGTTAAATCGCAGGAAAACGATTATATTGACCTCGGAGATATGCATTTTGACAACCAGCAGTTTGAAACAGCAATCGAGTACTATAATCTTGCCCTTCAAATAAATCCATATAACGATTTTACATATTTTAAAATTGCAAAAAGTTATATGGATGCGGGAAATTATCTTCAAGCAGAACCTTATATAACAAGGGCAGTGGAATTAACTCCGCAAAATCCTAAATATACTTATTATAAAGATATTGTAGTTAAGCATATAGGCAATAAATACTATAAAAACGTTGATCTTCGGGAAAAAATAGTCAATCAGTCCATAAACAGGAAAGATCCGATGCAGGGATTTGAGCTTCCCGAAGAATACAAAAAACAACTCTTTATTGAGGAAGAAAAAAGCACAACAGGGAATAACCCCGAGCCTTATGTAGAAGAAACAACAAATCCTGAAAAAGCGAATGAATCAGTCCATCCTGTTACTGTCATCCCGAACTTGATTCGGGATCTGTCCAATAGAGCATTATCGCTTAAATCCAAAAATGGAAAGATGCTGAATCAAGTTCAGCATGACAATTTATCAATTAAAAATGCGAAAAAACAGGAAATAAAATCGACAAATACCGTAAACTTCACGCAGGGTAAATCACAGGAGCTTGATTATCTTGATTTAGCTGATTTGCATTATGATAATCAGGAATTTGAAACGGCAATTGAATACTACACGCTGGCTTTAAACATTAATTCAAATAATGATTATACTTATTATAAGCTTGCGCGCTGTTTTATCGATATGAAACAGTATAATAACGCTGATGAGTATATTGATAAAGCCCTTGCCTTGTCGTCAATGAATAAAAAATATTTGTTCTTTAAGAATGAAATTGCAAGCAACTTGAATTCTGCTGAAAATACGACTCTAGCGTTTAAATCGCCTGAAGATTTTTCCAGAAATAAAGTTAATGTAAATCCGAACAAAGTTAATAAACTTAATCCAAGCTTGAAAATGATTGCGGAAGACCCTAAAATTATTTCGGAAGAAACTGTAATTGAGTATGAACCGGATGTTTCCAATGCCAAAACGCCGGAAATTTCTCCTGTCAATAAAACTCAAAAAATAAATGTTGCAGTTTTCAATAAAATGAATAAATCTGACCAACATTTAGCTGTTGTCCCCAACCTCAAAGCTGTCATCCCGAACTTGATTCGGGATCTAACCAATAGTGCTTTATCGCTTAAATCCAAAAATGGAAAGATGCTGAATCAAGCTCAGCATGACAATCAACAATCTCAGAATGACAATAATATTACAGGTCAGCAAATTTCTTCTGTGGAGACAACAACAACACCTTCAGTTTTTGGCAAGGATATGAAGTATTACCAGTCACAAGAGCCTGAACAAGCTAAATCAGCCGATATTCAATATGAAAAACCTATGCAGACAGAACCTCAAGATAAACAATACTCACCTGATTATTATAATGAAAAAGGAATAGAGTATTTCAAACGCGATAATATGCAGAAAGCTGAAAATTTCTTCAAAAAAGCTATTGAATTGAAGCCTATGTATGCAAAAGCTTATAATAATCTTGCAAATGTTGAGGCAAAACGCGGAAATTTTGATATAGCTATACAATATAACCTGCAAGCTTTGACAATTGACCCATATTATCCTGAATCTTACTATAATTTGGCTTTAATTTATAAAAAAAGAAAAGATTTTATCAATGAAATCGCTTATTTAGACAAAGCCGTACAGGCAGACCCGAAATATTATCAAGCTTATTTTACGCGAGGTCTTTCATATTACAATGCAGGCAACTATGAACAGGCAAAATATAATTTTAAAGAAGTGCTGAAACTCAAAAATGACCACTATCTTGCGAGCCAAAACCTCGGGATAATTTATGCTAACGAACTAAACAAAACCGAAGCTGAAAATTACTTAAAAACAGCGATAAGGCTCAATAAAAACAACGCTACTTCTTACTATTACCTGGCTTCCATTTATCAATCAACGGGAAGTGTTTTTGATGCGATAGAAAATTACCGGAAAACAATAGAGCTTGACCCTGCAAATTACAAAGCTTATCTGGCTTTGGCTAAATCTTATGAGCAAAATGACGAAATTGACAGGGCTATTGATATATTAAATGACGCGATACAGCTTAATCAGTCAAATGCAGAGCCCTATAACTGTTTAGGCTTGCTGTATCTCAAAAAAGACAAATATATCGAAGCGACAAACTCATTCCAGAAAGCTATTTCAATTAATTCCAACAGGTCAGTCTATCATTACAACCTGAGTCAGAGTTATATTTGCCTGAATATGAAAAACAAGGCTAAAGTAGAGTTTGAAAGAGCTGTTAATATCCAGCCTGCAACTATTCAGGACTATATAGACCTTTCAGAGATTTTCTTTGACCGCTCAATGCCGAGTTATTCAATAAAAGTCCTGAAAGACGGGATTGCTGCGTTACCTGACAATGATTATCTGTATGTGGTGCTTTCGCGGTTCTACGAAAAAACAGGAGCTGTTACTTCAGCCAAAAAACTGCTTACAGATTATCTTATCAAAAAACCGAATGGCACTTTAAGCTTGCTAATCCAACGCAAATTAAGCAGTATGGACAACACAAGCAATAATTCAAATGATGAAAATTAAGGAAAACTCATGATTATAGATAAATTGCAAAATGCTTCTTTGTACTACGGTATAAGCGAAAAAATCGCTACAGCTCTAAAATATCTTGAAAATACTGATTTGTCAGGATTTCAAAACGGAAAATATGAAATAAAAGGCGATGATATTTTTGTAATCGTTCAGGATTACAACACAAAACCCCTGTCAGAAGGGAAATTTGAAGCGCATAGAAAGTATATTGATATTCAGTACATAATCAAAGGCGTGGAAAAAATGGGCTATACTTACTTTCATAAGCTAAAACCTGCTACCGAATATGACGAAGAAAAAGATATTATATTTTTTGAAGGAGAAGGGGATTTTGTGACTGTTGATGAGGGATTTTTTACTATTTTTGCACCGGAAGATGCTCATATGCCGGGAATTGAATCAAAAACTTCCGAATACGCCAAAAAAGCGGTTGTAAAGATTAAAGTATAAAAACAATATTTTCTTTACAATAAATTTTGCTAATGATAATATTTAAAACAACAAACAGGGAAACACGTTGAAAATCCGTGACTGTGCCGCAACTGTAGAAAGGGCGTTTTAATAATAACGCTTCCTTAAGTCAGAATACCTCTTTGTTACAAGTTACTAGCGAGCACTAGGATTTTTTTTATGCGAATACAGTCTTCAAACATAAATTATTTGCCCAAAATTCAGGTTCAAAGCAAACCGATGGGGATTTGCTGTCCTCATGGAAATCCGGGCGGAGCTTGTCCTCTTTGCTTGGGTGGCGGAGGAGGCGGCTCATCAGTAAAATCAAAACCAACCGCAAAAGAACTCGGGCTTCTGACTTGGGCGGATTTGCTTCCTGCGTGGAATGCAATGCTTGCGGCAAATCAAAGAAAAGAATTTGACAAAAAGCTTGATACACTGCTTGCCATGAAAAAATATTTGGAGCAATCCAGTGTTTATAAAGCAATAAGTAATTTTATTGACAGTAAAATAATGCCGCTTGTGAAACTTTTGAATTCACAAGTTTTAACGCCTCTGACAAAAACAATAAATCAGACAATTCAGACTATAAATAATATTTATACCGAATTAAAAGCTCAAATTACACAACAATTAACTAAATTGGCAGGCGTGTTGAATGAAAAACTCCAGCAGGTAATGGATAAGCTGAAACTGGCAACCGAAATGCTCAAAAACGCTATGGAAATCTTTATTTCTAATTTGAAAGATAAGGAAAAAGCCGTAAAAGAGTATTTGTTGGCTTTTGCAAACAGGCTTAAGAAAAAACTTTTCAGAATTATTGAGGCAACGGATAATTCTTTTGAAAATTTAGAGGATCAGAAAAATAACGCAGAAACTTACGAGGAATTAATAAATGTATAAAAATCCTGTATTAAATAATTTTGCAGCCGAGAACTCCCGTAATTTTGCGGACATAAATGACAGAAAAAAAGCAAAAAATGAGGTTACCAAAGAAGGTGTAGTCGTAAATACTTTTATAAAAGACACTGATACTTATAATGCTGATTCTCCTGTTCGCGAAACCGCCCTACCAAAAGATATGTTTGACAAAAAAGAAAAAATTTCAAATAAATGGTATAACCACCCGTTAGTTCCAATAATTACCGCACCACTTGCACTTTTAGGAATAGGTGCAGGGCTGGCAAAAGCTTATAAAAGTTCTTTTATTCATAAATTCAAGATACCTGAAAAAGATCAGATTCCTAATTTTGGAAGAATAGTCACTATCAATGATGATAATAAAATGGTACTGCTTTTGCTGGTTCAAGACCCTTCAATAAAATCTTTGCTTGCCACAACAGCAGTTTTTGCGACTTCTGCAAGCGGTTTTATTATGAAAAATGTTGTTGACGGTGTTAAAGAAGTTCTTGTCAAAAAACAATTTGCGGATATAAAACGTGATAAGGAAGAAAAGCTTATTGATATCGAAACAAGAAGTTTTTCCGGCAAAAATCAAATAATAAGAAGCTTAATGTCGCAAAAATCCGCTGAATTAAACAAATATGATAATTCTTCAACTAATTCCGAAAAACCAAGTTTCGCTCAACTAAAAAATAAAATAGCGTTTAAAGGAGACGAAAATAAAGAAACAAAAAAAGATTCTTTAGGTAAAATCGCTTTATATTCAGCCTTGGGTGTGGCAACAGTAGGATTATCAGTGTTATTTACAAAATCTATATTAAAAAATATAGGCTCAATCGCAAAACATCTTGAAACTATCAAAACCGAAGCGGGACAAAAATTAAGCGAGAATTTGGCGAATTTACCTGAAAAGAAAATAAGGGAAACACTTCAAAAATCAAAAATATCGCCTGAAACGAAGCATTTTGTTATGAAAGAATGGCAAAAATCAAACGGAAAAGATTCAGTATTTCAAGCAGCGCCTGAAATGATGGGCGGAATACCGGGAAAAACAAGTTTTTCTTCTGTGGTGAGTGATGTAACATCTTTTATTTATACTTATGTTCTTAATCCAACGCCTCAAACAAGAAATCTGGCGCTTCTTTTGTGTTCCTCTGCCGCGCTTGGTTATGTAGGAGAGAGAACCGTTGAAGGGATAAAAGAAACCCGCGTTGAAAAAGCAAACGCAAAAACAGAAGTAGATTTACAGGACAGGCTTGTTCAAATAGAATTAAAAAACTTTTATAAGAAGAAAAACAGCTATATTCAGCCGTTAATGGATGATTACAAGGAAAAAATCAAAAACCCGTTTTCAAAAGACGAAGTTAAGAAGATGAAAGAAAACGTCCTGACTGAAATTAAAAGCGGTCCTCCTTTTGTATATTCATAATTAATATTAATTTTTGTAAATCTTTTTAAATAAATTTAATGACGGCTATCAATTTTTTAATTTACCAACCTTTTAATTAATAAGTTGGAAATTTTACTATACAAGTTATAAAACAATAAAGGAAGCTATTAACCATGAGTATCAGAGTTCAGGATTTTAATCAGGTTAAACCGTTAGTAGAAAAGCGTAACAGCTCTAATAATGAACAAATGTCTTGCAAAAAAGAAGAATCAAGCGATTTACAAAAACAAATTATCAGCTTTCAAGGCTCACAGGCTATGAAAGCTGTTGTTTTAACTCCTTCATTTAAAGGAATAGCTTCTGTTAATCAAAATTATGAAGTGCAAAAAGATCAGATTATATTTACAAATATTTTAAAAGGAAAAGAAAATTTTTCTCTTCCTGAAAATAAAACTTTAAATCCTCAAGGACTTAGATTAGAAAACGAATTATCCGCTGACTGTGTACAAAAAACGGTCAGAATAAAAAACAAAGGCGACAAAGAAGTTTTTAGGGCACAGGTAAAAACGGACAAAATTGATAATGCTCCGGAAATTCAAGCAAAAACAGGAAAATTCAATCCTTCCGCTGAGATTATCGACAAAGAAAACGGCATTAAAATTATTATGCTCGGCGGTTCAGAAATCGTAGGCAAGGATTTTAATTATGTTTTGCCGGGAGAAATAAAACTACATGGGCAAAGTGAAAATAATAAACTTACGTTTCAGGGAAAAAGTCAGGTAGCTGTTTCTACATTTAATATGGAACCCAGAACAGTAGCAGCAGTGGATAAATTCAGGGAAGATAAAGTTTATGATGAAGCTATCAGGGGTGATTATGATGTGTTGGTAGAAAAACATTCTCCTACAATTGTTATTCCCGCAGGCGGTTTCGGTACAAGATTCTTGAATATTTCAGGAATCGACGAAAATAAACCTTCAAGCGTTTATCCTACAAGAGACAGTTACAGGATTATAGGTAATGCATTAGGGCTTGCTGCCAGTGCAGGCGCATTAGATGAGAATTCTAAAGTTACATATATTTCTCAGGCTGGCGAAATTGAAGGACACAATATCATAAGAGCCAATGAAAAATTGGATGAAAACGGTAAACTAAGAAATATTGAAGATGGTGGAGCAATAGCAGAATCTATAGCTAAAGGACAGCTTTCCGATAAAAAAGATATGATAATTTTAAATGCTGATATTTTCACAACAGCAGATGTTACCAGACCATATCATTCACTTAAAACGCTTCCTGATGCAGCGCTTGTTATACCTTATTATCCTGTGCCAAAAGAAAGAGCCAGTGCTTTTGGGCTTATGAGTGCAAAACAAGATGATCAGGGAAATTATGAAATTAGTAATTTCCTTGAAAAACCAAAAACAGAAGAAGACTTTAAAAAAGCTCAAGGTGCAAAAATTGAAGGAACAAATAATTATATGGCAAATCCCGGTATGTACTTCTTTAGCCCGGAAGTTGTGAAACAACTCAAAGAAAAAGGCAAAAATATTGAAGCAGTTGGGTTAGGTGCAAGTTTTGTTCCTGAAATTGTCGAAATGTGCAACAAAGGTGAATTATTAGACAAAAACGGGAAACCTATGAAAGTTTACACTGTTCCTCTTGAATCAAAAGGCGGGAAACCGGCTATATGGGATGATGTAGGCTCAGCAGAAGCTTATGTGTCAAGAATTCACGATGTAGCTCATGAAACGAGCAAATACGGCGTAGGACACGAAAACAGATATTTTGGAATCCCCGGATTTGTGCTACATGACTTTGAAAAAAGCGTTGATCTTAAGACAGGCGTAATTTGCGGTCAAAATGAAAAAGAATCATTTGCGAATTTTAGACATAAATACGGTATTAAAGAAGACGGCATTAAAGGAAACGTAATGATAATGCCGTTAGACACAAAATAAATTTCCTTTCTTATTCGCCTCCTTCACAAGGAGGCTTTTTTTTATGTAAAAAACTATATACTTTTGCTCCGTGGGTTTTCCCTATAACTCTTGATAATTCCGATTTGTTTGCGTCCATAATCCCGTTTATATCTCCAAAATGTTCTATAAGAAGTTTTTTATGTGAAATTTGTAATATTGGAATGTCATCAAGAATTGATTTTATGGCATTTTTTTCTCGCAACTTCCTGTGGTAGCTTATAGCAAAGCGGTGGGCTTCATCTCGTACCTGCTGGAAAAGGAATAAAGCTTTTGAGTTGGCAGGAAAAACAACAGGATTAGACTGCTCCGGAAGGTAAATTTCTTCAAATTTCTTGGCAAGAGAAACTATAGATAAATTATTAAGCCCCAATTCTTCCAGCGATTCTAATGTGGAGGAAAGCTGTCCCTTTCCTCCATCAACTATTATCAAGTCAGGAAATATTTGTTCTTTATCCCTTAGCAGCTTTTGATAGCGTCTTTTGATAACTTCTTTCATGGAAGCAAAATCATCTGTCTGACCTTCTGCTAACGTTCTTATTTTATACTTCCTGTATTCGGATTTATAAGGTTTTCCGTTGATAAAAACGACCATACTTGCGACAGTGTTAGTTCCCTGAATATGCGAAATATCAAAACACTCGATTCTATTAGGAAAATTGAGGAGATTAAGTTTTTCCTGAATATAACAGCCGATTTCGTTCCAGTCGTTTTGCAGGCTTGCCATTTCAGAAACTTTTAAGCTTTCAAGAGTTGAAGCTGCGTTTTTGTTCGCCATCTCAACAAGCTCGTGCTTCATTGTTATTCTGATAGAAGCGTGAGAATTTACATTTGGTGTTAATAGAGTAACTTTCGAACCTTTTTTTAAGGTAAGCCATTCCTTGATGATTTTGCTTTCGTCTTCTTCTATTTCACAGCAAAGCAGCAGTTCTTTAGGTATTTCTGATGCGTCAACAAGCTGGTAATACTCCTGAATAAACGCAATTAATGCCTCATAAGGCGTGTGAATATCATTAAGCCTGATATCAAAATCTTCTTTTGCAATAAGCCGACCGTCGCGGACTTTTAAAAGAGCGATACTCATTATTGCATTATCACGTGCAAAGCCTATTATATCCTGATTTATGTCAGTATTTTCCGAAACCACTTTTTGTTTCCCGACCGCTTTTAATACGTCAAAATAACTGTCCCTGTAGCGCGCAGCCTTTTCAAATTCCTGTTTTTCCGCAAAAATCTCCATCTGGTTTTTAAGTTCTGCTAAAAGCTCGCTTTGTTTACCTGAAAGGAACAATTCAACCTGTTTTACCACCTCTTTGTAATCTTCCGAAGAAACCAATTTTTGGCAGGGGGCGAGGCATTTATTTATCTGATGATACATACAGGGACGGTCTTTAAAACGGGGATTCTTGCACTGTTTGAGAGGAAACATCTTTTTAATCAGCTCAAGAGTTGAATACATAGCGCGAGCATTCGTGTAAGGACCGAAATATTTGCCTTTTTGAAACTTTTTATCGGCTTTTCTTGTTACAATAATCCGCGGATATTGTTCATCTGTAATTAAAAACCACGGAAAATGCTTGTCATCCTTAAGAAGAACATTGTATTTCGGCTTATGTTTTTTTATTAAATGCGATTCCAGAATTAAAGCTTCAACTTCCGAGTCGGTAATTATAAAATCAAACCTGATAATCTGCGGAACCATAACAATAAGCTTTGGAGAATCATGATTTTTGATGAAATAACTTTTTACACGCTTTTTAAGGTTTTTTGCCTTGCCGATGTAAATTATTTCATCGTTTTTATCGTGCATCAGGTAAACACCCGAGGCATCAGGCAGCAATTTAAGCGATTCTTCAATTGTAAGCTTTGTTTTCATATACAAATTATACTATTTTATTAAGAAAGATTAAACAAATGAATCTATAGGAAGAGATGAATTGTCATTGCGAGGCATTTATCGTCTATTAAATGCTACAATTAGATTAACGAAGCAATCTTCTAAGTTGGGAATTGCCATAGGGGAAGATTGCTTCGCAAGGTGAATTTTAATTTAATCCAATGCTAAAGGGCTCGCAATGACAACTCAAATTAATTATTCGGGTTTAAAATAATGTTTACAAATAAAGATATAGATTGTAATTATAAACAAATTCTGGCGGAAAATCTTTCCTGTTCTGTGGAAAATTTGTCTTCTGTGGTTAGCCCGACTGAATTTATAGAACTTATAAATAAATATAAACCTGAAAACTTCTATACGGGTGATTTTTTGTCGGAAAATTTTGACGAATTATATCAAAACGTCCTGAATAAGACGTTCCGAATAAATCTTCATATGCACACAGTGGAATCTGACGGAAGATTGACCGTAGAAGAATTGCTTAATCAGGCTGTGGTTTATGCGGAAAATGTAAAATCCAAAATTAACGATGATTTGCCTGCTTTTGTGATTTCTATAACAAACCACGATTCTCTGGAAGGAACTAAAAAAGCTCTAAAAATAATAGCTAAAAATCCTGACAGGTTTAAAGATATAAAATTTGTCACCGGCATTGAATTTAGTGTAAAGCTCGATAACGAAACAATCCTGAAAAAACCTCTTGCAACGGACTTGATGGGCTACTGCATAAACCCTTTTGATACGGATTTAAATGATTTTCTGATAAATATAAAAAATTCCAGAAATGAAGAAGCTCAAAAAATTCTTTCAAAACTCAATGAATTTGGCATTAATGAAAGTTGGGAAACCGTGAAAAATTCCCATGTCCTTATTAAAATCGCAGGGAGTATGGCGTTTTTTGATTTTATCAAGCATTATATTTACAAAAAATACAAAAAATTTCCAGGTTTGATAAAGCATAAAGAAGAAATAGAAAAACTTTTCGAGGGAAAACAAACTAAATACAGCCCGACTGTAAGAGAAGTAGCTGATATCATAAACAAAAGCTATGGATTTATTGGGCTTGCTCACCCCGGAAGGATTCATTTGAGTAAAATCGATGAATCAAAAGTATTTCCTACAAAAGACAGGGATTTTAGGCAGGAAGGGTTGTATTTGCTTTTAAAAGATTCAGTTTTTCAGGGCGCAACCCTCGCAGAGTCAAATTATTTCTACACGATGAGGCATTTTAGTGAAGAATTGCATAAACTTGTAGATGTAACAAATCTTTTCTGTGAAGAAGCAGACATTATGAAAACAGGCGGAACAGATGGGCACAGGGTAAATATCTTTACTCATACGCTGGATTTGTCTGATGAAGAGCTTAATCTTTTTTTAAGGAGCTAAATTTATGAATTTTAATAAAAAATTTCTTTTAGTATTTGCTATATTCTTGATTTCAACAATGTTTTTGTCAGGGTATGAATCAAATTGTTCTTTTAATTCAATCAATAACACTGTTAATAACAGCAAATTGTCCAAAAACTCAATGGTTTCGGTGTCAATAAGAGAAATTCAGAGCGGAAAAATAGCTTATCAAAAAGACGCAAATCTTCTTTTGCACCCCGCTTCAACACTTAAGGCTTTTACAACCCCTGTAGTGCTGGATGTATTGGGGACTAATTATAAATTATCAACAGGAATTTATAAGGATAATAAAGGAAATATTTATTTAAAACTTTGCGGTGATCCGCAATTAACCACTGAAAAGCTTTCAAAATTACTATATAACTTTAAAAATAAAGGATATTCGATAATTAAAGGTGATTTGTATATTGATGATACGGCTGTTGATAATATTTCATGGGGCGTAGGCTGGATGTGGGACGATGCAAACAACCCTTATATGCCAAAATATAATGCATACAACATAAATAGAAACCTTATAATAATTAAAATCTCTTCGGGGGGAGCAAATCAAAAACAGGTTGAAAAGGTAGTGCCTGTTGCAAATCCTGAAAAATTCTTTAAAACCCAGCTTACAAAAGCTATTAAAGATAATAAAATAAATTTTTCGGGAAGTTATAAAAAGGCAAAACTGCCTCCCAATGCGGTTTTAGTAACAGAAGTGTCCCATAAACTTATAGATGAGCTGAAAATAACAAATAAAAAAAGCGATAATCTTGCTGCGGAAACTTTGTTTAAACTTACAGGAGGACGATATACAGGTCAAACTGGCTCAACAGAAAACGGATTAAAAGCTTTTAACGGTTTTTATTCAAAACAAGGACTTGATACATCAACAATTTCAATAGTTGATGCCAGCGGAGTTTCTCAAAACGACCTGATTACCGCAAACTGGATGACAAGTGCCCTTACAAATCTTTATAAAAGAGGTAATTTTGCAACTTATAAAAGTACTTTAGCGACTCCTTCAGAAATCGGGACTCTGCAAAACAGGCTTTTGCCTCTAAAAGGAAGACTATATGCAAAAACAGGTACAAATGCCGGTGTCAGCGCAATTACAGGCTATGTGACCGATAAATGCGGAAATACTTTTGCCTTCTCAATAATTATTCAGAATTTCAAGGACAGTTCAAAACCTGCTAAAGAGCTTGAAGATGCTATTTTACAGATTTTTAACTAGCATTAATAGATATTTTCAAGCTTTATTCCTGATTGTTGACAAAATGAATTAAGCTCTAAAATTTCATTATCTACTTTTGCACTTAAATAGTGATTTTCAATTTGTTCTGCAAAAGAAAGTGCTTTTACGTATAGCCTGTTTGCTATATTTGCATTATTAGCCGCTTGCAAAGGATTTACAAAAGAACTTTGCTTATAAATTTGCCCGAAAGCAATATATAAGTCTACAAGACACATTGTTAAATCATTTTTTTCAGCAATATTAATGGCAGATTCAATATTAATCTGCGCGCCTTCAAAATCACCTTTTGTAGTTCTTACGTTAGCAATAATTTTATTCATGAAAATTTCAGCTAAATAGTTTGTAATATTGGGTTTTTGAGAAATTTCAATTGCTCTTTCTGAAATTTCAATAGCTTTTTCGTGATTACCTGATCTTACTTCATAGCTTGCAGCAAAATACCATGCTAATAAAGCACCTGTAGCCATTTTGTTTTCCGAACAGTAATTGACAATTTCATCATAAATCAGAAATGCTTCTCTGAATTGACCAAATTCTTCATAGCATTTGCCTAAAAATAATTTCAGAATAGTTAACATATTATATTCTTTAAAAATATTTGCCATTGTAATGGACATATGGCAAAATCCCTTTGCTTGCTGGAAATCCCCGTTTGTTATATTGGAGATAACAGCTATAAAGTACCAATATAATTTGAATTTATCAGGTGTTGGAAAATCTGCAAATTTTTCTTTTATTGATGTAAGTATTAAATTGCAGTTTTTGGAATTGCCCTGAATTGTTGAAAATAAAGCTTGAAGCAATAATGCATGCAACTCATATTCAGCAAAATTTTCTTTTTGAGCTTTTAAAGCTATATTTGAGGTTAATTCCAGAGCTTGCTTATTACCTTGATATACATAAGCTTTTGCAAGTATAATTTCAGTTTCATATTCAATATTTTTTAGATCAGAGATACTTATTCCTGAAATTGTTTTATTTTTTGTTATGTATTTATCCAATGAGGGAAGTACTTCATTAGTTGCATTAACTATTGTTTCTTCGAATCTTCCAAGATTAAAAGTCGATTCAAGCTTGTAATAATTCAATAAAATTATTTCTATAGGGTATTTAACTTTGTCAATGAGGGATAATGCTTTATCGCAGCATTCAATTACTCCTTCATAATCTCCTATAAGCTCACAACTTCTAGCCAAATAACCCGTCAAATCAATTACTTTAACTAAATTATTTTGTTTTTCTTCATGTAAAATAGAATTTGAAAGATAATCTATAGCTATTTGCGGATTAAATTCATAGTTTGCTTTGCCGATTTGTTCCTCAATATTTAATTTGTGTTCAATTTTTTGTTCTTCAGATAAATCTGTTTCAGGTAATAATTCCAGAATTTTGTTTTGATAATCGGTGAAAGTAACAGGATCTCCAAGATAAATACTTTCTTGAACAGCCAAATTGTAATAAATATAGGTTTCTTTTTTAAGTTGAGCTTCTTCGGCATGCCGCGCCAAAACGGCATTGCTTATGTTAGTTGTGTATTTTTCATAAAATTCCAGCAATCTCGTTCCGCAATCAATAATTTGTTCTTCCGTAAAGAACTTCTCATAAATCACTTTCCATATCCATGCGTGTTTAAATCTAATGTCGGACTGATCAACCGCTGCAAAAATACCATTGTTAAAAAGCATTTGTATTAATTGATTGAATTGCTGTTCTTCTACTTGCGCTAACATTTGTACAAAAGCAGGAATAAATTTAATTCCGAATAGACTTGCAGACATTATTATTCTGGTTGCGTCAGGGGAAAAATTACTTATAATCTTTATTCTTGTTGCTATAAGTTCATCAAGGTCTGTTGGTATTTCAATATTTACAGCTTGCGGATTAAATGAAAAAGAAGTTTCGTTTGATATTATTGCGCCTGTCTGGAATAAATACCATAATGCCTGTTCCATGTACAACGGAGCATCTTTTGAACAATAAAACAGCTTGTTTTTAATGTTTGGAGGGATTATATCCTGATTATTAAGCATTCCCAATAAAGATGCGTTCATTTCTGCAGAAGTCATTGATTTTAAAGAAATAGATATTATTTTTCTTTGAAGATTTTCCAGCGGAAATTGTTCATGCAAATTTGTATTTTGAGTATGATTGATTATTATAAAGTTCTTTTTGCTCAAAAAACCTTTATTGATAAGGGTTTTTATGCATTTTAGAGAAGCATTGTCAATATATTCAAAATCTTCAATAATTATTGCCAGATTTGAGTTTTGATTTATTTTATCTAATACATAGCTTATGGCATTATGAAGTTCATCCCTGTTTTCATTAATATCAGGAGAGCATTCATTGAAAGCATTAAATAAAAATCTACGCAGAACGTTGTTTATGTGAGGATCATTTATACCAAAATTCGTTTCCAGCACTTGGTTTAAAACAATTCTTGATTCATCAATATTTGAAACAAATAAGGGTAATCCTAATAAAGACTTAAAAAGATCCTGAAAAAACGAATAAGGTAAAAGCTGATTTACAGGTTGGCATGTTCCTATTAGCCATGCAAATTTGTCATTTTGCAAAGATTGAATCACGCTTGATACAAGAGTAGATTTTCCTGCGCCGTCAGGAGCAGATACGTTTATTATTAAGCCTTGTTCTGCTTTATTTAATACATTTATTATTGTGTCATGAGCTTCGGCTCTTGAAAATTCCTGTATATTGCTGTTTGCTGGTTTTTCTGGTGGTTGTTCCTGAATTATTTTTTCCGGTTCTGCTTGTTCCTGTAAAATTTGCTTTTCCGGCTTTTGAGGCACAGTTGTATCCATAAAATCTTCTTGAGCTTTTACAGGTTTAGTTGGTGCTGCTTGAGAAACATGTTTTTGGGGAACAGAAGTCTGCTGCTTTATCGATGCTTCTTGAGGAGGTTGTTTTTTTGCTTTTAGCAACTCAAAATTACATTTTCTACACTGTGGCGCATTTGGAAAATTAGGTGACTTGCACTGCGGACAAAATCTTATAAGTCTTAAATTACAGTTAGAGCAGGCACTCTGACCGATTTTATTTAACGCTTTGCATCTCGGACAGGCTGATTTTAGTTTTAACCCACAATGTGTGCAAACTAAAGAGTTTTCAGTATTTTCCTCTTTGCAGCGAGGACATCTCATCCGCTAGTTCCCTTCGTTTTTCCCAACTCTTCTCTATATAACTTTATCAATTATAAATTGTATTATAAAACATTGACAAGAGCGATATAAAATTAAAATAAAAAAGGTTTGCCATAATGACAAACCTTTTAAACGCATAATTCGAACGTGCTTTGCGTTAGTTATTGCACGATAACCCCAGAACTGATTGTTTCCACAGGTCACTCAACTCATTTTTAATAGAATCTTTTTTTACAATAAACCTGTCCACATCATGAATAAGTTTTTTAATTTCCGCAGAGATTATTTCCTGCTCAAATGTTTTTTTGCTCATTAAATATGTACTCCCTGTTAAATTTTTTCCTGATATATATTCTTTCGACTCATTCAATAAAAATATTTAATAATTTAGTCAAATAATTAAGAATTATGAACTATTTTTTTTATAAAAATAAAATTATTTAAAAAAAGCAAAAACTTTAAGATATGTTAAGTTAAACTTTTTAGAATATTAACTTTCAGGCATGCTATTATGGTAAAAATATAGTATAGCTTTTAGGAGTGATACTTTTTGGTAAAATCCGGCTTTGCCGGTTTTATCAAAAAATAAACTCATTTTAGTATAGATGTAGTTTTATATAATAAATCAGGCTTGTTTATGTTTTTTGTGGATTTAATATCCTGGGTAATTTTAATATATTTATCATATTTTATAGTTTATAGCTTCGTCATTATCTTTAATTCTTCAAGAGGAAGACTGTATGATGTGGCGAAAAAGGATTATATGTCTAAATTCCAGCAGAATTTGACAGTTGTAATTTATTCTCATAACAATTCACACAAAGTCAAAGAACTGATTGAATCGCTAAAAAAACAAGATTACGAAAGCTATAAATATTCCATAAATGTCCTGCTGGATAACTGTAACGAAGAAAATACAAAACTTCTTGAGATAATAGGCGGAACAAAATTATGGCGAATAAGCAGCGAGCATCCTGAAGCGAAACCTCTGGGGAAATTTAAAGCTTTAAGCTGGCTTTTTGAAAGGATTTTAGCTTGCGAAAATACTAACGCATTTGTGTTTTTAAACGCGGACAGTAAAATAAAAAGCGATTTTCTCCAAAAAGTTAATACCGCTGTTCATTATAATCCTGTAATAGTAGGCGAAGTGCTAAAAAAGAAAAACAATTTTTATAATAGGATATTAAACTTTAGAAATAAATTAAGAAACAGAGTTATAAAACACGGAAGATTTCATTCTTCTCTGGGGAATATAATTGATTCCGAGCTTTTTGTAATAAGACAGGAAATTCTTGAAAAAATTAAATTCAAAAAGACAGAATACGGCTTTGAAGAATATGAATATTCGATTAATCTGAAAAATAATGAAATTCCCGTTCTGTACTCAAATGAAATAACAGTAGTAAAATCTACGAATGAAACATTAAAAAGTCTTGCTGTAAGAGATTATGAAAGAAGATACAAATCATTCATTACTTTCAGAAATAATTTTCCGCTTTTGTTTACAGGCAGCAACCTTGGCGTAAAAGAATTTATGTTTTCGCTTTTTTACCCGTCAAATACAGTTTTTGTATTCTGGAATCTTATTTTAATGTTTGTAGTTAAAAATTACCCTGAAACATATTTTTCAAGCTTAGTAAGCTTTAAATACCTTAATTATCTACTGGCTTCTAAATTTTTTGCTGACGGGTATTCAATGTTTACAGTAAGATGCGGGCTTAACGATTACAAAAATGCAGTTACCTTATTCTTTATCTCGCCGATATTGTATGTGAAGTCTATGTTTAAAGGTTTTTTAATAAATTCTTACTCAAAACCGATCCGGAAAAAGAAAAAACAAGTAAAAGCCGAAACCTTAAATTATGATAAACATACAGTAGACGCTACAATTACTAACGGCAGAAAAGAACTTCCCTGTAAAATCGAAATAATAAAAACAGATGAATATTCTCAGGCTGTTTTTATGTTCAATAATAAAAGGCTGACCTCTTCCAAACAACCCCGAAGTAATTATGCGGTGGAGGAACTTATCGGAAAACTGAGAAGTCACGGATTTGCCTTAAAAGTTTGCGCAAATTGCGGATATTTTTATATGCCGGAATCTATAGTGTCTCAATCTGACGGAGAACAGGGATATTGCCTTTATAATAATTTTAAAAGCGGCTCAAAAGAAAAAGAATATTCTAATGTGTGGGATGGCTGTTTTAATATAATACCTCATCAGGCAAAAAATTATATTCTTCAGCAATTAGGTGTGGAAAATAATAAAACTAAAATTTGAATTATTATAAAAACATTAATTTTCAACATAAATTCAAACTGATGATATATAATTTGGATATAAAGATTGTCAGGTATCTCGACATTAAGAAATGTTAAGAAAATTAATTAAAATTCGGATTTTAACTTATAAAAAATTATCTTAATATACCTTTGTGAAATTTGAATAAATGTTGAATAAAAATTAAATATTTTGTATCATTTTATATATAAAGTATATCCCGAAATTAATTTATTAAAAACAGAAAGGGGCTGCAAATGAATAAAAAAAATACAAGTTAACAAAAAATTAAAAACTATAATAAACCAGACTTGAATTGATTTGTTGTAAAAATTCAATAATAAGTTTGAGGTCAAAATATGAGTAATAGAATTGAAAGTATATTGTTTGATGTGAAAGAATCTATCGATGATTTCGGTAATGAAATTAAATTATTAATGGCTGAAGTAAATAGATTGTCTGAAAAAGTGCGAGTACTTGAAGAAGAAAAAAGATGAAAATAAAAAAAAGACGCTGATGAAAAAACATCAGCGTCTTTTTTTATAATTATTTTAGTTTAATGCAGAAATTGTGTTTCCTAAACCTAAAGTATTATCACCGAATGTATATTTTTGAACATCAACATCATGGCTGTTTTGTCTTGCTTTATTAACAACTGACATTAACTTAGAACCTTCTTCATTTTTGCCGAACCAGTTGCTTGAATATGTAGCAAGACCGATTGCGCCGCCAACAGCTGCTCCTGCTAATGCTAACCAACCTACAGGACCTGTCATAATTCCGATTCCTATTCCTGCCCAAACTCCTGCTGCAACTCCGACGGCGGGTGCTGCTTTTTGCCATGTTGGTTTGTAATTAGCTTTAATGTACTTGTCTAAAGACTTGCCGGGGAACATTTTTTTGTAAGCTTTGTCCACATTTGTAATGTATTTATAATAATCTTCTTTGCTGTCAAATTTATCTTTGGAATCAACTAAAAGTTTATTAGCTGTTACTGAATCAACACCTATTCCGAGAATACCGCCTTTAGAGGTTGCTTCCAGAAGAGCTGCTACCATTTCAGGGCTTCTTTCTTTTATTGCAATGTCAGATAACAAATTAACGTTTTCATTAGCCTGCGGTGCTGTTAAAGAAACAGGCATAAGATTATTTACAAGTCTTGTAGGATTTTTTAAATTTTCAAAAGAAATTGGCAGATTCGGGTTTTTAAGTCCGTCTTTTGCGCAATTTGTCAAATACAAAGCAACGCCTATTCCTGATTTTTTAGATTCTTCAAGATTTTCTGTAACTTCTGCATTGTGATGCAATCTTATACCGAATGCTCTGTATTCATCCAACCTGTCAGAAAGCGGCTGAAGATTATTTTGGTCTTCTTCCGTTATACTTTGATTTTCGTAGTCATAACTTGACTGTCTCATTTGTTGTTGATAAGCTCCAAAAACACGTTTATTAAGTGCCATTGGACCATACATAGAGAGATTCATGTCATTTAAATCAAGCTCTGTTGTTAAGTTGCTTAAGCCCAGATCACCGATATCAGATCCATAACCTGATATTGGATTTGTCAAATCTTGATTAAAGAAACTCTCATTATCTAAGTTTTCAATTCTTCCTGCATTTGAATTTGCGCCACTAGGCACACTATACGTAGGCAGGTTCTTAATTTGTGTCGAATTCTTTACAGCTTCAACCATCCCAAGTTTCCTTCCAGATTATTATACAATTTTACTCTTCCCGTTATATATATAAAAACAATTCATTTCCAAAAATTTCACTTTTTGTTAAAAATATTAAGTTTTATTAACATGAATTTTTTCTTTATTGTCATTGCGAGGCATAAAACGCCTATAAAGTCATAGATTTTTATTACGAAGCAATCTTCCTAATGACAACACGCCTCTTTGGAAGATTGCTTCGTTAGATTAATTTTGGCTTATAATCAATGTTATATGCCTCGCAATGACAACAGGAAAGAAGATAACATGTCGGCAATAGTAAACAGCATAGAACCAAACAGCATTGCAGAAGAGCTGGAAATTCAACCTAAAGATGAAATAATTTCTATAGATGGCATCCAGCCAAAAGATTTGCTGGATTATAAATTTCAAATTTCTTCCGAATCATTAGATTTGCATATAAAAAGAGCATCAGGCGAAGAAGAAATAATAGAAATAGAAAAAGATGCGGGCGAAGATTTAGGTATAACCTTTGAATCGGCTGTTTTTGACAAAGTGCTTCCATGTGCCAATAAATGCGTGTTTTGCTTTGTAGACCAGCAACCATGCGGGCTTAGAGAAAGCTTATATATCAAAGACGACGATTACAGGCTTTCTTATCTTCAAGGAACTTATATTACGCTTACAAGCTTGAATAAAAAAATTAAAGACCGTATAGAAAGTCTCAGAATGGGACCTTTATATGTTTCGGTTCACACGACAAATCCTGATTTAAGAGTAAAAATGCTTAAAAACCCCAGAGCAGGGGATATTGTTAAAGAATTAAAATGGCTAAACAGCCTTGATATCCCTGTTCATACCCAAATTGTGCTTTGTCCCGGTATTAATGACGGTGAAGAACTTAATAAAACGCTTTCTGACCTCGCTTTTCTTAAATCAAACATTATGTCTGTTGCAATAGTACCTGTCGGTTTAACTCGTTTTCGTCCTGCCGGTGAATTAATTTCTTTTACTCCTGAAAAAGCTCGAAATTTAATACATCAGGTAGAAAAATTTAATAAAAAATTAGGCTATAACCTTGCATTTCCCTCCGATGAATTTTACGCGCTTGCGGATTATGATTTTCCCGAATACAGTTTTTACAACAAATTCGGACAGCTTGACGACGGAGTAGGCGCTGCAAGACTGCTGCTTGAAGATTTTAAGACGCATAAAATCAAACTTCCTGTAGAATTATCAAATCCTTTTTCCTTCACAATAGCAACCGGACAAATTGCCTATAAAATAATGCAGCCAATAGTAAACGAATTGAGCGGGATAAAAAATTTGAATGTTGATTTAATCCCTATAAAAAGCAACTTTTGGGGAGAAAATGTTACTGTTTCAGGACTTATTACAGGAAGTGATTTGTTTGATAATTTACTTCCCGTTAAGGATAAAATAAATAATTTATTAATTCCGTCAGTTATGATTAGAAAATACACTGAAAGTTTTCTTGATGATATTACGGTTCAGGATATCGAAAATCAACTTGAAACTTCTGTAAAAGTTGTTGAAAACTACTACAGCACTCAAGAAATGATTGATTTAATAATCCGTAATAAATAAGTTCATGTCATTGCGAGCAAATCAGTAAACCCGGTTTTTTGAATAAATGTCAAAAAAGAAGGGGGACAATCGCAAGATTTGTTTGATTATGAGATTGCCACGTCGGGGATTTACCCCTCCTCGCAATGACAAGTACGCATTACTATGATTGCAAATTAAAAAACGATTTATTCATTGCGGCTGACTGTTGCTGACCTGCTGAACCCGCCTGCGCAATTATAGATTCAAACTCTGCTTTAAGACTTTGAATATTGCTTGTATCTGCCGGAGTTGTCGCATTTGATTCCAATTCGCTCAATTTTGCCGTAATTAAAGCATTGTCTCCTTCTTTGGAATTTGTAGGTTCTAATCCTAATTTTTCCATAAAATTTGCCACAGCTTCCGGGGTTCGAGGTGGCGGTGGCGCACCTTCGGCTTGACAAGAAATTTGATTTTCATCAGATGAACTTTTTTGAGTTAAAGCATTTTGTATTGCTTTAATATCACCTTCTTTTGAGCCTGTTGGCTGAAGTCCGAGTTTTTCCAACTGGGATTTAATAAAAAAATCAACAGGCGAATTTTTGCGTATTGACGGATTAAAACTTATTTCCATGACAACAACTCCCTATATTTTACAAATGGATTTTTATTGTCATGACATCAACCCCAAAAACTCCCCTATTTAAAACTTAGTGACTCCTATGTAGGATAAAATAATAGGAGAACTAAAAAATGAAACAAGGAAAATTTACAGTAGAACAAATCATTAAAATTC
>Ga0209417_1001319_pt1 | contig 46270 bp, 41 predicted proteins | sample RifGroF2_FD_184002 | JGI IMG/M metagenome (GOLD analysis project Ga0209417, IMG submission 184002) | Groundwater microbial communities from Rifle, Colorado, USA - Groundwater F2 (SPAdes) (version 2) | ecosystem: Environmental > Aquatic > Deep subsurface > Groundwater | place: Rifle, Colorado...
AAATCAAAAAAAGGAGAAGATTTCACACTTCAAAATTTGTTAACGGCTGTCCTTGACATGGGGGCCACTTTATTATTAAATTTGTAAAAACGGGTTATCTCATATAGGCTTCATAGTGAGCGCGGGTTATCCTTCTCAGCTCTTCTTCATCTTTGCTTTTTAAGGCTTCAACTATTGCCATGTGGGAATTTGACATGAGTTCAGGTATATTTTCTTCGTCCTCTTCTCTAAGCATGTTGTTGTTCTCAAAAAACTCTGTAAGCAAGGGCTTAAAACCGCTTAACAGTTCGTTATTTACTATTTCCAGCATGTAGCTATGAAACTCGCATTCCAATCTTCTTCGGCTTACACGATGAGCCTTCGCCATTTGCAAGGCAATCGCCTGAAGTCTTTCGATATTTTCTTTAGATATATTTTTAATGAGCAATGGCACAATGCCCAACTCGATGATCATTCTTAATTGACTGATTTCGCGGATTACCTTATTATTATTATGCATAAATGGCATATATCCCCCAAATGGATTTAGAGGCGTGAGGCTTTTGATATAGCCGCCTGTTTTAGGCTTGGTCCCTATAATCCCCAGGGTTTTGAAATACTGCAATCCTTCGCGCAAAATATTTCGACTGACACCCAGACTGCCTGCCAATTCATGTTCCGAAGGCAGACTCATCCCCGGTTTTAGAGAATTTGAAATGATAAAACTCTCCAGCGATTTTATGACAGACTCCGCGGTTGTCATACGATGAATTTCCTGAATACCTTTTCCCATAAAGCAATCACCCTTGATGTATTGTACTACAAATAGCATAGGGTCATCTTTAAGTTTTGTCAACACCTTTTCTAAATTAATTAAGCTCGCTTTGTGAAAAATATGATTCAGCGGCAACTGAAACACTGATAGTTTCGGAATTCACTAAAGAGAGATTCGGCAAGGTTATGAGTCCGATGCGAGTTTTTTCACAAGGCTGTTCATAGCGTCTTCCTGGGATTCTATCGACTTCACAAGGGTAAACTGAGTTCTGGAACGTTCGAGATTGTGCGGGTATCGGCGAGTCTTAAAGTAGACATCGCCCATCAAATAGTCGGTAAGAAAGCGCACGCCTATTTCAAGCGTGATGAGTTTTCCACTGAAGGGCAGATATTCAATCTCGCGTGCCGTGAGTGTTCCGCGAAGAGCATCGAGATAGCCTTTACACAAGGCTTCGAAAAGCGTCATGTCCATCTTTATTTTTGAGAGGTCTGTTTCGTCTTCGGCGGCGGGACAGGTCGCGGTGCGGACGAGGTCACCGAAGTCGTATAGTGAGAGTCCCGGCATCACAGTATCAAGATCGATAACACAGATGCCCTTTCCCGTTTTGTCATCAATAAGTACATTGTTGAGCTTGGTATCGTTGTGCGTTATCCTCTCCGGGATCTCGCCGTGTTTGCAGAGTTCTATAAGTGTTGAGGCCATTTTTTTGTGACTGAGCGCGAAATCTATTTCCGGCATGGCGGAGGCAGCGCGGTTATGAACATCGGACTCAATGGCTCTTTCGAGGGCCTCCAGGCGTTTCGGGGTATTGTGAAAGTCCGGAATTGTTTCATTTAGTCTATTGCCTGGCAAGTCGGCAAGGTGTTTCTGGAATGAACCGTAGGAATGAGCCGCCTGATAGACATGATCCGGATTGTTTATGAACTCATAACTGCGGGCATTCTCTATAAAAACATACATGCGCCAGTAGTTGCCCTTTGCGTCAAGGTGAAAATCTTTGCCGTCCCTGGTCTTTATCACGGTCAGCGCGGAACGACTGTCATTTCCCTGCTTTGAGTGGAGGTGTTCGGTCACTCTGCTTATATTTTCCATCACAGCGGGCGGATTCTTGAAAATTTCATGATTTATTCTTTGCAGAGTACAGGAACGGATTTGCGGAGAGTTCATGTACTTCAATACGAAAGTATCATTTATATGACCAGATTCGAAGGTCTCTATTTCAACAAGTTCGCCTGAAACATTAAACTTTTCGCCGATTTCAATTATACTGTTTTTCATTAGTTTTTCCCGAACGGCAAGCCGCCCATCTGAATAATAAAACGGATAATAGAGCCTAAAAGAACGGAATATCAATTCTCATTTCAAGGATATGTCCGGGCTTTACCTGGTTTAATAGGCATTAGAGTGTAAATTATGCCCATTATGAATGAAGTAAAAATAGACCGCTCAGAAATAAAAGAGGACTTTGTATGTTCCTCCGGACCCGGCGGACAGAATGTCAACAAGACTTCCACCGCCGTCAAACTCTGCTTCAATGTGGTGAAATCCGGAAGCCTGACCGAAGGGCAGAAACAGAGGATCCTCAGTAAATGCGCCTCTAAGATCAATTCGGAAGGGGAAATATTTGTGGACTCCAGGGTACACCGAGAACAGTACCTTAACCGCAAAGACGCCTTCGACAAACTCATGGACATGATAAACAAAGCCCTCGTGAAGCCGAAGAGGCGCGTCAAAACAAAACCGACCAGAGGATCCCAAGCCAGACGACTCGACAGTAAAACAAAACACTCATCCATGAAAAAACTGCGCACCGAAAAACCGTCTCATGACTAAGCTTTAGCTCTAAAGAGAAATAGCAGACCGATTTCCCGCGAGGAATCTTTCCCGGTCTTCTCTACGAGTTCCGCTAGCAACGCCCTGCTGTCTTTACCGCAAGCCCGGCACAAAGCTGGATAAAGGACTGTCCGGCGACTCTGGCGGCCTTCGGAACAAGGCTGCTGGATGTAAACCCGGGAATATTGTTCCCTTCAAGGACATACATGACGCCATCGCTCTTGCCTATTATTATGTCAACCCTCAGAATGTCGCGCGCACCGGAAGCATGATAAAATTTCAAAGCCGTCTCCTGCGCCCGTTTCTGGGTTTCTTGGTCAATAGACTCTGGCGGGCAGAGATACAGGGTTTCGCCTTTCTCGTGCAAGTACTTGGCATCGTAGTCGTACATTTTACCGGGATATCGGATTTCTATTATGGGTAGCGCCTTGCCGTCTATTATTCCTACGGTCACTTCCCTGCCCTCAATAAAGCTTTCAACAAGAACGGTTTTCCCATAACGCAAAGTATCTTCGAACGCCTTTTCCCATTCTTCTTCCGAGGAAACTATTGATATGCCGAAGGTAGAGCCTTCCAATGGCGATTTGAGAATAACAGGAAGCTTCAACGAATCCGGAAGTTTTCTATTTTCTTTCGTGAGGACAACAGACTGCGGGGTCGGAATCCCGTTCGCCGTCATGATTTCTTTGCTTTTGACCTTGTCCATTATGGCGGCTGAAGCTACGCTGCCAGATCCCGTGAATTTGATTCCTGCATCTTCGAGGGATTTCTGCATTTCTCCATTTTCGCCGAAACCTCCATGAAGCACAGGGAAAACGAGGTCGACTTCCCTCATTTCGGGACTTACTTCGGGGCTTTTGACGTCAAGCTCCGTAACAATCCATCCGGCCTTTCGAAGAGCCATAGCGACGGCGGCGCCCGATTCGAGGGATACCTCCCTTTCGCTGCTGGTGCCGCCTTTAAGGACGGCAGCCTTGAAACGCGGCGGGCTCTGCCTTACTTTTTCGTAGCTTGCGTGGCTCGCGAAGCAGACCTCCGGATCCATATATACACCGTTTTTTTCAAAAACGGACCTTCTGACACTGCACATAAGATCGACAAAATCTGTCTCTGTCCCTGTGCCGTCGTTCAGAAAATAGTTCGCGTGCTTATCGCTTACGCTGATTCCGCCGCAACGCATTCCCTTGCATCCCGAGATATCAATCAATTTCCCGGAGGGGGTATCTTCCGAGGCATTTCTAAAAACGCATCCAGCGCTTCTTCCAAAGGGTTCTTTTTCCCTTCTTCTTCTGACGGCCTCTTCTATCTTTGCGCTTTCCTCCTGAGGGTCAGTCTGCGGCATGCTGAATATGGCAGCTGTTATTATGATATCCTCGGGAAGCGAAGAATAGCGATAGCCCCATGTGAGCTTTTTGGCATCAGAACTCCAGGGTTCGCCGTTCATGTCAAAGCCGCAGAGTTCGGCAAGATAGCTGCCGATGCTCACTCCGTCAACCCCGGCATTCATTCTAAGAGCGCCTCCGATTGTAGCCGGCACTGCCGCAAGCGGAGCGTAACCGCCAAAGCCAAGAGCGGCGGAGGATACGACAAAGTCCCTCAATCTCGCGCCTGTTCCGGCGGTGATGTGCTTCCTTCCGTGTGCAATTTTCACAAAGTCGCCCTTGCAAAGTTTAATTACTACGCCGTCAAATGGTTCATCGGAGCCTATTATATTGCTTCCGGCGCCGACAATGAGTACTTTTACTTTTTTTGAGCGGCAGAGCTTGAGCGCCTTGACGAGCGCTATGTCGTTTTCCGGTTCGGCAAGCACCGGAATGGGGCCTCCTACACCGAGGGTCGTAACATCCTTCCAGCATAGATTGTTTTTCAGGTTAAGGAACGGAATTTTCGTTAATTCGCCAATCAACTGGTCTATTTCATGGTTTGACATGGGAAACCTCTGCCGGTAATTATTTTTTGTATACGTCTTTGGGATCGAATATTCTTTCTCCTGTAACTTTAAGTTCGCCGTTTTCATATTTCCTGAAGAAGCATGAGCGGTAACCTTCGTGACAAGCCGCGCCGCCGATCTGGTCGATTTTGAAAATGACAGTATCGTCATCGCAGTCCACGAGAATCTCCTTTACCTCTTGGAGCATCCCTGATGTATCGCCTTTTTTCCAAAGCTTGTTGCGTGAGCGCGACCAGTATGTCGCATAACCACTTTTTATTGTTTCGTTCCAGGATTCCTCATTGATGTAGGCAAGCATAAGGACATCGCCTGTCTTGTAGTCCTGCGCGATGGCGGGGACAAGCCCATCGCCTTTTTTGAAATCGGGTTTGAACATGTTCACTATCTCCGTTTAAGATTATTCCAGTTCTTTAAGTCTGAGTATGAAGTCTTTGCATCTCTCGTTCGGCGCTACCGACGCAATGAAAAGAGTGTCTCCGGGAAGCACTTCTTTTTCAAGCCACACGCTTGACGCCGTATTGACCAACATTCCGTCCTTGTCGAACCACTCGAAGCGATAAGCTATCCTGTACGGACGGTTTCCTTTTACCAGCCAGTCCCAAAGCCCTATCCTGGTGCTTTTCAGGGTAACTTGTATCTTGAGAAGCCCGTTCGGCAGCTCGACCTTATCGGTCGCCATCGCCTTGAGCCGGTTGTCGAGGTAACCGTCGGTCACTATTCGCTTGGTGGGCACGAAGCTCGGGGTCATGGTTTTTTGCGTATTTTCGGCGGTATTTACGGAATCCATGCAACCGCAAAGTCCGAGCATAAGCGCAAGACCCGTGGAGAACAATAAGGTTCTGTTGAAAAATTTCTTTTCCATAGACGTTCTTTCCTTGAATCAGTTAAATTCAAAAAGGCTTACGGAAAATACACCCTTTCCCGGCGAATTCACATAGATGATAGATATTTTTTTTTCATTATTCAAAGTGATTTCCTTTGCGTTCGCGGTATCACCAGACCCTAGATGAGGCAGAATCCCCTGAAATCCCGGCGTAACAGTGATCTTACCATCGGGCGGCTTCGGGAAATGAACTATCTGATATTCTTTCGGGAGCATCTGCCAGCAGCGGGTGTCCGGAGTATTGAAGGCGTATTTGTAAGCGCTCATGGCGGCAACGGTCGCCCAGTAGACAGCGGCATCATTTTTCGCAGCCTGGAGCAGAAAAAAATTTGCCGTTTCTTTGACGGCGATAGCAAGAAATATTCTTGTTATCATTGCGGGAAGAGCGTTTTTATATTCCCTGGCTATTATCGCGTCCATATCGGCGACTCTGACTGTCCGGAAAGTATTTCCGGCGCTATCCCTGAGACTTACGCAGTCGTAAGGTTTCGGGAAGTATTCAAGTATCGGAAAAGATACTCCGGTATAACCCGTAACGGGAGGTGGAAGAAGGAGATGTATCGTGATTCCTTTCCTCGTGGCCGCCATTCCGTTCGCGAATATCACATAGACGACGTTCGATGTCATTGAGTACTTCTCTGGAAGTTCAAGCGCAAGTTCACGCGGTATATTTTCCGATGAACGCATTGCGCAGGTTATAAGGTCTTTTCTGAACAACGTGTTTTTAGGATCCATTCTGTAGAGGTTTCTGAAATCCACGGCCGCTGAATCATAAGAGCCGTCGCTCAAATATCCTATGGCGGAAAGGTAGGTGGCAAACGGATTTGCAAAATTGCCGAGCGCCTTGTTGGAAACAGGAGTTACAGATTTTTCTATCTCCTTGAACTCTGTTACTTTAGAGCTGATGTTCTCCATTGACGAGTTGTTTTTTTTAGCGAAATTTTCAGCTTTCTCTATTTCATCCCCGAAACGTTCCATGGCTTCTTTCTGACGCTCGTACATCCTTCGCAGTTCGACGCGCGCGTCTTCCGCTTTTCCGAGCGCGAAATAGCAGAGGGCCTTGTAGGCGTTAAGCATTATTTTTTCATGATAATTTCCCTTGTACGGGATAGCGTTGGGATTCGTAAGCATTGACGCGGTCTCGTCCTTACCGTCACGCACGGTTACGACCGCTCTGTTTTCGTAGTCGAGGATAATCTTTTCGGCCTTTTCGAAGGCCTTGATGCTTTTCACATAGTCCCCGGCGGAGAAAAACGCGCTTCCCTCCTCAAGCCTCCACATAAGCTCATCGCCTGTGCCTTCGCGGGCATCGGCTTTTTTTTCCGCCGGGGCGGCGCTTTCGGCAAAATTTCCCGCCTTGTAGGAGGCGATGATTTTTTCCTTCTGACTGCGCGCGTCAAATATCGTAGAACAACCGCTCAAGAAGACAATAAGAGCTATTGCCAGAAACGCCCTTGCTATTAGCATGCCATTACCATCCGGGAGTCGCTCTCGGAATTTCGGGTTTGGCGTCCTGCTGCCTTTCCGGGATTACCATGCGACATATCGCACCGGGCTTTATTTTATCGCCGCCGCCGAGAACTTTTGCCTTGCTGTACTTGGGTCCAGCAGAAATGACTTCTATCTGTGCGACTATTATTTCTTCCGCGCCGAGACTCTCGCCGGTATCGGGGTCGGTAACGTCTTCGCCCACATTATATACTCCGTAACGGAAGCCTTTCCTTATGCCCGCGCCCGAACCGCGGTTGAGGAGTATTTCGCCGTTTTTCGCTGAAATAACTTTGACAGGATAAATTCCTTCGAGAATAAGATTTCCGGCCAGCTCGGAAACACTCTTAAAAAGCATGTCCTTATAGTCCGCGAGGGTAAGGTCTTTTCTTTCGTCGTAGGACATATATCTTTTCACGTCCCTGGTATCAATCTTTTCCTTAAGCTCCTGCGCGAAAACTATTTTCCCGGTCTTGGCGTCGGTAACTCTGAAATGTATCTTGAATGTCCCAATCCAGTTGACGGATTTTTCACCTGTTATCTGAATATTGGTTTCTTTTCTAATGAATTCGAGACGGTCTATATAGCCTATTACGAGAAAATCCGCAACGAGGAGTTTGCCTATTCTCATTATTTCCTTAGGATCGGCATACTCGGATTCAGAGAGCTTGCACTCATCAATTATCCTCCTTACGTGGTCGCGTTCAAGCACATTGAATTTTCTCGACTTCACCAGAAACTCCAGTATCTGCGAAGAAAATTCCGTTTCCACGATACGCGGCACAAGAGTTGTCCCGCCAAAGGTTATTACCAGCGATTCGTCGATAATGAAAGGCAGTACGGCCAGCGTTGCCTTTTCAGGCACTGCCGATGTCTGCGCCGGAGATTCTTTTATCACCCCATCCTGTGCACAAAGTTCTGAAACGCAGGACAGTACAGTGCAGACGCAGATCAAAAGCAGTTTTTTCATGAACTTATTCCTTAATTATGTTGAACCAACCGGTATATGATTTTCCAAATCCAATTTAGCTTTCAATTTTTAAAAAGCAATATAATTTAAAACCTTGAACGGAGGCATTAATGGACATAAAAGGAAAAACGGTTCTCATTACCGGCGGAGCCGTCAGGATTGGACACGGCATATCTCTGGCATTTGCGGAGGCCGGGGCCAATATAATTATCCACTGCCTCAACTCTGAAGGAAAAGCAGACGAACTCATGAAGGAGATGGGCCCGCGCGGACTCAAAAAAATTGTCTGCGACCTCGCCATGCCGTCAGCAGCATCTGATATATTCAATGAAGCCGGACACGTTGACATACTTGTCAATAACGCTTCGACTTTCAAGCTTGTCCCGCTCGCGGATGAGACTCAGGGGGATTTTTCGCGCCAGATGACCGTAAATTTCGATGCACCTCTGGAACTGATGAAGGAATTCAAACGCCGTTCTAAAAAAGGCTGTATAGTCAATATACTCGATCAGCGTATCGTAAAAACCGATTTTATCGGCGGCAGTTATTCTCTCAGCAAAAAAGCGCTGAAGGACGCTACTATTTCCGCCGCCGCTCAATGGGGGCCGGATATCCGTATCAACGCCATTGCGCCAGGCCCGGTCTTTCCGCCGGCGGGAATGGAGAATTCGACGATGGAAAAGACGTTGAAAACTCTCCCTCTCAAACGCCCCGTTTCAATAAAAGACCTTACGTCGGCATGTATCTTCCTAGCTGAAAATGAATCGGTTACTGGACAAATCCTCTTCATCGACTGCGGCCAACACCTGATTTAACCCGATTCCCGGCACTGCGCCCCGCACATGAATGTGTGTGCGCCTGGCCCTGAACGCTGGAGAAATTGAATAAGTGTAACTGTAATATTTTGCCGATTGAGACACGACAGTATATTGTTTTTTTAAACCTAAGCGTATAATTTAAATTTTAAGGCTCAAAAAGTCAAATTAAGGAATCTTACTTCGCCATTCGGGACTGACCGGAATGGAAACGTTATAAAATAAAAAAGTGGAGGGACGGACATGAAGAAAATATTTGTGCTTTTTTCCGTTTTTCTTTTCTGCCTGAGCAGTACCGCCGTTTTTGCTGCAAAAAATAAAAAAAACGAAAGCCTGAAGGTAAAACTCACAAACATATACAAGGAAATAACAGATATAAAACTTTCCCCCTGGAATCATGAGCCGAGTACCGTGATAACCGAGATGGATGCTAAGACTTACAAGATTATACGTCCCGGAGGAAGTATCGATTTTACGGATGAAAAGCCCGCCGATGATCAGAATATCGAAAAGATTTATGTAAGACAGAATCCTTCAGGCTTTTCTTTTGTTATGACTGATAAAGGCAGGCAATTTGTATGGCAGCGCCTTTATTGGGACCCCAAGTTGAAAAACTGGCAGCCTAGCGACACAAAATATTCTGACTTTATAATACAGAATCAGAAGATAAAAAATTTTCTCAGAACCCTCAACATGTATTACAATCAGGATGCGGGATATCGTCTTCCTATAGTCGTTTTCACCCTTCCCCAGGCAAAACCTCCGCAACAGGAGGAATACCGCAAGGAGATGAAAGAACTTTGTGAGAAAATCGCCGGATTATGGGGCGGGACTGAGATGCTGAACAAATTTTACGAAATTGAAATAGAAAAAAACAAGACCCCCCTTCCGGAAGAGAAAGTCAAACTCACAGGGGAACAGGTAAAGATACTGGAACAGATACTTAAAAAGATAAAGCCGCTGCCGACCAAGAAATAGAAAGCCCGACTGGCGCCGGAGGCATTGAGCTGATTGCTCCGACAACCGGCAAAGACGCTAAAAAAGTCGACCTGGAGGAATGCGTACTTGATGATGAATCCCGAATTGTTGAATGTCCCTGCGGCAAACGCCCTCTGCACAAAAAATATCGAAAGCGTTTGGGAATTGAAGGCTTGTTCGGGAGGCTGAAACAAACGACAGTTCTGAGACGTTTGCGAATCTGGGGTAAAGTAGCGGTATTCAACAACATATATTTGATTTTGACAGGTCACAACATCATGCAGATGGCAAAGTTTTACAAAATGAAACCCGTCCAAGAACAAAAAATCGTTACGCAATCAATTCAAACAGACTTTGCTGTGAAATCTTTCTCCTTGCAACGATGCTTCGTAATTCTTGAGAACTTACTCGCGGCATAAATCGAAGAATGGAGCCCTGCGAACCAGTTAAAGAGCCTTCATGTTTGCAATTTTATCAGGCCGCAGACTTTTGGCGGGACCATCGAAAACAGCGCCGCTTGACTCCCCCTTGAGTTTTTGATAGATTTTGCTTGACTTTGAAGAATTTTGAAATATAATGCAAGAAAGAGAATTTATAAAACAAACTCAGGAGATATGAAAATGGGTTCTGCGATACCGGAAAAAATGTTGGCGTGGCCGCTCTTCGGGGCCGGAATGGAAAAACTTGGGAAAAATGATCAGCCCTGCGAGGTAAAAGTCCCTTCTATAAATAATGATGAACTGCTCGTAAGAATAGACGCAATCGGACTTTGTTTCTCGGACGTTAAACTGATACGCGCCGGGGAAGAGCACCCGCGAGTGATATCAAAAGACCTCGCCACCGACCCGGTAATCCCAGGGCACGAGGCGGTAATGACAGTCATAAAAGTAGGGGACAAGCTAAAAGAAGAATTCAAGGAAGGCCAACGCTTCATAATCCAGGCAGATATATATGTAAAAGGCAAAGGCTATGCCTATGGTTACGCCATCGACGGCGGTATGGCCCAGTACAGCAAAATAGATCAGAGAATATTAAACGGCGATGAGGGTTGCTACCTGCTTCCGATAGCCGACGATACCCCCTCCGCCGTCGCGGCGCTGATGGAACCCTGGACCTGCGTCAAGGCCAGCTACATGATAGAAAACAGGAAAGAACCAAGAAAAGGCGGAGACCTTCTTGTCGCGACCGAAGCGGGCAATCAGAAAATCTACAAGGCAGGCGAGCTTTTGAAAAACAATGCCCCCGCCACTGTTACAACCATTAACCTCTCAAGCGCAGCTGTCGAAAGCCTTGAAAAAGAGCTTCCATCGGCAAAGTTCGAGGCACTGAGCTCAGTTCCGGAAGGAAAACGTTTTGACGATATTTTCCTTTGTTCACTGAAACGGGAAAATGCTGAAGTGTTGGGAAAGACCGGCAAACGAGGCGCGGCAATCAGCTTTATGGGAGAATACCCCGATGAAGCATGGGCGTTCGACGCAGGCTCGATACATTATGAAGGCTGGTTCTACCAGGGGAGCGCCGGGGATGACTTTTCCGCGGCCTACGGCAGGAATGTAAGGTCAAAGATAAAGCGCGGCGGGACATGCTGGCTTCCCGGCGGAGCGGGCGCGATGGGACAGATGCACACACAGCTGGCGGTAGAGTCGGAAGACGGGCCGTCGAGGATTCTGGTGTCTGACATGGACAATGTAAGGATAGAAAACGTTAAAAAGCTTCTTGCCGATACCATCAAAAAAAGGAATATAGAGTTCAAGACTCTCAATCCCGCGTCTTTTGAATCACCCGCAAAGTTTGAAGAGGAAGTCCGAAACTTCGCGCCTGACGGTTTTGACGACATAATAATGCTTGTACCGGTCATCCCTGTTCTGAATTCCTGCTCTAAATTCCTAAAAAAAGACGGACTGATGAACATCTTTGCCGGGATTCCGGCAGGTAAGGAAGGCGCGTTAAATGTCAAAGGCATAGCATTGGGAGGGATGCGTTTCATTGGTTCCAGCGGAAGCCTCACGAGTCATCTGAGGGCGACACTGCGCCTTGTAGAGGAAGGGAAGCTCAATCCTGTGACCGCTCTGGCGGCAATCGGCGGGATGAATGACCTGAAAAAGGGTCTTGATGCCGTTATAAACGCCAAATTTCCAGGAAAAACCGTGATATTCCCGGCTTGCGAAGACATGCCACTTACTCCGGTTCAGGAAATTTCATTGATGGGAGAGGGACTAAAAGAAACATTCAGTAATAATGGTTTCTATACGAAGGCCACGGAAGCCAAACTTTTTGAAATCTTTTCGAAAAGATAACTTTTACTTTATTCCCAAGCAGGTTATATTCGTTCCTTTGTTATCAGGGGAAACTGTTAAATCTTTCACGATAATTCAGGGACAATCAGGTTTTGGGATTAAAAAAATTAATATCATCAATAGTATTTTTCTCGGTCTTGCTTCTTCTTCCGGCGGGCATGCTTCGCGCAGCGGGGCTTTTCTCTGATTCTGCCCTTGCGCCGCAGGCCGGAGGCAAAGGACAGAGCGGGCTCGAAGATATAGACGCGTCAGCGGAATCACTCCAGTTCGTGGGAAAGAACGTAATCGCGTCAGGCAATGTTCTGATCCGCTACAAGCACTACATCATAAAAGCGGACAAAGCGATAGTCAATTTATCGACAAAAGACCTGGAGGCCTTGGGAAATGTCGAGCTTGTTGAACGCAATGAGAATAAGCGGTCCGCCACCTTACGCGAATACCGGGAACTTCTTAAAAATCCCCTTCAACGGGTCAGGATAGAAGGCTTTCAAACGACCGCGACCGGCGAAAAGCTCCTGACAGTCAGGATATTCGAAGAGGGAAGATACTATAAAGGGCACAAAATCGTAGGCAATATGAGTACCGGGGCTCTCGAGTTCCAGGATTTCCAGGCGCACATAGACCTTTACTATATAAAAGGGAAATATGCGACAAGAAACGCATCGGGAGTAATAGAGGTAAATGATGCGGAGATTTCTTCCTGCGAATACCTTACAGAAGACAATGCCCACTACACGATAGGGGCTGGGAAAGTAAAGGTTTTCCCATACAGCAGCGAAGGCAAGAAGAGCTTCAACGCCTATAATCCGGACCTTGGCGATCACTCTATCTGGGCCTACGACTGTATATTTAAAGTTGCCAACGTCCCGGTCATGTGGGCACCAATTTTCTATAAGCCGAAGGACGAGAACTGGGGCCTTTTCAATGTTTCAGGCGGGCACAGCAGCGACTTTGGCTACTTCATAAAACTCTCCAAGAAGTTCAGGCTCTCAGATTATCCCGACGCGACTACCACGGTGATGCTTGACTACTTCACCGGCCGAGGCGTAGCTGTCGGTTCTGATACTGAAGTAAATACTGAAAATTCACGCAGCGAGATTTTCTTTTACGGGATAAGGGACACTGCCCCCTACGGTGCCTCAGGCGAGGATGATGACATTGCCGAGGTCAAGGAAGCTACCGCAAGGTTCACAATCCCTACCTACCGCTATGACATGAGACTCTCTCACCTGAACCACATCACGCCGCGACTCGACTTCCGCGGGCAGTTCGAGAAGATAAGCGACTATAATTTTCTGAAAGACTTTTACGAGGACAGGTATTATAAAGATCCCCAGCCTCCGACATTCGCAGCACTGGAGTATCAGTTCGACCGCTTCTCGGCCTCGCTCTATGTCCGGCCTAAAGTCAACTATTTCAATACAGAAACGGAACGGCTGCCTGAATTTCGCGTAGACGTACCGCGTCAGGAATTGTTTAAAAATATCTATTATCAAGGGGAAACCAGCGCCGCCAACCTCAAGATGAGATGGCGTGACTATGACAGGGCAAGAACCGCGGGAAACCTTATAGACCCTGCAGATTACGCGGCCTTCCGCTTCGATACACTGCATATGTTCTACTACCCCGTTAAACTCTTTGAAAACATAAACATAATCCCGCGAATGGGCGGACGTTTGACTTCATATTCAAAAAGTTCCAGGACAAAAATAGGACTGGGCGACCTTGAAACGATGTTTAATGTTGACGAGCTGGATGGAAACCCCAGAGGCAATGTCAAAAATTATGACCAGACAAATCGCTGGCAGACGAGGCTCATCGGAGAGATGGGGGTAGAGGCAAACTCCAAGTTCTCAAGATCCTGGAGCGATGTCAAAAACGCATTCTGGAAAATCGATGGTGTCAGGCACGTCTTCGTACCGTACACAAATTATACGTTCATCCCGAACCCGACATTCGATAAAGATAAGCTTTTCTACTTTGACGATATCGACCGTATCGCTGACACTAACTTCGTCAGAATCGGAGGGAAAAACCGATTCCAGACCCGGTATGGCAACTATGGCGAAGAAACCATCTATGAATGGATGAGCATAGAAAACTATATTGACTACCATTTTACCAAACAGGACGGTTTTAAAAATCTAGGAGACCTCGGAACAATATTTACCTTCACTCCGGCAAACGGGCTGTCCCTCAATTCCCAGCTCATACTTGATACGGGCAGGAACGGTGACCACGACGCTCAAGCCTACAGAGCAGGACTACCGGACGGACGACCGGGAATCAGCGGCTCGTGGATAAACCGCTGGAGAAACTCCATTTCTTACAGCATACTGGAAGACCTGAGAGTCTTCGCCTCCTACAATTATATCGACGCGTACAGAGAAAACCCAGCTTATTCGATGGGCAGTACATACACCGAAATAGAATCCAGCAGCTACTTCCTGCAAAACTACAACACCAGACAACAGACGATAAGCTTAGGCATGGAATATCCTATCCCGATTGATGATAAGACAAGAGGCAAATGGGAGGTATACTATGACTTTGAAATGGGCTATGTGCGCGAGGCAAGGATGAGTATAATAAGGACATTCCACTGCTGGGAGGCGGCTGTCGAGGTCAGCAGCGAAACGCAGCGTGGCTCCGATGCCCAGAAAATAACCAAAAATGCAATAATGCTGGCGTTTTATCTGAAAGCGATTCCCGGCTTGGGTGTAAATCAAAAGCAAAACGCGGCCAGCGAATAGAGGAGAACTCTTGAAATGTATATCGTAACAGGAGCATCCGGGCTTATCGGCAGTGCCGTAGTATGGGCTCTCAATAAGCGCGGAATAGAAGATATCATCGCCGTCGACCATCTGGGTACCTCCGAAAAATGGAAGAACCTCAGAGCGTTGAAGTTCTCGGACTATCATGAAAAAGATGCCTTCAGAAAACTCATTCTTGAAAATAAGTTTGACCCCGCCCGGATTAAGGCGATACTCCATATCGGCGCATGTTCATCCACCACGGAAAAGGACGCCTCATATCTTGCGGACAATAATTTCGCCTATACCAAGGAACTCGCCGAATTCGCAGACAAAAACTCGATCCGTTTTCTCTATGCTTCTAGTTCTGCTACGTACGGTGATGGCGCGAACGGGTTCGTTGACGATGAAGAATCCCTCGAAAAACTCCGTCCCCTGAATATGTACGGATATTCAAAACAGATCTTTGATCTGTGGGCAAAAAACAAAGGCCTTCTCAAAAGGATAGCGGGACTTAAATTCACAAATGTGTTCGGTCCGGGTGAATACCATAAAGGCGACATGCGCAGTGTTGTCATCAAATCCTTTGAGCAGGTGAAAGATTCTGGAAAGATAAAACTATTCAAATCTTACATCCCCGAATATCAGAATGGTAATCAGATGCGCGACTTCCTATACGTAAAGGATGCCGTCGACATGGCGCTTTTCATCATGGAAAACAAAAACATAAACGGCATATTCAATATCGGAAGCGGACGCGCGGAAACTTGGAATTCACTTGCGAACGCGGTTTTCTCCGCTGTAAACCAGCAGCCGGTCATCGAATACGTGGCAATGCCTGAGCACCTCAAAGATAAATATCAGTACTATACAAAAGCCGAGATGGGAAAGCTTCGCAGTTTCGGATACGCAAAAGAGTGTCGCTCTCTTCAGGATTCGGTGGGCGATTATGTCAAAAATTACCTAATCCCGAACAGGTATCTTGGCGATTCAGATTCAGAAAGCAAATAAAATATATCTGCCGTGATTACTCCGAGCGAAGGACATCTATTGGATTCTGCTGGGCAGCCTTCCAAGCGGGATATGTCCCGAAGACTATTCCGACAAAGCACGCGATGAACAGCGAGATGGCTATGCTCCACACCGAATAGATAGTAGGCCATGCCGCATACTTTGTAACAACCTCTGAAATACCTATGCCCAAGACTATACCGAGCATTCCGCCAAGCGTCGTAAGAAAAACCGTCTCTATCAGAAACTGGAAAAGAATGTCTTTTTTCTTAGCGCCGAGTGCGCGCCTGGTACCGATCTCCTTGCGCCGCTCATAGACATTGGCCAGCATGATATTCATTATGCCGACCCCGCCGACTATAAGAGAGATTCCGGCAATCGAACTCATTACAATGGTGAAGATATTCTGAGTCTGCTCACGTTGCTTCAGAAGGTCCAGCGGAACGGTGACACCCCAGTCTTTATCACGACTGTGCGACTTTTCAAGGAATGATACAATCCTTCTTGCCGTATCGTCGATATATTCGAGCTCCCGCACTTTAACGATAAAAAGGTCGGCCTCCACATATGTCGTCTGAAACCGGCGGCGGCCCTCACTCTGGAATGAGCTGAACCCGAAAAACGCATTTGACGTGCTTTCCGGAATGACAATCATATCATTAGGGCTGTTCAACTCAGGAAACTGGGTGCCTAAATTGTTTTCCATGATCCCCACGACTTTGAAGACGGCATTTCCGACCTTGACTCTTCCTCCAAGCACCGCCTCACCCAGGAAAAAAAGTTTTCTCTTCACATTGCGTCCAATCACGCAAACGGCGGCGGAATGGGCCTCATCGGCAGGACTGAGCCAGCGTCCATTGGTGATGTCAGAGCCTGAGTCCTGAAGGAAGGTGGTCGAGGTCGAAACAAGGATCACATCCAGTTGTTTTGTCCCGCGCAATATTTTCTTACGGGTATTTCTCAAGGTGGTAACGGTCGCGACATTGTCCATGTCCTTGATATGACCAAGGTCTTTTCTCAAAAGCCCGTAGCTTTCGAGGAAGCTCTGAGTCGAACTGTCACTCACGTCCTTTCCCACCTGCGGCACCGGCTTGGAGTAAACGATTATTTTGTCAATTCCGAGCGCTTCGATCTGGGACAGTGCCTGCCGTTTTGCCCCTTCGGAAATAGCGAGCATGGAAATGACGCTGCCGACGCCGAAGATGATACCGAGCGATGTGAGAAAAGACCTTATCTTGTGAAGGAGAAGGTTGTGAAATGAAAGTTTGAAAAGATCGTGTACGAACATGTCAGCCGCCGCTCCCCCTGAATTCGTCTTTTGAGGAAAGCCGTCCGTCTCTAAGATATATAACTCTATCGAAATCCTTTTCCAGAAGGATATTGTGAGTTACCATGACCAGCGTCATCTGGTTTCTGGCGTGCAGTTCGTGAAAGAGCTCCAATATCTCATGACTGGTTTTTTCGTCAAGGTTGCCAGTTGGTTCGTCGGCAAGGAGAAAAGCTGGATTATTGCCGAGTGCTCTTGCTATCGCTATTCGCTGACACTCGCCCCCAGAGAGTTCTGACGGCTTGTGTTTCAGCCTGTGTCCGAGCCCTACCCTTTCGGCAAGTGATTTTGCGATTTCCCTGCGCTTACGGCTCGGAATTTCCCCATACACCATAGGTACCTCTATATTCTGTTCGACCGAGAGGTGCGGAAAGAGATTGAAGCTCTGAAAAATAAAGCCTATGGATATATTCCTGAGTTCGGCTAGTTCGTCGTCTGAAAGGTTCTCAACAAGCCTGCCGTTAAGGATATATCTCCCTCCGGTGGGAACGTCAAGAAGCCCGAGGATATTGAGCATCGTGGACTTTCCCGAACCGGATACCCCCATTATCCCAACGAACTCGCCCTTTTCCACGGAGAGACTTACCCCCTTAAGCACGGGGACTTCCTGCGCTCCAATCATATAGGATTTTTTTATATCCTCAAACTTTACGATTGTTTCTTCCGGGGCACCCCCCATGTCACCCCTCCTGATTGCTCCTGAACGGCATATAGAGATACACCACATCGCCCTCATTGAGCCCGCTTGTAATAGTCACATAGTCATCATTTGAAGGACCGATCTCAATTTTCAACTTGCGTTGCTTCATCGGAGTTTTTTTATAGACGTAGTATGCGCCTCCCTCTTCAAAGACAGCTTCGACCGGAATAAAAACGACGTTTTTAAGTTCTTTTGTAATCACCTCAAGATCAACGCTCATCCCGGTAACAAGCCTGGGTTCCTGCGTCTTAAGGTCTATGATGGATTTATATATCTTGGGGGAATTACTGTCCCACATTACCTGATTTACCGGCAGGGACGCTATCAACTGAAGAGTTCCTTCGAGCTTCATGCCCTTTATCGATTCCGGGGTTATTACGACACGATCTCCCACGCGCGCTCTGGAACGGTATTGCTCCGGCAAGTCAAACTCAACAACAAGGTCGCTCATGTCCGGAATCGTAAGCAGCACCTGTTTTCGGCGAATGTCCATGCCGACTTTTACATCTATTTTCCCCCAGCGCTGATCAATATCTCCGTAAATGACTACTCCGTCCACGGGCGAGTTCAGTGTCATCATCGGGATATATGAAAGATATTTCTCGAGATCCTGTTCGATTTTTTTCTTTTTGAGTTCCAGGTTCTTGAGATTTTTATTCTTCTGTATATTGGAAGAGTTTGTCTCGACCCTGACTTTTTCAAGGTTAAGCCTAGCCTGCTCAAGCTTATTGTCCAGCTCGGTTATCTTGTCCTGCAAGTCGTAACGCTTGAAGACCTTGCGGTCCTGCTCAGCACTTTTGACTTCGGTCTGGCCTTTCTCAACCTCCTTGTAAGCAACCGCTAGCTGCTTTTTAGATTCGGCCTCCTCTGTCTGCTTATTGAAGCTCTTGTTTGTATATGCGGAAAGTTTTTCATTGTAAGCCTTTTTTGCCTCGTCCAGTGATTTTTCAGCCTTCTGGATAGCAATATCAAGCTTGTCGCGCTCCTTCTGCTTCTCGAATTTGAAATATTTCCGGCAGTCGTCCTCGGCCTCCCGTACCTTGTCTTCGGATGAACGGATCTGTGCCTTATTGGTACTGTCAAGAATCTTCTGTTCCTCTACCGCTATCATTATTTCTTTTTCCGCGGCATCAAGATCGAACTTAAGGGTTTCGATTTTTTCGTCCAGTTCTTCCGTCTCAAATTTCGCGATTACATCGCCCTTTTTAACTTTGCTATTTTCGTCGATGATCCATAACAGCTTTGTCTGGAAAGCCGCCTCCAGTGACATTTTGTGTTTATTCCTGGAATTAACGTTTCCGGAGAACTTCATACCGATGGCAAGATCGCCCCTTTTGACAGTGTAAAGCCTGTCGGGGACGGAACTGCTGGACTTCTTCTCGTTTCTCTCCTTGATTTTCCCGACTGCAAAGTAATACAGGAGCCAGCCGACAAGGGCCAGAACAAAAAGGATAATAAATGCCTTGAAGAGTTTGCTGCCCATTAATCAGTCCTTTTCCGACTTGCCGGACGCCCCATCGGAAGTCTTTCCTGCATTTCCATCCGCTTTAGGAGTTCCGGAAATAGCTTCCTCAAAGCGCACAGTACCCGCCGCGTCCATAAGCTCGTCTTTTGTCTTCTCAATACCGAGCTTGTTCTTATCGGGGAATATCTGTGGAGCATTCTGAATAAGGTCGCCGACTTTTCTCATTGTCTCGGCCTGGCGGCCCGGATCGTATATGATGCCGCTGTCGAGCTGTTCCTGGGAGAGGATACTTATCTTAAGAAAGAATATAAGCTGAGTCAGCTCCTTTGTCTCGTTCTTGCCGGTGAACGCCTCTCCTATATAGGGTATGTCGCTGAGGAACGGTGTCCTCTCCTCATTTTTCTTTTCGGTATATGAATAGAGACCGCCAAGCATTATAATCTGCCCGTCGCCCAGAGTAAGCTCTGTCTGAATGTTTCTTATGGCGATAACGGGGACAGGGTAGGAACCATCGCCCTGCGTAATGTTTTCATAGCGCAGAACGTTGCTGACCTGCGGGTTCACCTCTAAAGAAACGGTCGTATCATTGATAAGCTTTGGGGTGACGTTAAGGGTGACGCCGACCCTCTTGAACTCGGTCGAGGTCGTGGTCGAGCCGGAGACCACCTGAATGGTCTGAATGGGAATGTCCTGCCCGGTGACAATACTTGCGGTCGCATTAAGGGAAACGATAAGATTCGGTGCTGAAAGTACCTTCGCGTCGTTGGCGGATATCAGCCACTTTATAGTCGTATTGAGATTTTTTGTGACGGAATCGCCCGTTTCGCCTGAAATATAGGGGTACCAGTTGAAATCCTCGCCGCTAGTGATATTAGAAGTATTTGTTGAAATTCCGGTAGTCGAATTAAGGTTCTGTTTGGCATCATGACGATTAAAGGTCACATCAATATCACGCTGCTGGCCTTCACCAAGCAGGACTTCCACCACTTTCGCTTCGACAAGCACCTGGGGGCTGAAAATGTCCAGAGAAAGTACCGCGGTCTTAATATCCTCCATGTGCTCCGCAGCGTCGCTCACTATAATAAGGTTCTGAGATTCGGACTCCTCCACCGTGCCCGTCGCAGAGACCACACTTTCCAGCCCGTTAAGTATTGATTTGGACTTCGCGTAACGACAGCGGTATATAAGGGTGGACCTGCCGTTTTTCCCATTGATTATCTTAAGATAGGCTGGCGCGGCGTAAGTCTTCATAACATTCTTTGTAAAGTCGGAGGGCCTAAGTAGCTTCTCAAGCTCGAAAGCAACATTCTTGATTGAGGGTTTAACCCCGTCAAGAGATATCTTTTCGGCCCCGGGCTGAGGCTTTTCCTTGTCGGCGACGGCTGATTCGCCGGATTTTCCCTTTTCCGCCGGGACTGCCGCTGGCGACTCGTCAGAATACAGAGTCATAGCCAAAAGGATTATGATTGCAAAAACAAATAACAAACTTCTCATGATTTAGCCGCCTGTGGTTTAGGCCTTTTCAGAGTCGGACCGAAAACGGTAATATAGGGGATTATGCGCATATTTCAACTAGGAAACATCCGACTATGACACAAGTTTTCCGAAAAGACTGACCGCACTAGTCCTGTCAATCAGTACATTCACAATGTCGCCGGGGCCAATGCCCGGAACAGGATCAAAAATAACAACCCTATTGGAACGGCTCCGGCCCGACATTCTCGCCGCGTTACGCTTGCTCACGCCCTCAACAAGAACTTCAATGGTCCGGTCGTTAAAGGCGGCATTGGAAGCTTCACTCCTGGCGGAAAGGTCGGCGAGAAGTATCTGGTTGCGCTCCTCCTTGACATGAGTCGGCACGTCATCTTCCATATCCGCCGCCTTCGTCCCCTTGCGCGGCGAGTACTTGAATATATAAGCGTTCTCGAAACCAACTTCGTTCATAAGCTTCCGTGTCGCGTCAAAATCTTCATCCGTTTCACCGGGAAAGCCGACTATCACATCGGTCGAGAAACTGATATCAGGTATCTTAGCTTTAAGCTTCCTTATTACTTCCATGTAACGGGCCGCCGTATAAGGGCGGTTCATTACCTTCAGCATCCTGTCAGAACCCGACTGAAGCGGAAGGTGAAGGCATTCACATACTTTATCAAGCGAGGCCATCGCGTCAATCAGAGCGTCGTTGAAGTACGCCGGATGCGGAGACGTAAAGCGTATTCTTGAAATACCTTTTATGTCATTAAGCCCGGCCAGCAGCTCAGCAAAAGGAGAAGCCTCGTCATCCGACGGCGCGGCACTGTTGTCGAGTCCGTAAGCCGCAACGTTCTGCCCCAGCAGGAATATCTCTTTTACGCCACGCTCAACGAGTAAACGTGCTTCACTGATTATATCATCCTTAAGGCGGCTCTTCTCACGCCCCCTCACGTAAGGCACGATGCAGTAACTGCAAAAGCGGTTGCATCCACGCATTATGGCGATAAAAGCAGACACGCTCCCTTTGGAAACAGGAAGCCGCGCTCCCATTTTGTGAATGACCGCATCGTCAAAGCCCGTATGTATAAGATGTCCTCTTTCGGCTGCAATCGAATCTATCGTCTCAGGAAGAAGATGGAACATCTCCGTACCGAGCACAAAATCCAGATGCGGCACCTTCTCGAAAAGTTCCTCTTTTCTGTTCTGGGCCATGCAGCCCATCGCGCCGATGATTATGTCCGGCTTGACGCGTTTAAGCTTTTTCAATATTCCGAGCTTGCCTATCGCCTTAACCTCGGCCTGTTGCCGGACACTGCACGTATTGAAAATGAGTACATCCGCATCCTGCTCGTTGTCAACGAGTTCATGCCCAGCCGCAATCAGGAAAGCAGCCGCCGAATCCGAGTCGCGCTCGTTCATCTGGCAGCCGTAAGTCTTTATATAAATTTTCATAAACTTCAGTTGTCTTCGCTCTTTCTTGTAACCGGTTCAAATGATGGACACGGCTTGCCTGTAACCCTGAAAACCGTAGCGCTCGGCAGCTCCTTGCCCTTGAATCCGAACATCTTGCAAGCCCTTGGAAACAGCGGATTCCAAGTTATCTTCAAATATCTGCACTTCAGGCAGTTGATTCTGGACTTGTCTTCTTGCAATTTCCTGTCTCCCGTCGTCAGCTTTCGTTTTTACTGTATACAAATAGGTTGTTGCGGTGAACGACCTCTTCCACGGTTCCCGCGTCGGGAAGCACCTTCTCAAGCTCCGAACTGTGTAGCCCGGCTATCCTGTTGCAGTCGGCGGAACCGAAGTTCGCAAGGCCGCGGGCCACAAGTTCGCCGCCTTCGAGGCATATCTCCACGGGGTCGCCCGTCCTGAAAAGACCTTCGGCCCCGACCATTCCGGATGGCAGCAGACTGCTTCCTTTTTTGAGAAGGGCCTCAGCTGCCCCCTTGTCTATAAATATTTTTCCGCGGGGATGAGAAAACAATCCTATCCATCTCTTACGTGACTGCATTTTCTCCTGAAGCGGAAGGAAAAGCGTGCCGACATCGTCGCCGGCAAGTATTTTGTCCATTATTCCAGGGTCGCGGCCGTCAGCAATCAGGAGATGCTCTCCAAATGATGTGACCATTTCAGCGGCTTTGAGCTTCGAACGCATTCCGCCGATGGAAAACACACTGCTGTCCGTACCGGAAGCGTAACCGTAGAGCTTCCTGGTGACTTTCTCGACGAGCGGGATACGCGGCCCTATCTCCCCGTCCTTCATCTCGTGAAAACCGTCCGTGGTGGTCAATATTATAGTCAGTTCGGACTTGGTCATCGTCGCTATAAAGCCCGAAAGAATGTCGTTATCACCGAATTTAAGCTCATCGACGGACACCGTATCATTCTCATTTACAATGGGAAGGACATTTCGGGCCCAAAGCTCGTTGATGCAGTTCAACACGTTCAGGTGCCGCTTGCGGTCACGAAGGTCCGCCATGGTAAGAAGCAACTGCGCCGCGATAAATCCCTCTGCCTCGCACGCCTCCTGATAACGGCCCATAAGCTTGCTCTGCCCGATGGCGGCAAGTCCCTGGACCGCGGCAAGTTTCTTGGGTCTGGACGAAAGCCCGAGCGTCTTGATACCGAGGCCAACAGCGCCCGAGGACACCAAAAGGACTTTCTTTCCTCTGGCCCTGAGCTTGGTGATATGTGAAACAAGCAGCGGAATCAGCGCAGGTTCAGTAAGCAGCCTTGTGCCTACTTTAACTATTACGCTCCCGCAGCTTTCTATGATTTTCTTCCTTGCATTTATGTTTTTATCTGCCATTATTTATCTCTCCGGAAAAGATGAAAAACATAAAATAGCATGTGAAATGAAAAACGAAAATAAAGAAGTTCCAGGATACGCCCTTATCGCCGAATTTATCACGATATTCGCGGTAGTTCCCGCGCTTTTAGCGTTCAGGACGGTCGAAATCCCCCTTATGCCGATAATCACCGTCGCCTACATAACCAGATAAGACGATTGTAAACCAATCCCCCAGTGATATTTTATTTGTGCATACTTACAACGGGAGTGGCTCATGCATTTCAAAACACAGCTTCATCTTGTCTTATTTCTGCTTTTCACAGTTTCGCTTTTCGGAGGAAACGAGTCAGATCTGGCCTTTATCAAAAGTAAACGTTTTTATGATATTGTGAATTATAAATTTGCCAGAATGTTATATATGACAGAATATTCTTTTGTTAATGAAAATTTTGAATACAGTCCGGAATCCGATGGTGCTAAAATATATCCCAAGTTAGGGCAGAAAATATATGCGATAATTTGTAAACTAAAAGGCGGATATTTTGTCGAATTTAAGGATATGCCGTCACCTTGCGATAGTATTACAATCTCTGATGATATTGGTAAGGGATATTATGATATTGCAGGTGGACCAAGAACGGATCATCCTATATTTTTATGTAATAATTTTGAATTCGTGGTTCCAGAAAATTTTATAGAAATTGCATCGAAATTTGGCAATAATGCTGATGGCGTTATAACCAAGTTAGAGGAATCATTATTCAGGATGCTACAGAAAGACCGCTTTGCATCTAAAGGGCTACATCATTTTTATGTTATGCCGTTCAATGAATATTCGATGTATTTAGAGATATATTGGGTGGAAAAAAAGGCCATTGTATATACCAAACCCATTGATCCGAAAAAAGATCTTGGAGAACGTGATTTTGTTGATTTTAAGATTGATTCTTTGAAATTTGATGAAAACTATGGAATGGTTGTAAGTAAAAAGGAAGAGAATATACATAGGATATTAACAAGGTTTCATTTTTCAAATGTAAGGATAGCAAATGCTGTTAGAGATGGCAAACTAATCAGTCTGGAAAAGGACGAAAATGAATAATTCGATTCAACAGGAAATATCATTAAGGGGCGACAACTTGACAAAAGGGCGATTTGCACGTAAAATATGTATAGCAAAAATACGTAAAGGAATCTAATCATGACCAAATTGACCTTGAGCGTCCCGGATAAAGATATCGTTCTGGCTAGAAAAAGAGCTAAAACACGAGGGACAAGTATTTCCGCAATGTTCTCCGAATGGCTCCACGCCGAAACACCGGAAAACGCAAAACACAATAAAATAGGGCCGTTGACACGTTCCATTTCAGGAATCATAAGTCTGCCGGACGACTTCGACGAAAAAGAAGCCATGTCCGAAATCCTTTCCGAAAAATACGGCCTGAAATAATGAAAATATTTATAGACACCAATGTGCTTCTTGATGTTCTTGCGGAACGCAGGCCGTTCTATGACGCCTCTGCCGAGATAATCAGTCTTTTTGAAAAAGATCAGGCGGAAGGCTTCATCTCGGCAATGAGCTTCAATAACACCCATTACATACTCCGCAAACGTATCGGAAAAAACCGGGCAATCAAAGCAATGCGGACGCTCCTAGATACTTTTCACGTGGTCTCTCTTGACGAAAAAATACTCAACCGCACAATCGATGCAGACTTCGGCGACTTCGAGGACGGCATCCAGTTCTTTTCAGCTATCAGGTCTAGCGCTGATTACCTCATTACCCGCAACGTCAAAGACTTCCCGCATCGGGACATCCCAATCCTCGCCCCCGAAGAATTTCTAAAACTGAAACTTGATTTCAGCTGAATGCGCCTTGTCCCATGCGATATTTCAAGATAGGAAAAATATCGCAGACGGACTTGAAATTTGGGGGAAAAGGGGTTCAATTCAAGCCGTTACAATTGCTGAAAGACAATATGCAGAAAATTACTGAAATACTGGATAAGAAAAAGACGACACTGAGTTTCGAGTTCTTTCCACCCAAGACGGTGGAAGGCTCGGTAAAGCTTTTTTCAATCATCGGCGAACTTAAAACGCTTAAACCGTCCTTCGTAAGCGTCACTTACGGCGCGGGCGGCTCGACACGCGAAATGACTCACGATCTCGTCGTCAGGATACAGAAAGAGCTGGGAATATGCGTGGTCTCACACCTGACATGCGTCAGCGCGACCACCGAAGATATAAGAAACGTCCTCAAATCATACCACGATTCGGGCATCCGCAACATCATGGCGTTGAGAGGCGATCCGCCGCAAGGCAAGAATTATTTCGAAGTTACCGAGGGCGGCTTCATTTACGCAGGGGAACTCGTCGGATTCATCAAGAAAAACTTTCCGGATATGGGCGTAGGCGTAGCGGGCTTCCCCGAAGGACACCCTTCCACCCCGAACAGGCTCATGGAAATTGAACACCTCAAGGCGAAAGTCGACGCGGGCGCGGACTACATCTGCACGCAGTTGTTTTTCGACAACCACGATTTCTACGATTTCCGCGAACGCTGCGAGCTGGCCGGAATAAAAGTCCCCATCATCGCAGGCATCATGCCCGTTACATCGGTAAAAAATATGCAGAGAATGGCCGATCTCGCGGCGGGATCAAGATTCCCGGCGGGGCTTCTCAAAGGGCTCAAGCGCGCAGGGGACAAGGAAGACTACGTGAGAAAAGTAGGGATTCACTGGGCGGCGGAGCAGATACGCGACCTTCTGCATGAAGGAGTTGCGGGAATACACTTCTACACGCAACTCAAATCCGAAGACGTGCTTGAGATCTGCATGTCGGCAGGTATCCACAGCTCTGAATCACTCTAGCAGGGCGAAAGCAACACAGATTTAATGCCGGTCGCTGACCTGCTTCCTCATTATAACGTAGTACTGGATTGAACTCACGAACAACAGTATGACACATGCCTGAATTATTGAAACGGCGGTGGTCTTTTCGTCCCCCCACATCAACGGCAGGACGCTGAGCCCTATCATAATCTCCAGAAGATGAACAAGGAAAACCGACTCCCTGCGGGTCATTCCCATGTGAAGAAAACGGTGCGATATGTGATTATTGTCGCCCACATATATCGGCTTATGGTTATAGAGCCTTATCACGACAACGGCAGCGGTGTCGAAAAGCGGAATAGCCAGAACGAAAAGCGGAATGAGGACAGGAAAACGGGTCAGCGCCATTTCAGGATTGTAGAAAGTAGCGCCCGCGCTGACGGTGGCAAGGATGTAACCAAGAAAATGACTTCCGCTGTCTCCCATGAATATCGATGCGGGCGAATGATTGTAGAACCAGAATCCGACCACGGCGCCTGCCGCAGCGGCTCCAATAGCAGCGACAAAATACTGCTGACTGAGGGCTGCTGCAATAGTGAAAAAGCTCAAGGCTATCGCGGCAGTCCCGGCCGCAAGCCCGTCCATATTGTCAAAGAAATTTATCGCGTTGAATAGCAGGAGATACCAGAACACTGATATCATCCACGTAATGACAGGATCATTGAAGAAGACAGTTATTCTCACCCCGCCCCAAGTCACGGCAATCGCCGCCGCCGCTATCTGTCCCAGGAGCTTTGCCTTAGCGCTCATACTGAAGCAATCATCGTAAAGGCCTACCAATACGGCGACAAGAGCGCCGAGGCAGATAAAGAAAAGTTTCCACGAAACAGCGGACATACCCGGCAGATTTGACGTTACGATATTTGAAAAGTGCGTATGATCGATAAGACGAGCCGCACAAATTCCGAGGCTTATCGTAACCAGCCATGCAATAAATATCGCCAGGCCGCCGAGAAGCGGAGTTACCTTCTGGTGACTTTTATGGGCCTGTTCCAGAGGCTTATCGTAAAACTTGAGTTTTTCGGCGAGTTTCTGAAAAAGCGGAGTAAGCGCAAGCCCGAGGGCGAGGGCCATAAATACGACTATTAGATAAATCTGCCACCAGCCCATCATAAAAAAATCATCTCCTATTCCCAATAATTTTTGTTTTTTTAAACAGTGAATGTATTATAGCAGAAAGCTTTCACGTTTAAAACCCCCGATTGGCATATAAAATATGGAATCTGTAAAAAAACATATATTCGGTCCGGTGCCTTCACGAAGACTCGGCATATCGCTCGGAGTTGAAATTGTTCCACACAAAACCTGCTCGATGAACTGTGTTTACTGCGAATGCGGCAAGACAAACGCGTTTACAATGGAAAGGCGCGAATACGTCCCTGTATCTGAAGTCACAGAGCAGCTCGACGAACGGCTTTCCTCTGGACCGGAACTTGACTACATAACTTTTTCGGGAGGGGGCGAGCCGACACTGAGCTCCGGAATCGGAAAGATTATAAGGCATATTAAAAAGGGTTATCCTCAATACAAGCTATGCCTTCTCACCAACGGTACTTTGCTGGGGAACGACGAAGTAATCAAGGAACTCAAGGGGATTGACCTTGTAATCCCGTCATTTGACGCCGTCAGCGCTTCCGAACTCGAAACCATTAACATCCCCTGCCCCGGCATTACCGTGGAAGACCTTATCAAAGGATATGTAAAATTCAGAAGCCGCGTAAAATGTCAGTTCTGGCTGGAGATATTCATTGTTCCCGGCGTAAACGATTCCGATGAATCGATAGCCGCCTTCGCCGACGCGGTAAGACGCATATCACCCGACAAGGTACAGCTCAATACGCTTGACCGCCCTGGCTGGGTCGACTGGATAAAGGCAGCGCCCGAGGACATTATAAGAAAATTCATAGGTCCCATCGAAAAATTTGCCCCGGTTGAGACCGTAGGAAAATTCAAATATAAAACACGCGGCTCCTCACTCCGCCAGCCCGCAGAGATTGATGAGGCATTGAAGGTTCTTCTTGGCGGAAGACCTTCCACTATAGAGGACATATCCTTTTCTCTGGGGATCGATCAGGCCGCCGCCGCGGAATCACTCGCCAGGCTCGAAAGAACGGAAGCCGTTTCCCAGGAGCGCCGCGAACGCGGAGTATTTTTCATGATAAATAAAAGACGCTGAGCGGAAACGCCGCTTGTCTTTATTGTCGCGGCAGTGCATATTTCAGAGTCAATATTCAATGAAAGGACAATATAAATGTTTCGTAATTTATCAGTTTTTCTCTTGATCCTTCCGCTCTGCGCTTTACTAAGCGGATGCGCTGAAACCATATATCCCTCCGTCGCGCTTCAGATGCCGCAGGGGGCAAAGGTATATACCGCATATAATATATGGTATGAAAACCCTGCCGATATCCCCGCCGTTAATTACCACAAGGGAAAGATAATCCCATTCGGAACGGAAATTGAGTTTATCGGCGTAACGAAAGCCCCCTTATTTTTTCCGAACACCGGCAAAATTGTTTTCAAGGTCAAGGAAACCAACGAAGAATTCCGTATCGAATATGATCAGACATGGATGCTCATCCCCATCGAGGACTATATAACGAGGGCCTTCTCCATTAAAAATGTCAGTGAACTTTCCGAGGGGATAAGCAAAACCAACCTCGAAAGAATTAAAAGGGGAATCGTCGAAGAGGGTATGACGAGAAGAGAAGTCCTGCTCGCATTCGGCTACCCTGTTCCCCACAGGACACCATCCATCCTTGACGATACATGGATATTCTGGAATGAAAGGCTTGATTCCGTCAGGGTCGTGTTCCAGAAGGACAAAGTCATCGCGATACTTAAACTGGATTGACGGCCAATAACTTAAATCAGGAGGCCTGAAATGTTGTTACGCAAATCAACGGTACTCGTCACCGGCGGCGGCGGCTTCATAGGTTCGCATCTCTGCGAAAAACTGCTCAACGACGGACACGACGTAATATGTGTGGATAATTTCTATACCGGCTCTAAAAATAATATCCGCCACCTCATCTCAAGTCCCGGATTCGAACTCATCAGGCACGATATAACCTGGCCGCTCTACCTAGAGGCCGACGCTATTTACAATCTTGCCTGTCCGGCCTCCCCCATCCACTACCAGCGAGATCCCATTCAGACTGCAAAAACCAGCGTGATTGGCGCGATAAATATGCTCGGCATGGCCAAGCGTCTCAAAATACCCATACTCCAGTCATCGACCTCAGAAGTCTACGGCGATCCCAAAGTTCATCCTCAAACCGAAGAATACTGGGGCAATGTCAATCCCATAGGCCCCAGAAGCTGTTACGACGAAGGCAAAAGATGTGCTGAGACACTTTTCTTCGACTACCATCGTCAGCTCGGCATCAATATAAAAGTAGTAAGAATATTCAATACCTACGGCCCGAGAATGCAGCCGGACGACGGCAGGGTCGTCAGCAATTTCATTGTGCAGGCGTTGAAAAATGAGGATATAACCATTTATGGAAACGGGTCACAGACAAGAAGCTTCTGCTTTATCGACGACCTCATCGAGGGCCTTGTAAAAATGATGGACACCCCGCCCGGGGTAACCGGCCCAATAAATCTCGGCAATCCCGGGGAGTTCTCCGTAAAACAGCTTGCCGAAATGATTGTCGAACTCACCGGCTCAAAATCAAAAATAGTCTACCACCCCCTGCCCCAAGACGACCCGGTTCAAAGAAAACCCAACATCTCTAAAGCTATTGAAATTCTTGACTGGAAGCCCAGCGTACAGCTGAAGGAAGGACTCGAAAAAACTATCGAATATTTCAGAGAGCTTCTCGCTCATCTATAAAAAAGTAAGGACTCTTATTTCTAATTATGAAATGCATTTTCACATTCGACGAGATTAAACGGGCCATGACTGCGCAACTGCTCAATGCGCCGAAAAACGGACTCGATGGGCACATAAGTTCAGTCGTTACAGACACCAGGGAGGACTGCGCCGATTCGCTTTTCATAGCAATCAAAGGAGAAAATTTTGACGGACACGCCTTCTGTTCCGCTGCCATTGAAAAAGGTGCCGCCGCCTTGTGCGTAAACAGTGCTGACGCCCTCTCATCACAAGTCAAAGTCCCCGTTTTCGTTGTCGAAGATACGACGAAGGCACTTCAGTCGCTTGCGCTTTTTCACAGGCGCAGACTTGGCGGCCTCACCGTCACCGCTCTCACCGGAAGTTGCGGAAAAACCAGCACCAAGGAAATGATCCGGTCAATTTACTCCGCGGCATTCGGCGAATCAGCCGTCTATGCAACCGCAGGCAATACGAACAACCACGTGGGCGTCCCCCAAAATATCCTGAACCTCAATGAGAAACATAAAATATGCGTGCTCGAGATGGGAACAAATCACCCTGGAGAAATAGAGGTTTTGAGTAAAATAGCCGAACCCGATATTTCTGTAATAACAATGGTCGGGCACAGTCATCTTGAGTTCTTCGGCGACCTGAAGGGCGTGGCTCAGGAAAAAGCCGCCATATTTTCGCATATGAACGCGGCCGGAACAGCCATCATACCCGATGATACACCGAGCCTTAAAGTTATCGAAAAGGCCGCTTCAAAATTCAATGTTATGCGCTTCGGTTGTGGAAAAAATTCCGAAATTCAAGTCAAATATCTCGGCGGAAATATCAGCGGCAGCTCCTTCGAACTCTTCTCGAAGGAAAGCAAAGAAACTGTAATCGTCAACTGGAAACTCTCGGGCCGCCATCAGACAGTGAACGCAGGCGCCGCCGCGTGCGCCGGACTCGCAGTCGGCATAGACCTGAAAACCATCGCATCCGGACTCGAAAACTGCGTCCTCCCGGGAATGAGGATGAAAACAACCGTACGAAATGACACGACATGGATAAACGATGCCTATAATGCCAATCCGGACAGCGTAATCTCCGCATTGACATGGCTTTCAGAATTCAGCAATCCCTCGCATCTTGTTATAGTGCTCGGTGACATGCTCGAACTCGGCGAGACCACTATGGAGTCCCATCAGAAAGTGCTTCGCTTTGCCGCCGAAAAGTTCAAGGACGCAAAAGTAGTAGCCATAGGGCCAAAAATGATAGCGGCATGTGCCGACAGATCGTTCAAAGCTGGCGAGGAAATACTTACGTTTGAGTCTTCCGACAAGGCCGCTGAAAGCGTCAGGCTCCTTGCCTGCCGCGGATGCACTGTTTTTCTGAAGGGCTCACGTGGAATGAAACTGGAGAAAATAGAGCCATCGGAATGAAAACGCTTCAGGAATATCTCGACTGCCTCAAACCGTTAGTGCTTGAAGGCTCAAGTCTTCACCTGTCTCAGAAAATATCGGGCGTTACCAATGACTCACGGAAAGCCGAACCGGGCTTTTTATTTATCGCCATAAAGGGCGCCTCGTCCGATGGACACAATTTTATAGGCAACGCCCTCACGCGCGGCGCTGTCGCGGTCATTCATTCAAAGCCGCTCGAAAAATACAGTCCCTGCATAAGTTACCTCCGAGTAAATGATTCCTATACCGCCTACGCATTCGCCTCCGAATGCTTTTTCAATTTCCCGGCACGGAGCTTTGAGCTTGCCGGAATAACCGGCACCAACGGCAAAACGACAACCGCGTATATCCTGAAGTCGATGCTCGAAAAAAGCTTATTCAAATGCGGATTCATATCAACTGTGGCATATTCCACGGGAGAAAGTTATATCGAAGGCTCGCGAACGACGCCCGAAGCCTGGGAGCTTCAGAAACTCTTCGACGGCATGAGAAAAAATTCCTGCCAAAAGGTGGTTATGGAAGTGTCGAGCCACGGACTTGACCAGACGAGGACGGCATCGGCGCGTTTCAAAGCGGCCGTCTTTACGAACCTCACCGGCGACCACCTTGATTACCATAGGGATATGGAAAATTATTTCAACGCGAAAAAAAGGCTCTTCACGGAATTCCTGCATGACAATGGAAAGGCCGTCATAAATATCGATGACCCTTACAGTCAGAAGATCGTTCAATTACTTCCGCCTGAAAAAGTTATCAGCCTGGGCACTTCGTCTTCAGCCGATTGCCGCATATTTCTCCGCTCCGCATCGGCGGCAGGTTCGGACTGCGAATTCCTTTTCAGAGAAAAAACCATACACTTCAGAAGTAACCTTATCGGCATTCACAACATGTATAATCTCGCATCCGCCTTCCTCGCCGCGATTGCGATGGGAGTTCCGGAACAGAAGGCAGTGGATGTCCTTGAAGCCGAGCATCATGTCCCTGGCAGACTGGAAAGATACGAGTCGCCCTCCGGTGCCTTTTTTTTCGTTGACTACGCCCATACAGATGACGCGCTCCACAATGTTTTGAGCGCAATGAGAGCGCTCAATCCCCGAAAAATAATCACCGTCTTCGGATGTGGCGGGGACCGGGACAAAACGAAGCGGCCGAGAATGGGGCTTGCCGCCGCCAACTACTCAGACCATCTCATCGTGACCAGTGATAATCCAAGGAACGAGGATCCGTCCTCAATATTGAACGATATCATAAAGGGCATTCCGCCGGAAACTTCATTTGAAGTGATTGCAGACCGCGCAGAAGCGATAAAAAAAGCCGTAAAAATGGCGCAGAAGAATGACGTAGTCCTCGTTGCTGGAAAAGGTCATGAAAGCTATCAGGAGGTCAAGGGAAAGCTCTTCGATTTTTCTGACAGCGCCGAGCTCCTCAAAGCCTTCAAGGCTCAGGAATCATGATTTTCCAGAAATAGCGTTTTAAAATAATAATCTTACTGGATTTTTCAGCTTGCCAGATTAATTTAGAGTTAAACACTGGAGGTTTAAGTTCAATAGACAGGATCTGAACATCACAAATATTTTTTGACGTGACCATGTGTCCGCTCTTATAACAAAACTAGCACTTTTGACAAAAAGAATCGGGCAATGGGAATGACGTCCTATATTATATAGGGCGCATTCCTTTTTGCAGTCTTTTTGGGGTTGCTAGTACCTTGTTATAAGCTGCAATAATTGGAATGCGCTCTTTTTATATTTAATAGAGTCATTCCATTCCCACAAAACCAAAAGGAGGAAAAATGGGAATGAGATTTGAAAGGATCGGCCTGCCGCTTGCGACAGCAATGTGTACGGGAATGCTATTTTTCGGGGGCTGCAGGACAAATATTGCCGAGCTGCCAATAACAGACCGAGATCGTGAAATTTACAGCAATCCTTACGCAAAGGAATATAAACGGGGAGAAAACAGCAAAGCCATAAAGTTGGCAATAATCCCTCAAGCAGCCGAAAGTTCGGATAAAAATCTGAAAACACTTACAGCTAATTTCGGAGACGGACTGGAAACCGCATTCTCAAATCTATCGGATTTCCAGGTTGTGTCGAGGTCGGAACTGGGGGCGATTCTGGCAGACAAGGAGCTCGCAAGCCTAAGCGGGAACGAACCCCCTGAATTGAAAATCAAAAACGTCAACTATCTTCTTATATACAAAATCAACAGTTATAATTTCGAGAGCTTCAATGTCCTCGGCTCCGATAAACCTAATTTCAGAGCTTACATAAAAATCAAAGTAACGCTTGTCGACACCATAGAAAACCAGAAAGAATTCACGAAAACAATCATAGGGCAATCTCAAGACAGTGCGCCGTCAGGCAATATAGGACTATTGAACCAGGCCGTTGAAAATGCCGTAAAAGATTTCGTAACACAGTTTGCAGTTGAATATGCGCCTCCGGCAATTGTACAGCAGACAAAAGGAAGCGGACAGGTCGCGCTCCTGAATCTCGGAAAAGACTTCGGACTGATGAAAGAAATGAAGATAGAATTTTTTGAAATTAAAATCAAAGACGGTAAAAAGATGGCTATCCCGTTTGGCTACGGGAAAGTAATCGAAATAGCCGAAGATACCGCATGGGTGGAAGTTGACAACTTTGAAAAAGCCGGGGTCAGGGAAAATAATTTTGCCAGAGTCAGAAAAGACCAGTCGAAATCTTTCCTTGAAAAACTGGGTGAAAAAGTAGAGTAAAGAGGCCAGAAATGAATCTACTCAAAATTACGGCTTTCAGTGCATTTATTTCCATTTTTTCAATGACATCTTTTTCAGATGATCTTGATGTCATAATAAAAATACGCGATAAAAAGCATCAAGAGGCCGATACGGAAGAACGTGTGTTTCCTGCATACAAAACAGAAAAGGGACTCCTTGATGCCTATTTCGAAGCATGGTACAAAGGCGACTATGAGCTTATGTATCATCTTATTTCAGAAAGATTCAGAGAGGAAATGTCTTTTCCCGAATTCACACGGCTGCTCAATGAGTCCAAGTCGGTAACGGGCGGCGTAAAAGGATACGATTCCATAAGCAAAATTGCCAACAACGATGGCGAATCGGAATGGTCTGTCATCATCCGTTTTATGAAAAAGACAGCAGGAACACGCAATATAAAAACAAAGCTAATCAGAGACGGAGCATTCTGGTACATTCACAGCGGAGGCCTTCTTCCGACAGACATGAGTCAGTTTGACCGTTAAATATATAACATAGGAGAAATTATTATGAATAAAAGACTTACAATCATGATGCTTGCAATATTTTTTACTGTGGGCGGCAAGTGCTTGGCCGAACAGGAAAAAATGATAGTCAGTATAGGAACATTCAAAAACAAGTCAACAGGAGATGCGAAATACTTTGAAAGCCTGATTGACAGAATTACCAACAGCATTGTGAATACCAGGAAATTCAGAGTTGTCGACAATGCCAGATTGAAAGAAGTATTGAAAGAACAAGAAAAATCAGACATGGGACTTTCTGATCCGGAAAAGGCTCCGGCAAAAGGAAAAATAAAGTCCGCCGGATTTACCATTTATGGAACAGTCATGACCATAGGCGTATCAAGAAAAGAGATTCAGCATGACGGGATCAGCGGGTCTCAACTAACTGCAATGATTGAATTAAACTTGCGCTTTTCAGACGTCGAAAGCGCGGAGGTAATAGCCAGTAAAACTGTCAAGGTAACACGGTTAAAATCTGAATTGGAAAGTGCTGGTTCGAAAATCATGAGCAACCTCGGCGACGTTCTAATACAGGAAACCGTAGAGGAGGCCGCAAAGCAAGTAACCGACAAACTAATGGAACTTGCTTATCCATTGATGATTATAAAGTTAGGACAACGCGACGTAACAATAAACGTTACAGAAGAAAGAGCAAAAACAGGAATGCTTTTTGAAGTTTTCATGCGGGGAGAAGAAATGAAAGATCCGGAAAGCGGAGAATCGTTTGGCTCCGATGAAGAAATTGTCGGTGAAGTAAAAATTACCAGGGTCTTTCCGAAATTTGCAAAAGCTGAACCTGTCGGGACTTTGAAAACAGAGACTCTCAAAGAAGGCATGATCCTGCGTCCGATAAGCGCCGACTCAATCAAAAAAAGAGAAGACGAAGAAAGAGAAAAAAGTAAAAGCGAATTCAAAAGGCGTTTCTGAGTAATACAGTAAAATGTGATAGTCAAAATATCATCTAAAAATCCAGTGTTTTTTTGACTATCATATCACTCAGGGCTGGCAGAGCAGTTCCCGTGAGAAAATGCCGGACTTCAGCTCCTTGTGGAATTCCTCGAAGCCGTCGGGCCAAACAAGCTTAACGTCGGCAGGATGCTGAAAATCAAGTTTTATTTCCATCTCTCCGCACTCGGTCGTAATCCATGAAACCCCGGCCATATTGTTTCCGGCGGGAGCTTTGCCTGATGCCTTGCGTATTCCGCCAGGCATGGGTTTGACAAGAATATCCTTGAAGCCCGGACTAAGCGGCCTTATCCCCAGAACACGCGAGACAAATTCATAGAGGGGAGATGCGCTCCAGCCATGACAGTCGCTCCTCGTTTCGGGAGACGGGATTTCCGGAAACGTAGTAAAATTCCACTTAAAGATCGACTTCCATTTTTCGAGTTGTTTCCAGAAGAACCGATAGTTGTCGGAAAGTTCCCACGCCCTGAAAAGATAGAATGAAAAATAAAGGGATGCCTGCTGAAGTTGAGGATTCTCAGCAAGCCCTTTGACGATGCTTTCGGTTTTTAGAGAACCCGCAGCACCGGAAATTATGGCCCACGCATTCGTATGCTGGCTTGCACCCTTATTTCCCGGGATATCAACATAGAGACACAAGTCCTCGTCAAAGCAGTATTTATCAACGGCGCAAATCACGTCCTTATAGTTGCTCTTGTATTCATCGGAGGGCAATGCGCACTCTTCGCAAAGGAAGGCTGCCCGGCGGCACGCCTCAGCATATAAAAGGGAATTTATGGTGAGGACATCCTCCGGATTTCTGCCGGGGGAACCATTTCGCCATTCATCCACCCAGTCGATGAAGTTCCAGTAGTTAAGACCTGAGATTAATCCGCTGCCCGACCTGTTTTTCCCAAACCATTCCATCACGGACTTGATTCCCGGCATGAGGGAAAGAACTAGCTGCTTGTCGCCCGAATACCAGTAGTAGTCATCTATCATCATTATCCAGAAAAGGCTGAACTGCGGAATGACCTGCACCCATGAGGAGGGGTAGCGAGACTGCGTGATTCCTTCCGGCAGCATGGACCAGTCAAACTGCCTGACAGCCTGCAATCCCAAGCGTCCGTCACCGGTAAGTGCATAGGAAATCAACGCCTGTATCCTTGTATCTCCCGCATACTGAAGCTGCTCATAATAAGGACAGTCTTCATAATGCTCATGGGCGCAGAGCCGGGACGTACGCCAGGCGGTCTCCCATATTTTCGGAACAAAATCCACGTCTTCCATGGCACTGAAAGATGCTTTAAGTTCAAACGGGTACATGAATGACCTTACGGAAATTTCCTTTATCTCAAAAGGAGCCGTTACATTCTTTATCGATATGCCTATAAATCTGAATGTGCGAAACCAGAAAGGTTCAAAGTGGCTGCTGCCGGAATCAAGAGAAAGATAATCGGAATAGCCGAAAACAGTGCCTGACTTATCATCTCTCACTTGCTTTTCCCCATCAACGAAAAGCGATTCCGAATAACTTATTACAAGCTCAGCACCGCCCGATGAGACAAAGCTGAAAAGAGGAAACCCGGTACAAAGCTCTCCCATGTCCATTATAAATGAAAGCTCACAGCCAACCGAAACACTGAGGCCTTTCAATTTCCCATCTTCGAGCAGTGAAGGATCCCATCCTATGAGTCCCTTTATCTCAACGGCACTTTCCTCGAGCATCGGAATTGTTCTCGGGGTAAGCCACCAGCGGGAACTTGTGTTCTCAAGTCTCCCCGAAAATATTGCAGACTCTATTGACTCAGGAATCGTCCAGCCTGAATCGTCGTAGTCGCACTGCTTCCATCCAGAACAGAGAGCAAACGCAAAATCAACCTTTTCCATCTGGGCTATCGCCATAAATCCTTTTACCGGACAATCACTTCTTCTGACAAGGCTCCTTGAATGGTCAATGGAGCACTTCCAGTTCCCTGAAGTATCCAGCGGAATAAGCTTGACCTCTTCCTTGAAGACTCCGCCCGCGACAATGAAGCCACCCCCCGCATGAACTTCGCTTATCGGACCGGCGTCATCACAGGGACCATGATAATACACCACGACTTCTGCAGAAAGAACGTGCCTGCCCTCAGGAATATCGAGTACGTAAGTTTCATAATTATAGTGCGAGAGATCACCGCGGCAGGGGCCGCGTCCGAGAAGAATACCGTCCAGATAAAGGTTATAACGGTTGTCCGCGGAAACATTGATTTTCAGTTTCAGCTCGGCCTCTTCGGCACGGAACTCATGCCTGAAAATAATAAAACAGGCCGTTCCGCTGCGGACATCCGGATGCCAGCACCATTTTGAACCGTCAGTAAAAAGATTCTCATCCATCATAAGACACAGCTCCGAATAAGATATAGATTAAACTAGCACCCTTTAGATTGGAGGCAATACCGAAGAACTAAAATCATTTTAGAAAAGCAGGCTCCCGATTGAGATAACTTAGATTTGTAGATATAACATTACCCCACTACTGTCCGGTAAAAAATCAGAACAGGAAATCAGGGAAAAACTTTGGATGTTCCGGGCGGTGAAGTGCTTGCAGTAGCGGTCTTCTCAGGAATCCTCCACGGCTTTTTCAAAACGATGTCGGGGCTAAAAATTGAATAACTGCTGAAAGATTGTATTATAATGCATTGTAAACGAGTTCCTGCGTGAATATTAGTTTTTTAGACGATTTTAATATACAAACAGTTTTCGTTTACGCTCCCCCCCCCCAGCGAGGCTTCCTGTCTTCAAAACTTTACGATGACGGCAAGTCTGTTTCCTATACCTACAACTACGACGGCTCGCTTGCGACACGTGTCTGGGCACGCGGCATCACGACGACTTACGGCTATGACAACGCGGGCGCACTGTCCGGCGTAACTTACTCCAATTCAACGCCATCCGTAAGCTACACCCGTGACCGCATGGGGCGTCCCGTCAGTATAACTGATGCCGCCGGTTCGCACACCTTGACCTACAACGTCGACGGTTCGCTTGCAAGTGAAGGGACTGTGGGCTATACTTATGATGCACTAGGACGGAGGTCTTCAATGTCTGTGACCGGGGGAGCATCCACAAATTACACTTACGATGGAATGTCGAGACTGGCTACCGTCAGCGACGGCACGCGCACCGCGACATATTCCCGTGTTTCCGGCAGTAATTTATTGGCTAATACTACCATCAATAACGGCACAAGCGACATCCTAACAGCTAGTCGTACTTACGACATTCTTGACAGACTCACAAATATCACAAGTAACGGCATATCATATAATTACACCTACGATAACTCCGACAAACGTACTAAAAATACGCTCTCGGACGGCAGTTATTGGATATACGAATATGACAATCTTGGGCAAATTACCAAAGGCCAGAAATTCACCGCTAATGGCGTTGCGATCTGGGGACAATCCTTCGGCTATAACTACGACAATATCGGCAACTTGAAGTCGGAAAACCGTAACGGTAATATCTTCAAGTACACTGCTAATAATGTTAATCAGTATACACAGCGCACAGTACCCGGCAGAGTGAATATATCAGGCAGTGCGGATGCTTCAGCTAAAGTTACAATCAAGCAAGGTTCAGGCACTTACACCCGCCCGCAGAGATACGGCAACTATTTCAACTCATTCTTTACTCTTGATAATTCAACGACTTCTGTAAGTGATACCTTTGATGTATACGCAGTAAAATTCGATGGTACAAAAGACATAGTAGCCAAGCAAAGCTTGGATATATTTGTGCCAAAGACCCCGGAACTTTTTACCTACGACAATGACGGAAATTTATTGTCTGATGGACGCTTTACATATACATGGAATGGGGAGAATCGTCTTGTGTCTGCTGTCGAAACAGGTAAGCAGAAAATAGATTTTATCTATGACTATCAAGGACGCAGAATAAATAAAAAGGTCTATTCATGGAACGGTTCAGCATGGGTTCTCGATAGTGAGATCAAGTTTGTCTATGACAGATATAATATCGTTGCCGAATACGATGCTTCCAATAATTTACTCAACAGCTACTTGTGGGGAGAAGACGTGTCAGGTTCCCTTGATGGGGCTGGTGGCGTAGGAGGACTTCTGGCTGTCAATAATTACCTGCCTTGCTACGATGGAAACGGCAACGTAATGAGTTATATAAATGCCATGGATGGAACAGTCTGTGCCGAATACCAGTATAATCCTTTTGGCGGGATAATCAGTAAAAGCGGAACTTTCGCCAATTCATTTAAAATGCTATTCTCGACAAAGTATTACGACAAAGAAACAGAGACTTTCTATTACCTCTACCGTGATTACAAACCTGAAATAGCCCGCTGGCTATCCAGAGACCCCATCGAAGAACAAGGCGGCAAAAACCTATACGCCTTCGTAAACAATAGTTCTCCCAATGGCATTGATGCATTAGGGCTTGACTTTATAGCTGTTGCCGATAGAACTCTTGAAATTATGAATTGGGTTGGCATTTGGTATCATTACTCTATTCAGTATTGGGAATCTGAATGTCCTTTTGACCCATTAGGCCATTCGGATGGATTTTCCGAAGAAGAAATAAAAAAGAAATGCAGGGAAAAAGCCAAAAAACTCGCTTCTGTTGAATTGATGCCAGTTGATGGCTATAAGGCTTGGAGAGCTACCAGTATTCAAGCTGGAGGTGGTTTTAGAATTAATGCTTGGGAAGTTTGGAATGTTTCCATATCATTTATAATGTTTCAAGATGACGGGGAAGATATTATGCCAATTTTTGATGGCAATAAGTCTCGCGTAAATAAAATGTGGAAAAGAATTGAAAGTATTGCAAAAAATTATAAATGGGCAGAAGAGTATGGAAGTGCAACTTTCGAAAAATGGCCACAATCAATATATGAAACATTGGGGAATAATAGTAATACGTTTGTCCATGATACTATTATGAAAGTCGGATTACCCTGGACTGAAATGGATGGTTTTCATCCAGGGAATTCACATCCGCAATTGAGCGATGAACATTCTCGTTTTAGATATTCTATTAAACCTTGGAGAAGTGGCTATCAATCGACACCAGAGCCATCTAAAAATTTACTTCCAATTACGCCTTATTATTAACAAAAGGAATCACAATGAGAACAGATATTTTGAAAATATTTTCATTTCTTTTTTTAATTTTCAGTATTGTTATAATACTAAATTTGTTTAAGGTATCTTCTCTATATCCATTATCTGATGTTAATTGCCTCAGAATGAGAATCAATAATTATGAATCGCAAAATAATATCATAAATCCTCAAGAATTTGCCTATATCAAAGAAGAATGTAGTTACCTTAGAAAAAATCTTGCTGAATACTATAAGCGTATAGGATTTTTAGGATTTTTTTCTGCAACTAGCTTATTTATTGCATCAATTTTATTGTTTTTTTCAAGCAAAAAATCTAAAGACATCAATTTACAAAATATTGAAGATAAAAAGAAATAACTGGCGGATGGTAGCTTCGCTGGGGCTCAGTCCGCCAGTTTTTACGTAATACAGGATGATTATGGTATGTGTCGCAACAAATAATGAAAAAATTTCTTCCTTCGTGCCTCTTCGTTCCTTCGTGGTGAATTCCAATTCCTATACATACGATAATGATGGTAACTTGTTGACTGATGGCAAGTTTACCTATACGTGGAATGGTGAAAACAGGCTCATAAAAGTAGAAACAGCCGACACAAGAATCGAGTTCATCTATGACTACATGGGACGCAGAATTAACAAGAAAATCTATGTAAATAATGTGCTCAGTTCTGAGACGAAGTTTACCTACGATGGATGGAACTTAGTCGCGGAGTTTGATGGTTCTAATACCCTGCTGAACAGTTATTTATGGGGAGAAGATATTTCAGGTTCTTTACAGGGTGCAGGTGGTGTCGGCGGACTGCTGGCTGTAAATAACTATTTAACCATTTATGACGGTAACGGAAATGTCATGAATTATATCGATGCCGCAGATGGGACAACAAAAGCCGAATTCGAATATAGACCCGATGGCACATTCTCGATAAAAATAGACCCATTGAATCTTGCAGAGACGGCCTCATTCAGTACCAAACCCTACGATCCGATACTCGATGCTACGATCTATCAGCTCCGAATCCTCAAAAACGGGCGCTGGCTGTCCAGAGACCCCATCGGGGAAATAAGTAGTAGGAATGTATATAATTTTATTAATAACGCATCAATTACCTATTGGGATTATCTTGGAATGACTAGTTCCGGAGAAACAGTTAATGTTCCAATTCCAATGCCGCAGAATGGAGAAAGTACAGATGAGTTCATAAAAAGGTTGGCAAAAGAAGCTTTTGACGATCCTACTCCTGTTCCTGACCATCTCCCCCCAGAAAATATTCTTCCTCCCGGTAGGATACCAGTCTGGGAAAAAGATGAACCAGAATCTCAATGCGATAAATGTAATAAATGGCGTCTTGAGACAGAGCTTGTTATATATGCTGCTGGTTTTATTGCTAATATTGTTACTGGACATACTAGACTTTATGCAGATAGAACGCAATGCCCTAATATGAGCGATTACAGTAGGGCGTATCGTTTTACTGGATTAGCAGGTGGAGTTGCTCTAAAGATACCTGGTTCTGTATCAGTAACTACGACATCAAGAACTATTGAGACAGATATGTTAACTTGGGAAGATTTTCATGGATGGGGAAGAATCACTTCTGCAGGGATAGGCATGGGGTATACATACGGTTTGCTTTATGTCACATTCCCCGTTTTTGGTACTTTGAATTTTCATGGATGGGGAAGCGGGATTGATGCCAGCGCAATTACTGGCGGCGTATATTGGTTTACTCAAAAAGATTGAACATAGAAAAATGAAGACAATTAAATTATATATTACAATAATACTGGGAGTTACTATTCTTTGGGGATGCAAGGATGCTAATTCAGACTTGAGATATGCATGTAAAAATGGGAATATTGTAGAGGTTAAAAAAATTATTGAAAGTGGTAACATTGATATTAATCAAGGAGCTATACATCACGGCCCCACCCCTCTGATGATGGCCTCTTCAAAAGGGAAAATTGATGTTGTTCAATTACTTCTAGAAAAAGGAGCAAATCCTAATATATGTGACGGCGTTGGAGATTCTGCTTTATTATATGCTATATCTAAAGGAGATGATAGCATAGTAAAGCTTCTTCTTGATAATGGGGCAGACGTGAATGTTATTTCTCAATTTGGATATACCCCTTTAATATTGGCGAGTACCCTTAGTCATTTCAATATTGTTAAATTACTTTTAGAATACGGGGCAAATGTAAATCTTATCGATGCGGATGAAAAAACAGCTCTAGATGACGCATTATCTAGCAAATCCCCAGAAATTATAAATCTACTTCGTGAACATGGAGCTAAAACGGGAAGAGAACTTAAGCGGGAAAAGAAGGCATCTGAAAAGATATCCAAGCCTTTGGAAAATAATCCGAAATAACTGGCGGATGGTAGCTTCGCTGCGCTCAGTCCGCCAGTTTAGTTATTGATAATGCGAAGGTTATTTGTGAATGCAAACAGTTTTGACAGATAAGAAATATACTTCTACAGGCATCGAAGTTGTAGGCCAGTCCTTCGGTTATGATTACGATGATATCGGAAACTTGAAGACCGAAAACCGTAACGGTAATGTCTTCAAATACACTGCTAACAACGTCAACCAGTACACGCAACGCACAGTCCCCGGCAGAGTAAACATTTCCGGCAGTGCAGATGCTTCCGCAAAGGTAACAATTAAGCAGGGTTCAGCGGGTTACACCAGACCTCAGAGATATGGTAATTATTTCAATGCGTTCTTCAATCTCGATAACTCAAGCAGTTCGGTAAGCGATACCTTTGATGTGTACGCCGTAAAGTATAATGGAACAAAGGATATAGTGGCAAAGCAAACTGTAGATATATTTGTTCCCAAAACACCCGAACTATTCACCTATGACGATGACGGTAACCTCTTGAGTGACGGAAGGTTTACTTATACATGGAATGCCGAGAATAGATTAATCTCTGCTGTTGAAACAGGCAAGCAAAAAATAGAATATGCCTATGACTATACAGGCCGACGTTATGAGCGCAAATCGTATTCATGGAACGGCTCCGACTGGACGCTTGGCTCGACAATAAATTACGTCTATGACGGAAATAACGTAATTGCTGAATATGATGGAAGTAATAACTTAATCAAATCTTATCTTTGGGGCGAAGATATATCAGGAAGTCTTGATGGCGCTGGAGGAGTCGGCGGTCTTTTGGCCGTAAATGACAGCTCCGGTATCTATCTACCGTACTACGATGGGAACGGAAATATCATGGGCTATATAGATGCATTGGACGGTACGTTAAAGGCCAGCTACGAATATAATCCCTTCGGTAAAATAATCTGTAAGTACGGCTCCAAAACCGATGACTTCAACTATCAGTTCAGTACGAAATATTGGGATGATGAAGCAAAACTGCTATGGTATAGATACAGACCTTATATCCCTGAAATTTGCAGATGGCTGAACAAAGATTCAATCGAAGAACAAGGCGGTCTTAATATATACGGATTTAGCAAAAATAATCCCATAAATTATATTGATATATTAGGGAATACTGTTACTGCAATGTTTAACAATAAAGCTCAAGCTTTTAGTATCACCGATGATGACAAAGGCGGAGGTATTGCAGCAAAGGCTCTTTCGGGAGGCCGCTGGGATATTAAAACGAATCAATTTCTTCCAAATACAACAACTATAGGAATGTCAGAAGTTCCTAAAACATATAGAGAAGGCAATGGTCCTACGATTCCGGGAGTTTATTATATTGCAGATCCCCCTAACGACAAGCATGATTGGTTTGCATTACTAAATAAAAATGATTACTCCATGAAATATGATTATGGTCGTGATGGATTCTATCTACACCTAGGATCATTTAGTAATGGATGTGTTACTATTAATAAGTATCATAATGCATCCAACTATAACTGGCTAAGAATAGTATTAATGATTCGTTCAACTACCCCAGAGTATCACTCAAAACGTATTAATGATTTGGGAACGACAAGTTGCATTAAGATTTATGGTCAAATAATTGTCCGAGAATAGGCGGTTTCTATTATGCATATAAATGCCAAAATTACTTTCCGTCTGTTAGTCTTTCTCTTTTTTATAGGAATAATTTCCTGTATAATCTTTATTATTAATAAATCAAATAAAGAAGTATTGAAAGTGAAACATCCAGATATAGTTGGAAACATGTCCCCATCAATGCGCAATTATTTTTTAGATTTACTTTACTCAAAAGGCCATCAAGACTTTATTGGCAATTTTAAAAATGCTTGTGATAAAGTTGATTCATTAAATGAAGATGAGAGATTTATTTTTTATTTAAATGCCTTTTTGCTCTGTAATCTAGATGCCGGAAATTGGTTAATTTTTTGTTCAAAAATTCAGGAAGACAATAATTTTTTTTGGAAAAAACTCACTCTTTTTTCAAAGACAAGTGATTTCGAGGAATTAACAAAATCACAGAAAGAGAAAATAAAAGAGTATATTGATATGTACAATGATGATAATAACTATTTTAATGTCAACTAGTGCAGAGGGCGTTGTCAGGCGTAGGGGGGGGGGTGTAGGGGTACAGGACATTGAGGATTGACAAAATAGCTAATATTTATTATATACAATATGAAAAATACTTTTGCTGGACTTGATCGTCCGGGTGTTCATTGACAATTTTGTAGTGATGAAAAGCAAAAACAGGCTCGAAAATGCCTTTTTAAGGCAGGCGGTAGCGCAGTCATCAGAACGGAACATCGTTGCTTATGCAGCTTTCTTGATGTCGATGATGGGCAAATGTTTCCTTCCGTCAAGATAGGAAACATGAAGTTCCAGCTTGGGGACTTCGGAAGTATGAACGAGTTTCAGCGGCGGCGCGCTTGGAGGCGAATGATTATAGACCTCCATCGGAGTCCTTGAACCCAAATATTCGTGAGTGCGGAATTCATTATACCATGAAAAAAAGAGCGCCAGCTCATAACGCATAGCTTTGAAGTTCAATGGTATGCTTATCAACCTCGTGCATTCTACTTTTAGGGTTTTGACCAGTCTTTCAGTCACGGCAACGCTTCCGTGGCGACCTACAGCTCCGAAACGGGTCTTCATGTTGTTCTGCAGACACCAGCCTTTATAATTGTCGCAGTAAAACTGAGCGCCTTTGTCGGAAATGATGTGTTTAGGCTTTCTGCCGGTTCTGGCGATTGATCTCTCAAGGGCTTCGGTAACTTCTTCAGATGTCGGCGATTTTTTGAAAAGCGCGAAGCCTACAGCATTTCTTGAAA
>Ga0209417_1001320_pt1 | contig 46249 bp, 41 predicted proteins | sample RifGroF2_FD_184002 | JGI IMG/M metagenome (GOLD analysis project Ga0209417, IMG submission 184002) | Groundwater microbial communities from Rifle, Colorado, USA - Groundwater F2 (SPAdes) (version 2) | ecosystem: Environmental > Aquatic > Deep subsurface > Groundwater | place: Rifle, Colorado...
GCCATCAAAGAATGACGATATAGAAAAGTTTCGGAGAGCAACCGCGTGATTTATTTTACGTGGCTGTAAAATAAACTAAATAGGATAAGAAGTCCAGAAATGTAGTAAATCAGGGTTCGTTGCTAATCCTTCACCAATCAAGACTGCATGAATATTATGCTGGTTAATTTTAGATAGCTGCTCTGTTGTGGTTATACCGCTTTCGCAGACGATTGTTTTTTCTTTAGGAATTAATCTCTGAAGAGTAATCGTGGTGTTAATGTCGACCTGAAAACTTTTTAAATCGCGATTGTTGATTCCAATTATCTCACAAGGGGTATCGAGGACCATCTCCAGCTCCTCTTGGTTGTGTACTTCGCAGAGTACGTCCATTTTTAGGCTTTTGGCGAGAGAATAATAATCTGATATTTGTTTTTTGTTTAAAATCGCGGCAATAAGTAATATTGCATCTGCCCCGATTACCTTCGATTCTAATATTTGGATTTCATCGAGAATAAAATCCTTGCGGAGGAGCGGAATAGTTACAATCTTTTGTATTTCTGTCAGGTACTGATTATTTCCAAAAAAAAATTTCTCTTCAGTCAGAATTGAGAGCGCCGATGCCCCGTGTTGTTCAAAATCCTGAGCAATTTGTTGATGATTGAATTCATGCCGGATAATTCCCTTTGACGGGGAACCTTTTTTTACTTCGGCAATCAGGGAAAGAGAGGGGGTACTTAATGCTTCAGCAAAAGATTTAGTGAGAGACACTTCTTCTCTTTGCAACGCTAATCGTTCTAATTCCTGGTAGGAATAAGCTTTTTTTAAATTCTCAATTACGGTTTTTTTATAATTAGTTATAGTATCTAAAAACATGTTAATTAAATTTTTGAGTATAATTGATAAATTCAAATAATTTATCTTTTGCATTTCCGCTAGTGATGGCTTTTTGGGTTATATTGATAGCTTCCTGAAAATCTTCGGCTTTATTTGCAGCTAGTATTGCGGCAGATGCATTAAGAAGCGTGATGTCACGTTGAGGTCCTTTATTTTCTCCCGTCAGTACTGACCGCGTTATTTCAGCATTTTGCTTGCGGTCGCCACCAGTAATTGCAGCGCGTTCAGCAAGCTGTAACCCGTATTTTTGTGGGTCAAGATCATATGTAGTTATCTTGCCATTTAAGGAGAGCTCTGTAATCAACGTAGGTCCTGATATAGATATTTCGTCTAGACCATCATAGCCGTGGACAACTAGTGCACGCTTTGAACCAAGCTTTTTCAGTACGCTTGCCATCGTTTCTGTAAGATTCGCATTGTAAACTCCGAGAACCTGATATTGTGCTTTGGCCGGATTGGTGAGTGGGCCGAGTATATTGAATATCGTCCTGATTCCCAGTTCTTTTCTTGGCATTACTGCATATTTCATTGCACTATGGAATCTGGGTGCAAACATAAATCCGATTCCGACAGTATTAATTGTTTTTTCAACTTGTAATGGAGATAAGTTGATATTTACTCCCAGTTCCTCGAGAAGGTCGGCACAACCACATAGACTGGAAACACTTCTGTTTCCATGTTTTGCGATTTTTATACCACTGGCAGATGCAACAATTGCTGCCGTAGTCGAGATATTGAAAGAATGAGATAGATCGCCGCCAGTTCCGCAGGTGTCGACTACGTCCCCTTCCGGAGTGATGTTTTCTGCATGGTTTCTCATGGAGTAGGCCATGCCGGATATTTCATCAATTGTTTCTTTTTTCATGCGTAGTGCTGTGAGTAGCCCGCCTACCTGGATCGGTGTAGCTCTTCCTTCCATTATTGTGTCCATAAGGCTGCAGGCTTCTTCAAAGGATAGGTTTTCGAAGTTAAGAAGTTTATTGAAAATAGTCTGCATCACAGTAAACCTCCGATTTTAAGGAAGTTCATGACGATTGTTTCTCCTGCTTTTGTCAGTATCGATTCGGGATGAAATTGTACTCCGTAAACTGGAAATTCTCGATGCTTAACTGCCATAATTTCGTTATCTTCGGATCTTGCAATAATCTCAAGGCACTGAGGCATCGATTGTTCTTCAATAACGAGTGAATGATATCGTATTGCTGTAAATGGAGAGGAGATGTTTTCGAATAACTCGTTCCCAATATGAGAAATTTGCGATGTTTTTCCGTGCATAAGCGTTTTTGCATTGATAATATTACCGCCAAAAACATATCCTATTGATTGATGTCCAAGGCAGACCCCAAGAATGGGTTTTTTTGAATGGAAATTTTTTATAACCTCAATGCTTATTCCCGCTTCTTTAGGAGTACAAGGGCCCGGTGAGATAACAATAAGTTGTGGGTTAAGTTCTTCAATTTGTTCAATAGTTATCTGATCATTCCGGTAGACTTGAATGTCGGAAACAAATTTGCCGAAATACTGAACAAGATTATAGGTAAATGAATCATAATTATCTATGAATAGGATCATTGAATTAATAAAACTCCTTGTATAAATTCAAAGAATATTTCCGCTTACTATATAAGACTGCCATTTCCAGGTTGTTTTAGCAGACAGAAAGAAGTGGCTTTGCTTTGTTAATTGTTTCAATATATTCCTTTTCCGGATCGGAATCAGCCACAATTCCTGCGCCCGCTTGCATATAGGCAGTGTCCTTATGTATTAAAATAGTTCTTATAATTATACCTGTATCCATGTTTCCTGCAAAGTCAAAATAACCAACCGCCCCCGCGTAATGACCTCTTTGAGTGTTTTCAAGTTCGTCGATGATTTCCATTGCTCTTATTTTGGGAGCCCCCGATACTGTTCCGGCTGGAAAACATGCCCTGAGTAAGTCAAATCCATCGAATTGAGGATTGAGCTGCCCTTCTATATTTGAAGCAATATGCATGACATGTGAGTATCGTTCAATGTGCATAAGCGAGGTTGTTTGTATGGAATTATAGCTGCATACCCGTCCTAGGTCATTCCTTCCCAGATCAACGAGCATGATATGCTCAGCGTTTTCTTTGATGTCGGCTAACAGCTCTTTTTCCAGTTCGATATCAACTGCTGGAGTAGCCCCTCTGGGCCTTGTTCCCGCGATTGGGCGCAGTGTCGCTTTGTTGTTCTCGAGACGTACGAGAATTTCTGGTGATGAGCCGATGAGTATCGCATCATCGAATTTAAGGTAGAACATATAGGGAGAAGGATTGACCATACGGAGTCTGCGATAGGTTGTGAAAGGGTCCGATGTAGTTTTTTTTGAAAATCGCTGAGAGAGAACAACTTGAAAAATATCTCCTTGATAAATGTATTGTTTTGCTTTTTCGACATTTTCTTTGAATTGATCGAGGGTAAGGTTGGAGGTATACTTGGTTTCATTTTCAGGAAGAATGCTTGTAAGCTTATGTTTTTGCGGGTCGAGCGGCTTACTGATTTTATGGAGAATACTATGGATATTGTTAATCGCAGTGTCATAAGCCTCCTTGAGATCATCTTTTACAAGTGCGTTAGCGATGATTATTATTTTATGTTTGATATGGTCAAAAGCCATTATTGTTGTGGCGAGCATAAAGTGAACATCAGGGATTTGAAGATCGTCAGGATTTTTGTTGGGAATTTTTTCAATATATCTTATTGCGTCATAGCCGAAGTAGCCTACAGCACCGCCATGGAAACGTGGAAGCAGTGGTATTTTTACCGGATTAAACTGGTGCATGAGTTCCTTCAATTTATGGATAGGATCGCCCTCAAGATGTTCTGTAGAGCCATTTTGAGTGATTTTAATTGAATTCCCTTTTGCTTGGAAAACTATCATAGGGTCACTTCCGATAAATGAATATCGAGCTAATGTCTCGCCTCCTTCAACACTTTCAAGTAAAAAGGAAAACGGGGATTCTGTTTTCAGATACGCGCTAACCGGGGTTTCCAGGTCGGCCGGTATTTCCATAAAAACGGGGATTAAATTCCCCTGTAGTGACATTTCTTTGAATTGTTCAAATGGTGGATAGATCATTTGGTGCCTCTTTCACGGATAACATTGTAATTCATGTAAGCAATTAGTAGTTATCATAGCATATATGTCTGACCCCCGTGGTTATTTGGGGATAATTTTTATGAACTTCCTTTTTCCTACCTTAATAATTAGATCTTTTTCAGGAATTATGCTGGAAGTATCTCTGGTTATCTTCTCCCCGTTGATTGAAATAGCTCCTTGTTCTATAAGTCTGCAATACTCTCTATTGCCAGTAACGAGGCCGTGTTCTTGTAAAAAGGCAACCAGTTTTATTTCCTCTGCCGGAAGCGTAATTGTTGGAATATTATCCGGAATTCCTGAATTAGAAAAAACACGCTTGAATTCGTCACGTGCTTTTGCTGCATTCTCGTCACCACAAAACTCTTGCGTAATCATATAGGCTAGATTATCTTTGACTTCTCGCGGATGTTGAGTGCCGTTGGCAAGCCCAGCTTCAAGTTCTGTTATCTTTTCAGGAGATAAAGGTGTCAACAATTTATAGTAACGAATAATCAACGAATCTGGTATTGACATGATTTTGCCGAATATATTCGACGGGCTTTCAGTAATTCCGATATGATTGCCTAGGCTTTTGCTCATTTTTTGAACGCCGTCGGTCCCTTCCAGGATCGGCATGGTAATAATGACTTGCGGATTTTGCCCGTATTCTTTTTGGAGATGTCTCCCCATCAATAAATTGAATTTCTGATCGGTACCACCAATCTCAATGTCTGCATTTAACTCTACTGAATCGTAGCCTTGAAACAATGGGTAGAGAAATTCGTGGACACATATAGACTGCTCATTCTTAAATCTTTTTTCGAAGTCATCCCGTTCTAGCATTCGTGCAACTGTATACTTGCTGGTAAGCTTAACCATATCGATTGCAGATAGAGTTCTCAACCAGGTACTATTATAAACTACTTGTGTCTTTTCCCGGTCGAGGATACGGAATATCTGATCTTGATAGGATTTCGCATTTTCCAGCACTTGCTCTTTGGATAAAGGCTTTCTAGTCTCTGATTTCCCTGTCGGGTCGCCGATCATTGCTGTGAAATCTCCGATGAGAAATATCACCTCATGACCCAGCTTTTGGAGCTCTTTTAGCTTTCTAAGAATAACGGTGTGACCGAGGTGAAGATCAGGCGCAGATGGGTCTGCTCCAAACTTTATCCTCAAAGGGCGGTTTAATTGTAACTTTTCAATTAAACTTTCTCGTGGTATTATTTCTTCAGTATTGTATTGAATCAGAGATATGTCCATGTTTAATCACTTTCACGCTATTCAAATATTTAGATAATTATTTTGATGAATGCACCGCTAAATCATATCAAATATAAAAGGAGTAATCAAGTTGGTTTTTGAGTCTAGACGAGGAATTGGAAAAGTGTCAAAGTCTCCTCGAAAATCGAAGGGTACTTCCTATCGAGGAAACGCTGCTCGAAGAAATAGTTTTCCCGGAACTTTTTTTAAAAGCCTTTTAATTGCATTGGCAATTGGCCTTTTTATTTTGTTAGGCGCGGGAATCTATGGCTTCAATATGATCAAAGGACTTCCCGAAGTAGACAAGATAGCTGTCAATATACCGAATGAGACTACTAAAATATATTCTGCCGATAACGTCCTGCTTGCCGATCTGCATAAAGAAGAGAACAGGGTTGTTGTTCATTTGTCCGATATTTCACAAAATCTTAAAACGGCTCTTGTTGCCATGGAAGATAGCCGGTTTTATAGGCATCACGGTATTGATATTCGTGCCATTTTTCGTGCGTTATCAAAAGATATCATAAAAAGAAAAGCTGTTGAAGGCGCTAGTACCTTAACTCAGCAGCTTGCCAGAAATGTTTTTTTGACCAAAGAAAAGACCTTGTCTCGTAAACTAGGCGAAATTGTCCTGGCCTTTCAGATTGAAAGAAAATACACAAAAGAAGAAATAATGGAGATGTACCTTAACCAGGTATACTGGGGACATAATGCTTACGGAATAGAGTCTGCTTCACAATTGTATTTCGGTAAACATGCCAGCAATCTTTCATTAGCGGAAAGCGCTATGCTGGTTGGTTTATTAAAAGGTCCGGAGATTTATTCTCCCTATAAAGATATGAACGCTGCTAAGGAGCGCCAGGAATCAGTATTGGGAAGATTGATAACTTTAGGATACATTACCGAAGCTCAGGGTGCTGAAGGCCTTAATCAGCCGATAGTCTTAGCAGGGTTAAAGAAAGTCCAGTACAGAGCTCCTTATTTTACAAGTTATGTCATTGACCAGTTAATCAGGATGCTTGGAGAAAATGAAGTTTACAGCAGCGGTATGAAAGTTTATACGACACTTGATTATCAACTTCAGCAATATGCAGAAAATGCAGTACAAAGGGCTATAGATCGAGTGGGACGAACTTCATCTGCTAATTTTTCTGAAGCAGCTTTGCTTAGTATTAATCCGAGAACCGGCTATATTCTGGGTATGGTTGGCGGGAAAGATTATTTGAATAGTGAATTCAATAGGGCGACTCAGTCTTATCGGCAGCCAGGTTCTGCATTTAAGCCATTTGCTTATTTAAGTGCATTGGATCGAGGGTTATCTCCTGGAACGGTTATGGATGACTCGGCAGTTACCTATAATACTTATGACGGGGCATATGTTCCTCAAAACTACGACAAGCAATATAGCGGTTCTATGCCGCTGAGACGGGCTCTGGAATTATCTAAGAATGTTGTTGCCGTTAAAATTAGCGATTTAATCGGTGCGAACAGTATTATTGATACTGCAAAAAACCTTGGTATTAACAGCAAGCTCCAGAATATTCTTTCATTGCCTTTAGGTGCTTGTGAAGTGTCGATGATGGAAATGGCTTATGCTTATGGGGTATTAGCAAATAGAGGTATTAAGACAAAGCCGATATCGATATTTCGAATTGAAGACAGGAATGGTATTGAAATATACAGAAATCGTGTTGAAACTTCGCATGTTTTTAATGAAAATATGGTCAATGTACTTGTCGATATGATGAAAGGCGTAATCCTGAATGGAACTGGCAGAGGGGCGGCACTTCCTCGTCCAATGGCTGGGAAAACCGGGACTACTAGTGATTATAAAGATGCCTGGTTTATTGGTTTTGTTCCTCAAATGGTTACGTCTACATGGGTAGGAAATGATAATAATACCCCGATGAATAATGTGACAGGTGGCGGTGTGCCAGCGAAAATATGGCGTGATTATATGAAAAATGCTCTTCAGAACATCCCAGTTATGGATTTTCCTAAGCCAAAAGATTTGATCCCTGTGAAAATATGTTGGGATTCTGGTTTGAAAGCAACTGAATATTGTCGGACAGATAGAGTGTCAGTGGAAAAATTTTGGAAAGATAAAGTTCCCGACGACTATTGCAATGTTCATTTTGCGAAGAAAAATGGAAATGCAAAGCCAGGCGTTAACTGGCTGGATGAATTCTTTGGAGAAAATAATAACAATGAGATGAGTGAACCTGAACCGCAAGAACCTACGACAAATCGAGAAGATATGGATCAGCCTGAGTAATAGAAAAAAATTATCTGCTAACTACAAAATAAAATACCCAGCTGTCAGGCTGGGTATTGTTGTAATAAATTAGTTGTTGGTTATGCTTCAAACAGTTCTGAAATACTTTTGTTCGAAAAGTTTCTTGATATTGCTTCAGCAAGAAGCGGTGCTGCCGAAATTATCTTGAGACCGGGAAATTGTTTTTCCTTTGGAATTGGAATTGTGTTTGTGGTGACTACTTCTTTGAAGTTTGCATTTGTAAGCCGTTCAATTGCCGGACCACTGAAGACAGGATGTGTTGTTGCCAAGTAGATTTCCGGATTCGCCCCGTGTTCGCGTAAAACCTTGAGTCCTTGCGTTACGCTGCCGCCGGTATCAACCATATCGTCAAACAGGATAACTGTTTTATCTTTAACATCGCCGACGACATGCATGATGTCGGCAACATTGTGTTCAGGTCGGCTTTTGTGAAGTATGGCTAGCTGTGCTCCTATTTTGTCCGAAAACTTTTTTGCCATTTTTGCCCGGCCGGTGTCTGGTGCAACCACAACGGCATCTTTTATCCCTTTATTTGCGAAATATCTTGCAAAAAGGGGAAGTGCAGTTAAGTGATCTACTGGTACATTGAAGTATCCCTGGATTTGGTCTGCATGTAAATCCATCGTAATTATTCTATTTATCCCTGCGGTAGTTAGCAGATCGGCTATCAGACGTGCGGATATTGGCTCTCTCGGTGCTGATTTTTTATCCTGTCGTGCATATGCATAATGTGGAATAATGACATTAATTGATTTTGCGGAGGCTCTCTTAAGGGCATCGATGATAATAAACAATTCCATGATGTCTTCATTGACATTACTACTCCCGGTTTGAAGAACAAACGTATCAATTCCTCTGGTAGTTTCAAGGACTCTTGCATATATTTCACCGCAACTAAACCTTGATATTTTTATTTTTGCACATTCTATATTGAGATACCCTGCAATTTCTTCTCCGAGCTTGGGGTGGGAGCTGCCGCAAAAAAGCTTCATTCCCGATAAATTTGAATCAGTCATTATTTGACTCCTTTGGCCTGAAACGTTAGATCTTAAAATGAGATTAAGGATACAAATTATATAGTACTCTTTGAGCTTTCGTCAACAATCCGCATAAGTAATTGTAATCTCCTGGCTTTTTCTTTTGTTGATATTTGATCCGGCATCGTTGCTGCCGGAGTTAACTCTCTGGGAGAATAAGCTGAGGTATTTACCCTGAAACCTCGTATTTCCCGCACAGCTATAAGTGAATTTTGAAACTGTTCTTCAGTTTCTCCTGGAAATCCAACTATTATATCACTTGATATCTCAACATTAGGAATCTCTTTTTTTATTTTATTAATAAGGGCCATATAAGATTCAACAGTATAATGACGATTCATTTTGCGTAAAATCTCATTGTCGCCGGATTGAAGAGGAAGATGGAATGATTTATTAATATTAGGTGTGTGTTTGACTACCTCAATTAGCTTTTCGGAGATATCTTTAGGGTGATTAGTCATAAAATCAATAAGTTTGATTCCCGGGACCTCGCTGACATCCTGGAGCAGGTCTGCGAAATCATAGTTTTCGTACATGTCCTGACCATAAGAATTAACGTTTTGTCCGAGTAAAACTATTTTGCTATATTTATTTTTGTCGATGGCGATTATTTCTTTGATAATATCTTCTTTTTTTCTGCTTTTTTCTTTGCCGCGAGTATGGGGGACAATGCAGTAGGTACAGTAATTGTTACACCCGAAGCTTATCGGGATCCATGCTTGGTGAAGAGATCCTCTTTTTGGAGGAATTGGAATCTCTGTCTGTTCAATATTTTTAGCGATATCCTTAATTACGTTCCGTGAGGTAATCGTCGAGAGTAATTCCGGCAGACGGTGAATCGTGTTAGTGCCAAAGATCAGATTAATAATTGGTGCTTTAGAAAGGAGTTCTTTTTCCTTGTATTGCGGCATGCATCCGCATATTCCAATTTTAAGGTTGGGTTTAGTTTTTTTTTGATGCTTTAACTGGCCTAATTTACCGAAGACCCTTAGCTCTGATTTGGCTCGTATACTACAGGTATTGAGGATTATAAGGTCTGCGTCTTTTTCGGATACTACTTCTGAAAGACCGCAATGCTCCAATAGCGCCGCGATTTTTTCAGAATCGTTTTTGTTCATTTGACAGCCATAAGTAATTATATGAAACGTATTTAAGTTGTTAGCCATGCCGATAAATCTCTTATAAATAGAAGCTGAATTTATTTATATCATAGATATATATGTTAGTAAACATGCCGCAGAAAAGTATCAGTAGTTCTTATGTTGAAATAATGAATACTATGTAGAGAGCCTATATTTCATTCCTGTGAACAAACTGGGTCACAAACTATTCTAAAGATTTAGGTTCAAGTTCGACAGACTCCTCTCCGTGTATAGCTTTAAGGTGCGAGAGAATACGGGGACCTAAGCCCTGAGGCAAGTTTGAGAAAAATATTTGCTATAATGTTTTATAGATAATTGTGGAGGTTTAGAATGAAAAAGAAAAAGATAAATATTAATGAATGCTCGCTATTTGTGACCAAAGGGACTATCGTAAACGGTTCGGTAAAAAGTGATGGAGATATTTTCATTGATGGAATTATGGATGGCGCCATTAATGGACAAGGTGCTATATATATCGATACAGATAGCATTATAAACGGTGATATCTTTTGTAAAGACCTTGTGGTTAGTGGCGAAATAACCGGCAATATGCAAATCGAGAAAAGCATTGATGTTGCATCTACAGGCCGTGTATTCGGGAACATCCACTGCCATGAGCTTATTATTGATGAAGGGGCTATTTATCGAGGAGAAATCAGTGTTTCGGCAGTTCAATAAAATCTGGAATTGCTATTTTGAAATTTTACGGTAATAATGTTAGTTTAATCTTCTTTACCTGCGGAGCATGTCAGATATTTCGTTCTCAAGTTTTTTTACAATAACCATATGCTGTTTTCTGGTGCTATTCTCCGGAACCTTGACTGGTTTTCCAAAGGAAATAGACAGGTGTGCCGGATATACCTGGATACTTCCTTTTCTAACTGCTTTATAGCTGTCTTTTATTGCCGTAGGAATAATAACTGCCTGAGATTTGCTTGCCAAGACAACGCAGCCTCGCTTGAAGCTGTTCAGTTGTGGTTTTCCTGACCTGGTCCCTTCCGGGTATATAATAAGGTCTTGGCCTTGCTTGATTTTTTGAGCTGCTGATTCTAGTGTAGAAAAATCTTTTTTGGCATCTGATCTGTCGATAGGGATGCTGCCGCTTATTTTTAATATCCATCCGTAATAAGGTATACTAAATAACGATTTTTTTGCAAAAAAACCAATATACTTCGGTATATAACCGAAACATATGAAAATATCGATCATACTTTGGTGGTTTGAAACGAAGATGCAGGTTTGATCCATGGGGACGTTCTCTAATCCTTCTGCTGTTACGGTAATCCCTGCTAGCCGAAGCAAGTGCTGCGCCCAAACTCTTGCAACCCTGATGTAAGCTTGTTTTATGTTTTTTGTGGAAATAGTTAGAAAAGGTGCCCCGAGAGAATAAAGAATGAATAAGGTTACTGTGGCAGGTAAAAAAATAATGCTTCGGATATAATTAGCTATTTTTAAAAATTGCATGAGCTTCTTTTCCGGTTGGTGCTTCAGTGTATTTCGGAAGGGAAACTGTCGCGCGTGTACCCTTTTCCGGTTCACTCTCAATAATTATATTCCCATTATGCTCTTTTATCAGTTCCAACGAGACCGGTAGCCCGAGTCCGGTTCCTTTTCCTCTTTCTTTGGTTGTAAAAAAAGGTTCGAAAATATGTTTTAGTGTTTCATCATCTAAGCCGCAGCCATTGTCTTCTATCGAAATGAAAACAGTATCAGCTTGCTGGAAGGTTTTTATTTTTATGGTGCCGTTTTTATAGATCGCATCGCGGGCGTTTATCAACAAATTTAGAAGTACCTGTCTGATCTGATTATAATTGCCTTTGGCGAGGGACAGGTTTTCATCGTACTCTTTTATAATGGTAATATTTTTTATTTTCATGTGATGTATTATAATTTTAACTGTGCTATCTATGCAATTATTAATATTTATCATACGGAAGACTTTTCTGTCAGTTTTTGCGGGTCTGGCAAAATCAAGTAAGTCCTGAATTATGATAAGACAGTGATCTGAAGATTGAATAATGATTTTTAGATATTCTTTTATCTCGCCGATATCAGCTGCATTTTTTATGATTTTTTGAAGAGAGAGTTCCGCGAATCCCATAATACTGGTAAGCGGGGTCTTTAGCTCGTGCGATATCCCGCCGACTAAGATACCTAATGACTGAATCTTATCCGGTAGAGGATGTTCTTCTTTAATGGGTTTCAGTTCTACAGGATCGGCTTCTGGCTTACCGATGGGGAGGGCGGGAGCAAGTGCGACGATAAAAAGCATGAACACCTGGAGTGTAAGCATCAATACGTTATAAGCACCAAGATTATAATTACTATAGGAAACCTGCGAAACCACTGCAGAGAGTATAAAAAAAAGTGCGCTTCCACTTGTATAAAATATTTTATGCCGGTAGGAAAGCCCGGTATTGCAGAAAAGTGCCAATATGAGTAGCAGAAAATAGCTAGGACTATTTATCCCTCCGGTTAGGAGGATGCATACTGAAGTGAGAAAAGCGACTGAAAGATTTTTGAGGAGAAGACTATAGTTTTCATGGTTTTTTTTATATTTAAGGAGTGAAGGTAGTGTTGCAAACACTATTGAAGTTATAATGATAAACAGTTTAAGTGAAACCGGAATAATGATAGTTTTTGCTGAAATAAAAGGAATTATTGTCGAGATAATAAGTATCCCAGAGGTAAAAATAGGCATTACAAATTTAGCGTTAATTATAGTTTTGTTTGTTTGGTTCATTTAATATTCATATTGTTTTATTGTTATTACTATTAATTATAGCTTTTTTTTCGAAAGAATTAAATGTACAGTGAACAATATCAAATTAATATGACGTACTAGAATAAAAGTAAGTTATAACTTTTTTTCTGGTATATTCCGAGCCGGCTAGGATCTTTTAGCTAACCAGCTTTTGTTCAACAGCCTGGTAATGGTTTTTTCTTTCCCTAGAACTTCCATTAGCTCAAAAATTCCAGGAGTTATTTTTCGTCCGGTTAAGGCTGCTCTGAGTGGGTGAATTATCTGTGCTGCTTTTATGCCTTTATTTTGAGCTAAGGTACGAATAGCGGTTTCTATGGTTTCAGTATTCCAGCCATCGATTTTTTTGAGTTCTTTGGTCGTTTCATCCAGCAGCAAATTTGTGTCTTCTTTAGAAAGATAGGTTGCCATCAGTTCTTCTTCAAAAGGATATTCGTCAGAGGTGCAATAGTTGATGCCATCAACTAACTCATTAATATTTGCGGCTTTGGGTAAAAAGAGGTTGATGAGTGGAAGTGCCTCTTGTTCTGACATAGTGACTTTTTCCTGTATTTGCTGGTAGATATAGTCTGGTGAGGATTTTTTTAAGTATTGGGCGTTAATCCAGTTGAGTTTAATGGTATCGAATACTGCCGGGGATTTGCTGACTTTTTTTACATCAAAAAGAGAAATTAGTTCATCCATGCTGAATATTTCCTGGTTCTGGTAGCCCCAGCCCATCCTTGCCAGGAAATTAACCAGGGAGTCCGGCAAATAACCATGTTTTTGGTATTCCGACAAGGCAGTGTCGCCATGTCTTTTGCTTAGCGGAGTATGATCTTTTCCCACGATAAGCGGTAGGTGAGCGTATACCGGTATGGTGAGTTCTAATGCTTGATACAGTAGCAGTTGCTTCGGTGTGTTGCTGATATGATCGTCTCCTCGAATGATATGAGTAATGCCCATAACTGCGTCATCAATGACGACAGCAAAGTGAAAAGCGGGATATCCATCGCTTTTGATGATTACGAAATCGTTTAGTTCTTTTGTGTTGAACGTAATCTTCCCATGGATAAGATCGTTAATTTCTATTCTATCCGTCTCGGGTATTCTAAAAAATACAGCCTCGTCTTTTTTATAGGCCAGACCTTGCTTCAGCAGAATATTGCTATATTCGTTATATATGTCAATTCTTTTCGATTGATAATATGGGCCTTCATCCCATGTGATGCCAAGCCATAATAACGCATTGATAATATCTTGTGAAAATCTGTCATCTGATCGTTCCTTATCGGTATCTTCGATTCGAAGGATGAACTTGCCGTTATTCTGTTTCGCAAATAGATATGAATAGAGTGCTGTTCTGGCTCCTCCAATATGAAGGTGTCCAGTCGGGGATGGTGCAAATCGAGTTTTAATTGTAGTCATGACGCCTCCTGCCTTTTTAACTCGGGTACAAATAAAATATATAACAATGTTTATTGTTTTTTCTGCTGTAACTCAATGATTACAATAAAATTTGTATTGAGTTTTGACAAAAAGACAAGGTTATTATAACATAATCGAGTATTTTTGATATATTGAGAAGGTCGGTTCTTTTTATTCGTTGTTAACAGGCCCTTCTTGAGTTTTTTTTGTCCCACGATTAATAGTCTTGTAGTTATAACTGGAGACCGGATGAGGTACCTTAAATATAGCGAAGATTACCAACAGGTTATAATTCACAGAAAACCTCCATATAAATGGCAATATATGCTTTTTAACGACTCAGCTTGTTCGGTTTTTTCTCCGTCAGGTGAAAATTTGTTTACACATCGGGACTTTGTAGCTATGGGTTCTCTGAAAGGGTTCGATCTTTTTGTCAGGGATGAAGTTACTGGTAAGTTCTGGTCAATAATCAAAGAAAATCCGGATGTGTTTTATGAGAAATTTATATGCGAATATCATCTTTCATATATTTCAATTGAAGTTGTTTGCAATAATGTTCATAGTCAGGTGATTCTGTTTGTTCCGGAGCGGGGCATCGTTGAGTCTTCACTTGTTTCGGTCACTAATCTTGATAAAGATAATAAAAAGATTAAAGTGTTTTCTTTTGTTGAGTTTACTTCTCCGCAGAATGATTCACATATGAGCATTGCAAAGAGTAATTGTTTTAACGAAGCTTATTACTCAAAGGATATTAATTCAGTTATTGCATATCAGCGAGATAATCCTTTTAAGAAGAATGAGACACTGGCCTTTATCCGCAGTAGCCTGACGTGCAGCGGGTTCGATTGTAACCGGAGAAAAGTTATTGGGAGAACGATCGATACTATGGGCCCCGGGCCGATAAGGATTGGACGAACGAGTAATTCAGTCCTTTGTGGCGGGGAAATGGTTGGGCTTATTATGAATGAGATCATTCTCAAAAAAAATGAAGAAAAGACATTCTCCTTGCTCTCCGGAATTGCAACCGGTGGGAATCGGGAGCAAGTAGACCAGAATTTAAGAGCGCTTATTGATCAATATGGTGCACCTGACAACCTTCTTATTGAGCTTACAAAGCGCGTAGATGAAGAAGAAAAGGTTTATAGTAAGCAATATTTGTCACTCCCAAGTAAAGAAGTAGAGCGTTATTTTAATTTCTGGTTGAAAAAAGAAATAATTTTTAATGTTGTCTGGAGCAGATTATTTTCCGAAGATAAGGATAAATGGATACTGGACCAGGTTTTAAGCTTGCGCGGGTATATGTATTTTTCCGGGCAGGATAAGGTTAATGAGCATATTCGGGAACTCTTTGAAGAAGCTGATAAAAACGGGTATTTTGCCGGGGGTACCGTCAAGAATATTGAATTCCAGCTTGATTTTGCCGAACTTATTTTTCGATATGCGTTGTTTACGAAGAAAGCTAAGTTTCTTTGCGACGAGAACTACTGGAGCTATGAAAAAGATCTCCTACAGTTTGTTTTTGAGATGCTTCATTCCTTAGGTAAATCCCGCGGTGGTCATGGGCTGCTTAAAGTAGACGAAATGGTGTCGGGGACTACTAGTCGCAGTTTTGAACATGTTCCTGTGACAATAAGATTTTATACGATAATCAATGACTATTTAGGTCTCGATGATAGTGATGGTAACATTGAGTGGATACGAGAACTTATTGCATTAAAGAGTGAGATTGCGGAGAGCCTTAAGCAAAATGCTTTTAATACAGAACATTTTATTTATGCTTTCCAGGAAAACGGCAGTGTCGTAGGAGGCCGCGAGGACGATGGAGGTGCCTTTTTCCTTCGCCCGCAATTGCTGGCTATACTCGCGGGTCTTACCGAGAAAGAAACGGTTAGTCAATTGCAAAAGAAAATTGAACGTAAACTGCGCACTGGATTTGGCTATATGTCGATGATACCTGCATTTCTTGAATACTCACCGGATAAAGGATGGTGGACAGCACTTCCCCCAGGAATAGGCGAGAATGGTGGGATAAGCACTTCCGAGAATATCCTGAAATTTAAGGTAGATTGCCATTGCGGCGATTATCGTCAGGCGCTGCAGACCTTGAAAAGTATTATTCCATTGACTTCATACAGAATAATCAATCAGGAGAAGTCTTTAGGGGAACCTTATTTTGTTTCGGAACAAACTATCAGTAGCCAGCATCCCAAAGAAGAAGGATATGCCCAGTCCGGATGGCAATCAGGGTTAGCGGGACTTTTATATGAAACAATGATTAACAATATAGTTGGAATTAATCTTAAAAATGGAGGGTTGCAGCTTGCCACTGTTTTTGATTTTCCTTGGACTGAGCTGCATTTTCAGACCCAGTCCGATACCAACGTTTTTGTCGTGGACATTAGGCAGGAAGGTCAATCAGGGATGGATATCAAGAAGATATGTGTTGACGGCAAAGAGATTACGGAGAGTTTTGTCAAAGCTAGTCTAAATGATAATGTTAAAATCGATATGGTTTTTGGAAAAAATGATTTGAATCTTGAATAGCTGAGTTCTACAGTAAAAACTGGACCATAGTTATTTTTTATAAGTACAATTATAATAGAATTACTCGTTAATTAATGGAGAGTAATAATCAGAGGAGGATGCAACTATGTCACTTAAAATAAGTATTTCCGGGGTAAGAGGGATTGCGAATGAGTCCCTGACTCCTGATATTGCGCTTGATTTTGCTTTAGCGTTTGGCACATATTGTAAAGGTGGAAAAGTTATCTTAGGTTACGATACAAGGTTATCGGGTCCTTTTTTTAAGCATGCGGTGATTTCTGGCCTCATGGCAACAGGATGTGATATCGTTGATATCGGGGTTGTTCCAACTCCAACGGTGCAAATTATGGTCCGGGAAATGAATGCAGCCGGTGGTTTAATTATCACGGCCAGCCATAATCCTGTTATGTGGAATGGACTTAAGTTTGTCCGTAATGATGGTATCTTTCTTAATGAATCTCAAGCACAAGAGGTCATAGATATCTATAATTCTATGAGAGATACCCTCGGAAAATCGAGTCAACGTGTGTCTTATCGTGACTTCAACAACCTGGGAAGCCTTTCTGAATTTAAGGATGGGCTCTCCATTCATAAAGATAAAGTACTTAAGGTAGTTAACACGGATTTAATTAAATCAAAAAAGTTCAAGGTGGCTATTGATGTCTGCAATGGAGCCGGTGCTGTAGTATTGCCAGCTTTGCTTGAGGAGTTAGGCTGTGAAGTTACAGTTCTCAACCATGAGCCCAGTGGCAGATTCGCTCATAACCCGGAGCCTGTACCTCAGAATCTTACCGAATTGAGTACTATGATGAACTCTGGCACCTTTGATATCGGGTTTGCTGTTGATGCAGATGCGGACAGACTGGCAATTCTTAATGAACAGGGAGAACCTATCGGCGAAGATTATACACTCACACTGGTAACCGATTATATGCTTTCTCAGACAACCGGAGGCGGACTTGTTGTTACGAACTTGTCGACATCACAGTGTATTGACGAGATAGCTGCACGTTATGGTGCGACTGTTATCCGGACCAGAATTGGGGAAGTGAATGTCTCTGAAGTGTTAAAAGATAAGAAAGCTACTGTCGGAGGCGAAGGAAACGGTGGTGTTATGGTGCCGGCAATTGGCTTTGGCCGCGATACACTTGTTGGGATTTCTTTTGTCCTGGAACTGTTGGCGACGAGGAATAAAACGCTTTCCGGAATTGTAATGGATATGCCTCAGTACATAATGGTGAAAGACAAAATTGAGTTTTCGGCGGATATCGAGTTGGAGCTTATCATGAAACGGATAAGAGAAAAATATAGTCATTATCCGATCGACGATAAGGACGGAATAAAAATATTGTTTGATCGAAATTGGGTGCATATTCGCCCATCTAATACCGAACCGATAATCAGAATTATTGCTGAAGATGTTTCTCGTGAAGGAGCTCAGGCTTTAATTGCTGCGATTAAGGGGTTCTTTTGAAATTTGATATAATTAAGTATAAAGAGAAATAACAAAAAAGGTGGAAAACTCATGAAAACTATTGAAGATTATATTCATGAACGGCTTAAAGAACTGCAAGCAAAAAAAAGCGGATTAAAAAGTGAGCTCGCTGGTATTGATGTTAGGATCGAAGAATTGAATAATATAATCCTCAAAATAGCGAATGAGCCTGCTGAGGTAGTTCAACAAGAAGTTCCTATTAAGAAAAAAACTCAAAAACAGGTGATTCTAGAAGACACCGAAGAGGTTGGGCTATTACGGGAAGAAACATTTGAACCGGAAATGGCAGAAGAAGAACTTGCCGGCAACTATGATAACGAAGAATTGCTGGCTGATCCCACTATGGGCGCTCAGGAACTGGAAATGCTGGAAGAAGATGTCCTGGAGATCCAGCCGAAAGCTAGAAAGTAAATAGTATATAATTAAAGAAAAACGTAAGGGCGAATCAGTAATGGTTCGCTCTTTTTGTTGTGCGCCCAGCATGGGCGCATTCTTGTTGGTGAAAGTTCAATACGGAGGTTGATAGTGCCAACCGTTAGCCTAAGACAATGGTGTCCATCGCGAGGTGGAATCTGAAGGAAGCCTATCCGAAGCAGTCAGTGTAAATGCAGCAGACAACTTCGTAAAGAAGGCTACCTGTATGAGAATATATTACTCGATTTATTGAAGGAGTGTTAAAACTCAAAGTCAATAAAGAGAAAAGTGCAGTGGATAGACCCTGGGTAATTCAAAGTATATAAATCCCCGGGAGTAGAGGCGCTAGCGTTGATGAAAAGATTCTCTCCTTAGTGCCAAATCTTCCAAACAGAAAGAGGCAGCATTTTCATGCTGCCTCTCGGGTGTATCTAAGAACTTAATAAGTTTTAGAAATTAATTTGTAAACCTAAGCCTGAAGTGCCTACGGCATCTACGTTTTTAAATTTTGTTGAAACTAATTCATAATATACTGTGGCTTTTGGATTAACTGAATATTTAGCTCCAATTTTTGATTGTGATTGAGCCCATGGAGATACGGTATCAGTATTTGCTGCGCCAACATAATCTGCATATACTCCAACGCCATAACCGATTAATGAAGCCAAGTTGTATTCGCCATAAAGACCTAAGAACGCTTGTTTTTTAGCTTCGCCTTGAAACAATACCGCTGAGTTATTGTTTAAATCAGTGTAGTATTGGGCAGAGATCTTGCCAGCTCCAATTTTGTATGAAGCTTCTACTTCTGCGGCAAGCCCAAGTTTGTTCTTTGTTGCTGCGCTTTTTACTACTGCACCTAAATATAACGCATCCATTGTTGTATCAAGTTTTGCGCCGTATACTCTTGTTGTTTGTGCTTCTATCGGAGCAAGTATGTTGAATATGCCAATGTTTACATTTGCTAGTTTTGTATAGAGTGCAAGCCCTTTTTCTTTTGTTGTGGTATTTGCTAAAAATGTGTTGGTCTGGTAAATGCCGCCACCGAAGTTAGCGATCTGATCATATATTACACCAGCTCTTACCTTGCCGAGGTCGGTGAGGATATCAGCATAGATATAGTCCATAGATAAATTCGACTCGAGTTTGCCGATATAAGTAACAGATACTTTGTCGTCAGCTTTCAAATTTAATGTAAGTCTGCTTTTGCCAAAGCCGTATGTGTCAGCAACTGCAGCTTGTCGTTTGCTGCCTACCTGAAGTGATTGTACTAATACTCCGCTTGCTGTGATGTCAGCAGCGAAAGCTGATGCTGTGAATACTAATCCTAATGCTAATGTTATAATTCCTGTCTTTTTCATTAAATGTGACCTCCTAGTTTTATATCTTTATTTTTTGAACCTTAAAGTGACCTTAAATTGAACCTTGACTTAAAAAAACAATTAACTAGTTCTGTTGTTTCCCTAAACCCCTCCTTCCTAAATGATCTGATTATTAATTCAATTCTTAAATTATTATATCAACTATATTTAAAAATACTTGCATTCTTGTGGTTTTTTTTGATTGTTCTAAATTATTATTTAAATATAATCACTATCTGTTTTATGTTTTTTTACTCAATATACAAGCAAATAATAAATTATAATCCTTGGAATTGCTGAAATATATTCTGTTTGCCTCCTTCCTTTTTATGCTTGGGATAGAGAGATTTTACTTCTATCTTATATGAAAAATAAATGCTTTGTAAAGTGCTTGTTAAAAAAAAGTTAACTTATTCAATAGAAATTATATCAAACTACTACTAAATGACGAATTGGAATGATGGGGTTTTTTTGTCTCAATTGTCCTTCCTTTTATTATTATGAATATGTTTTTAATCTATATATAGATCATTATTGTGTAATGTAATATGATTCTTTTTATTAATATAATATATGTTTATAGAGTCGATAAAAGTCAATATTTTGCTGTAACGCGCAGCGCGCTAACTATTGACGTAGTTATTTGCAAAGTGATATAGTATTCACTCGGACATTGTTTATAATGTCCTAATTCACACACGTATCGATTTTGTCAGAAAGGTGATATAGCCTGACAAAAGAAGACATACGTGGAGGAAATAACCTTAGGAGGATTTTTATGGCAGTAACAACAATGAGACAATTATTGGAAGCCGGGGTTCATTTCGGACATCAAGCAAAACGCTGGAATCCGAAGATGAAACGATATATTTTTACGGAAAGAAATGATATTCACGTTATTGATCTCCAGAAAACTATGAAGCATATCAATGACGCTTTTGTGGTCGTAAGAGATGCTGTAGCAGCCGGAGGGAAAGTGTTATTTGTAGGAACAAAAAAACAAGCACAGGATGCGATAAGAGAAGAAGCAGGGCGCTGCAATATGTATTACGTTAATCAACGATGGCTGGGTGGGATGTTGACTAATTTTAATACCATCAGAAAAAGTATCGGAAAATTGAGAAGCATAGAGGCAATGATCGCTGATGGAAGTATTAATAATAGACCTCGTAAAGAAGTCGCTCACTTAACCAAGGTGACGACTAAATTGCAGACTAATTTAGGCGGAATTAAAGAAATGACCAGATTACCTGCTGTAGTTTTTATTGTTGATACAAAGAAAGAGCAAATTGCCGTTGACGAAGCAAATAGACTTAATATTCCAATTGTCGGGGTTGTTGATACTAACTGTGATCCTGATGAAATAACTCATCCGATTCCTGCAAACGATGACGCAATAAGGGCTGTGAAACTATTAGCATCAATCATTGCTGACGCAGTATTAGAGGGTAAGAAGGTATTAGTATCTGCCGGACAGAGTGATGAAGCATTGCTAAGCCAGATGGAAGCCAAAGCGCAAAAAGAGAGCGCTGGTGCAATTGATTCTAAAGTTGAATCTGAAATCAAAAGTGTTGAAATCGAAGGGTAATAATTTCCCCGCACATATAATGTGATTTTAATTAAGGAGATGAAAACTTATGGTTATTACAAGTTCTGATGTTAAAGAGCTAAGAGATAAAACCGGCGCAGGTATGATGGATTGCAAACAAGCCCTTTCTGAAGCAAATGGGGACATGGAGAAAGCAGGGGAGATACTTAGAACGAAAGGTCTTGCAGCAGCGTCAAAGAGATCCGGTAGAGAAGTAAAGAATGGCGTTATCGAATCCTATATTCATATGAATGGATCTATCGGTGTATTAGTTCAACTGAACTGTGAAACTGATTTCGTAGCGCGAAACGATAACTTTAGAGCGTTGGCAAAAGATATTGCCATGCACGTTGCAGCAGCCAACCCATTATATTTATCTATTGATGATGTTCCGCCGGAAGTGGTTGAAAAAGAGAAAGAAATACTTCGGACTCAAGTCATTACCGAAGGCAAGCCAGAAGCTATGGCTGATAAAATAGTTGAAGGCAAAATAAAGAAGTATTTTAGTGACGTATGTTTGTTAGAACAGCCTTTTGTAAAAGATCAAGATAAGACAGTAAGTGAGCTTATTAAGCAATCTATTGGTATTATTGGGGAAAACATTACTCTTAGCAGGTTTGCGCGCTTTTCAATGGAATAATTACTATTCCGAAAAGAAAAGATTATTTGGGCACAGATTTCGTCTGTGCCCTTTTTTTGTGCGCCCAGCATGGGCGCTTTCTTGTCGGTGAAAGTCCGATATGGGGGTTGATAGTGCCAACCATTAGCTTAAGACAAGGGTGTCCATCGCGAGGTGGAATCTGAAGGAAGTCGGCGGCAAAACTCCGGTCTGAGGAACACGAACTGCATAAAAGGCATATGCTTGTCGGGTGAGTTTGCGAAACAAAACGAAGCCCAAAACTATTCGAGATAAGCGGTGTAAATGCAGCAGATAGATGGAGTGAAAGAAAGCGTTCTTACCTGGGGAGATCTGGCATATAAGTTGCGGATATGAATTTAGAAACAACAACCTGTGCAGTGATGTACAGCTGAATAGCCAGAAGTCAGCAGAGGTCGTAGTACTAAATTGAACATGAACAATTTAGGAAGGGCTGAACAATAGGAGGTTTTCGAAATTTGAAGGACACGAAGAGATACGTTGATAGCAGACAATTCCGTAAAGGAAGTTACCTGTATGAGAATAGAGAGGAACTCGAAGGTGATACAGGAGCGCGGAGTATTTCTTCTATGTCAGAGAAGGCTGGAAACGGTGGACGTGGATACGCCAAAAAGATTACTTGAAGAAATTCTTGACCGAAACAACATGAATAAGGCATATAAACGGATCAAGTTAAACAAAGGTAGCCATGGAATTGACGGAATGAGTGTGGATGAACTTCTGGGCTTTCTAAAAGAAAATGGCAGCCAAATCAGGCAATCTGTATTGGAAGGGACATATTGTCCCGCCGCAGTCAGAAGGGTGGAAATCCCCAAACCTGACGGCGGAGTAAGGCTACTTGGGATACCCACAGTACTAGACAGAGTAATACAGCAAGCCATTTCCCAAATTTTAACACCGATTTATGAGAGAGAATTTTCAGATAACAGTTATGGGTTCAGACCAGGAAGAAGTGCGCATCAAGCAGTAAAGAAATGCAAGGAATATATTGAAGCTGGGTATACTTGGGCAGTAGATATAGACCTTGCGAAATATTTTGATACTGTGAATCATGACAAGCTTATGAGATTACTGTCGGAAAAGATAGAAGACAGAAGGGTGTTATCCTTGATAAGGAAATACCTGCAATCCGGAGTTATGATAAATGGTGTAGTTATTATGACGGAAGAAGGAACTCCGCAAGGAGGGAATCTCTCGCCACTTCTCAGCAATGTTATGCTGAACGACCTGGATAAGGAACTTGTAACAAGAGGATTGAAATTCTGTCGTTATGCGGATGACTGCAACATTTATGTCAAAAGTAGGAAAGCGGCAAATCGGGTAATGGCGAGCATTACGGGATTTATTGAAGATGAGTTAAAACTTAAAGTCAATAAAGAGAAAAGTGCGGTGGATAGACCATGGAAACTGAAATTTTTAGGGTTCTCGTTCTATCATAAAAAGGGTGGAATGGGATTGCGAGTACACTCAAAATCTGTAAGAAAATTCAAAGAAAAGCTGAAAGAAATTACAGGTAGAAGCAATGCGAAAAGTATGACGCAAAAAATGTTGGAACTTAAACAAGTGATAACAGGTTGGGTTAATTATTTTGGAATTGCAGATATGGTGAAACTCGTTAAGGAATTGGATGAATGGCTCAGAAGAAGGATAAGAATGTGTTACTGGAAGCAATGGAAGAAAATAAAAACTCGACATGACAATCTAGTCAGACTGGGAATTGAAGTTTCCAAGGCATGGGAATTTGCAAACACAAGAAAAGGTTACTGGAGAGTTTCCAACAGCCCTATATTATCAAGAACTTTTACCAATGAATGTCTTAAGAAGCTTGGTTTCCTATTTATAGCTGAAAGATACTCGGCAGTTCATTAATGTCTATTGAACCGCCGTATGCCGAACGGCACGTACGGTGGTGTGAGAGGTCGGTAGGTGAATTAATCACCTACCTCCTACTTGATTGCTTTTATCTAGTTTTAATGGAAGTGGGACGATTTTTTATTTGGTTTCCAAAAAAGCCTTTATCAATTTGAATGGTCCTTCGAGCTTTATTCCTCTGGAAGCTTTAAAGAGGATATTGTCTCCAGGGAGCAAACTGTTTATTACCCCTGTGACTAACTTTTCTATTGAGTTGCAATGAGTTGTTTTAATTCCTTTAGGATTGATGTTTTTTGATAGTTCTCCAAGCGTGAACAGCAACTCAATCCCGGCATTTTTTATGTGTTTCTCAAGCAAGATATGGAAATAAACGGATTTCTCTCCCAACTCAAGCATGTCACCGAGGATTGCGATTTTTCTGCCTTGGTATCTCGAGAAAACCTGTAATGCAAAAATCATAGAATCAGGATTAGCATTATATGCATCATTAACTAAGGTCGTATCTTTAATCGTAATGATCTCCTGCCGGTTTGCTGAAGGCTTATAGTTTTTTAACCCTTGCTCAATCTCTTGCGGAGTTAGCCCGAAATGTAGGGCAACTGAGGTGATAAGTGCTTGGTTTGATTGGGTAATGTTACTATTATCAATTTCGGTAATATCAAATTTGTTTTTTACGGCTAGTCTTCTTACTGAGGAAATACAAGGAGTCCTTTTAGGATAAAATGCAAACCTTTTTGCAGGTGTGTCCTTAAAAGACGAGAAAATTTCTGATTTTGCCCGGGCTATATTTCTTCTGCTTCCTAAGAGTTCAAGGTGTGTGTAGCCAATGTTAGAGATGATAGCATGACTGGGCAGCGCAATGGATGAAAGAAACTTAATCTCCCCTAACCCGCGCATCCCCATCTCTACAATAGCAATTTCCGTATTAGCCTCAATACCTAAAAGGGTAAGTGGAACTCCTAGTTCATTGTTTTGATTTTCTTTTGTTTTTATAACATTATATTTTGTGCTTAGTACGGAATGGAGCATGTCTTTTGTTGTGGTTTTGCCACTGCTTCCGGTGATCGCTATAATTGGTATGTCGAACTGTTTTCTATAGCTGCGAGCGTAGTCTACAATATCAACGTCGAGTATTTCAGCTGCCCCTTTTTTCAGGGCCTCTTCGATGAAATTATGCCCGTCAAAATTCTGGCCTTTTATTGGGATATAGCTATCTCCGGGTTTCAATGTCCGGGTGTCGATTGAGACTTTCATGCCTGCAATCCCTTGATGGCTATTGCAGCTTCTTCTCTATCGTCAAAATGAAAAGATTGGTTTCCGATTATCTGGTAGGTTTCATGGCCTTTGCCTGCAATTAGAACTATATCACCTTTTTTGGCATTTTTAATTGCATAATGAATAGCTGTTTTTCTGTCTGCTTCTATTTTGATTTTGCTAGGGTCTTTTATCCCTTTTAGAATCTCGCTAATAATATCTTCAGGATTTTCTGAGCGGGGATTGTCGGAGGTGATTATTGCCTTGTCACTAAGCTCTTCAGCAATTGATCCCATTATCGGTCGTTTTGTCCTGTCACGGTCTCCGCCACAACCGAATACGGTTATGATAGAGCCCTGAAGCTCATGGGTCTTCCTGAAGTCAATAATGCCCTCAAGTATATTCTGGATGCCGTCGGGAGTATGAGCATAATCTACAAACACAAAGAAGTCTTGGCCAAGATTAATGCATTCAAAACGTCCGGGAACCGGAGTCGCTGTTGATAATCCCTTTTTTATTATTTCCTGAGTGATTCCCAGTTCTTCGCATATTTTACCAGCGGCTTGGGCATTAAGATAGTTGAATTTGCCTGTCAGTGGTAAAGAAATATCTATTTTGTATTCTGCAAAGTCTTCCGGATAAATGGTTTTTCCTGGGAAATTATTCATAAAGTATAATTTTGTGTTTCGGTAATCCTCGAAAGTTTTATGGTAATCAAGATGGTCCTGGGTTACATTGGTTAATAATTTTATGTCAAAATCTATATGATCAACACGGTGTTGGTCGATACCGATAGAAGATACTTCCATGATAATGTGTGTATAACCTTGTTTTATTTTTTCTGCCATGATCTCTTGCAGTTCGATAGATTCCGGAGTAGTCAGATTCCCTGAAAGGGTTCCGATTATGTGTGCTTTGAAACCTGCAAGATTGAGGATGTGAGCTGTGATATGGGTTGTTGTTGTTTTCCCATTAGTTCCTGTTACCCCTATAACGGTTAAGGTTTGGGACGGATTATTAAAAAAATCCGCTGCAATTTTAGCCATTTCCTGTCTGGTACAATGAGTGATTTCTTTTGCTCCCCGAGTGAGGGCTTCATTGATGAATGGATGTGCATTTGGGAGGCATAAGAATATATCGCCAGGTTTAATTTTTCGCGAATCAAAACATATCATATGATAGAATTATAGCAAAATGTATGATAGAATACAAAGTAATTTTTATTACAGAAACCGCCATAAAAACAAAATAATTAGCTATTTTTCATGGTGCCTTATTCATCATTTGTGATGAAATAGAGTATAATTAATTATTAGAATGTGGTTGTTTTTTTGACTTCTAAAATAAATACTCATTTTGGTGGATAATTAATTGGGTAGGGAACTATTTTGCGAATATTATAGTACCAGACAAAAAGAGCTTCGAGACAGGATTGTTTCCGAAAATCTAAACCTGGTCAAATATATTGCCCGTAAATTTCTCAACAGAGGAGAGCCTCTGGAAGATATAATTCAGGTTGGGACGATAGGATTGATGAAGGCCATTGATCGGTATGACCCCAATCAGGATATAGAATTTGCTACTTATGCGACGCCTACCATTGTTGGAGAGATAAAGCATTTTTTTCGTGATAAGAGTCATCTTATTAAGATTCCTCGAAGACTTCATGAGTTAAATGCCAAAGTGAAAAAAGTAATTTTCGATGTTAATAAAGAAGATGGCCGGTCACCGACAATAGCCGAGATATGCCAAATTGTTGGTGTTTCGGAAGAGGAAGTTTTAGAATCCCTTGAAGCCGGACAGGCTTACATGACAGTTTCTCTTGACGCCCCATCGTATGTCACCGAGCGTACCGGCGATCCTAGTACATCTTCAAAAGCAGCCCTCATAGATAACGTTAAAAAGGTTGATGAAGAAGACGTTGTTATCAATAAAGAAACCCTTCGTGATGCAATTGCCACAAACCTTAATAGAAGAGAACAGCGTATAATCTATCTGAGGTTTTATGATAATCTTTCCCAGAACGAGATTGCTCAGTTGTTGAACCTTTCTCAGATGCACGTTTCAAGATTACTTAATCATGCCCTTGAGAAGTTAAAGAAAACGATGGCGAAATAAACACGCCAACCATCATATTTTCTGGATTCTTGAGTTACAGTAGCTCTACCAATACTACCGTGCTGTCATCGTAAACTTCTTGTTTTTGGGAGAACAGGAATAGTTCTTGATATATCAAGGGTACGATTTTTTCAAGTGATAATTGGTAGTTTGCCTCTAGTAAATTCGTGAGTCTTTTCAGCCCAAATAGTTCTCCTTGAGAGTTTCTTGTTTCAATTATTCCATCGGTATAGAGAATTATTTTGTCTTTTGGCCGGAGTTGAATTTGGACTTCTTCGAATTCTACATTGTCGAACATACCAAGGAATACTCCTTCAGCCGTAAGCAAAGATAATGTTCCGTCTTGGCGCAAAAGAATTGAATCGGTATGTCCGGCTTTGGAGAAATTGAGCGTTTTATTGTCAAGATTTATGAGAAGTATTGCAGCCGTAACAAAGCTGATATCGCTTTTTTCTGTATGGACTTTTATTTGTCTGTTCGCTAAATGGAAGATTTTTGCTGGGGAAGAGAACTTGTTCATGAGTTGGTCGAGCAGCGATTTTGCTAGTAGCATGATAAGCGCGGATGCTATTCCGTGTCCTGCAACATCGCCAATACATATGCCCAGTTGCCTGTCTGCCTGGTTTTGAAGCTTGATAATCCCTTTTTGGTGATTTGTTTTGGAAAGGGTATTATAAACGGTATGTTCATTGAAACTATAAAAATCCCCCCCTATCTTTTCTGCCGGCCGGCAATGAGCGATGATTTTGATTTCTTTAGTAATGTACGTATGATCACCTAAAAGGCTTTGCTGGATTAATCGTGCCATCTCAAGTTCTCTCATATTTTTGTCTTGTTGCCGTTTGAGCTTCTGGGTTGTTATCGCATCTTTAGTGAAGGCCTTTTTTTTCTGAAGAAACCAATAGGTTAATAGAAGAATCAATAAGGTTGAAAAAATAAAATGGAGATACTCGAACAAGTGGTAAGCGGAATGAAGTTGAAAGAAAGTATAATAATATGCTATACATGCAGAAAGGAAGAAGGTTCCTGTAATTGCGGTTATAAATGCTTTCGAGCGGATAGTTTTTTCTAATAGTATTTCTATCGGGTTCATTTCTCAGTGACCTGAATAAAGAATAGTTTAACAAGTGCGATGTATAGAAATTTTAACATTTCTAAATGCGATCTGCAATTTGTGAAAATATATTATGCGTCAATTAATATTAGAGAAAATAAATATAAGATGGGTTTGTCAGATAATATTCTTGTCTTTATTGCTTTTTTTAATGCGTATGGTTATAATTGAATCATTATAATTCAATTATTTTTAGTACATAATTATTTAAGGAGGAACGGTCATTATGGTCCTTGATCTGAAAATCGACGTGAAACGAGAGCAGAATGTTCCAGTAATAACACTTGCGGGAGAAGTAGATGTTTATACTTATCCTCAGCTAAAGACGGCTATTTCGGATATTATTGAAACCGGCGAAAAAGATATGATAATTAATCTGGAGGGCGTCAAGTATATAGATAGTACCGGACTAGGTGTTCTTGCCAGCGGTGCGAACAAATTGGCAAAAAATAATGGATTTATTAATATTATTTGTACAAAGCCACAAATAAAAAAAATCTTTGAAGTGTCAGGGCTCACTCAAGCGAACTTCAGGATGTTTGATGATGAAAAAGTGGCTATATTAGAAATAAAAAAAGATAGCAATTCGTAGGAGGGCAAAGTAAATGCATGAAAATCAAAAAGTTGAGATTAAGATACCTAGCCTATCTGAATACGTTGGAGTCGTGAGATTAGCTGCTTCCGGAATTGCAAATAGGCTGAAATTCAATCATGAAGAAATAGAAGATATAAAAATTGCAGTTTCTGAGGCTTGTACTAATGCAGTTCAGTATGCATATCCAGGCAAGCTGGGGGAGATAGAAATTGTTTTTGTTGTAAAGAAAGATCAGCTTGAAGTGATTGTAAAAGATAATGGAAGAGGTTTTGATATTAACAGGCCTGCTTCAGGTAGTGAAAATAATCCTGATTTGCCGGAGAAAGTCGGGCTAGGGTTAGGGATTACTTTTATGAAAAGCCTCATGGATGAAGTAGAGTATGACTCGGAGATAGGACGAGGAACAATCGTTAAACTTGTCAAGTATGTTTACTCAACAGATGCAATAGAAGCCAATTCTATTAACTAGCTAGGATGCAGTGAAAAGTAATGATGTAGTTTTCATCTTAAATAGCTGTCTCGAAGCAGCGCTAGTGCAGAATGCGAGCGATGTTCATATTGAAACGAAAGCTGATACGCTGGCTATAAAGTTCAGAGTGGATGGACAGCTTATCGATTATAAGGTTATTTCCAAAGATATTGCTCCTCAGATTTTTTCCCGCTTAAAAGTATTGATTAAAGCAGATATAACAAAGAAGTATATTCCTCAAGAAGGAAGATTTTCTTTTGGTTTAAATAAATTTCCGATAGTCGATATCCGCGTTATTATTATTCCCACAATACTCGGCGAGCGAGCAACCATGCGGATACTGCATAGAAACGATTTGCTCCGGTCATTACCTTCTTTGGGAATGCATCAAACGATTTTGCAGAAGTATTCGGAGTTGCTTCGTTCCAGACATGGTCTAATCTTGATATCCGGATCTACGGGTAGCGGGAAAACCACGACACTCTATGCTTCCTTGCTTGATATAAAAGCCAAACATAAAAACATTATTACAGTAGAAGATCCGGTTGAATATGTAGTGGAGGAAATTAACCAGATACAGTTTAATAAGGATTCTGATTTATCCTTTGCTTCGTGTTTGCGTTATATTCTGAGAATGGACCCTGATATAATTTTTATTGGTGAAATCCGTGATGCTGAAACCGCTGCTTTGGCGTGCAGTGCTGCATTGACTGGACATCTCGTTGTTGCAACTATTCACACTAATGATAGCATTTCTGCTATAACCAGGCTCTATGACATGGGAGTCGAACCGTTTATGATTGCCCATTCGTTAGTAGGCGTAGTTTCTCAGACATTATTACCAAAAGTTTGTATGGATTGTATGGGAGAAGGCTGTGAGTCCTGTATGTTGAAAGGGGTCAAAGGCAGAATAGGTGTTTTTGAGCTGCTGGTTATGAATGAACAATTAAAAGAGCTTGTTATTAAGCCTCCATATGGAACGAATGCCTTGAAAAAAGCTGCTCGTGAAGATTTTTATGTAACACTCATTGAAGAAGCAACATTAAAACTAAATGGTGGTATAATTTCAGAAAAAGAGTTCCATATGCTTGCGTTATCGTGAGTTAAAAATACATAAATAAATATTAATAATTAGCACGTTGAGGTCGATATATGAATTATAAAAGAAATCAGAGAGTAGGTATTTTTGTTGATGTGCAGAATTTATTCTACTCTGCAAAATACCAGTATAAAGCAAGGGTTAATTTTGAAAAATTACTTGATAAACTAAATTCTAAGCGTAAACTGATTCGGGCAATTGCTTATATCGTGCAAACTCCGGAAATCGATCAATCCCATTTTCTGGAAATGCTCCAGCGAAATGGGTATGAAATAAAAATTAAGCAATTGAGGGTCAGGCCTGATGGCTCTTCCAAGGGTGATTGGGATATGGGTATTGCGATCGATACTATTTCGATGTCCGACCGATTGGATGTCATAGTGCTTGTGAGCGGTGATGGGGATTTCGTTGATTTAACAACGATGTTAAAAGGGAGAGGCGCTATTGTAGAGGTAGCCTCTTTTCCTAAAAGTACAGCCTCCGAATTAATTTCAGTTGCTAATTATTATTGTCCGATCGATAAAGATTTGCTTTATTATGATTAGTTGTTTTACACTTGCATAGGCTTGTTTTCTACGTTATAGCAAGATTGAGAAAGGAATTGAAGATCGTTATGTCGAAGATAGAAGTACGAGATTATCAAAGTCTGGTAGCTATGGCATTATTAGAGGATGTTAAGAGTGGAGATATTACATCTCAGGCGACTATTCCGGACGATAGTGTTAGCAGAGCTATCATTAAAACAAAACAAGCTGGCGTTATATGCGGTGTTGATATCGCTCTTCACGTTTTTTTCGAAATAGACCCGACATTAATCGTTATAACTGCTATTTGCGATGGTCAGATTGTAGATAGTGGCGTAGTTATAATGACTGTCGAAGGGAAAACCCGATCTATCTTAATGGCAGAGCGTACAGTTCTTAACTTTCTGTCGAGGTTATCTGGGATAGCGACTGAAACGAGAACCTATGTGGACATGATTAAGGGGACTATCGCTTGTATCTGTGACACAAGAAAGACGATTCCGGGATGGCGGAAACTAGATAAATACGCTGTAGCAATTGGCGGAGGAACAAATCATCGTATTGGCCTTTGGGATGCGATACTCATTAAAGAGAACCATATTAATGCTGCCGGAAGTGTGTCAAAAGCTCTGGAAAAAGCCAAGCAATTTGCTGCGCGTGCAGCATTTATTCAGATTGAGATAACCGATATCCAACAGCTTGAAGAAGCTTTGCCCCTCGAACCTGATATGGTGTTGCTCGATAATATGTCCATAGATACTATAATAAAAGCAGTTGAAATGTGTAAAAAAAATAATTATAATATTTTAATTGAGGCCTCTGGAAATGTTAACATTGAGAATGTGAGGGGTATAGCTATGACCGGAGTCGACAGAATTTCGGTCGGCGCAATAACTCATTCGGCGAAGAATTTTGATTTTACTCTTTTGATTGAATAATAGTAAGTTTACAAGGGAAGGTATTATGACTCCCAAAATAACTTGCTGGGGTAGGCGAGGCTATTATTTTATTGCGTAATAAAGGAGGAAACATATGTCGGACAATCAGATTAAAGAAATAGGGTTTATAGAGAAGAATAACAAATCTCGATACGTTGTTACCACAACAGAGTGGCGGAACAACCATTATTTTGATATTAGAGAGTACTATGTCGATGATGGAGATGAGTGGAAGCCTACCAAAAAGGGTGTTCGTTTAAGCGTGGAGTTTTTGCCGGAATTAATGGATATGTTGAAGAAAGTCGAGATAGATACGAAAGTTAAGAAAGAATAGATAAGAGAGTTGTATGTACCTTGGTGTAGATATAGGGGGAACAAAAATATTGGCAGGGCTGGTTTCTGCACAGGGTCAGGTTGTCTCCACTGTAAAAATAAAAACAGATGCGCAAGAACCATATGAAAGATTAGTTGGCCAAATAAAAGATTCAATAAGCGTATTATTACGAAAAGAATCTGTTTCAATCGGTGACATCAAAGGAATTGGAATCGGTGTTCCCGGATTAGTTAAGCCTGAAGATGGTATGGTTGTTTTTGCCCCTAATTTAGGGTGGAGGAATGTTCCGTTAAAAGCAATTTTCCAAGATGCATTACAAACGACGGTTGTTATCACAAATGATGTTAATGCCGGTATTATTGGCGAGACCTGGAAAGGTTCAGGGAGAGGGAGAAAAGACGTCGTCGGTATTTTTGTCGGTACGGGGGTCGGGGGAGCTGTGATAGTTGATGGACGTATCTGGCTTGGAACGCATAAACTAGCTGGTGAAGTTGGTCACATGATCCTTAATCCCGAAGGTCCAAAATGCAGCTGCGGGAATAATGGATGTTTAGAGGCTTATGTCGGTAAGGTTAATATTACAAAGAATCTTATTGCTGCAGGAATCGATGTGCCAGGTGGATCGATAGTTAAAAGTTCATATTTGGCATCAGCAATAAAAGATAAAAATCCTATTGTAAAAAAAGAACTTAAACGGGTATCTTCTTATCTCGCTGTTGGTATCTCAAATCTGACTGCGCTACTGAATCCGGAACTTGTTATCCTGGGTGGCGGAGTTGTTGAGGCCTGTAGTGAATATATACTTCCTAAAATTAAAAAAAAAGTTAAGGAAATAAGCTATAATAAGGCGGCCATCATGACAGCTAAATTGGGTGATCATGCGGGTATCATAGGTGCGGCTAAAATCGCGCTGGATGTAGCTGCAAATACCGGTTATTCCAGATAGCTTTTTCTTATAATAGCTAGCAAAATATCTTTTTGATTCTCAATTTTTTTTGATTTTATCTCAGCGAGAAGAAATTGTTGGATTTTTCCGATTATTGGCCCGTCAAATCCTAAGTCTTTTATCTCCTGTCCTGTTATATCCAGACTTTTTACTGTTAAGGCTGATAAGTTATAGTCGAAATTGTTGTTTATCAAGCCCTTAATTGTCTTTATTTCTTTTCTGGTAAATCTTAGCTTTTCTAATGTCTCATCAATTTCTTGCCGGGGTAGTGTGGAAAAAAAGCAGGCAATTCGCTGGCAAAGGTCGAATGTTTCGGGTATGTTTGTAATGCGTTCAGGAAAAGAAGAGAGGTCTGCCGCTATTAAACGGCTAAACAGTCCCCATTCATACAAATAATTGAGTCCTTGTTTGAAGTTTGTCCCTTTACATAGCTTGATCAGTTCAGTTTTAATTCGTTCTGCTGCCGGGAGCTGTACGTGAGGTGATAGCTCTTGCAAGGCAGCGAGTGTCGTACGTTCTATGGAAAATCCCAATTGCGCCGAAAATCTGGCTGCTCGAAAAATTCTTAAGGTATCTTCTTTGAGCCGTTCTTTTGGGTTGCCCACACAGGTTATGACATGTTCCCTGATAGCCTCCTGTCCATTAAATGGATCAATTATTCTTCCTGTTTTGAAATCATAGGCAATTGCATTCATAGTAAAGTCTCTGCGGCTGAGATCCTCGAAGATGTCGTTGCAAAATATAACGGTTTCAGGATGTCTGGCGTCAGTGTATCCGCTTTCTTTTCGCAAGGTAGTTACTTCGATGTTGTGTCCCTGTGAAACAACTATAATTGTTCCGTAATTTTTCCCGACATTGACAGTTTTGGAAAATAGTCCTGAAACCGTATCCGGAAGTGCATTGGTAGCAAGGTCAAAGTCTTGGACCTCGCAACCGAGAATAATATCCCGAAGGGAACCTCCGACAAGATAGATATCAAAGCCTTGATCAATAAATCGGGCAATAATATTTTTTAAGTAATCAGGAATGATCACCTTCATAGTTGTCTCCTCTCAGTTATCCTATTGTACCATTCTCATATTCGGGTGTCTGGACAATTTTATAGAGTTTTAGACCTAAAAAAATGCTGAATTTGTTGGTTTTTGTCAGTGAGAAAAAAAAGAATAAATATCAAGCGCTAATAGCCTTTGTAAACTACAATAATCATATAAACTCGTTTGTATAAATCTGGCTCTTAGTGTATTATACGGCTATGCTTTCACGACTAAATAATAAACAAAAAGAAGCTGTCTTGGCCACCGCCGGACCGGTTTTAATAATTGCCGGTGCAGGTTCGGGCAAGACACAGGTTTTAACCCATAGGATTGCTTATCTGCTTAGTCAGAAAACAGCATATCCTTCACAAATATTTGCTGTTACTTTTACCAATAAGGCCGCAAAAGAAATGAAGGCCAGGGTGCTTAAACTCCTGAGCGGTATTATTCCTGAAAAAGAGATTAACGCGATGTGGGTCAATACCTTTCATGCTGCATGCGTACGTATACTGCGCACTGAAAGTGAGAATGTCGGCTTGCCAAAGAATTTTGTCATTTACGATACTTCGGACCAATTAAGCATTATAAAGAAAATCCTTAAAGAATTAGATATCGATGATAAGCAATTTAAGCCAAACTCAATATTATCTTCAATTTCTTCAGCTAAGAATGAACTAGTTGCGCCAGAAAATTATGTCTCGGCGGCTTATGACGTTTTTTCCAAAAAAGTCGGGTTAATATATCCGGCATATCAATCGGTCCTTCGGCAGCAAAATGCTCTCGATTTTGATGATATTTTATATTATACGGTTGAGTTATTCAAAAAACGTCCGGATATTTTACGCAATTATCAGGAACGATTTAAATACGTACTGGTCGATGAGTATCAAGATACTAACGTATGCCAGTATTCTATTGTCCACATGATCGCGGCTAAACATAATAATATTTGTGCAGTAGGCGATGGTGATCAGAATATTTATAGCTGGCGAGGGGCAAATAGCAAGAATATCCTTAATTTTGAAAAGGATTTTCCTGCTGCGAAAACCATCATGCTGGAACAGAATTATCGGTCTACTCCTAATATTCTCAAAGCGGCAAACGATGTTATTAAAAATAACAGCGAAAGAAAAGACAAAAATCTGTGGACGGAAAATCCTGAAAACGAACAAGTTGTTCACTATCGAGGAATAAATGAGCGGGAAGAAGCTGCTTATGTCGCTGAGCAGATTGAATTATTAATGAATGAAAATAATTATTCATTAAAAGACTTTGTTATTCTTTATCGAACGAATGCACAGAGTCGAGTAATTGAAGATGTTTTTATGTACAAGAATATTAAGTACCAGATTATTGGAGCTTTTAAGTTTTATGAACGAAAAGAAATTAAAGATATTCTTGCATATTTGCGACTTATTTATAATATGAATGATAACTACAGTTTGTTACGTGCTCTTGCCAGTACGAATAGGGGTATCGGGAACACTTCTATTGCGAAACTTGAGCAATTTGCAAAAGAGCGACAGATACTAATGTTCGAAGCCTTGAATGTAACTGACGTTTTGAAGGGAAAAGCTGCACTAGCAGCGAAAGATTTTTACAAGATAATTAAAGAGCTTCAAAGTGCTTTGGCATCCCAAACGTATTCTTTGTCAGAGTTTATTGAGTTAGTTGTAGAAAAAACCGGATATTTGGATGCCCTTTCTGCACAAGAAGATAAAGAGTATCAGGATAGAACAGAAAATATTATGGAATTAGTCAGTGTTGCAAGAGAACACGATGGAGCGACTCTTGAAGACTTTCTTATGAGCGTTTCTCTTGTTTCTGATATTGATGAGGCTGATTCTGATAAAGATGTGGTAACGCTTATGACTCTCCACAGTGCCAAAGGACTTGAATTCCCGGTTGTATTCATGGTAGGGATGGAAGAAGGGTTGCTACCCCATTTCCGGTCTTTATTTGAATTAGATGAGATTGAAGAAGAGCGACGGCTATGCTATGTGGGGATGACACGAGCGAAAAGTCTGCTGTTCATGAGTTCGGTTATCACACGGACAATTTTTGGGAATACGGCTTCGAACGAAATATCCCGCTTTATAAAGGAAATTTCTAAAGAGAACCTAAAAGAAGAAAATAGCCCTAAATTAGCAACAAATGACAAGAAGTATAATTTTATTGCTGCTTCGGGAATATCTTTTTCTCCTAAGAGAGATAGTGAGAAATATAAAGAAAAAGACAATATGGCTGAAGGTGGATATAGTGTTGGGGACCAGGTCCTTCATCCGACCTTTGGCAGAGGTTGTGTTACCTATTTATATGGAAGTGGAATTAATACAACATTGACGATCAGATTCACTGATGAAGAAAGAACATTGATGTTAAAATATGCGCCTATAGAAAAAGTATAATATGCTTATAAATGAGATTTTTAGCTCGATACAAGGTGAGGGGATATATGCAGGATATAGGCAAATTTTTATTCGGTTTGCCGGATGTAATTTGTCTTGTGATTACTGCGATGAGCAGCATCAGGAACAACGTAAGTATGAAATTGATGCATTAGCAAAAGAAGTTAAGCAGTTCACCAAATCCTGGCATCATTCGATTTCCTTAACCGGCGGAGAGCCGCTCCTTCAAGTTGATCGAATAAAGCAGTTGATTCCTTTGTTGCCGCTTCCTATCTATCTTGAGACTAACGGTACTTTGCCACAGCACTTTAAGGAAATTGCCGATCTGGTTGATATTGTTTCTCTCGACTACAAAGAAGGATACGAAAACGAATTTATTGATTTTTTGCATATTGCAAAAGACAAGGATGTTTTTGTCAAATATGTTGTTCGGAAAGAAACAAATGTTAAGAAATTGTCTGATATTACTTCATTAATTTCCGAAATTAGCCGGGATATTCCATTTATATTGCAGCCAGTGACACCCTATGGCAAGATTAAACAAGGGCCGCGCCTAGAAGATCTGTTAAGGTTCTATCAGACAGCGAAAAATCACCTGAGCGATGTCCGAGTTATTCCCCAAACCCACAAGTTAATGAGAATAAAATGATTAAGAGAACCTTGCCGGCTATCTTCCTTCTGCACATTGTTCTAACAAATGTATGTTTCGCGCAGCCATATTCTGCTTGCTGGAAAGCAGAGACCAAAGCACCTCTTGTTGCATTGACTTTTGATGACGGACCGAAGCCAGAGTATTCACTTCCAATTCTCGATATCCTTGATAAATATTGTGTTAAAGGAACTTTTTTTGTAGTTGGAAAAATGGTGAAGCTCAACCAGGATATTGTATATCGAATGGCTAGTTCGGGACATGATGTCGGGAATCACACTTTCTCTCATACTCGATTAGATATGATGGATAAATCTCAGATTGATAATGAGTTACGATTAACGAATCAGATAGTAGAAAAAATTACCGGAATTAAACCGATTTTTTTTAGGCCGCCGGGTGGCAGGTTTAATCAATTGGTTTTGCAGGAAGCTCACTTTCATGGACTTAAGACAATTAACTGGAGCCTTAATGCGGTAGATTACACTCCTCATATTGACGTGCCGATAGCAATTATCGAAAATAAATGGGAAAATATTGTGGAAAAAGTTGTTTCTAACGCAAAACCCGGGGACATAATTTTATTCCATAATGGTGGTGAAGACACGGAGAAGGCATTGCCTTCCATAATCGAAAAGCTTAGACAAAAGGGCTTTCGTTTTGTGACAGTATCTGAGTTGTTAGGGATTGAGACAGTCTATAATAAAAAACAATTTGTGAAGCTGGATTAATTAATCAAGATAATACTGAGGAGATCATGATTATGAGTTTTACCTACGTGCAAAAAATTCCAAGTGTAAATGAAATCTTTGAAATGGTTCCCTTGTCGAAAGATCTAAAAACAGTGAAGTCTATGCGAGACAAAGAAATTTTGTCGGTTTTTGAAGGAAATAGTAATAAATTCCTATTAATTATTGGACCCTGTTCAGCTCATGATGAGGATTCGGTATGTGATTATATTTCACGATTAGCATATGTTCAAGAAAAAGTTAAAGATAAGCTGCTATTAATCCCAAGAATCTATACCAATAAGCCGCGTACTACCGGTGAAGGTTATAAAGGGATGATGCACCAACCAGACCACCAAAAAGAACCGAACTTAGTTGAAGGTTTGAAAGCCATCCGAAGAATGCATATTAGGGCTCTGCGCGAGTCTCATCTGCCTGCTGCAGATGAAATGCTTTATCCCGGTAATTATCCTTATCTGGAGGACGTCCTTAGTTATTCGGCTATAGGTGCGCGATCGGTCGAGAACCAGCAGCACCGGCTGACTGTGAGTGGACTTGATACCCCGGTTGGAATGAAAAATCCAACGAGTGGAGATATTGAGGTTATGTTGAATTCGATTCAAGCAGCCCAATTATCCCATGCCTTCATTTATAACGGATATGAAGTTAAAACAAGTGGAAACCCATTAGCCCATGCAATTTTACGTGGAGCTGTTAATCAACATGGGCAATGTATTGCAAATTATCATTATGAAGAACTAATGAGGACTGCGGAACTATATTCTAACCGGTCGCTTGCTAATCCTGCTCTCATTGTTGATACAAACCATGCTAATTCGAATAAAATGTACAGGGAGCAGCCAAGAATAGCGATGGAGATTATGAGAAGTAAAAAGCATAATGCAATATTGCATAAAATGGTAAAAGGGCTCATGATTGAGAGTTTTATTGGTGAAGGGGCGCAGAAGGCAAATGAAAATGAGTATGGTAAGTCAATTACCGATGCATGCTTGGGGTGGGACTCAACAGAACGCCTAATAAACGATATTGCATATATTCTGTAACTATTTTTGTAACTACGAAGAATATCCGGTAATCGTCTTTTTTTCTGTGATAAACAATTATTCAAGCAGCTTGTTAGTCTGAATGAGACCGTTAATTCCTTACCGGAATGTTATTCTTTTTCAGGTATTCTTTTATTTCACTGATAGTGAGCTCTTTGTAGTGGAGAAGTGATGCAAGAAGTGCCGCATCACAGATGTCGCAAGCGTCTTTGATATGTTCGAGCGTACCAGCCCCGCCGGAGGCTATCACTGGAATGTTGACCGCTTCTGCTACGGCTTTGGTTAGCGGGATATCGTAGCCGGCTTTTGTGCCGTCTGCATCCATGCTTGTCAGTAGGATTTCTCCTGAACCCATTATTTCCATATGTTTTGCCCATTTTATTGCATCAATCCCTGTAGCATGTCTGCCTCCGTGAGTATAGACCTCCCAATTGCTGTTTTCATCAATTTTTATTTCTTCGATGAGGTTTTCTATTTTTGAGGCTTTACCATCTTGGGCTATTTTATAGTCTGTTGTAAGCCTGCTGATTTTTCGGGCATCGATGGCTACGACAATGCATTGAGATCCAAAGATATCGGCAGCTTCTTTGACAAAATCCGGGTTTTTTACTGCCGCAGTGTTAATTGATACTTTGTCGGCACCTGCGTTAAGCATTGCTCTAATTGTTTCGATATCGTTGATCCCTCCTCCGACCGTGAACGGGATAAATACCTGATCAGCCGTGCGTCGTACTACATCAATCATGATATTCCGTTTGTCGGAGGAAGCGGTAATATCGAGAAATACCAGCTCGTCAGCATTTTGTGAATCGTAGAGTTTGGCTAGTTCAACCGGGTCTCCGGCATCGCGCAATTCGACGAAATTGGTGCCTTTGACAACCCGGCCTTCTTTAACATCGAGACAAGGGATGATTCTTTTGGCTAACATGTAATTCTCCTAAGTATTTAAAATTTAGATTTCGGGTGATTTTGATTATTATCGTACCTCAAAGTAGCTATCGTCAATATATTAGCGGGAAAATGTTCCGGGGACATATTGTTTTGCTATTTCAACGAGTTTTTGAATTTCTTTAGTACTGAACGGCTGAACTGTTTTGTAGCTTGGATCAAGTGTCGAGGTGTTTCGGAACTGCTGCAGGAACCATTTTTTTGTGCCTTGTATGAGTTTTCCAATTGTGTGCATATCATTTTCATCCACGAGTCCCGGAACTAATGTCGTTCTGAACTCATACTCAAAGCTCGCTTCATTTATCAGGTAGTTTATTGTGCGAGTTATTTTGCTTCCTATTTCTGGAATTGTTGTTAATGCCGTGTATTTCTCTGGAATTGTTTTGATGTCAAGTGCGAGGTAATTGATCGGCAGCGATTGTAGTATCTCGGGATCGCTGCCATTTGTATCGAGTTTGATGAGGAATCCGAGTCCTTTTACCTGAGCAATGTATTCCGAAAGTTGAGGGTCAATCGTTGGCTCTCCGCCTGAGAAACAGACAGCGTCAATCAGGTGCTGAGATTTTTTGAGATATTCTATGATTTCTTTAAAATCCACCGGAAAAGCAGCAGAATCCAGAACAAGTTCTGGATTCTGACAATAAGGACAACGAAAATTACATCGTGAGAGAAAAATGGTTGTTGCTATTTTCCCCGGGTAATCAACAAATGATGTTTTAATGTACCCGCCTATAGACATTTCTCTATTTCTACGGTGCTGTGTGCGGTATTTATAGCCTTTCCTTCTTTATCGAAAAAAATGACGGTTGGAACAGCCATTACATTATTTGTTCTCGCTTCTTCAAGGCCATCCGGCTGGGAAGCATTAAAGAATTTTCCGGGAACTGCAAGCTTTTCTATATATTCTTTTACCGAAGGGCAATTCGGGCAGGTATCGCTATAGAAAAATTTAAAACTTTGTATTTTGTTCTCTAAAATAGAATTATCTTTTTCCGCTTCGGGATAAAAATTGATCGGGGTAAGTTTTGGCAGCTGTTCTTTTATTAGAGCTTCTTTTGTCACGTTATGCGGTTGTAACATTGCTATTTCCTGTTTCTCTATTTTGGGGATATCGAATTCTTGTCTTATTGCGTATTCTGATTTTTTTCCTTTGTTCCAGTTTTGGACAGGTCTGTAATATCCTACAATTCTGCTGTAAACTTCGGATTCAATTCCGCAAGTCGGACAAGAAAAATGTTCCCCTGAAATATATCCATGATCTTGGCAGATGGAGAAGGTTGGAGTGATTGTGTAGTATGGCAGATGAAAATTATAAGCGATCTTTTTTACGAGGTTTTTGCAGGTTTCTATGTCGCTGATATTCTCGCCAAGGAACGCGTGAAGCACTGTGCCTCCCGTGTACTTTTTTTGAAGTGAATCTTGATGCTCTAAGGCCTCGAACACATCAGCGGTGTAGTTAACAGGGAGTTGTGTCGAGTTGGTATAATAGGGATCTGTTTCCCCGGATGTAATGATATCTGGATAGCGCTCTTTGTCGATTTTAGCTAAACGGTAAGAGGTTCCTTCTGCAGGTGTTGCCTCAAGGTTATACAGGTTTCCGGTTTCTTCCTGATAGTCAGCGAGGCGCTTGCGCATAAAATCAAGCACTTCCTCCGCAAAAGCTTTGCCTTCAGGGGCTGCAATCGATTTTGACATGAAATTGAGACAGGACTCGTTCATGCCGTTAAGCCCGATAGTTGCGAAATGATTATTCAGATGTTTTAAATATCTTTTTGTATAAGGAAATAATCCTTGGTCCATTAAGCTTGTAATAACTTTTCTTTTAGTTTCAAGAGAAGTTTTTGCTGTGTCCATTAGCGTTCCTAGTCTGGCAAAAAAATCTTCTTTATTGGTTGCGAGGTAGCCAATCCTTGGAAGATTGATGGTTACGACGCCAATCGAACCAGTGAATTCGTCGGCTCCGAACAAGCCTCCGCCACGGCTTTTGAGTTCCCTTTTGTCTAATTGCAGGCGGCAGCACATGCTGCGAACGTCACTTGGGTCCAGGTCGGAATTAATAAAATTCTGGAAGTACGGTGTTCCATATTTCGCTGTCATTTCAAATAGTAACTTAGCATTTTCGTTATCCCAATTGAAGCTGCGTGTAACGTTATACGTTGGGATCGGGTAAGGAAAACCTCTGCCGTCTGAATCACCCTCCATCATCACTTCTATAAATGCCTTGTTAACGATATCCATTTCTACCTGGCAATCCCCATAAGTAAAATCGACTTCAACGCCGCCAACTATAGCCTTTTGGCCTTTAAGGTCTTCAGGAGTTGTCCAGTCAAGCGTAATGTTGGTGAATGGTGCTTGAGATCCCCAACGTGAAGGTGTATTGATGCTGAATACAAAGCTTTGGATATTTTGTTTTACTTCTTTATATGACAATTTGTCGAGTTTAACAAATGGTGCTAAATAGGTGTCAAAACTAGAAAATGCTTGAGCTCCAGCCCATTCGTTTTGCATCGTTCCAAGAAAATTAACCATCTGTGCTATAAGTGTTGATAAATGGTTTGCGGGTTTTGAGTTGATTTTGCCTTTGACGCCGCCGAGTCCTTCTTGAATCAATTGCCTGAGGCTCCATCCTGCACAGTAGCCGGAAAACATTGAAAGATCGTGAAGATGGAAATCTCCATTTTTATGCGCATCGGCGACTTCTTTTGAGTAAATATTGTTAAGCCAGTAATTAGCTGTGATTGCTCCGGAATTATGGAGGATTAGTCCGCCAAGAGAATAGTTAACATTGCTATTTTCATTAACGCGCCAGTCGGATTGTTTTAGATATCCGTCCATGGTTCTGTCGATGTCGAGCATGATATTTTTTGCTTCACGTATTCTTTGGTGCTGCTCTCGATAGAGAATATAAGCTTTTGCTGTTTTTGCATGACCATTTACGATTAATACTTTTTCAATAATATCCTGCAACTCTTCGACTGCCGGAATTGACCGGTTATGATATCTTTTATTAATTTCGGAAATAACTTTATTGCAAAGATTTCTGGCGAGATCGTAATCACTGCCACCGACAGCTCTGGCTGCATTATAAATTGCCTCAATTATTTTGTCCGGATCGAAGGGAACAATCTCGTTATTCCTTTTGATAATACTTGAAATCTTTGATTTATTAATTTGTATACTTTCCATGCCTCAGTCTCCCTTCAATTATTTGGCGCTTTTTTCTAAGAAAGCACTTCTTTTATCTCTTTTATAAACTCTTGTACATCCTTGAACTGCCGATAAACAGAAGCAAAACGAACATAAGCAATTTGGTCAATGCTATGAAGCCTATCCATGATCATTTCGCCTATCTGGGCCGTCGGAACTTCCTTTATCATGTCATCTCTTAATTTCTTCTCAATATCATTAATAGTGGTTTCTATGGTCTCAATACTTACCGGTCGTTTTTCTGATGCTTTAATTAGGCCTGACAAAATCTTTTCCCGATCAAAAGGCTCTCTTCTTTTGTCTTTTTTTATTACCATTAACTGGTGTTCTTCTATTCGTTCATAGGAGGTAAATCGATTTTTACACTGGAGACATTCTCTTCTTCTCCTGATAGCCTTGCCATCATTAGTGTCTCGAGATTCGATAACTTTAATTTCTTCATATGAACAAAAAGGACATCTCATAAAAATTCTCTCACGCTATATGTGGTGTTTTGGGTTCGTATGGATTAAGCTTAGCACTTAATATGGGGCGAGTCAAGAAATTATGAAATAGTGATATAGTGATAGATACGCTAAAAAATGATGAATTAAAAATTTATAAATATTTGTAAATTTCGAGCCTTGTCTGATAATTTAGATAAGGGATGGTTTTTGTCTAGCAGGGGCTTGTAAGATCGGAGGTATGTTTAATAATAATAACGATAAAAAATGATTGTAATTTGTACGGTGAGCCTCTATGTAAGTATTGTTGGTTGATTCAGTGCAAATCCTGAAAATATTTTAGCTAATGGAGCGTTAATTTTAGTTTTTTGGAAGATCTTGCATTGCTCGAAATAGAACTTCTGTGATATATTGAGAGTGTTTTTTTTTGCTATTTATTTGTGCTGTCAAAAATATTATCAAACAGGTGGGATTATCCATGGAAATATTAGAAAGTATTATTAATAGAGCGAAGTCAGTTTACAAAACGATAGTATTGCCTGAAAGTACAGACCCTAGGGTTGTTGAAGCAGCATCTTCAGTAACAAAGCAGAAAATTGCCAATGTCATTTTAGTTGGTAGCGCAAATGAGATTGCTAAAATAAGCAAAGCGTATAACTTCGATATGACCGGAGTCACAATCGTTGATCCCTTAACTGATGATAATTTCGAGAAATATGCCAAGGAATACCATAAGAAACGCGCGAAGAAGGGTATGACGCCGGAGCAGGCAAAAAAGATACTGCAAGAAGATAAATTGTTTTACGGGGCAATGATGGTTGATCAGGGAGCCGCAGATGGTATGGTTGCCGGAGCCATTAGTACGACAGCAGATACGATACGTTCGATTATTCATTGTGTCGGTACGGCGCCTTATTGCTCAATTATCTCGAGCTTCTTTCTTATGGTTGTAGAAAATAAGACGTTAGGCGAGAATGGTGCGTTTTTATATGCTGATTGCGGGGTTAACCCTAATCCCAATGCAAATCAGCTGGCTCAAATTGCGATAACAACAGCTCAATCATTTAAAGTCTTTTTTGACACCGAGCCAAGAGTAGCGATGCTCTCCTTTTCTACGAAAGGCAGCGCTCATCATGACGATGTTACGAAAGTTATTACAGCTACCAAACTTGCACGAGAACTTGATCCGGGACTCACTATTGATGGCGAATTGCAAGTTGATGCGGCAATCGTTCCTAAGGTTGCACTAAGTAAAGCTCCCGGTAGTAAGGTGGCAGGTATGGCGAATATCTTGATTTTTCCTGATCTGGATGCCGGTAATATTGCATACAAGCTTACTCAGAGGTTAGCCAATGCTATTGCATTAGGACCAATTATACAGGGTGCTGCAAAACCTGTGAATGACTTGTCTAGAGGATGTTCTGTAGATGATATTATTAATGTTACTGCAATTACTGCTGTCCAAGCTGAATATCAAAAAAAGAGGTCTTTATCCAAATGAAAATACTAGCTCTTAACTGTGGAAGTTCATCTATAAAATTTGTCTTATACGACTGGAAGTCAAAAATCTCTCTTGTTAAAGGGCTTATAGAAAGAATTGGCGAGAAGGATTCTGTAATAAAGTATGAATCCGGTGCGGGTGTGGAAAAAAAAGAGACAACGGCAGTTAAAGATCATTTACAGGGTGTTCAATCTATTATCTCAATAATTACCAATCCGGAGAATAATCTTATTTCTTCTATTAATGATATATCTGCTATAGCTCATCGAGTTGTTCATGGCGCAGATAAATTTGCCAGTTCGGTAATTATTGACGACAATGTACTTCAGGTAATTAAAGATGTGGCCTCTTTAGCTCCGCTTCATAATCCACCCAATATTGTTGGGATAGAAGCTGCAAAAGCAACATTGTCAACAATCCCTCACATCGCAGTGTTTGATACAGCTTTTCACCAGACGATACCTGATTACGCTTATATTTATCCATTGCCTTACGAATGGTATACGAAATACAAAGTTAGAAGATATGGGTTTCATGGCACTTCGCACCTGTATGTCTCTAAACGGGCTGCTGTTATTCTGGGGAAGCATCCTTCGGAGACGAATGTAATTACCATGCATATCGGGAACGGAGTTAGCATTACGGCAGTAAAGAATGGCGTTTCAGTTGATACTTCAATGGGGCTTACGCCGCTTGAAGGTGCGATGATGGGAACCAGAAGCGGTAATATTGATCCTGCAATTATTTCCTATATTATGCAAAAAGAGAATCTGACCGAAGCAGAAGTAGAAAAGATACTGAATAAAAAGAGCGGCATCCTTGGTATTACCGGTAAGTATTCGGATCGACGGGATGTTGTAAAGCATGCCAGTGAAGGCGATTATTTATGCCAGCTTGCAATTGAGATGGAGACCTATAGACTAAAAAAACGTATCGGATCTTATTCTGCGGTATTAGGGCGGGTTGATGCTGTTGTTTTTACTGCCGGAGTTGGTGAAAATAGTCCTATTATTCGAGAAAAAACCTGTGATGGCTTAGATTTTCTTGGCATGAAGTTTGATAAAG
>Ga0209417_1001323_pt1 | contig 46123 bp, 44 predicted proteins | sample RifGroF2_FD_184002 | JGI IMG/M metagenome (GOLD analysis project Ga0209417, IMG submission 184002) | Groundwater microbial communities from Rifle, Colorado, USA - Groundwater F2 (SPAdes) (version 2) | ecosystem: Environmental > Aquatic > Deep subsurface > Groundwater | place: Rifle, Colorado...
TCATCCTTGGAGAAAACAAATATCGGCTCAATTCGAACAAAGACAATTAGTCCATAATTCATAAATTTCCACAAGTATGACATTTTAACTAAACGCAAAGGTATGACATTTCTATTTAATTTTGACAAGATTATAAAAATATTTGACAAGTATCTCAAAAAATGCTACTTTTCTTTATTGTCCTTTAAAATGCTTATTATTTTATCATAAATCATAAAAGAAAATTTAGGAGGTGTACAATGAAAAATTCACAAATTGCTCTTGCGCGTACAATTCTTGGTGCGGATTTTATCCAGCCCGAAGAAGTTTCTGAATCCAGAAAACTTACCTACAGCAGTAAATTACTTAAACATTTTACCGAAACATTTCCTTCTGAGGAAATACTTCAGTGGCTTTGTAAAAATGGCTTTATATTGATAGCAGGACCGTTCATCCCAATGTCGCTTCTGGAAGTTCGCGAAATTAACACCCAGCTTTTTTTTGCAAAGTCGGGCGGATGGTATGAGGAACAGAAGGAAAATTTTTCGCGGAACGACAAAGTAATGGCAGAATGGTTGATGCTTCGTAAGGGTGTCATACGAAATTCTGTGGGTGGTAAAACATGGAAAGAACAGCAAAAATTTCTTGCCGAAATGGAATATGTTCCTAATATCGCTGAAGCAGTATGGGGTGAAACTACTTATAAGGAAGTCCGCAATGATTGGCTGTTTCCTAGTATTTATGCCAGGACTTCTTCTATATACTCGAATGGCCACCATGTCCACTTCGGCGATTCGGAAGATGGTGGTGTTGATGTCGGCGGTCGCTATGATTTTGAATGCTACAGTAGTATTGGTCTAACATCTGCTCGGAAATGAAACTTTTTTGAATTTATTAAGCCTTAGGTATTTTTATCTAAAACTTATTTTATTCTAAATGTATTTTCTCCGAAAACTTTTTCAGGGCATCAGCTAATAGCGGATGCCCTTTTAATTTTGGATCGAGCTTAAGAATTTCCTGGGCTTCCGCGCGGGCGAATTTGATGAGTTTGACATTACTCAAATGTTCCATGGCAATGTCGGGTAAACCTGATTGCAATGTCCCAAAAAATTGTCCCGGACCACGCAATTTTAAATCAGCTTCGGAAATTTCAAAACCGTCATTGGTTTTTTCTAATATTTTCAAACGCGTAGGTACGAGTGTAGGTACGGAGGTGGGTACGGAATTTTCTGCAGTGAAAAGAAAACAATAGGATTGTTCTGTTCCACGGCCGACGCGTCCGCGAAATTGATGCAGTTGAGTTAACCCAAAGCGCTCCGAATTTTCAATGAGCATTACAGTGGCATTGGGAATGTCGATGCCGACTTCCACTACGGAAGTGGAAACTAAAATATCAATTTTTTTGTCAGAGAAATCTTTCATAACAGTTTCTTTTTCTTTAGCTTTTAACTTTCCGTGGAGAAGCCCCAGCTTAAATTCAGGAAATATTTCGCGCGATAATCTTTCATGCTCGGCTTTGACCGCTTTGACATCAACCATAGATTCAGAAAGGGATTCTTCAATAAGTGGCAAAATGACAAAAATTTGTCGCTTTTTTTTGATTTCGCTTTTTATAAATTCATAAATCTTATTTCTTTCACTAGGTGTAATAATTTTGGTTATAATGGGTTTTCTGTTTTTTGGCATTTCGTCGAGAATTGATAGATCTAAGCTACCAAAAAAAGCGATAGCTAAAGTTCTTGGAATTGGCGTAGCAGTCATAGTCAACAAGTGAGGCACTCGTTGCGCGGACTCACGTGGACTAGACGCGGATTCTCGCGGAATATTTTGTTGCAATGTGGCGCGTTGAGTGACGCCAAAACGGTGCTGTTCGTCAATAATAACCAAAGCTAAATTTCCAAATCTTACATCTTTTTGAATTAGAGCATGCGTTCCAATAACAAGATTTATTTTTGCGTTTGCTATATTTTTCAATAAATATTCTCTGCCGTTTTTTTTATTTTTTAAAATTTTTTCATTGAAAATTGATTGAAAATTGAAAATTGAAAATTGAAAATTATTAATCTTGCGATAAGAATTAGTTAGAAGGGCTATATTTATTCCATAATCTTTGAATATTTCACAAAAACTTTCAAAATGTTGTCTGGCCAAAACCTCGGTGGGTGCCATAATCGCCGTTTGATATCCAGCGGAAATTGTTTGTAGCACAGAAATAGCAGAGACAATTGTTTTGCCTGATCCAACATCACCATTGAGCAATCGATTCATTGGGCGCGGTTTTTCTAAATCCTTTAGAATTTCAAAAGAAGCTTTTCTTTGGGCGTTAGTTAATTTGAAAGGCAAGTGGCTCACAAAATTTTGGATTAGTTTTTCATCAAATTTTATGCCAGTAGAATTTTTTTCTGCAAATTCTTTTTTTATCTGAATGGTTTTGAGTTGCACTAAAAACATTTCCTGAAAAGCCATTCTTTTTTGGGCGCGAATCAATTTTTCTTTTGAATCTGGAAAATGAATTTGGCTAAGAGTGGTATAAATATCATAAAGATTATATTTTTTTCTAATTTCAGCCGGCAAAATGTCAATTAAGACATCCGATGTCCACTTGGACATCGGATGTCCAAGTGGTTCTAAGAGCATTTTCATTTGCCAGCGGATCCATTTGGAAGTGATGCCGGAAGTTTGCGGATAAACTGGAATGAGTCGTCCCGTGTTAGTCATATCGCGAGAGGATTTTTCCCAAGCAGGGGAGTTCATGGAAAATTTTTTGCCGTCTAAAATTAATTTTCCGGACAATCTCACTTCAACTCCTTCTTTTAGAGTTTCTAAAATAAAAGGTTGATTAAACCACACGGCTTTCAGGGGAATGTTATTTTCAGTCTCGATAATGATTTCTACTATGCTCATTTTTCGGCGGAAAATTCGGTTGAGTTTGGTTTTTATAATTTTTCCCTCAACGGTAATAACTTGATTCAAATAATCTTCGGAGATTGAAACAATTTGGGAAAAATCATCATAACGAAAAGGAAAATAAAATAAAAAATCCTTCATCGTAAAAACCCCGAGTTTTTCCAAAACTCGAACATATTTCGGCGTAATGCGGGGAATGGATTTTAGAGGCAGGTTTAAATTGACCATGCATTAAGTATAAAGTATTATGTATAAAGTATAAAGTGCTGTAAAATAAGTAGTTATAAAGTTAATAAAATAGGTATTATGACAAAAAACAAATCTATTGGTATATTTGATTCCGGTTTTGGGGGACTGGATATTATGAAAGGTATTGTAAAAGAATTGCCGAATTATAATTTCATATATTTAGGAGACACAGCTAGAGTACCGTATGGAGTGCGTTCTGAAAAAGTTTTATATAAATTTACCAAACAAGCAGTAGATTTCTTGTTTAAAAAAAAATGCGAAATTATAATTTTTGCTTGTAATACTGTTTCTAGTAATGCTCTTCGAAAAATTCAGAAAAAATATATTCCAAAGTATTATCCTGGGAAAAAAGCACTGGGCGTTATTATTCCGGCAGTGGAATTGGCAGTGCAAAAAACAAAAAACAAAAAAGTGGGAGTTATTGCAACCTTAAGAACGGTGGAATCGAAATCTTTTTTAAGAGAATTTTCAAAAATTGACAATAATATAAAAATTTTTCAAAAAGATTGCCCTCTTTTGGTTCCGATTATAGAAGCGGGAGAAATTAAAACTGAAAAAATTAATGAAGTTCTAGAAAACTATCTAAAGCCTTTAATTGATAAAAAAATAGACACACTGATTCTTGGATGCACTCACTATGGGATATTGAAAAATAAAATCAAAAAAATTATAGGAAACAATATAAAAATAATTGTTGAATCTGATATTGTTGCAAAAAAACTCAAGGATTATTTAAGAAGGCATCAGGAAATTGAGAAAAAAATAGGACGAGAAAAGAAAAGAATTTTTTATTCTACTGGCTTGGTGAAAAAATTCGAAATTTTAGGTAAACATTTTTACGGAGAAAAAATAAAAGTTCAGAAAATAAAATTATCTAAAAATTTGTAAAAAATTATTGTTTATAGTAGTGTGGAATAAAGCGCTTATAGGGCTCAGTGGATACCTGCCTCGTCGGCAGGCGGGGAGCGTCTGGTTGCCCGCCTCGCATCGACAAGCAAGCTGTCTTGCGAGTCGAGGCGGGCGGTCCAGAAATATCATTGTCCTCGTAGCTCAGTGGATAGAGCGTCTGGTTGCGGTCCAGAAGGTCGGAGGTTCGATTCCTCCCGAGGACACAAAATGGTGAGAGGTAACACACGATTTATTGTAATAAAATAATTTAAACTACAATAAAAAAGGAGGATAAGCAAATGGGAAAAACAATAGTAAGGGCTATTGCACCAGGTGTAGAGATAAAATTTCCTGATCCAGATGGCAATGTTCCTGTTTTTGCAGATGACGATGATAATAATAAAACAGTAAAAATCGCTATTGCTCCGGGGGCTGAAATGGAATTTCCAGATTTAGATTTTTCGGATGTGGATGTGGAATAAAATTAATTAAATCTGGATAAAATTTTTAAAAGACCCAATTCTTTATTAAAAGAATTGGGTCTCTTCTATTTTATAAACTTTATCTATTTTGTCCGACAGGAGAGTTTGGTCGGATTTGGATATTTTGGGCGGTGATGACTCCAGAGGAATCGTTTTTGCCGTTGACCATTACTTGATTGCCAACGCTTAAATCTGAAATTGATCCGTCAATCGTTTTTCCGATGGTGGTGGAATCGGAAAAATAAACAATTTTTGATCCACCGTCACGAGTTTTGATTGTGATGCTTTTATCATCTTTGGAAATTATCTCTCCATTTTCAAAAGCTCCGCCAGAATTATTTTGACCCATTCTTTGGCCATCCGGTTTTTGACCTTTTTGAAAATCACTATTATTTCCACCGCGAGAAAAATTTTGCGGAGCCATTTTCTTTTTTTGATAAATAGTTCCGCCATAAAAAGAGCCAATGCTGACTAATACCGTTGCAATAATTGCAACGGGGATGATTTTTTTGTTCATATTTTAAATAATTTTCAATTACCAATTTTCATTTTACAATGAATTTTCAATGATTTAATTTCCAAATATCTTATATGTCTATTGAAAATTATTTACTTGAAAATTGAATATTGATTGAAAATTGTGAATTGAAAATTGAAAATTAATTACTCATATCTCAACGCCTCAATGGGACTCAAATTGGCCGCACGACGGGCGGGATAGAATCCAAAAATAATTCCTACTCCCGCACTGACGCCAAAAGCCAGAAGAATTGAAGACAAAGAAATACTGGTTGTGAGGGTGCTTATAAAATGAGTGACTGTCAAAGATGTTATCCAGCCTAAAATAATTCCAATAAATCCACCGAGAAAAGTAAGAACAACTGCTTCTGCTAAAAACTGAAGATTGATGTATATTTTTCGAATACCGACTGCTTTTCGCAAACCAATTTCTCTGGTTCTTTCTGTGACAGTGGTGAGCATCATATTCATAATTCCAATCCCGCCAACCAGAAGTGATATTCCGGCAATAGAAGATAGCAAAATTGTGAAAGTACCCGTGATGCTGGTGGCAGTAGCAAGGATATCATTTTGATTCATAATATTAAAATCAGCATTAGCTGGATCGGAAATTTTATGGCGCGCTAAAAGCAAATCAGAAATTTGTTGTTGGACTATCGCCATAGAATCTTGATCAGTTGCCGCAATTCCAATGTTATTCAAATATTCATTACCGGACAGATAGTGCCGTGCCGTAGTTAGTGGGATATAAACAATGTCATCTTGATTATTAAACCCACTTCCGCCCTTAGCAACTGTCATACCAATTATTTGAAAATCCATTTTATTAATGCGAATCGTTTGTCCAACAGGATCAGCATCAAGCCCAAAAAGGTCATCTCGAGTTGTTGGTCCAATAACTGCAACCTTAGCGGAAGTTTTCATTTGTTGATCACTGAAAAATGATCCAGAATCTATTGTGACACTGCGTACTATTAAATAATCTGCGGTTGTTCCTATAATTTGCGTATTGGTATTATTGCTCCTAGCGGTAATTTGACTGCGTTTTGTTATGGCTGGAGCGACGGATTTTACATTTTCAATTTCGTTTTTAATTGCATCAGCATCTTCAATAGTGAGTGATTGTGCGCTACCTCCGCCCTGACTTACCCCGCCTACTCTTTGAGCACCCGGATTTACCATTATTAAATTTGATCCAATAGCTTCAATATTTTTGGCAATTGAATTTTGTGCTCCTTGACCAATGGCAACAAGTGCAATTACCGAAGCGATTCCAATGACAATGCCCAAAATCGTAAGTCCGGAGCGAACTTTATTTCCCGAGAGCGACCAAAGTGTTTCCTTGAATAAATCTAAAAACATCACCAAATTTACAATTTTCAATGAATTTTCAATTTCCAATGTTTGAAAATTGAATCATTGTAAAATTTATTGTAAATTGATCATTGATTATTGAAAATTATTTAAAAAATTAAATTATCATACTATCTTTTTCTATGGAACCATCTCTTATATATATTATTCTTTTGGCATAGTTAGCGACATCCATTTCATGAGTAATGAGAATTATCGTGTGGCCTTTTTTATTTAATTCTTGCAGAGCTTCCATAACAATCTGGCTGGTTTTAGTATCAAGATTGCCAGTTGGTTCATCGGCTAAAATAATGGCAGGATTGTTGATGAGCGCGCGAGCGATGGCTACTCGTTGCATTTGTCCGCCAGACAATTGATTGGAAAGATTTTGAAATTTATTTTCTTCCATCCCGGCATAACGCAAACATTCTTTGGCGCGCAGTAGGCGTTCTTGAGAGGTGGTTTTGGTATAGAGTAGGGGAAGTATAACATTGCGAAGAACAGTTGTGCGGGGTAAAAGATTGAAAGATTGAAAAATAAAACCAATTTTATTTTTGCGAAGCTCTGAAAGTTCATCATCATTAAGTTTGGAAACTTCGCGATTATCCAAAAAATATTCTCCGCTAGTTGGATTGTCCAGCGCGCCCAAAATATGCATCAGCGTGGATTTGCCTGAACCGGAGGGACCGATGATAGAAACAAACTCTCCCTTAGCAATTTCGAAAGAAACATTATTGAGGGCAATTGTTTCCACCTCGCCGTTTTTATAAATTTTTGTCAGGTTTTTACAAGAGATCATATTATTTTTACATTCCGGGAATTCTTATTCCGCTTTGATTATTTTTAGAGCTTGACGAGTTGGAAGAAGTTGTGGCGCTAGATTTGATTGTTTGGGTGATGACATTTTCACCTTCATTTATTCCACTGATAATTTCTGTTTTGGTAGTATTTTCTAAGCCTACTTCAACTGATTTTTTTTGCGAATTTCCATCTTTCAAAATTTCGACATAATAATTTCCATTGTCTATTTTGACTGCGCTATTTGGCACAAGGATGACATCTTGTTTTGTTTCGGTAATAATGGAAGCAGAAACGGTCATCTCTGGTTTGATTCTTTCATCCAGCGAATCAAAGCCGACGATAACATTATAAGTAACAACTCCCGAATTAGAAGTACCCAGTGAATCTATTTTTTCCACTTTGCCAGAAGTTTCAAAATCGGAAAGAGCGTTGAAAGTCAGTACAGCTTTTTGTCCAATTTGGACATTACTGATATCTACTTCACTCACTTCAACTTGAGCTTTGAGCGTAGTCAAGTCTCCTAGTACAATTGGCGCTTGGGAATTACTATTTCCTGAAAGCCGGCTAAGGTCGTCACCATTTTTAATATTTACAGCATTGACTGTGCCGGAAATTGAAGCCAGTACATTTCTTTTGGCGTAATCATTTTTTTCAATTTGATAATTTTCCAAGGATGATTTGATATTTTCTTCGGCGACACTTACAGAAATTTCCGCCGCTTCCAATTTTCGCTTATAAATTGATCTTTCATCCGAATCAGCATCTTCAAAATTATTTTCCGCTTCTTTTCGATTAGCCTTGGCAGTTTCCAAAGAAGCTAGTGATTGCAAATATGAGGCATAAGCTTTTTTTACATTCACGCTTAAATCTTCATTTTCTATACTAAAAAGAAATTGGCCCTTTTCCACTTTATCTCCAACGGCTACAGAAAGGTTGGCGACGGTTCCTGTAATAGTTGGATCGATGTTAGCGCTGTTATCGACAATGATATTGCCAGAACCAGAAACAGAAACAGACAACAGACCTTTTTCAGCCATCGCAGTTTTATATTGCACCGCAGTAGTTTTATTTTTTGACGCACTATACCAATAATAGCTTCCCCCAGCTATTAGGATAATTCCAATAATCCCAATAATTTTTTTCTTGGCAATGATAAATTTCATATTATTTCGTAATATTATTAGGATTAAAAACTCGAATGAGACTAGCGCTTACCACACCATTTTCATCTGGACTACCCATTACCACAATTTCATCGCCTGTTTTCAAATCGCTTCGGCTTAAATCATCTCGCTGAGATTTGATAAGTGTTTTTTCTGTTACTAAAACAGTGTTTTCCTTATTATCGCGATCAAGCACGATTAGAGTGCTGTCGGAAATGGAAAATATGGTGCCAGCGATGCCGTGAGCATTGCGAAAATCTCGGCCGGAAAAATCATCCATAAATTTAGGTAAAGGAGCTGGCATAGACCCTAGGTGCTTGTCATTTTTTTCTCGTCCAATAAAATTTCGTTCATAATTATCTGCGAATTTATGCGAGAAGCGATCTTTTTTTAGACCAACAGCCATTCCGCAGGAAAAAACTGAAAAAAGAAGCAGGATTTCTCCGATGACAATCAGCGCAATTTTTAATTTATTAGATTTTTTAACTTCAATTGGGTTTTCCATATTTTTAAAAATAATATTTAGGCTTATTAAATTTATTGTAAATTTCGCAGATAAAATATAGGGATAAAAGCAGAGTTAGAATTGGAACGAGCATTATGACAAAAGTCATTGCGGGCAATGTTTCCAAAAGGGAAAAGAAAAATTCGCGGTAATGAACTGCAACCACTGAAGCATCAGAAAAAGCTAATGAAAGAATGTTCCAAAATTGTGAATTCAAAAAAGTTTTTCCAAAAACTGAAAATATATATGCGCCAGCCAAAACTGAAGAGAAGGCTCCGGAAAAAGAAAGGATAGTTTTTGCTAACAATCGTCTTTTTTGGATTTTTTCGATACGCAATAAAATAACCCGTTCCAATTTTTCTGGCGGATTGTTTTGGGATATATTTTGAAATAAATTGACAAGTTTTTGGCTCATAATCATTATACGATTTAAAAATTAAAAAAGACGCAATGCTAAAATCCTAACATTCGATGTTAGGATTTTAGGAAGCTTCCAATTTATTAAAGCAATATCTTCCTTAAATTAGTCAATGCTCGCAGATGCCGGCTTTTGATGGTGCTGTAAGGAATGGCGAGAATTACGGAGATTTCTTGGAGCGAAAAACCTTCTTTGTAGCACAATAATAAAAGTGTGCGATAATCAGCGGACAGCTCGTTTAGTTTTTTTTCAAACAATTTTTCTTGTTCGGCTTTTTCCAAAAGTTCATTGGGTAGAATTTCTTCGGTAGCGATATTTTCTAAAAAATTATTTCCTTCGTCATCTTCAAAATTGGAAAAGGGGAGAGTCTTTTTCTTTTTGAGAAAATCATAAGCGGTATTTTTAGCAATAGTAAAAAGCCAAGTTTTGAAATTTTTCTCTGGGTCAAAACTTTTTAAATTTTTCCAAGCTTTGATGAAAGTAACTTGTGTGAGGTCGTCTAAAATTTCTGGATCTTGCACAAAATTGCGCAAGAAATTATAAACCGGCTTCAAATATTTTTTTAGAAGTTTTTCAAAAGCTTGACTGTTGCCGGAAAAAAAATCGTCAATAATTTTTTTATCTTCAGTATCCATAATAAGTCACTGAAGAACTTAATTTTTTTCGAAATTTAACTCGCAACCTGATTTTCTAACCAAAATTTTTCCTCAATCAACGGCAACTAATGAAAAATTTTGGAGAAAATCAAGTTGCTCAAACAGTAATTTCTCAAAAAATTTAGTTCTTCAGTTCAGTGGTTTTCAAAACTTAAGTAATTTTACCATAAGATGGATGAAATAAAAAAACAGCTATTTTTTGAGGCTGTTTTTTTTAGTATTCTCTGATGACGATATTTTTTTCGTCGATTGTGATGTAGGTGCAGGGAGTATCTGTCCAACAACCAGAGTTGAAATATTTTTGGCCGTTTTTATTTTTTTTCAAAGCCTTATGAGTATGTCCGCAAAAAATATAATCAGCCTTATGTTTTTTGCCGTATAAAATGGCGGAGTGGAAAACTTTTTCTGAAAGTCGAAGCCAGCCTTTGCTTTTTCTTTTTATATAATGGCTGATTCTTTTGTCGTCAAAATCAATTCTTTGGATGAAATCATAAAGCTTATTGGCTAGATAACTCAAAAAAGCGTCATTAATCAAGAAGCGATCGAATTGATGGCCGTGAATTGCCAGATATTTTTCTTGCTTATATTGCCAAGTATATGTTTTGTAAATTCTGGCACCGATTAGCGCGCTAAACATTTCCGAAAGGCCTTTGTCATGGTTGCCCTCAACCCAGCGGACTTTTGTTTTTCGGGAAATTTTTCCGATATAATTCAAAAGCTCCCAACTTTCTTCAGAGAGATTTTTAAAATTAAGATTTTCAAAAACATCCCCCAAAAGAATTAATTTTCTAAAAGAATAACTTTTCAAAAGCCCGAGAACTTTTTCAGGCTGGCTAACCGAAGAACCAAGATGCAGATCGGATATAATAAGTGTGTGAGTTTTCTTGAGAATGTTTTTTTGTTTTGTCATTTTTTATTTTTTTGTTTGCGAGCGAATCTCGCCTTCGCAAGCTACCTTGCGGACTTTGTCCGCCGTAGCTCGCTACTGCGAGCGAAGGCGGAAAGGGTGGGATTTGAACCCACGGTCCGGTTGCCCAGACAACACCTTAGCACGGTGCCGCTTTAGACTTCACCCCGCCTTTGGCGGGGCAAGCTCAGCCACCTTGAATATTTTTTAAACTTTGCGGAAAGGGTGGGATTTGAACCCACGGTCCGGTTGCCCAGACAACACCTTAGCACGGTGCCGCTTTAGACCACTCAGCCACCTTTCCAAAAATAATATTTTTAAAAGCATTGCCACCTTTGTAGGATTTTATTTTCTTTTCTTCAATTCTAGCTTCTTTTATTGAAAAACATTTTTTAAAACAAATCAATATCCATGGGCCATTTAATCTAGTGTATAAACAACCTGTTCCTTTCGAGTGTTCTTTAATTCTTCTTTTTAAATTGTTTGTTGAGCCAATATAAAATTTTTGATTTTTTGTACTTCGTAATATATAAACGCAATTCATAAGTTTTCGCTTTAGACTTTACCTTTTTCTTTTTTGCGGTGAGGGTGGGATTCGAACCCACGTGCCCCTTGCGAGACTAACGGTTTTCAAGACCGTCCCGTTATGACCACTTCGGTACCTCACCATAATATCTTATATTTAAACTTATTTCAAATTTAGCGCATCTTGGCTATGAAAGCAAATTTTTTTGTGCTATTATATAAACGCGATGCGAAACTACGAATGACATGCGAATCTACGAATAAAAAAATTGTTTAATAAATTTATGTATATACAAAAAAATAAAGAACAAATAGAGCAGGAAGAAAAATTATTGGAAAATCAAGAACCGCAAAAATTTTTACCCCCGGATGATTTTTCTGAATTGGAAGCTCCGCACGATATGCTGATTGAAAAATATTCCAAAGATGTTTTGCTTCATTGGCGTGCGAGTGAATTTGAAATATTTGAGCGGGATCGCAAATGGTATTTATATATGTCTGCTATCCTAATTGCGATTGTTGCGTATGCAGTTTTCACTAATAGTCTCATAATGGCAGTGGTTTTTATTCTGTTTGGAGTGGTTGGCTATATCTATATTAACAAAGAACCGCGTGTTTTGGATTTTATGATAACGCGTGAAGGCGTGGTGGCTGGGCGAGAAATTTATAGTTTTGATAATATAAATTCTTTTTGGATTTTCTATGAGGAAGACGGTTTGCGTGTCATCAGTTTGCACACTCAATCCTATCTGGCGCCCTACATTCACATTCCTATCGCTGATCAAGATCCGTCCGAGATCAGGAGAATTCTTTTGCAATATAATCCAGAAGAAGAGCATAAGCCGGGAATGGTAGATACACTGGAACGATTGCTAAGGCTTTAATTTTTTTTATTGATATTTATCGGGGTGTAGTCGCCTCATCGGCGACCCGCTGAAGAGGCGGGTAGCGGAGACTAGTATACCGGCAGTACGCGTCCACGTGCCCCGCACCATTTATCGGAGTGTAGTATAGTGGCAGTACGCAAGGCTGGGGGTCTTGTAGTTGGAGTTCGATTCTCCACACTCCGACAGAAAAATGGTGCGGGGTGAAGTGGATGTAGACTGGGTTCAATTCCCAGGTCTCCGACCAAATTAAGGAGACTTAAAATTTATTGATAAAATACATCATAATACGACGGCCGTAAAATTATGATGCATTTTTTATTTTTTTACTTTTATTTCTTGTCGGGCGATTACTGCGCCAAAGACTTTTTTGGCGCCGGCGGATTTTAGAATTTTCCCCGCTTCAAAAAGAGTAGCTCCTGTAGTGCAAATGTCATCAACTAACAAAATATTTTTGTTTTGTAGAGACGCAAAATTTTGAGATGCAATATTTTGCGTCTCTACATTGGGGTTCAATCCAAAAATATCCCGAACATTTTTTTTCCGTTCGCTATAATTTTTTATTTTCATCTGGGCAGGGGTATATTTTTTTCGAATAAGAAAATTAGAAATAACTGACAAGGGAAAGCTAGGGGTTAAAATCTCGGAAAGATTATTAGCTAAGATTTCCCCTTGATTGAAACCTCGCCAGCGTAGACGTCGATAATGAAGGGGGATAGGAATAATAAAATCAGGCAACGGAAGATTATGGAAAATAATGGCTTTGGAAACTATTTCTGCTAAAGGTGCGCCTAAATCTGAAACAAAATTATATTTAAAACAATGGACAAGACGAGAAATTCCATTTTTTTCGTATTTTGCGCTCACAATCAAAGCATCTAATGGCCAAGTCTCATTCTTTCTTAAGAATTTATCTTTGCATAATGGGCAAATTCGACCAGCGGGAGAAATATTTTTTTCACAATACGGGCAGACTTGAATTGGAAGAATATTTATTTTTTCCAAACATTCTTTACAAATCCACGCCCCGTATTTTTGACAATATAAACAATGGATAGGAAAGAGAGTGTCGAGAATAAAGTTTTTGATTTTTTTGAAAGACATCTTTTCCCTTACGAATGAATTACGAAACCGTACGAATGTACGAATAACTAATTATAACATTAGTACATTCGTAAAAATTCGTAATTTGTAAGGACTCCCTGTGGATAACTTTGGGGGATAGTTGAAAATTAAAAAATGTGGTATAATTATCTCAAGAAAATAAAAACAAGGATTTGAATCTAAGTTCTGGCTCTAATTAAATTTTAATTGGCGTCAGGGCGGATAAAATAAAAATGTTTGATTTTGATTTTGATTTTGGCGGAAAAAAAGTTTTAGGCATTGATATCGGTGCTTCATCTTTGAAGATAGTGGAACTAGAATTGAATTCCGGAAAACCTTATCTTTCCAATTATGCCTGGATAACAATTCCGGATATTTCTCAAAAAAATAAAAGTACCGGTTCAAGTTATTTTGAAACGGCTATTCCAGAATATATAAAAAAAATTATCAAAACTGGTAAATTTAAAGCTAAAAAAGCTTATATATCAATCCCATCTTTTGGCGGTTTGATAACGCTCATTGATTTTCCGGCTATGACGCCGGAAGATATGGAACAAGCTATCAAGTTTGAAGCGCATAAATATATTCCAACTTCGCTGGATGAAGTGGTGACCAGCTGGGAGATAATCAAGAATGAAAAAAAAGAAGGGACGGCCAATGAAAATGTCCAAGTTCTTTTGGTGGCTGCTTCAAAAAATAAAATCTTAACTTATGAAAAAATTATCAAAAATTCTGGACTTAAGCTAAAAGGCATTGAAATGGAAAACTTAGCCATGGTGGATTCTTTAGTTGGCAATGATTCGGGTAATTTCGTGATTGTGGATATTGGCTGGAGAGTTTGCAATATTATTTATGTTTCAAAAGGTATTATAAAAGCTAATCGCAATATTGATTCCGGCGGAAGCGATATTACCAAAACTATTGCTAAAAGTCTTGGCATCACTGAAGAGAAAGCAGAAATGATGAAAATTTCCGGAGATAATTTTTTTGGAGTGGAATATAATTTGAATTTTCCTTCGCTGGAATTGATTATTGGAGAAATATCCAGAATTATCAATGCTTTGCCAAAAAATGAAAATGGTTCACAAGTTGATGCGCTCATTCTTTCTGGCGGAACGGTGAAAATGAATGGTTTGGAAAAGTTTATTCAGGAAAAATTGGGAGTGAAAACTATGATTGGCAATCCATTAAGTCGAGTGGATTATAATAGAAAATTGGAACCGAAGTTGGAAAAAATAAAAAGCCAATTATCCGTAGCTTTGGGATTGGCGCTTAAGGGAGTAGAAAATTTGCGAAAAAAATAAAATAATTAATAAAATAACTAACAAAAAATATGTCAAACATAAATTTGTCAACCACTGAAGAAGTGTCAACAAAAGGTTCGAGTATAGTTGGGAAAGGTCTAGCCCTCTCTATAGCCATCTTGGTCTTTTTAGGAATAGTATATGGGGTACTTATTTTAACTAACAAGGAAATATCCTCAAAAATTAAATCAGTTCAGAATGATTATGAAATGGAATTTAATAATTTTTTAGCTGGAAATAGTAGTGAAATTATTGATTTTAAAAATAGAAGCGATGTGGCAAAAAAAATGCTTGTAGAGAACAAATCTATGGCAAATATTTTGAGCCATATAGAAAGTGCTACATTGCCAACAGTGTATCTAAATTCTTTGGATTATGACAAAAGCACAAACAAAGTGGCGATATCTTGCATGGGGGATAATTTTCAAACAGTGGCCAAGCAAGTTTTGAGTTTCAAACAAGATAATTATTTTTCTGCAGTTATGCTGGGACATAGTTCGTTGGATTCAAAAAATGCAAACAAAGTGAATTTTGATATAGATTTGATAATAAAATAATAAAATAATTCATCCTATGCAATTTACGCCCAAGGCATAATTATTGCACAGGGTAAAAATAAAAATATGAAAGCAAAAGTATTATTAATTCCCCTTATAATAGTAATCGCGGTCGCCTTTCTTATCGGCTGGGTTTATCCAGCCTTTACAAATGGATCGGATGGAGTGTTGGAGAAATACAAAATGTTAAAAAATGAACAAAACAAATTAGTTGAATTGCAAAATAAAAGTCAAGCTGTTAATAATCTTCTTTCACAACTCACTTCTTTACCGGAAAAAAACATTCTCTACGCTTTTGTTCCAGAAGCAACGGAAGAAGAAAAAATAGTTAACAGTTTGATCAACACGGCGTCTTCTGCTGGTGTGTTGCTTATGGAAACAACAATTAATCAACCAAATCAAAAAGCTGTTATCGCAGAAGACTTAGAAGAGAATTCCAGTGGTGGGCAAGATCCACTAGCAGTTTCAAGCGCATTACCTAAGGCTGATAACTTCGAAACACAAGTAAATCTGATCGGCAGTTATGAAAAAATAAAGGATTTTTTAACCAACATTGGGAAATTAAATCGAAACAATAACATTGATGTTTTAAAAATTAGCAAAAATAATTCTGAAAATGAAGAATCTGCTAATGCGGATAGTCTTTTAGTTTCTGCTTCAATAGAATTTAATCTTTTGAAAAAAATAAAAATGACCAAGTCCTATGTTAATAATGAAGTTTTTTCTGGCGATAAATTAGAAGTCGGGATTATCAATGAGATAAAAAGTCAAAAAAATGCTAACAATTTTCAGCTAAATATTGATCAAAAAGGAAAGAGTAATCCTTTTCAGCTCTAATTTTTCGAGTAGCCAATAAAGCTTAAAAATTATGCAAAATAGTTCACTTTTAGACGATAAAACCGTTTCGAGTCCAGTGTCTATAAAAAGCAAAAAAGCCATCGATAATCCTTTCGGTTTTTTGGAAAAAAAAACTGACGAAAAATCAGATCTTGGTTTTGAAAAAGAAAAAAAAGAAATTGCTTGCTTAGAAAAAACTCCTAAAAAAATAGAAGATGATGTGATCAATTTGATCCCCAAAGAAGTTTCTGAAAAATATAAAATAGTTGCTTTTGAAAAAACAGGAGATTTGGTAAAAATCGCGATGGTTAATCCGAAAGATATCGGAGCGTTAAACGCTTTGCGTTTTGTGGCAGAAAAAGAAAACATTGAATTAGAAGTCTATCAAGCGAGCGAGGATATTTTTCTTGGAATTATTGAACAATATAGCGGTCCGGCAGAAGCGCTTAAGGAAGCGGTAAAATCATTTAAAAAGGAAGTTATTTTTGATAAGGGCGAAGAAGAGAGTAATGAAAAAATCAAAAAACAAGGCGAATTCTTAAAAGATGCTCCTGTGACTAAACTGGTGGAAGTGATTGTCGGGCATGCAGTGGAAGGAAGCGCGAGTGACATTCATATCGAACCGATGGATAAAGATTACCGAGTGAGATTTCGCGTGGATGGAATTTTGCATGTGAGTCTCATTATGCCCAAAGAAATTGGACCGGCGGTGATTTCCAGAATAAAAATTCTAGCTAATTTAAAAATTGATGAAAAAAGAAAACCGCAAGATGGAAGATTTAGAACAATCAGTGAAGGCAAGGAAATAGATTTTCGTGTTTCTACTTTGCCGGTTATTTCCGGAGAAAAAGTGGTAATGAGAATTTTGGACAAAGATCAGGGACTGGCCAATATTGAAGCACTGGGACTTTTTGGTACCGCTTTGGAAAATGTGAAAAAAGCCTTGAAAGAAACTTACGGAATGATACTTTTTACCGGTCCGACTGGGTCGGGCAAATCCACTTCTCTCTATGCGCTTTTGAAAATATTAAATATCGAAGAAAGAAATATCATCACCCTAGAAGATCCGATTGAATATAATATTGAAGGACTAAATCAAAGTCAGATCAAACCGGAAATAGGTTATACTTTTGCATCGGGTTTGCGCACGATTTTGCGTCAAGATCCGAATGTGATTATGGTGGGGGAAATTCGCGATGCTGAAACGGCCGAGTTGGCAGTGCATGCCGCTCTTACGGGTCATTTGATGTTTTCAACTTTGCATACCAATACAGCTATAGGGGCCATTCCTCGGCTTATCGATATGCAAATCGAGCCGTTTCTTCTTGCATCTTCTTTTCGCATTGTTGTGGCTCAACGATTAGTGCGAAAAATATGTGAAAACTGCAAAGAAGAAAAGAAAGTTCCAGAATCGATAAAAAAAGTCATAGAACAGGAAATTAAGAATATTTCCCAAGACGAATTGAAAAAATATGGAATTGATTTGGTAAAAGAGATAAAATTTTATCATGGCAAAGGATGCGACAAATGCAATGGTACAGGACTGCGTGGTCGGCTGGCGATTTATGAAGCGGTTCCAATTAACGAAAATATCAAAAATATAATTACGGAAAGTAAAGGAAGTGAAGACCTTATCAACAAAGAAAGGGAAGCTTTGGGAATCCTAACTATTAAACAAGATGGAATATTGAAAATAATCAAGGGACTTACCACGATTGAAGAGGTAGACAGGGTGACAGAAGGAAGTATAATATTAGAAGAGGAGAATAGTTAAGCTAAAACTAAATATTTTTGTCAATAATAAAATTATGAATGCAACAAAAAAAACCATAATGATAGTAGAGGATGATTCTTTTGTGATGGATATCTATGAAACCAAAATAACCAAAGAAGGTATCAGTGTTATCAAAGCGATCAATGGAGCGGAAGCGATAAAAAAATTAAAAAATGGGGCGAAGCCGGATTTGATTCTTTTGGATATCATTATGCCATATATGGACGGGCTGGAAGTTCTCAAAAAAATACAAGCGGATGATAATTTAAATAAAATTCCCGTAGTACTGCTTACTAACTTGAGTCAAAAAGAAGAAATTCAAGAAGGTTTTGAATTAGGCGCTAAGGATTATTTGATCAAGTCTCATTTTACTCCTTCAGAAGTAATGGAAAAAATTAATAAATATTTAGTCTAATTATTATGACTCATGCGGAACAAAGGATAAAAAATTTATTGCGTCTCACTGCCCAACAAGGAGCATCTGATTTGCATCTTTCTGTGGCAAGATATCCAACCTATCGTATAGACGGAAAATTGATAGCTTTTACTCAAGAAAGCATCTTGACTCCTGAAGATACAAAAGAAATGTGTGATGTGATTATAAGTGAGGAGAAAAAAAAGATACTGCTAAAAGAAGGTCAGGCGGATTTTTCTTATAATTTTGAAGACAAAGTTCGTTTTCGAGTGAATGCTTTTTTTCAGCAGGGCTATATTAGTGTGGCTTTTAGAGTAATTTCTAGCAATATCAAGACATTGGAAGAGTTGGGTATGCCAGAAATTTTGTATGATTTCACTAAAGTTTCTCAAGGACTGGTTCTGATTGTTGGACCGACGGGACATGGAAAATCAACCACTTTGGCGGCGATTATCAATCAGATAAATCGAACGCAAGAAAAACATATCATAACCATTGAGGATCCAGTGGAATATATTTATGAGCAAGACCGGTGCATAATAGAACAAAGAGAGGTTTATCAAGACAGCGCCTCTTTTTCTTTGGCGCTAAAGGCGATTTTTCGGGAAGATGCCAATGTGATTTTGCTTGGAGAGATGAGAGATTTGGATACTATTGGCACAGCTTTGACGGCAGCGGAAACGGGGCACCTGATTTTTGCCACACTGCATACCAATGACAGCGCTCAAACCATTGACCGCATCGTGGATGTTTTTCCTGCCCATCAGCAAAATCAAATTAGATCACAGTTGGCTAATGTTCTTTTGGCGGTGGTTTCGCAAAGGCTTTTACCGAAAATTGATAGTGGAAGAATTCCTGCGGTGGAGATAATGATCAAAAATCATGCTATTGAAAATCTCATTCGAGAAAATAAACCATATCAAATTGACAATGTGATTGAAACTAGTCTTGATCAAGGAATGGTACCAATGGATAAGTCTTTGGCCGAGTTGGTAAAAAAAGGCGTAATTTCTTTGGAAACGGCTAAGACTTATGCCAAGGACGGAAAAAATTTAGATATGCTAATGCGGAACTAATTTTTTTGAAAAATATTTTTTGTCATTAATTATAATTTGTGCTAATATAAAAATATGAAATTTAATTTTAAAGCCAAAACAAAAACAGGAGAATATAAAGAAGGTATTATCAACGCTTCTTCCAAAGAATTGGCGGTGGCAATTTTGCAAAAAAATAATCTTTTGCCGATAAGTGTCAGAGAAGAAAATGCAGAAAGCGATTTGTTGAAATCTTTTCTGAAATATTATGACAGAGTGGTGGCAAAAGAACTGGTGGTTTTTTTCCGTCAGTTGGCAATCTTGATTGAAGCGCGAGTGCCGATTGTTGTTTCTCTTACTGCTATTGAAGATCAAACCTCCAATGTTTATTTTAGAAAAGTTATTCAAGAAATGATAAATGATATCGAAGACGGAATGCCTTTTTCTTCTTCAATGGAAAAACACAAAGATGTTTTTTCCAATCTTTCGATCAACATAATAAAGGCTGGGGAAACTTCCGGCAATTTGAAAAAATCCATCACTTATGTGGCGGAAAATATTGAAAGAAATTATACCCTAGCAACTAGAGTTCGCTCGGCTCTCATTTATCCTATTTTAGTGCTAATCGTATTTTTTGTAATTGGTTTTTTGGTTATTTCTTTCATTATCCCCAAGCTTACACAAATAATAAAGGAAATGAGTGCTGATGTGCCATGGTACACGCAAGTAGTCATCACGGTGGGAGATTTTATGGCTTCCTATTGGTGGGCGGTGGCGATTGTGATTGTGACTCTAGTGGGAGTTGCTTGGTATTATCTCAATACAGAAGAGGGGAAAAGAGAATGGGATCAGATAAAAATAAAATTGCCGATTGTCGGTCCAATTTTCCGTTTTGTTTATATCACTAGATTTTCCGAAAATTTGGAAGTTCTTCTTACGGGTGGAATTCCCATCATTCGAGCGCTCACCGTGGTGAGTGCGGTGATAAACAATGTTGTTTTTGAAGAAATTTTTTTGAGAGCAGCTGAAGAAGTGAGAAAGGGAGGCAATATGAGCGTGGTACTTCAAAGAAGTCCGGATATTCCGCCAATGGTGACGCATATGATAAAAATCGGAGAAGAATCTGGACAAATTGACGCAGTTTTGGGCCACATTGCCAAATTTTATGATCAAGAAACGGAAATTATGACCAAAAATCTCTCCACGCTTCTGGAGCCAATCCTGATGATTTTTATCGGAGTAGCCGTCGGCTTTATGGCCTTTGCCATTTTGATGCCGATTTACAATATCGCAGGACAGATACAATAGAAAATTTTCAATTTTCAATTCACAATTTTCAATGAATTTTCAAGTTAATAATTTTCAAATATGGAAATATGCCAAAAACAATAAAAATTCAAAATATTGTTGTAAATATAAAAATATCCAAGAAGGATAATGATTTTATCTGTCTCACGGATATGGCGAAATTTAAATCGTATGATAGTGGAGTTGTTATTTCGAATTGGCTCACTACTAAATACACAGTGCAGTTTATGGGTGCGTGGGAGCAAGTGCATAATCCCAATTTTAATCTTATGGAATACCATAGGATTAAAAACGAGGCAGGCACCAATGGATTTATCATCTCTTCATCTATGTGGATCAATAAAACAAATGCTATCGGCATTAGATCTAGCACAGGCCGATATGGTGGAACATATGCACACAAAGATATTGCTTTTGAATTTGCAACTTGGCTTTCTCCGGAGTTTAAGCTATATTTGATCAAAGAATTTCAGCGATTGAAAATTGAAGAAAATGAAAAAATGGCGCTTGGCTGGGATACAAAGAGAATGCTTACTAAGATAAACTATCGAATTCACACAGATGCAATTAAGGCTCATTTGATTCCTAATCGCATTCCAAAAACGCAAGCGGATATTATTTTTGCTAATGAAGCGGATGTTCTAAATGTGGCACTTTTTGGATTGACGGCAAAAGAGTGGAGAGATAAAAACGCAAAACTCGGAGGAAATGTTCGTGGTTATGCGGATGTTACGCAGTTAGTATGTTTGGCAAATTTGGAAAATCTCAACGCGGAATTTATTCGCGCCAATCTTTCTCAAAAGGAACGCCTGATTAAGTTGAATGAAAGTGCGATTTCTCAAATGAAATCATTAGCTGGAAATGTTGGAATCAAAAAGCTGGAAAAAATTGAAAAATGAGATTTAAAAATTACAAAATTAAAAATTATATAGATATTTGGCAGATTTAATATAGAAAAAAATAAATATTCACCCTATGGAATAAATTTTGCCTGCCTCGTCGGTAGGCGGGATTACAAAATTATCCCGACAAGTCGGGATATTCCATAGGGTAAAGCTAGAAAGCGAGGTGAAAATATGACAAAGAAAAAAACAACAAAAAAAGTTGCCAAAAAAGCAACTAAGAAAAAGAAAGGATTTACTCTGATCGAACTTTTGATCGTTATCGCCATTATTGGTATTTTGGCTTCGATTGTGTTGGTGAGTTTGAATAGTGCTAGAGCAAAAGCTAATGTTGCCGCATATAAAGGTGAGGTGGCTAGTATTGCTCCAGCTGGTATTATAGCGTGCGATGGTGGAACTGCTGCTACGACATTTTTACTTCCAACCTTTTCAAAGACAACAGTTGCTGGTGGATCTACTATCACATGCACGGGAGATGGAACATTTAGTATTAGTGTTTATCCTACAAGTACGACTGGCTTTAATGCTGGATGTGGAACTGTTGGTGCTCCATTGGTTATTACTAATGTTAATAACACCGGAACCTCTCCTATCGATCTTTATACTTGCAATGCTACTTAGACTAGTTTTGATTGAAGTATGTTCTTGCCAATTTACCCGCCTAGGCGAAATTGGCAAGTTCCCGGACTAACTTTTAAAAATAAAAAGGTTGGTGCGGGGACTTAATTAATTTTCAATTTTCAATTCACAATTTTCAATCAATGTTAAATTTTCAATTAAATAATTTTCAAGCATAGTACGCGCTTGAAAATTGAATCATTGAAAATTTACTGTAAATTGAAAATTGGTAGTTGAAAATTATATCAAGATTATTATGTTAAATAAAAAAGCTTTTACCCTGATTGAACTTCTGATCATTATCGCCATTATCGGTATTTTGGCGTCGGTTGTGTTGGTGAGTTCGAATAGCGCCAAAAGAGAAAGCAAGGATGCTGCAGTTTTGACTACAATGAAAAGTATCCAATCAGCCGCATTTACTTGTATGGCTAGCGGAAGAGTAGCAAGATTAGGTTATTATAATGTTGCTGGTTGTTCTGCTACCGCTCCAAACTACTGTATATGCTGGGATAATTTAATGGGTCCGGAAATGGGAGGATGGCCAAGCCCAAGTTATTATAATACAAAAGGTTGGGATCGAACTAGGTGGTGTGATACAACTATTTCCTTAGGTTCTTTTAACGCAATCAATTATCCTACGAGTTGCGGTAACTATAGTACCGATAGCTCCCAAACTTGCGGTGGGAAATGGAATACTCCCGATTTCTGTTTTTTTGCTCAAACTCTAGCTGGAACTAATCCTCCGCGATATTTTGTTTGCACCGAAGAAGGATGCAAAAGTATAATTGGTAATGTTGCGTCAGCAAGTTAGTTTGATAAACCAAAATCAAGTCTAAAATCCAAATGATTAGTTTTTAATTTTATAAATAATTTCTTAAATTAAAAATTATAAAATTCTTGAATTATGCTAAATAAAAAAGCCAAATCCAACAGCCGGCGAGGTTTCACCGTAATTGAACTTTTGGTTATTGTTGCGATCATTGGCATTCTTTGCACGGTTATTTTGGTGACTTTGAGTGTGGCTCGAACGCGGGCGAAAGACAATTCTTTCAAGACTACCGCGCATAGTATTCAAACTGCCCTTACTTCTTGTTGCATAACTCCGACGACGCTAACAAATCCGCCAGCACCCGGCGGAAGAATTTGCTCTGCTGGTCCAGAAACATACCCAGGAGCGGAGTCTATGGGAGGAGGAGTCGTTGTTTCTAATGGATGCAATGGTGGAAATTTTATTGTTACTATCGATACGGGCACAAAAAACAGCGGAACTTATGCTAGCGCAACGATTAGATCAGATAGTATAACATTTAATGAATAATTATGCTTATTATTTTTTTCATTTTCGGTCTTATTTTTGGAAGTTTTTTGAATGTTTTGGTGTACCGGCTTCACACAGCCGAAGAACTTTTTCTTTCTCGTTCGAAATGCCCGCATTGTCAAAAGCCAATTCGTTGGTATGACAATATCCCGGTGATCAGTTTTGTGCTACTAAAATTTCGTTGTCGCGATTGCCAAGAAAAAATTTCTTGGCAATATCCAATCGTGGAAATTTTCACGGGTGTGATTTTTGCGCTTGTCGGTTGGAAATTTTTTGTCTTGATCGACACTGCTTCTTGGGCATCAACCGCTTACTATCTTTTCATCGCTAGCGCGCTTGTCACAATTTTAGTTTATGATTTTCTGTATTTGGAAATTCCGATGATTGTTTTGTGGACGGGAATTTTTGTCGCTATCGCATACGGTTTATACGCAGATTGGATAACGATTTATGGAAACTACGGAAGCGAAGCTTCCATAGTGGAAGCTTCGCTTCCAGCAATTTATTCCGGTGTTTTGGCGGGTTTTTTAGCCTTTGTTTTTTTCTTTATTCTTTCAGCTGGCTCGCGCGAGAAATGGATGGGGATGGGGGATGCCTATTTGGTAATTTTTTTGGGACTAATTTTAGGCTGGCCGGAAATTCTTCTAGCGTTGTTTTTGGCTTTTGCAATCGGAGCACTTTATGGTATAATAATGTTAGTCCTGAAAAAGAAAAAAATGAAAAGCCAAGTGCCGTTTGCGCCGTTTCTGGTACTAGGAACTTTTTCGGCAATATTTTTTTATGAACCGATTGTCAGCTGGTATCTGGGATTATTTTATTGAAAATTAATTTGAAATAATTTGAGCTTTGGATAATTTAGGTTTAATATTACAATGTCTGATAAACAAAACAAAAAAAATAATAATGTTTTTTCTAGGCGAGGTTTCACGCTGTTGGAACTGATGGCTTCAATTGCAATTATAGGCATTATGACTGGAGTCGGATTGGCTTCTTTGAGTTCTGCCAAAAGACATTATGCTTTGAAAACAGCTCAAGAGGAAGTGACTTCTGCGATAAAATTGGCGCAAAGTTATGCTTTGCAAGGAAGAGGTGTTGCTGGTGTAGAAAAAGTTTGCGGATACAGGTTTGTGTTTACAAATAGCAGTACTTATGCAATTTATTATTACACAATGAGTGGTCAAAATTGCACAGGGAGTATTAATATTGACAATTTGACTCAAGTTGTTGAAACTCAAACCCTAAAAAATGGCGTGACATTATTTTCACCTACGACATTATCGCGTACAAGAATATTTTTTAGTATTCCCAATGCAAGAGTGTTTAGTGGGACTTTCCCTAAAACATTTACATTTGATTCTGGCGGAGAAAAAAAAGGAATAACCATAAGTTCAACTGGTTTAGTAAGTAAGTGAAGTTAAAAACTAAATAATGAATAAAAAAAGATTTTCTAAAAACAAAAAATATGCTGGCTTTTCTTATGCAGAATCCATTCTGGCCGTTTTTATTGTGTCTTTTGAAATGCTTGTGGTGGCAAGCTTGATGTCAAGCAGTCTCAAAGAATCAATGGACAGTCGCAATCAAATCATCGGAGTGCTTCTCTCGCAAGAAGGCATTGAATTGGTGAGAAATTTGCGCGATAACAATTGGGCGAAAGGCGATGATACTTTTACTGGTTTTCCAGCTAACACCAGCAATATTAGGAGGATTGATATTGATTCTCCTAATGCTAATGGATTTGGTACTTATGTTTTAAGATCTAACAACTCAACCAAGGCTTATAAGCATAGCACTACTAATTCTACGGCGACCAAATTTCGCAGAAGAATCATAATTACCTATTATCCGAGCGCTGCAGGAAATACCACTGCAACAAGTGCTACAATAATTAGCGCAGTTACATGGAACAATGTCGATCCTCCATCCAATCCAAGTGCATCAAATTGCAATTCTTCTGCTAAATGTGCTTATACCACAACAACCCTAACTCGTTGGGGTGGAATGTAAAAATATGACAAATAAAAATCTAACAAAAAACAATGCTGGCTTTTCTATTTTGGAACTCTTGATTGCAATGTTCATTTTTGTTTTGACAATTATCACCGCCGTTTCAATTTTTGCCAGCGTGTCTTCCACTCGGCAAAAAAGTCGAGAGATTCAAAGAAATATGGAAGATGCTCGAACGGCCTTGGATCTGATGGCGAAGAATATGCGAATGAGCACTGGACTTAGTGAAGTGGGCAATACTCATCAGGAAATTTATATGTTCAACACTTCACAGGGAGACTGTATTAGTTATAAATTTGATTCTGATAATAAATTAAAAATAAGCCAAATACCTTCAGCGAATTCGAGTAATTGTAGTACAATAGCATATACATACAATCCTATAATTTCAAGTGATGTTTCGGGAAGTTTTTCGATAACTCCAACCTTAGCCACTGCTATACCGAAAAGAGTTGGCAAAGCGACAATTGTTTTGACAATCGATGGCACAACAACTATGCAAACTACCGTTTCGTTTCGAGATTATAAAGAGATAATTCAATAAAAATTTAGTATGTGGGAAAAAAAATCGTTGAATAAAAAAAATAAAGGTTCAGTTTTAGTCGTCACTCTTTTGATTTTGACGGTAATTTTGATTTCAGTATTGAGCACAACTTTAGTGGCGGTGAAAGAACGCAAGGCTTCAATGGGTTCCGCTATATCCAACAAAGCCTATCAAGCTTCAGAGGAAGGCATTGAAACAGTGATGCAAGCGATAACGCGAGGGAATCATGATTATATTAATAATAGTAATGGCGTAAATAATTTATATGATTATTTGCCAAACGGTCTTGATTGCAATACGAGTACAGGGCTTTTGGAAGGTACTGATTATAATGTTCAATTATTAGATAGAAATTCTACTCAAATTAATTGTAATGATACTTCTAGGCTTGTTTCAGAAATCGTCAAGATAAAATCAGTGGGTACATCTTCCAATTCCAAACGAGCAGTCGAAGCTCTAGTGTTAAATAAAAGCACGAAATTACTGATGCATTTCAATGAAAATCCTCCTACGGATAGCTCATATTTTTACGATGGATATACTATTGATAATACGGGGGTTACTTTTTCTAATGATTCTCCTGCTGCTTTAGATGATACGGATTACGCGACTTTTTCTTCTGCGGGTAATTATATAAAAATTGGAGACAATGATGATAACGATGGCATTGATTTCAATTTTCTCGACCAAGATTTCACCATCGAAGCGCGGGTAAATATTAAAAATACTTCTTTAAATCGTTATGCAACAATAGTTAGTCAATATGAGGGACCCAATATAAATCAGTTTAATTTTTTTTATGGTAATAATACAGGTCAGCTAACAACTTATCAAAAATTATGTTTTCGATATTATATCACAAGCGGGACTCCTTATTTAGCATGTTCGACTAATCCAGTGAATTTATTAACTGGTTGGCATCATATAGCAGTAGAGAGAAAAGGCACTAATTTATATTTTTTTGTTGACGAGAGTCAAACAGGGATGATTTATATTAATTCTAGAGAAATAAGAAATGTATTACCACAAAAAGATGTTTATATAGGAGCTGCTTTAGATGGAGCTAGTTCATCAATAAATACTAATTATCAATTTGTTGGCGATATGGATGAACTGCGCATCACCAAAGGCATAGCTCGCTTTCCCACATCTACAAATTTTGCTCCTTGGGAAATTGAATACCAGCCGAACGATTAGCTTTTTCAGGCAATTTTCATAGTCAAAAAATCAGAAGCTCAACTTCTGATTTTTTTTAAATTTATGCTATAATAAAACTATGCGAAAAACCGAATTTGCTAACGGAGAATTTTATCATATCTACAACCGCGGAGTGGATAAACGCGAAGTTTTTTCGGATAAATTTGATTACGAAAGATTTCTAAAATCAATGAAAGAATTCAACAGAATAGAGCCAATTGGAAGTTTATACGAAAAATATTTGCGAGAAAAGAAAGGGAAAAGCGAAAATGGAGGCTCAACCTCTCTAGCGAAGAAATGGACATCAAATGTCCACAATGGACATTTGATGTCCATTTCTTCTCCGCAACTAATCGATGTTATTTGTTATTGTCTTAATTCTAATCATTATCATTTTATTTTAAAACAACTACAAGAAAAAGGTATTGAAAAATTTATGCAAAAAATTGGAAATGGATATACTAAATATTTTAACAATAAATATAAAAGATCAGGAGTTTTATTCCAAGGAGTATTCAAATCCATCCACATAGATTCCAATGGATATCTGCTATATCTTTCGGCTTATGTGAATAAAAATAATTTTATTCATGGCTATAATAATTCTAATTGGAAATATTCTAGTTTGGCAGAATATGAAAAAGAAAATGACCAAGAAAATAAGCTTTGTAACACCGTTCCTATTTTAGAGCAATTTAAAGATAAAAAAGATTATATGGAATTTTTAAATGACAATGCGCTTTATTTGAAAGATAAAAAAGAAGAAGGCAAGTATTTATTAGAGGAAAATTCTTAGTGGACATCAAATGTCCATTGTGGACATTTGATGTCCATAATTTATTTTATGGATAAAAGCCAAGTAAAAATTCGAATAGAAAAACTTTCTCGAGAAATTAATAAATTTCGCTATGAATATCATGTTTTGGACAAGCCAGATGTGACGGACGAAGTTTATGATTCTTTGATGAAAGAATTGCGCGAATTGGAGCACGAATATCCTGAATTGATTCAGTCAGATTCGCCGACGCAAAGAATCGGCGGAGCGCCACTGGCAAAATTTCAGAAAGTAAAACATCAAATCCGCCAATGGTCATTTGACGATGTTTTTGATTTTAAGGAACTTGGAAAGTGGGAAGAAAAAGTAAAACGATTGATGGAAAAGAACCCTCTCCTGAATATGGAGAACTTAGAATATATTTGCGAGATAAAAATTGATGGACTGAAAATTATTTTAAATTACAAAAACGGAATTTTTGAAAGAGGAGCGACGCGCGGAGATGGAGTGATCGGGGAAGATGTGACGGAAAATATCAAAACAATTTATTCGGTCCCATTGAAGCTTAATTTGCCAGTTGATTTAGTGGCGGTGGGGGAATGCTGGTTAAGTAAACACGAATTAGAACGAATAAATAAAACAAGAAGAGAAAAAAAGGAAGCATTGTTTGCCAATTCCAGAAATGCGGCGGCTGGATCGATTCGCCAGCTTGATCCAAAAATTGCGGCCAACCGAAAATTGGACTCGTTTGTTTACGATATAGATTATATAAAACTCAAAACTCAAAACTCAAAACTCAAAATCCCACAGACACAAATAGAGGAGTTGGAATTTTTGGAAAAGTTGGGATTTAATGTAAATAAAGAAAGAAAACTTTGCAAAAATATTAAAGAGATACAAAATTTTTATGACGAGTGGAAAAATAAAAAAGACAAAGAAAATTATGGCATTGACGGAGTAGTGATTAAAATAAATTCCAAAAAAATTCAAGAGGCGCTGGGGTATACTGGAAAATCTCCGCGATGGGGAGTGGCGTATAAATTTCCAGCGGAAAAAACAACTACGGTAATTGAAGATATTCAAGTGCAAGTTGGCCGGACTGGCGCGCTCACGCCCGTAGCGCATCTTCGGCCGGTAAAAGTAGCTGGTTCGACAGTTTCTCGCGCCACGCTTCATAATGAGGATGAAATAAAAAGGTTGGATATAAAAATTGGCGATACGGTCGTGATTCAAAAAGCGGGGGATGTTATTCCGGAAGTGGTGGAAGTTTTGAAAGATCTGCGAACAGGCAAGGAAAAAAAATTCCAGATGCCCGCATTTTGTCCGATTTGTGGAAACGCTGTGAAAAAGGAAAATTTAGAGGCTCGACCTCTCTCGACCAAAACGACCCAAAGAGGTCAAACCTCCGAAGTTGAATTGAGTGCGGCTACTTATTGTGTTAATAAAAAATGTTTTGCCCAAGAAAAAGAAAAAATTATTCATTTTGTTTCCAAAAAAGGTTTTAACATTGGCGGACTAGGAGAAAGAATTGTTGAACAATTAATGAATGAAGGTTTAGTTTCGAATTTTTCCGATATTTTTGAACTTACCAAAGGGGATTTGGAACCGCTGGAAAGATTTGCTGAAAAATCAGCGGATAATTTAATCGAAGCTATGGAAAACAGTAAAAAAATTGCTTTGCCGAAATTTTTATTTGCGCTAGGCATTAGACATTTAGGCGAAGAAGGCGGGGTGTTAATAGGGAAGAACTTGGAAAGGGTAATTGGGGATACTGGGGAAATTAGGGGAATCGGGGGAATGATTTGGGTTTTTCCAAAAATTTCTAAAGAAAATTGGATGAAAATAAAAGGTGTTGGAGAAAAAATGGCAGAAAGTGTGAGTGCGTGGTTTGCTGATTGGGAAAATATTAAAGTTCTCCAAACAATGGAAAAATTGGGAGTAGAAATTATTTTAGAAAAGCAAGAAGAAAATAAGAATAAAAAACTAGAAAATTTGACATTTGTTCTTACGGGAGAACTTACAAGCTTTACAAGAGACTCGGCAAAAGATATTATAAGAAAAGAAGGTGGGAGCGTTTCGGGCTCGGTTAGTCGAAAAACCAGTTATGTTTTGGCGGGAGAAAATCCTGGCTCTAAATTTGAAAAAGCTAAAGAATTAGGAGTGAAGATAATTGGGGAAGAGGAATTTAAGGTTTTATTAAAATAAATCTTTACGAATTACTAATTTAGTACGAATATACTAATATGTGAAATTTTTCTTAGATTAGTATATTAGTAAGTAATTCGTAATTAGTAAAGAAAAACATGATTAATAAAGGCGAAGTTCAGCATATTGCCAATCTTGCTCGCATTGGGATGAAAGAAAAAGAGATCGAAAAGTTCTCTCATGATTTGTCGTCGATTTTGGATTTTATTGAAAAACTTAAGGAAGTGGATATAACAGATGTTGAACCGACAGCGCATATCACAGGACTTCAAAATAAATCTCGGGAAGATAAAATTGAAAAATTTGAAAATATAGAGGGAATCAAAAAATTATTTCCGGAAGAGAAAAGTGGGTATAACAAAGTGAAAAGTGTATTATAGTTTTACGAACTACGAAATAAATACGAAATACGAAAGTACGAAAAGAGCTTGTTTGAATGTTTCGTATTTCGATAATTTCGTAGTTCGTAAATGCAAGTATGATTAGAGAACTTCATGAAAAATTAATATCCGGTGAAATTACTTCAACTCAATTAGTCGAGCAATATTTTGCTGTGATTTCTCAAAAAAATAAAGATATCAATGCCTATTTAACTTTGACTAAGGAATTAGCATTGGAACAGGCCAAAAAAGTGGACGAAAAAATTTCACGCGGTGAAGAAATTGGAATTTTAGAAGGTATTCCCGGTGCAATTAAGGATAATATTTGCATTGAAAATGTCAGAACAACTGCCGGATCAAAAATTTTAGATAACTATACTGCTCCTTATGACGCGACGGTTATAAAAAAATTGAAAGAAGCCGGAGCGATAATTCTTGGTAAAACTAATTTAGATGAGTTTGCGATGGGATCTTCTACGGAAAACAGTGCTTATGGCGCAACAAAAAATCCGCGTGATCCAGAAAGAGTCGCAGGGGGATCTTCTGGTGGATCGGCATCAGTGGTGGCTTCAGATATGGCGGTTTGGTCTTTAGGATCAGATACGGGCGGATCAATCCGTCAGCCTGCTTCTTTTTGTGGAATAGTTGGACTGAAACCAACTTATGGGCGAGTGTCGCGATACGGTCTTATCGCGATGGCTTCAAGTCTGGATCAAATCGGCCCAATGGCAAAAAGTGTGGAAGATACGGCGATAATTCTTTCTATAATTTCTGAAAAAGATAAATTAGATGCAACTTCAACTCCGAGCGTGAATAAAAAATATGAAGACTATTTAACAGGTGAAATAAAAAATTTGAAAATTGGGATTGTTAAAGAATATTTGGCAGGATTGAACGAAGATGTCAAAAAAATAATAAATGGTGTGATTGAAAAATATAAAAAATTAGGAGCCCAAATTGTTGAAATAGAACTTCCTAATGCCAAATATGCTTTGCCGACTTATTATATAATCCAGCCTTGCGAAACAAGTTCTAATCTGGCCAGATTTGATGGGATAAAATACGGGATGCGCGCGGATGACAAAAAAAATTCTGATTATAATCCAGATGGGCTACCGAAAAATTTATTAGAAAATTATTTAGATACAAGAGCTTATGAACTTGGAGCAGAAGTGAAGCGCCGGATAATGCTCGGGACTTATGCACTTTCATCTGGCTATTACGATGCCTATTATCTTCGCGCGCAAAAAGTTCGCACACTTATTAAACAGGATTTCCAAAAAGCTTTTTCTAAAGTGGATTTAATTTTAACTCCGACTACTCCCTCGACTGCTTTCAAGCTCGGAGAAAAAACGCAAGATCCACTTCAAATGTATCTGGAAGATATTTTCACTATTACCGCTAACATTGCCGGAGTTCCCGCCATTTCCGTGCCGGGGGGAGAGATAAAAAATAATGGTAAAAATTTACCCATTGGTTTCCAACTGCTAGGAAAATGGTTTGATGAAGAAACTTTACTCAACACGGCGTATACTTTTGAAGTTAACTAAAAATAAACTTATCCACAGGCCGAGGGTTGACTATAAATTTGAGGATGATATAATATCACTAGGAATTAGGAAATAAGAAAATAGAAAAATAAAAAATGCCAAATACATTGCAAAAAAGTTTTATAACCAATAATAATAACGAAGCAGTGTTGAATTTAGAAAGCACAGCTATTTTTTTAGGAATTTCAACTGCAACGGTTAGGAATTGGGTCAAGTGTGGTCATTTGCAATCATTTAGTGGAAATGTTAAGGATTTTTTTTACAAAAAGGATGTTGAAAATATTAAGTCAAAAATTTTAAATGGCGATCTGGAAAAAATAAATAAGCGCGCTAACAAGATAGGGGCTGAAAAAACATTTTTACCCGATGAATATATACAAGATAAAAATAGTTTTGAGGAATTAAATTCTATTGTTAATTTTATAAAAAATAATAACATAGCAATTTTTCCAGCACTCTTGTTGGTTAGTTTGAATTTGCTTAAAAAAGAAGGGATACTATTAAAGGTAGATGTCTATGATGTTATTCGAAAAAACGAATTATTTTTTTCGAATAAGCAAATTAAAGGAGAGATAGAATCTTGGATTTCAGAAATAAAAGAAGGAGAAATAAAAAACAGTTTTTCTTTTTTGCTGGACTGCAGTCTTCCAAAACAAAGAGACATTCTTGGTTTTTTGTATCAATCGCTTCTGATTGAAGGAAAAAAATCTCAAAGCGGATCATACTATACGCCATCAGATATAGTTAACAAAATAACAGCAGATTATGTAAAAAAAGATTCAAAAGTTTTAGATCCTTGTTGCGGAACGGGACAATTCCTTCTGGCTTTTTCTGATATTGTAGAGAATCCTGCAAATATTTATGGTATTGATTCTGACGAAATTGCCGTTAGAATTGCTCGACTTAATATTCTTATCAAGTTTAAAGAAAAGTATTTTGTTCCTAATGTTGTTTGTAAAAACACACTTTTTGAAATTGGCAATTATGATTTATTCAGTTTGAATGATGAAAACATTAGAGATTTTGATGTTGTAGCAACGAATCCGCCATGGGGAGCTCATTTTGCGAAGGAAGATAATGAAAAGTTGAAAAAAATTTATCCTGAAATATCATCTCTTGAATCTTTCTCATATTTTCTTAAAAAAAGTCTAGATTTGCTTTGTGACGGTGGCGTGAGCTCGTTTATTTTACCAGAATCAATTTTGAATGTAAAAACGCATAAAGATATAAGAAATATTATTTTAAAAAATTCTCAAATTAAAAAAATTATCTATCTTGATCGGATTTTTAAAAATGTTTTTACTCCTGTTGTCAGATTGGATTTCAAAAAAAATAAAGTCAATAATAACAAAGTATCGATTTGTAAAGGGAATGAGCAATATAATATTAATCAAGAAAGATGGTTGAATAATCAAGATTTTATCTTTGACATCCATACGAGTGAATTTGATGCTGAAATAATTGATAAAATGTATAAAACTAATTATACAACTTTAAAAAATAATGCTGATTGGGCGTTGGGAATCGTTACTGGGAATAATAAAGAATTTATAATAAGCGAGCCACAAGATGGTTATGAACCTATCTACAAAGGGAAAGAAATCGGACGATTTATATTAAATAATCCCTCAAGCTATATCAGATTTGTGCCGAAAAAATTTCAACAAGTAGCGCCAATAGAAAAGTATCGTGCGAAAGAAAAACTTATTTACAGATTTATTTCTAAATATCTATTTTTCGCTTATGATAATAAACAGAAGTTAACTTTAAACAGCGCGAATGTTGTGATTCCTAGAATTCCAAATTATCCGATAAAAATGATTGTGGCTTTATTTAATTCTTCACCCTATCAATTTTTATTTCAAAAAAAATTTTCAAGTATAAAAGTGTTGCGAAATCATATCGAGCAAATGCCATTGCCTCTTTGGGATGAAAAAACTTTTTCTGAAATTATTAAAATAGTCAACGAAATTATTGGTGGTAACAATAATTTTATAAAATTAGATAACTATATTATGAACAAATTTTCTTTTTCTGAAAAAGAAAAAGATTATATTAATAAATTTAACAAATAATTTTTTTATTATGGAAATTTTAAAAGAAAATTTAGCAAAGCTTATTGAATCATTACCAATTAATGATAAAGAAAAACTTAGAAATAATCTCAAAAAACTAATGTCTGTTTATCCATTCAATGAATATGAATATATAATTTCAAATCTATTTTGTCTGAAAAAAATAACACTAGTGGATTATTTTGCGATTCGTGAGGAATATTTGGTGAGAAATGAATATTTGCATATCTATGAAAAATATGGATCACCCACAGCTTTTGGTATTACTTGGGCGCAGTCGCATATTCATGCAATTGTTCCGGAAATGAAAAAACCTACAAAAAAGGAAAATTCTGATTTTGATAATGAGTACGATTTTTTTTGTGATTATAAAAAAAATCGCGTTAGAATAGAAGTAAAAGCATCTCGAGCGGTTGATGCAAAAAGTGACGAGCCACTTTTTATCAAAGCACTTGCGTTGAATTCTGAAAAACCTTTTGATATGAATTTTCAGCAAATAAAACCGAAACATTGCGATGTTTTTGTTTGGGTGGCTGTTTGGAGAGACGCAATCAAATATTGGATCTTTGCTTCAAAAGATATAGAAAAAAATAAGTATTATTCAAGGGGGCAACATAGAGGAAATATTGGAGAGGGACAGCTTCATTTGAATAGGGATAATATTAAAACATTCAAAAAATATGAAGCTCATCCGAATGAATTGCTTAAAAAAATTATCAAGGCATATAAAAGACAAAAGTCTAAAAAATAAAATAATTTTATAAACTAAAAAACCTATGTCAAAAAAAGCAAAAAAAGAGGTGGTTGTAGTGAAAGAACTTTCGCAAAGCGAATTGCAAAAGTTGGCGCATTCGGGCACAAAAGAGGCGATTGAAAAAATTGAAAAATATATTAAGATAGAAAAAGATTATGAAAAACGCACTTATGCTCAAATAGCGCTGAATGAATGTGAAATGTTTTTTTATCAACCTAAAAACGAAAAAGAGGATGAAGAATTTACATTGAGTGAATTAATTAGAAGAAAAGAGCGCTATATTGATGAGCGAACAATGAAAATGTGTGATATCAAAGAAAGGATTGAAAAATTGATGCTGGAGAAAAAAGTGCATGAAAAAGTTTTAGCAAAACATAAAAACAAAAAAGAAGACTGGAAATATAATTGGATGCAAGATTTTGTGTTGATGGAAGAAAATGAATTGCATAAAATCGAAGAAGATCTTGAATATGACGAGGCTTGGGTGGCAGAGGCTAAAAAAATGATCACTACTGCACGGTATAAAAATATGCCAGCGCACCATCTCGAGCATTTTGATTTTAACTTCGGCGAAAATTCTCTTGAGGATGAAAAAGATAATTGCGATTGTGAAAATGATTGTGATTGCGAAGATGTTTTCAAGGGAATGGTATAATAAAAGAATAAAATAAAAATTAAAAAAACTCACTTCAAGCTGGAATTATAAATATAATTTTTGCGGGAGGTTGAGGGAGAAAAAATATGTTTTGGTCAGGTCCAAGTAGTGATTTAAAAATTATTATTTTTCTATTGGTTATTTCTGTTGCAGTGGCATCTTTTGTGTATTTCAAGACAAAAAAAATATTGTTAGGAGTTTTTATTTTGTCAGTGTTGAGCAACTTGATTTTATTTTATGGCATGTATTATCAGTTTGCAGAATATTATAATATTATGTGGTTATTTAAGTTTGTTAGAAAAATATGGCCATATATGAACCTAGCTTTATTTATTTCACTAATCATTATTTTTTTCAAAAATAAATATGCAAAAAATAAAAACAAATAAGTTTTCTGTACTTCTTTTTCTACTAGTATTTTTTATTTTGCCTTTACGAGAAACTAGCGCGGAAGAATGGTGGGAAGATCAAGGATATAATGTTATTAATTCAGATACAACTTGGAAAAAAGAGGATACGCACTTTTTCAACAAAAAGGTAGTTGTTGTTAATGGTGCCAAGCTCACCATTGAAAAAGGCGCAACTGTGAAATTTGGAAAAAATGATATTTTTCTTTCTTCGCTGGATGTGATTGACGGAACAATTATTGCGGAGGGCACTAGAGAGGAAAAAATAATCTTCACTGCGGATGAAGAGGACGGTGGTGTTTTTAATATAGATTTTTCTAACAATCCAGAAAGAGAAGCTTCCTTTTTTCGTTATGTCGAAATTTCTAATGGCGGTTACATTCCGCAAATGGTTAAAAATAGCAGAAAAATTCCTTTTATCCATACAGCCATAGCGCTAGAGGGCGGTGTGCCGGCTTTTCAATATTTTTCCGGCAAAATGCATATGGAAAACTGCGAATTTAAGAATAATATTTACGGCGATATTAGTGCTGGTGGATTTTTTTCCTTTGAAAACTCGGATTATTTAGAAATCGTTAATTCTAATTTCAATGGTGATGCAAGTCAACTGGCTATAAATTCGTCGATTTTTTGCTATAATGAAGAAACCGAAGAAGAATGCCCAAGTAAATTTATTTTGAAAAATAATTGGTACGGAGATTTAAATGGTCCCTCGGGAGAGGTTTTAAATGATGAAACTAATGGGGTTAGCGTGATTGGCAGTGTTATTTTGGATAGTTGGAGAAAAAGTGATTTAATCGCTGATCCAGTGATAATTATTCCGGGGATTACCGGATCGGAAAAAGTTTCCAATAAGTGGAAGCTCGATCCGATTTTACATACCTATGATGATCTAGTTGCTTCACTGGAAGAAAACGGCTATGAAAAAGAAAAAAATCTATTTGAATTTCCCTATGAGTGGAGAAATGAAAATTCTATCACTGCCCAGAGTTTGCGGGAAAAAATTCAAACAATCCTAACTGAAACTAAAATTTCCAAAGCGGACATAGTGGCTCACAGTATGGGCGGATTGGTAGCGCGATATTATGTTGAAAATGATATTTATGAAAACAATATTGATCAGTTGATAACTTTAGGAACTCCGCATAGAGGTTCTGTCAAGGCTTATTTAAGATGGGAAGCGGGAGAGGGATTTTTTGGAATTGAAGAATTAATTGCTAAGCATCATTTTGAAAACGAAGCTTATCACAAAGGATACGATAATGTTTTTTCCTATATACAAGAAAAAGTGCTTTCTGTGAAAGAACTGCTTCCTGATTATGACTATCTGTTTGGTATAGCAGAAAATTCAATGATAAATTATCCGGATAATTATCCGCAAAATAATTTTTTAGAAGAATTGAATGAACAAGGGAATATTGAAAAAATGGAAAAAGTTAATTGGATAAATATTATTGGAAATCTGGAAAATGAAAAAAGCACTATTGCAAAAATTAGAGTTGTTGACAGTACCGTAAGCGATCGTTGGGAACATGGAATGCCAGAGAATTTTTATAATAATGAAACCGACCAAGGTCTAGAAAAAAGTAATGGAGATGAAACTGTTCCCTTGGTTAGCGCGGAGTCTGTACCGGCTAACAAGAAAATAGAATTAAATTCAACGCATAATAATTTACCAACCTTTGCCCAGTGTGAGATTCTATCGGAACTCACTGGGAAAAATGATTGTTCTAGAGTGGATAAAATACATATTCCAAATATTTTAATTTTTAATCTTTTCTCTCCCATCGACATTCAAATAATCGCACCAAGCGGACAATGGGCTGGGAAGAATATAAATAATTTGGATGAAGATGAACAAATCGACGGAGCGTATTATACTGGATATGATACAGAGAATGAATTTCTCACTATTCCAAATCCCGAAAATGGGGAATATAAAGTTATTACAGAAGGCACAAGCAACGGAGAATACAAAATTGAGATGGCTAAAATTTCTGAAGATGAAAATGGTATTGCCAGTGAAATTTCAGGTGAAATAATCGGCACTGCAGAAAATGGAGTGCAGACAGAAAAAACGGTGGAAGTTTTGGAAGAAGAAATAGTGACTGAAGAGAAAGATACTGTTCCTGCAACAATCATCATTGATTCTCCACAAAACAAAAGCTATCAAAGTGATGAAATTGTTCCACTAGAATTTACCACTACGGATGATTCTTCTGGAATAGACGAAGAAAAAACAGAAATATTTTTAGACGGTGAAATATTTTCCCAAGATAAAATTGATATGGCGTATTTGACAAAAGGCGAGCATAATTTGAAAATATCAGCAATGGACAAAGCGGGAAATTCTACGGAAGAAGCAATAACTTTTTCTATTCAGCCAACCATTGATTCAATAATGGAAAATATTGATCACTACTATGCCGACAAACTTATTACTGAAAAAGCTACCAAAAATTATCTCGATGCTAAATTGAAAATAATCAAAATGCAAAAAATGTTTTATGAGGCCATAAAAGTTAGTCCTTGGCCGGCTAATTTCAAAAATAGATTGCTCAAAAACCTAGCCAGAAATATCAATCGAGAAATAGAAAATTTATTGGATGATATTCAAAATAAAAAATCAATTTCCAAAAATATTCTCGAGCCAGCTAAAAGTATTTTGATTGGCAATTTGGGGGAAATTGGGGTATAATCAAAATAAATTTATGGACAATCTAATAAGCCTATTAAATAGTAATGGAATAGATATTATAGGATTTTATAATTCCACTTTTTTTTCAGTGGTGAAATTTATTTTGGGAATTTATGCGGTAGTGGTTTTTGCGGATATTGTGCTTCTTTTGGCACAAAGAGGATTTTCTAGTGGCGATATAAGAGAAACCCTTTTAGGTTTAGATGTTCCGCCGGAACTTTTGACGCGAAAAGGAAGATTGCGAAAAAAATGGGATAAGGTGCGGGAAAAAATAAGAAGCACCAGAGAAGAAGATTGGAAAATAGCGATAATTTCAGCGGATAATATCATTGATGATTTGATAGCTAGGATGGGATACAAAGGCGAAAATATGGGAGAGCGCTTAGCTGGAATAAATCCTGGACAAATTGAAAATATTGAAGAACTTAAAAAAGCTCATGAATTTAGAAATCGGATAATTCACGAAGAAAATTTAAAATTAACCAAAGAGCAAGCACGAGAAGTGCTGAAATATTTTGAAAACTTTCTTGATTTTTTTGATGTGCTGAAATAGAATACATTTGACAGTCAATTATTATATGTTTAGAATGCTTAGTAGCGTCTAGTTTAGGCGATATTTTGAAATTACAGCGGGGTAGAGCAGTCTGGTAGCTCGGGTGGCTCATAACCACCAGGTCGTTGGTTCGAATCCAACCCCCGCAACAATTTTTGGCAGGGTAGCTCAGTTGGTTAGAGCACAGCACTCATAACGCTGAGGTCGTGAGTTCGAGCCTCACCCCTGCTACAAAATGCCAATACATAAAACAAAAAATGAAAATTTTTTCAAAAAATGGTCTCCTGAAATGGCATATGTGCTCGGATTTTTTGCAGCTGATGGATGTATGATTAAGAATAACAGGGGAGCACATTTTATCGAATTTCAAATTACTGATAAGGATATTTTATTGAAAATCAAGAAATTATTAGGTTCTAATCATAAAATTACAGAAAGAAAAAATAATATAAAATGGAAAATGGCTTATCGTTTGCAAATAGGTAGTAAGAAAATGTTTGAGGATTTGATTGCATTAGGTATGACATCGAGAAAAAGTAATACGCTAAAATTACCAATAATTCCTAAAAAATATTTCAATCATTTTGTTAGAGGATATTTTGATGGGGATGGAAATGTGTATATTCACAAAAGAAAAGACAGAAAAGGAAAGTTAAGTTTGCTGGCGGGATTTACCTGTGGGAGTGAGGTTTTTTTAGAAAAAATATTTTCTGAATTAAAGAAAACAGCGAATATTAAAAAAGGATCATTGTATTGTAAAAATAATATATATTATTGTCTTTATTTTTCTACCAACGATAGTGTTAGTTTGTATAATTTTATGTACAATCAATGCGGTGATTTATTTTTATTAAGAAAAAAGGAAAGATTTGAGAAATATTTAAAAAACAGATAGCATTCCAAGATGGGTCCGTAGTGTAGCGGTTTATCACGTCTCCCTGTCACGGAGAAGATCGCCGGTTCGAATCCGGTCGGACCCGCCAATTATAAAACAGCTCAATTTACGCGAGCTGTTTTTTGTTATTTTGGCGCTTGCAAAAGTAGATTAGAAAGACTATAATTAAATAGAGGAAAGTAAACAACGGGTAATCATCTTGGCTGTTTATTTTTAAAATTGCAAGAATAAAAAAGATATTATGACGCTCAAATCTTACATCTGGGGAATGCGCTTTATTACGCTTTTTTCACTTTTTTCCTTAGGAGCGGTCATTTTTTATGTTGATCCGGAAAATTCCGGAATGATTGGAATATTTTTGTTTTATCTGGCAGTTTTTTTTGTTTTAAGCGGAATGTTCAATCTAATTCTTCTTTTTATTCGGAGAATATTTTTAGGTCACGAAATGGCGGTGGAGAATATTGAATTGAGTTTTCGTCAAGGGATACTGTTGGCGATTATGGTAATAGGGATATTGATTTTGCAAAGCTATCGAATGTTGGTTTGGTGGGACGCGTTGTTGGTAGTAGCGGGAGTGTTTCTAGTTGAATTGTATTTTCTAAGTAAAGAATAATCAGAACCACTGATTAACACATGATTATTTTGATTACACATGAAATTTAAATTCAAGTGTAATCATGTGCTAATCAGTGATAATCAGTGGTTCAGACATTTATGCCTAAAGAAAAAAAAGAGAAAGATGCGAACAATGAATATACTGCCAAATCCATTCAGGTTTTGGAAGGATTGGAACCAGTGCGAAAACGCCCTGGGATGTATATTGGCGGAACTTCCACGGAAGGTCTGCATCATTTGATTTGGGAAGTGGTGAATAACTCGGTGGACGAAGCCATGGCAGGATATTGCAAAAATATTGAAGTGAAACTTCTGCCAAAAAATGTGGTTGAGATAACAGATGACGGTCGAGGAATTCCAGTGGAAAAACATCCACAAACTAAAAAATCAACCTTGGAAACTGTGCTCACAGTGCTTCACGCTGGAGGAAAATTTGGGGGTAATGGTTACAAGATTTCCGGCGGTTTGCACGGCGTGGGAGTTTCGGTGGTGAATGCACTTTCAGTTTATCTTAAAGCTCAAGTGAAAAGAGATGGAAAAATTTATGAAATGGAATTTGAAAGAGGCAAGCCGAAAAATAAAGAGCCGAAAGTTGTGGGTAAAGCCAAAGACACGGGAACAAAAATTATTTTTGAAGCTGATCCACAGATTTTTCCAGAGATAGCATATAATTGGGAAAAAATTCTGGCCTATCTTCGCCAGCAATCATATCTTACCAAGGGTTTAAGTGTAAAAATTTATGATGAGCGGGAAGAGAATAATAAAAGTGCGTATGGATTTCTTTTTGATGGAGGTTTGGTTTCTTATATCAAATTTCTTAATCGCGGAAAAGAGATTAAAAATGAAATGCCTTTTTATGTGGAAAAAACAGTGGATGATACACTGGTGGAAATCGCGATGCAATATACTGATTCATACAAAGAGCATGTTTTTTCTTTTGCTAATAATATTTTCACTCCAGAAGGTGGAATGCATGAAGTTGGTTTTCGCTCCGCCCTTACCCGAGCGATAAATTCTTATGCTAAAAAAGCGGGAATTTTGAAAGAAAAAGATGATAATTTTGTGGCTGAAGATTTTCAAGAAGGTTTGACAGCGGTGATTAGTGTGAAACTGCGTAACCCGCAATTTGAAGGCCAGACAAAAGCGAAATTAGGAAATAATGAAATTCGGGGAATTGTTTCTAGTGTTACCGCAGAAGCGTTGGCGGAATATTTAGAAGCTCATCCAAATAATGCCAAAGAAATGGTTGCGAAAATTATGCTTACCTCTAGAGCTAGAATCGCGGCTCGGGCAGCCAAAGATGCGGTAATTCGAAAAGGCGCGCTTGAAGGTATGACACTGCCGGGAAAATTGGCGGATTGTTCTTCGCGAGATGCTTCTAAAACTGAACTATATATCGTGGAGGGAGATTCCGCGGGAGGCTCGGCCAAACAAGGGCGCGATCGAAGATTCCAAGCGATTTTGCCACTCCGAGGAAAATTGGTGAATGTAGAAAAAACTACCTTGGATAAAGTAGTAAAATCGGATACTTTGAAACCAATCATCATTGCGCTTGGAGCGGGGATTGGCGATAGCTTGGATATTGCTAAAACGCGCTATCACCGAATTATTATTATGGCCGATGCCGATGTGGACGGTTCGCATATTCGAACTTTGCTTTTGACATTTTTCTATCGTTATTTTGAACCACTTATCCGTGCGGGATATATTTATATTGCTCAACCACCACTTTATCGTATTCAAAAAGGCAAAGAAGTGCAGTATTGTTATACGGAAGAGCAAAAAAATATAGCGGTGGATAAAATTATCAAAGCTTCGGCGGAAAAAGCGGATAAAAAAGAAAAGGCAGGTAAAAATATCGAGCCGGAAGTAGTGATGGAAACAGATGCGAACGAAGAAGGGGAAAGTGAAGTGGGGGAAAAAATTGCTGGCATAAATTTACAACGCTATAAAGGTCTTGGAGAAATGAACCCATCTCAACTTTGGGAAACAACAATGGATCCCGCCACGCGTCTAATGCTTCAAGTGACAATTGAGGACGCCGAATCTGCGGACAAAATGTTTGATGTTTTGATGGGGAGCGAAGTTGAACCTCGCCGGCGCTTTATCCAAACTCACGCCAAGAGTGTCAAGAATTTGGATGTGTAATTTATTGTGGTAAAATCGGAAATAGTTTATAATAGAAGCAGCTAAAAATATTTATTTTAGCGTAAATTTATAAAAATAACTTCTAAGTGAAATTAGAAGATGAATTCGAAAAACAAAAATAGAAAAAATAATTTCTGGGCTTTCAGGGTAGCTGGTTTTTTGGTGTTCGTTTTATTTTTATTTTTATTTGCAGTAACTAATTGTTTTGCTGCTTTTCCAACAGATTGGGGTAAAAGTCAACAATTAGCTATTGATCACACTAAATTAACTGCGAATGTTTCTGATTTTCCAATCTTAATAACAAAGGTATGTCTTCCAGAGGAAATGTTTAATGCTGATGGAGATTACCCAGCTCTTAATGGTGGGGGGGATATTAGATTTTCTTCGGATGAAGCTGGTACAACACAGTTGCCCTGTGAAATCGTGTCATTTGTTATAGACAATGACCCAGCAAATGGTTCAGCAGAAATTTGGGTTAAAGTTCCTTCTATATCTTTTGAAGCTGATACAAGTATTTATATTTGGTGGGATAAAGCAGATGAAACTCAACCAGTGGCGGATGATACTTATGGTTCAGAAAATGTTTGGAAAACAGGATACAAATTAGTCCAGCATTTAAAAGAAGACCCCAGCGGTGGCGCTCCGCAATTTTATGACTCAACAGCCAATGATCATCATGGGACTAACAATGGAGGTTTAGTGGCAGGTGATCTGGTTGCTGCGAAAATAGGAAATGGCATAGATTTCGATGGGGCATCTACCGATGATTACGATGTTACGGACCATACTGATTTTGATTTCGGCAATGGAGATTTTACAATCAGCTTTTGGGCCAAGTCGGTAACGCATGGCTTCCCCAAAGGGATTATTGAAAGAGAGGCTACCGCAACTTTTCAGCCGTGGGTAGTTTGTGATAACTCTACTACAAGAATTGATTTTTATGCCAGTTCAAATGGGAGTTCTTATGATATTGCAAATGGGGTTTCTATGGGAACCTTTAATACAGATTGGGCATATTATGCTATTTCCAGAAACGGAACTTCCATTAAATTATATAGAAATGGAACTCAAACGGGTAGTACAATAACATCATCTGCGACTCTTCATACTGGTAGCGGGAATGTGAGAGTCGGCGAGTACTACGCATCGTCCTATCAGGGAATATTTGATCTTGACGAACTTGAAATATTAAAGGGTGATTATAAGAGTGTTGACTGGTTGACGGCTGAATATAATAACCAGAATGACCCTGGTTCATTTATTGCGGAATACACGCCACCAGTTATTTTAAATATCGACGAAACAACCGCTTCGATGGATGATAGAAGGGTAATCGCATATGATGAAAATGAGCAAGGAGCGATACTTTTGACAGGACTTTATTCGGAAACAACACCTACTCATATTGAGGTACAGGTATTCAACCGAACCACTGACGCGGTTGTCCAGGTGGGCGGTAATGATTGGAATACAATTACTGATGAGGTTATTGCAGCTGGGGCATGGTCTGGATCTTTGTCGGGAATACCTAAAACAAATGCGTGGCTTGGTTTTACGGTTAGAAAATCAAATGAAACTGGTACAACATACACTTCGACTAATAAAATCGGTGTAGGATATATTGTTGCTTATACAGGGCAGTCATATATGGGGTATTGGATTGGTTATGGACCATTTACTCCAACAGAAGAATTAACCTCTAATGATTTATGTTCAAAATTTAGGCATTTGACCACAGGCCAGTCTTGGGTCCCACCAGCTTATACGGGATGGGAGTTGAATACGGGCACAGGTTCTATTCCATTTGCTAATAAACTTCAATCTGAATTAGATTGCCCAATTGGTGTTTTGGATTATGGTATGGGTGGTTCTGCATTATTACAAGCAAATGCTACTGGGCTTGGATATTGGTTAGGGACAGACACTTCAACAAACTGGTATTATGATTTAGTTGATGGCATTGCTGTTTCAGATCCGATAGATAGAATCAAAGCCAATGCTCTGATTTGGTATCAGGGGTATACAGATTGCAATGTGGATGTTTCATATCAAGATTATTATGATGGAATGACCGACCTTTTTGCACTATTCCGAACGACTTTGGATTTTGCGAATCTTCCAATTTTTGTTGTTGGACAACCCAGAAACACCACAACAGCGGTAAACAGTCAATCATATACAGATGTGCGAGTAGCTCAAATAGATATAGCCGATGACAATAATGAAACAATAACAATTGTAGCTGGACAAGCTGTTGACCAGCCACTTTATGCAGACGGAGTGCATTTAGCAGAAGCTGGAGAAATATCTGAAGCTGCAAGGTATGCTCAATCTGTATTGTGGTATGAGATTGGAACAGGGGATTATGCATGGCACAGAGGTCCTAGAGCTGTTGGCTGGAAACCAATCGATGCAACACATACTGATATTTATATACAACACGATGGTGGGACAGATTTTACTCCTATCAGCGGAATTGATTCTTTTGGAGTCTATAATTCAGATACAACAAGTTGGATAACAGCTACGGGAGAAAGACAAAATGCTACAACTGTTCGATTAACTCATGCTTCTGCCACTATAACAGATATCCGTATTTTGTGGGGTGAACATCCAGTAATAACCAATATTTTAAGGGATAATTCGACACTGACATTGCCAATTGAGGCGTTACAAGATTTTCCGTATATTCCGAATCAGAATTACACTAGAGGAGATTATGTCTCGCTTCCGCTTGATACGACAGATCTTGAAAATGTTTATTCAGAACAAGATTATACAGATGTAGCCATTGATGACTCAACAAGAGTTGCTCAAACAGCCACTTCGGAATATGCCATTCACGAATTCAAAGATTTTGTTGGAGAAAGCACAAATAGAAGTTTAACATGGAATGGGCAAACAAATCTTACTTTATCGAGTTCAACTGTTTATTTACAGATTTACAACCATAACACTACAACTTGGGATGAGGTAGATTCAGACAACTCATCAAGTGTAGATACGGATTTTACTTTAGAAGGAAATATAGTCGACCTAACTAATTACAAAGATACAAATAATCTAATAAATTGCCGAGTTTATCAAAATGGAACTCTTACGTTGCAAACTGATTATTGGAATACAGAGGCAATAGATTCTTACACTATTACTTACAACGGCAATGATAACACTGGCGGAACTGTGCCCGCGGATCAAACTAAAACATATGCTGTTGATTTAACTTTACAAACAAATTCCGGCACATTAGTCAAAACTAAT
>Ga0209417_1001324_pt1 | contig 46105 bp, 37 predicted proteins | sample RifGroF2_FD_184002 | JGI IMG/M metagenome (GOLD analysis project Ga0209417, IMG submission 184002) | Groundwater microbial communities from Rifle, Colorado, USA - Groundwater F2 (SPAdes) (version 2) | ecosystem: Environmental > Aquatic > Deep subsurface > Groundwater | place: Rifle, Colorado...
CTTTGTTCAAGGGTTAGCTGCTTATACACTGTAACCTCCTCTTGGTTGTGCTTGAAGAGGTTATATTAACAGCTAGCCCTCTCTGATTTCAATCAGAAAAGTGTTGCACTTGTATTTTGAATTCACTATTGGTGCCATGCTGCACTATTGGTGCCATGCTGGGGAAATAAATGATGGTGAATGAGTAACGTTCATACCATTGGCGTACCCATTCTGGGTTTCCGAGATTTCAGATGGAAATCTGCTGGTAATAACATTCAAGTTGAAAATTCTAAATAGCATCTACATCCCCCCTTTTTGTCAATTTCAGTCGGTATGGAATCCTATCTTCTTCCTGGGTGGCGGAGGTGGTGGAGCAAGAAGACGGTTCAACGCATCTATGATGCCGCTTATCTTATGATCATGCTCCTCAAGCTTGCGCCTGATCTCCTCGTGGGATGCTAGCACCTGCCTGATTTTGACGAACGCACGCATGATCTGGATGTTCACCTTGACAGCCCGTTCGCTCCTCAGGACGGATGAAAGCATGGCTACCCCCTGTTCAGTAAAGACCCTTGGAGGCTTTCTCGTGCCACCCCATCTTGATGTTCCAGAATGGAATATCAAGTCCTTCAACTCCTTTCCGCTGAGATGGAACATGAAGTCGGAAGGGAAACGTTCTAGATTCCTTGAGACTGCCTTATTCAGGTTTCCGGTGGTGACGCCATAGAGCAGCGCAAGATCCCTGTCCAGCATTACCTTCTGCCCCCTGACAAGCAGTATCCTGTTCTCGATCCTCTCCATAGGAATCAGTATTTCAGATTTTTTCATATGCAATCCATGTAGTTGTCGTGTAGCATCCCCCCGTTATGATTTCCGGCGTCCGCCGGAAATCATTCCTCGAAGAAGTATCTGATGACGGCTTTTTCCTTGAGCCTGTTCATGTAGTCGGTGTAGCGCTTTTCCTTTTCCTGCTTCATAAGCTTCTCGCTGATCTCCTCGCGCACCGCCTCGAACGGGCGGGACTTCGTATCCATTCTTGCGGAAATCCTTATGAAATAGATTCCTTCACCCGTCCTGACAGGACCAACTATTGCATTGTTCGCCTGTCCTTTCAGGGCTTCGGCAAATTCCGGACGCAGCTTTGACTCCTCCAGCCAGCCTATGTTTCCACCTTTGGCGACGTCAGGTCCTTCCGAGTAGAGCTTTACAAGAGTTGTGAAGATATCCTTGTCGGCCTTTGCGGCATCGGCTGAAAGCTTCCCGAGCGCATCATCAAATTCATCCTTGAACTTACCGTCCTTCTTCAGGAGCAGCACTTGCAGTTCGATCTGCGGAGGCTTGGAAAACTCAGCTGAATTCTTCTGGTAGTAATCGTTCACTTCCTTCGGGGTGACAGAAACAGTCCTGTAGCAGAACTCGTAGACAAGTATGTCAACAGCCAGCTTCTCATGGGCCTTCATCCTCAGATCGTTAAGCGTTATGCCGTCGGCAAGCGCCCTCTTTTCGAGCTTCTTCCTGTCGCCGCCCGTCATATTGGCTGCAAGCCCATCAAGCATGTCCTCCAAATACTGCTCTGGAATCTTATATTCCTTCTCCCTGAACTCGGTATAGCAGAGCTTTCTTTCAACAAGCTCCCTGGTCTTTTTTGCACGGAGCTTCTGGATTTCCTTTGTCAGCTGGTTGCCGCTATAGATCATTCCGAGCTTCTGTTCATCATTGCCGGTTTCCAGAATGACATCATAGAGCGTCACAGGAATTCCGTTAACTGTGGCCAGCACGGAACTATAGAATACGTCGGGCTTTTTCATCTTCTCGTCCGCGGAAAAGACGGAATATGACGTAAAGGCAAAAGCAAGCAGGCATAATGCTAAAATCTTTTTCATGGCGGCTGATTCCCTTATTTCACAGTTCAGTTCGTATCTGCATAGGCGCTACATTAACGGCAGGCCTTATATAAATCAAATCCTTCACTGAATTTCCATCCCAGCGCTCCGGATCCGCAAATACCAGGTTCTGGACCGGGAATACAGAAATTCCGACGGAACTTCGCAGGATATCGCCGGAAATGCGATCGGCATCCTTCTCCATGAAAGCTTTTTTCATCCCCTGGAACTTCCGCATGAAATCCCCATCAGGAAAAACACCGGTGAAATCACTGTTTACAGAAAATCTTCCATTCTTGAACATACCGCAGAAAGAAAATACGCTGTTCTTTTCATAAGGATAGATCACCAGGGCATCTTCTCCGTCCCCTGGAGCAATCTGCTGCAAGACAGCCAGCGCAGAAGGAATCCCCCTGCAGGAAACATCTTTTCTTCCAAATGCCATGCCTGAAATTAGGGCGGAGACAATCCTGAGGCCGGTGTAGTTCCCGGGGCCTGTCCCAGCGGTCCATCTGGAAACATCTTCAATCGAAATGGACTCTTTTTGCAGCAGATCCTCAATTTTCGGGAGCAGTGATGACGAGTCCCTGCCTTTCATCGCAAAGGAGGATGACGAGAGGATTCTCCTTTCAGGGAATTCCCCAATTGAAAAGAACGCCTCTTTTCCCGAAAGATCTATTGCCGCCCAGATTTCCATTATAAATAAATTCTCCCATGGTAAATATTCACTGAATACGTACAGTTGAAAAATGCTTCATGTGTTAATCTATAATACAACTCAGCACTTTTCCACGGGAGATTTTATTTATCAGCTCTGATGATAAATCCTCGAAAAGATCCAGGCCGGGATGAAAAGCAATGCGACAAGGAAAGCCTCATTCATAAATCCGGCAAATGCACATGCCGATGCCTGGATGAGGATCAGGTTCCTGACCGACTCCCCGATGAACGGGGGCACGATGGACGCCTTGTACTTCAAATGCAGCATCACCAGGCCTTTCAATGTCCTGAGACAAAGGATGGCCGAAAAAATTATGGCAAGCCATCCGCTTGGAGTGATCTCGTCCATCACGCTGATGTCATCGACCTTCGTGGAAAAATACAGCCCTGCAAATATCCACAGTATTGAACTTGTCATTACCAACCAGGCGCCAGAAAGCACTGTCTTCCTCCTGCCTTCCTCAACTTCAACCTGCGCAGAAATTGAAAATCCGAAGACATATATCGTCAGGAATATAAGGGCGGGATAAAGAACGGTTGATGTCAGTTCAATTGAATTGGCCGCGAAAAGCCCCAGCATGAGACCGAGCATCCTGCAAAGTGCGAGGATCGCAGGCCCTATCAGGAAGATGTGCTTGAACATGTAGTTGTAGCCGATTATGAGGATGACAAGGACAAGGCAGGTGGAAAACGTCCTTTGTCCACAGAAGATTGAAGAGGCAAGCGCCGCCAGGCAAAGCGCTGCTGCTGCGAACCTCGCAGAATTAAGGCTCACAAGCCCTGCCGGCAATGGCCTCGACGGCCTTTCCTTCAAGTCTGTGGCATAATCGGCAATGTCATTGGTCACAAGCCCGAACATGTAGCAGAAAAGAACCGCAGCTATAACAAGAATGAAATTAGGCGAATCCATCTTTCCGTTCACGACGAGGTAGCCGAATATGGCGTCGCCGGGAACTGTAAAAAGGTTCGGAAACCTCACAAGTGACAGCCAGGCCTTGATGTTCTTGATAAGTTTATTTTCACTTCCGCTCATCAGGCATCCTTTGTCATTTTAAAAAACCGGAATGCATTGTCCGTTGTCAGTTCAGCAAGCTTTTCCACCGGCATCTTCTTCTGTCCGGCCACATATCCGGCAATGATCGCGAGATATTCGGGATGGTTGCGCGTACCACGGTGCGGAACCGGAGCAAGATAAGGGGAGTCGGTCTCCAGAAGCAGGCGGTCATCGGGAATCGCCTTCAGGAGCTCCCTGACATTTGCCGCCTTTGGAAAAGTAATTATCCCGCCTACGCTCACAAAAGCGCCCAGCTCCAGAAATTTCAGGCACCATTCGTTCGTGCCGGTAAAACAATGGAGGACGAATTTTCCTCCTTGTCCTGCAAATCCTGAAAGGATTCCAAAGGCATCTTCATAAGCATCATCCTTGTCCAGCTTGTCACGGCAATGGACGATAAGCGGCAATTTATTCTTCAACGCCATTTCGACAAAGGCTGAAAAGACCTTTTTCTGCGCGGGGCGTTCAGAGTTCTCGTAGAAATAATCGAGGCCGACCTCACCGATCGCGGCAAGCCGCGGTTCAGGGAGGAACTCATCGAACATGGAAATATCAGCCGTGAATAAGGAAGCCGCGTGCGGATGGACGCCAGCGGAGAACCAGCAGCCGGATGTCTGATTTGAAAAATTCCTGGCGAGCCGGCTTTCCTCGAAATCAGCGCCGGCCGCGAGAAGATAGCGGACCCCTGCCCTGCGCGCCTTTTCAGCATAGCTGGAGACGGTTTCGTCTTCCTTATAATAATGGAAATGGGTGTCGAATAATTCCATGGTTCAATTTGAAAAGACCTTGAGTTGTTTTTTTTGTTCGAGCATGATCAGCACGAGCATCGATATGAATACCAGAGCTATGACGCAGTTCCTCGGATACCAACCGGGAGGCCCTTCATAGAAAGCTTCCAGATAATGGCCATCCCCTGCCGAAATTTCAATACGCATCCTGCCGTCCTTGTTTATTTTCTCCAGGAGGGTGGAATCATCAAGGACCTTATCGTCAAGAATGACCTTCCATCCTGGGAAATACAGCTGGTTAAGCATTATCACCTGCGGCTTGGCGCATGTGATTTTATATCGCATATGATGCGGACCGCTGTCAGAATATTCTTCAATTTTAATGTCCGTATCGCTGGCTTCGATCATGGCGCCGTCTCCACGCGGGATGGCAGGCATATAAGCAGCAGCCGTCTTTGGAAGAAACTCGTTGAATGATTCATAGACTTCGAATTTCTCAAGCCGCAGCTTCTTGTGGTATTTAATTGCCTTACGGAGATCAACGTCGAATTTCTTGAACTGGAACTCATTTGAGTACCAGGCAATTGTGAAGATCATAATCAGCGAAATCAATGAATAAAATTTCAGATTTCCGGGATACCTCTCCTTGAACTTCCATAAACCTGAAATACAGATCACCTGCAGGAGCGCAATAACGGTCAACAGCCTCCATGGGAATTGCACATACTTGACCAGAGGCATGTTTTTCCAGAAGATGGTTGAAATCGGAGTCATCATGAGGATGCACAGGATATATAGGATGAATGCCGACAGGCACAACTTACTCTTTCTATTCAGCCAGAAGCCTGCAACTGCAGCGATAAAATGAGGCAGTCCGAGCTGGAATGACATATCATCGCCCGGTCCCAGCGCTGAACCGCCAAACCCCCAGGCCCGTGAAAAAAGCTGATTGAAATAAACAACATGCTTTTCAGCCAGGCAGAATCCGCTGACCGCCGGATGGTAATCGACATATTCCTTCATTTGAAAGGCAGTAATCCAGTATGGCGAACTGAAAATAACTGCGCAAAAGAGGGCGGCTCCGGCAACAGCAATAAACCTTATCATTGACTTCTTGTCCATTTCAATGGACAGTGCAATTATTATAAGGCAGAAAAGAGGATAGAAGAATAAAGCGGTGAAAGGATGGGTGTATACCAGTGCCGCGAGTATCAGGGATATGATCATGGCGAAATGAAGTACTGGTTCACCCTTCACAGCCCTGTCTTTAAGTTTCACCAGGAAATAAACGGCCCAAGGGATGATAAACATTGAAAACAGTTCGCTTAGATCGCCACGGACAAACATATTCACATAGATATATGGTGTCAGCAGGAACATCACTGAACAGAACAGGGAAAACAATCGGTTTTTGGATGAAGTCTCCATCACAAGGAGATATACACCTGTGCCCCCGAGGAAAAACATCGCTACATTCGATGCATAGCTCGCAGCGAGGATGTCTGGAACAACATATGTGAACAGAAGCGAGAAGAAGAAATAACCCGGCTGATAGAACACGAAGATAGGATACCCGTAGCCTCCATAATAGTTCGGCATCCACCTCGGATAAAGAATCCCGCTGTCGAATGCGTCCTTGAACTGGTCCAGATGGCAGAGATACCGCAGACCGTCGTGGGACAAAGGCCAGTTCCCGGAAAATATCAGGCCGGAAAGCAGTGCAACTGAAATAATGAGAATAGCGGCAACATCTGAGATTAATGAACCCTTGATCCTATGCATATTTCTTCCAGAGTTTGAAAATATCACTGAGTATGACTAAAACATTGCCTGGTCTCATGATCGTGGAACCTTTGATATCCGTCCATTTCCTTACTGGATACTCGAGGATACGGGATCCTTTGAGCCTGATAATCAGTTCCACATCAAAAATCCATCTGGAAGAAAAAGGTTCGGAAAACGCCTTTTCCACAATCTCCTTCCTGAATATTTTCGCGCCACACTGTGAATCATAAGTCTTAATCCCGTAGAGCATCCTGAAAACAAGACAGAATATCCTGCTTATGATGTGCCGCATCTGACTGCGCCTGATATCATTCCCCGGGCGACGTATCCTGATGCCGAAAACCGCAACGGCATCGGGAGCGGTATCATCCTTGAATTTATGCATGCATTCGAGTTCTTCAAGGGGCGTTGCAAGGTCGGCATCCCAGAATCCCGTCCATTCGATCTCGTCGTAGAATGGAAGATTCTTAAGATGCATCATCCCGCGCCTCACCGCTTCAGCCTTGCCTGAATTCTTCTCCAGATTTAAAACAGAAGCAAATCCGGGAACCTTGTCTTGAAGGAGTTTCAAGGTGCCATCCGTAGAACCATCATTCACAAAAAGGAAATCTATACTGCCGGAAAACTTCCTGTATTCATCAATATTCAGCCTGTTCTCCTCGTTGTAGCACGGAACCACCAGGCAGGTTTTTTTCAAGATTGCATTCATATGATATATATTCTTCTAAATTTGTTTCCCAAGTGGATGCATGATGGAATAACAGCTTCCAAGCATCCAGCCCGCTAATAGACACGATAAATCTCAAAAAACCTGTCAGATCCGGCGGAAAGCGGGATATTATGAATCAGCTTCGAATTCACAGGGACTGGCTCGTTGTTCAAAATTGCAATTGGATTGCCCGAACTATCCACGCTTATCCTCGAATTCATCCTGATGAAGATGCCGGCCCCGGTCGTCTTCCCCTCGAAGGGGATCACCATGCTTTCAGAAATTCCGTTCCTCTGGTACGTCGCGGGATCAATCTTGCCGTAAAAGAGGAAATATATGTACCAGATAGGCTTGAAGTCCCTGTCCACAGGATGATGAAACACCGAACTGGACACATATAGCTTCTCCCCCATCCCCAGTTCCTCAAAGGCCAATTCGACGGTCTCGGCGAAAGGTGCGACAAAAGAACTCCTGGACTTAACGGCATAAGCGCCGAAGTAATTGCCGAAATATGCGGCCATCTCCACCAGCCCGAAACAGCAGACGGCGATTACGAGCAGACGGTATTTCCGGAAGGAATTCCACAGCAGGCAGAAACCGACGAGTGCAAGCATGCACCAGAACGGCGAGCCGTTCAGGCAGCGCGTGCTGTGCATGCGTTCCATTGTTAGAATTGCAGCCGCAGGATATGCGAGGACGCATATGATGAGGAACCTGCAGTATGGATTCCGCCTGAAGTTTTTTATCACGAAATAGAGTCCGGCAATTATGAAAGGCAGCATGAAAATATACAGTTCTCCGGAAGCACCCGTATGATGTCTCAGGTCGGAATCTCCCAGTATAAAGAGGAAATCAGGGCTGAAATAGTCGACGTATCTGCTTAAGATCCGCGAAACGGTCTCAAAAGCTCCAGAGCTGCTGTTCCATACGCCAATCGTTGAAAATCTGGTTGTCATGCTCACAGGATTGTTGATCACCGAGAGGGTCATCGGAGCGAGACAGACCGCAATTGATGCGCTGAACAATGCAAACAGCCTCCATCTTTTTATGAGAAGAACATTGAAAGCCAGGACAAAGCAGACCAGTATGACAGCTGACATCGGCCTGCCTATCTGATGCGAATACATTGCAAAAGCCCAGCAGGCTCCTGCCAGCAAGGCGGACCTCCTTGAGTTCCTGCCAAAGGCATCTGCAAGGAAATACCATCCGCATATCAAACCGAGCAGCATGGGCATGTATCCCCCGATCCCGGTCCGGCTCAGAGGAAAAACCCACGGCAGCAGGGAGAACATGAAAGCTCCTCCAAGGCATATCCATCTGTTCCTCATGTATTTCCCGGCAAGCCAATAGAAGGCGACCGACGCAATCAGGAGGAAAAGGGCGCCGGGGAGCCTTACCACCCATTTTTCAAGGCCGAACACATTCACCAGCGGAGCAAGGGTATAGACCATTACAGGATCCTGATAATTGTCGAAGCAGACAAAGAACATGGGATGCCTCGTCCCATATTCGTCCGCACCAGTATTCGCGATGCAATAGGCGTTGTAGCCTTCAGAAGCCTCGTCGTAGAAGAAGCCGTTGGGAACCCCGGGGAACCTCCAGAAGTGCAGGAACAGGAAAATTGCCACCAGCAGGAGCGCCGCAGCAATGAGATATTTCTTCTCTTCAGGTCTCATTTCCCTATCCTGTAAATTTCAAAGTTGATGCCGGATGGAGTAGGTATTTTCTTGAGCAGGACGGCTTTTTCAGGGATTTTCTCATAGCCCCTGTCGGGGACGCTCTTGTTTTCCTTGTCCGCCACCAACAGCATGTCCAGACGAAGAAGTATTCCCGTCTTCCTTATGTTCCCATCATACAGGCAGACATCCTCCGGCGGGATTTCTTTTCTTTCCAGGTAGATCTCCGGCTTCACTTTTGCAAGGAAAAGGATGTTGGTATAGAACTCGGGTTTGAATCCAGGCTTCATCTCCTCAGGAAAGAAAACATATTTTGATACGTAGAGGGTTTCGCCCGGTTTCCTCTGCTTGAGCGCATCGTCAATCGCCTCTATGACGGTCGCACTGAAGATCCACCTTGAACTTTCCCTGTATTTGCTGAAATAGTTGACGAAATAGCCGGGTATTTCATATCCCGCAAGGAGAATGAAAGGTATGAATACCGCAAGGCGGTATTTTTTCCTGGAGATGACATACCTGGCTCCGAGTACGGCGACAAGCACCCAATATATCGAGCCATTCATGCAGCATGAACCATGTCTATGGCCGATTGTAAGCATGGCTGCAAATGGATATGTCAGCAGGACGAGCAAGAGGAACCTGTAGTATGTGTTCTTCCTGCAATGCTTCAAGGCCAGATAGATTCCACATATGACGAAAGGGAGCATGAACAGGAAGAGGACCCCGCTGGTCTGGGTGCTGTGCGCATAATTGGAGTCACCGGATATGAAAAGGAACTGTGGACCGAAATATTCCAGATACCTTTCAACGATCCTGATACATGCATCAAGTAATCCAGGATTGTCGTACCAGACGCTTATGGCATTGAATCTCCCGGTAAGAGCCCGGGGATTCGCCAGGACGGAAATGATCAATGGCAGAAGCAAGAAGACATAGCAGGCGACAAATGTCACGAAAATTTTCCATCTCCTTATGATCAGGATGTTCAATGAAAGAACAAAACATATCAAGGCGATAGCCGTCATCGGCCTTCCTCCATGATGCGAATACATTGCAAACGCCCAGGAAAAGCCGGCCAGGGCGGCATGTGAATACGACTTTTTCCCCATCGCGGAAAACAAAAAATAGCAACCAGCGGCAATCCCAAGGAGCATTGGCACATATCCGCCTATTGCCGTCCTGCTTAAAGGGAATATCCACGGGAGTATTGAAAAGACAAAAGCGCCCGCGAGGGATATCCATTTATTCCTGACGAACAAATATGCGAGAAAATAAAAAGCCAGGCCTGCAAGGATATGGAACAAGGAAGCAGGGAATCTGACGGCCCATTTCTCGATTCCGAACATCTTTATCATTGGAGCGCAAAGATAAGGAAGGACAGGATCCTGGTAGTTGCCGAAACATTTGAAGAACAGCGGATAAACATTGCCATGTTCATCGGTGCCTGCCCTGGTAATGCAATACGAATTGTAGGCCACGGAACTCTCATCGACATGCATTCCGGCCGGGACATCCCCAAGCTCGTAGAAATGCAGGAATCCTGTTATAAGACCAGAAAGCAGCACCAGGGCCGCAAAGCAATATTTACCAGCAGGGAAACTTACATTTTTCATCCAATACAATTATCCTTTCCCGGTTTGTTTTCAATTATGACAAGATTTTCTCATTGATTAATTATTGCGCCTAACTTCAATAAAAAAGCGGATCGCTCATGGAAAGTTTTCAAAGAACGCTTTAATTTTACCGACTGATCATCAAGACCAAAGGGCATCATGTCGTCAATCATACTTTTCCTGGGAATAATTGGAGGGTTTTTCCTTCCGGGATTCCTTTTAAACAGAATACTCGGCAAGGAAAACGATCTTGGTGCCGCATTCATAATCTCAATTGTAATCCTTTTCCATCTAATATTCTGGACAGGTATTTCAGGGATCAGGATCAGCCTGCTGTCCATAGGCGTTGAACTCCTGATACTTAATGCCGCTCTTTTCACCTGCTGTCTCAAAAAGAAAATAAGCCTCGGATTTGACCGCCACCCCGTCCAATTTACCCGGCTTGAAAAAATTGCAATTATCCCTATTGGTTTGAGCATAATACTTATGTTCCTGAAAAGTTCCGTTTTCCAGCTTCCACACGGAGATCAGGATTTCAGGTGGTTTTTTCTTCCTTTGAGGATCCTTGAGACAGGCTCCTTTGATTATTATCCTCCACTAACCCCGTCCCACTATGAAGTTTATTTCTTCGCTGAATCATTCCCCCCCATCGTATCATTTACTTATTATTGGCTTTACGCCTTGTTCGGCAAAGCTGAAAATGTCCTTTTCTGCATTCCTGTAACTATTCAAATGATTTTAATTCTCGTTTTCGGGTATCGTCTTTCAACTTCACTCTTTAATTCAAAGAATGCGGGGATCTTCGCAATCCTGCTAATCGGCTCATCAACCATGCTTTTCTATTCAGTTGCAATTTCACAGGAAACCGGGATAACCGCATTATCTCTTGCCGCCCTCGTATTCTTCCTCGTCCAGAATGAATCATGCTCTCCCAGCGATGCCTGTCTTGCCGCTTTTTCCGCCTCGCTGGGCGCCTTGTCAAGGGAATACGGAGGTATTATAATTGTATGCGGCCTGGTTGTCATATTCTGGCGACGAATGCCGTTACGGATCTTATTATACTACTTGTTATTCTGTTTCATCCTTTCCGGACCATGGTATATAAGGACATTTATCCTCACAGGCAATCCCTTCTACAGCAACCCGCTGCTCAACATATTCCCGGTGAATCCTGTCCATGCCGGGATCATTGGAGGATACAAGGAGGCCATCGGCCTAAAGACCTATCTGAACTGGCAGGCGCTTAATCCATTGGCCTTGGGACTTTCACTTGCATTAGGCCTTCCTTTCTTCCTGGGGATATCTGCAATATTCAAATCGTTTCGGAAACTCGGGGCATTGTTCATAATAACCATATTGTTCTTTTCCCTCTGGATTTATTCGATATGGATCCCGGCCGGCCTTTTCCATTCAATGAGGATTTTAACTCCCATCATCTTAATATTGGCTATATGCGGCTCATCTTTACTCGACATGCCATCCCTGCGTACAAACCGTCGACATTTATTCGTATTGTTCGGCCTTTCCTTTGTCTGCTATATTGCTTTTATTCAAAATATCTTTGTGCCGTTCAATCCATTGAATCTCCAGCCCAAGGACATGTTAATGGCCGCATCGATTGTACCCGACTCTGTCAACATGAAAGAGGTTGTCTTAAATGATGTCAAGGATGTCCCTGAAAATTCCGCCATCCTTTCAGACGGAGCCCTTCATCATGCATTTCTTGCAATGGACAAGGAGAATTCCAAGAACATAAGGATTGTTCCCGTATGGAGTCCGGAGGTCCGGTTTCTCTTTGAAAAGGAGACTGATTTTGAAAAAGGCGTTGCAGGATTGAAGAATATCGGAATTAGATACGTCCTAATCGGTCAAAGGGGCAATCTAAACATGATTTACCTGAGGAAATTTGATTTCTTCAACAAGCTGTCCCTGCGTTCAAGGCACCTTGACCAGGAGGAAAAGCTTTTTGCACTTCCATAGGCTCATCCCGGTTTCTGGCCTACAGTAATGATGAAGGATCTGCGCTTCCTCATAAACTTCGAAGTAAATATGATGGCATCAAGCATATTATACAAAGGCAGGAGCGGCCTCAGCAGGGAGCTCGCGATAGCCTTGTAATGGAGTCCTGACAGATAATCGATCTTCATCTTGAATCCATGCCTGCCAAAGACCGCCTCGACCTCAGCGGCACTGATCGGACACTCATTCTTGGTCACGCCCTTCTGGCTGTGGAGTGGAGAGCTGATGTCCCTGTAGAGCCACATGAAAGGGTTCTGCTTGTTCGGATCGAAAGCGACGAAAACCCCTCCAGGCTTCAGCACCCTGAACGCCTCTTCCGCGCACAGATCCTTGTCCGGAAGATGGTGCAGCATGCCGCTGAACATGATGAAATCGATGCTCGAGTCTTTCAGAGGAAGGAATTCCACATCCCCATTCACGAAGTCAAAATCATGGATCCTTTTCCCGGCCTCAAGGATCTTGTGGCTTAAATCAAGCCCCAGGACCCGGAATCCTTTCTGCTTCAAAATATCGGTGAACACCCCGGAGCCGCATCCGAGATCCGTAAAAATAGTACCTTCCTCTGGCTTCCTGACCGAGGATAGCACTTTCAGGCATTTGTCGACAAGCCTGTTCTTGCTCTCCGCATCGAAGACATCATAGCCCTGAGGCCCTGTAAAAGAGTCAAAGAATTCAATTTCGGCCTTCTTATCTTGAACTGAATGTGATGATACCATTTTAGCGCTGACCATAGTTATCGGATTTTATTTTATACAATATAACTCTAAAAACGCTTTTTCGCCTTTCAGGATCGGGAACTGCCTGATTAATGTGCCGTTTTCCGGAATTTGCTCATTGTTCTGTACCGAGCGGACAATCCCCCCCTCGTCCTTGAAGCTGACAATATTGCTCCTTATAAGTATTCCTTTCCCCAGCGACTGGCCTTGATATAAGCAAATATATTCCCGGGGGATGCCTTGTTCCTGATAAACTGACGGTGGAACTTTGCCGAAGAAAAGAAGAGATGAATACCAGAAGGGCTTGAATTCGGTATTTATCTTCTGCGGGATCGCCGATTCGGAAATATAGAGGGTCTCTCCGGATTTCATATTCTTGAATGAAAACTCCAGGGCTTCAACTATCGGCGCAGTGAATTCCAGCCTGGACTTCTCCACGTATCTGCCGAAATAATTGGACATGTAGAGTCCAGCCTCAAATATGAAAAATATAAGCAGTGAATAAAAGCCCACCTTGAATATTTTCTCGCTCCTCCTTCTGAATATATAAGCCATTCCCGCAATGAATATGATCGGCCAGACAACGGCACCATCCATTGACCTGGTGCTGTGGAAATGGTTTAGAGTAAAAACTGCCGCAACTGGATAGGCAACCAGGGCAAGAACTGCAAATCTTACATATGGATTCCTAGCAAACCTCCTGTAGAAGATGTAGATGCCGGCAATTATAAAAGGAAGCATGAAGATATAAAGCTCTCCTGATTCCCCGGTATGATGCCTTAATATGGGATCTCCGGACACAAACAGGAAAAATGGATTGAAGTATTCAAGATATCTTTCAATTATCCTTGCCATTATTTCATAAAAGCCGCCGGCGTTCCTCCACACGCTCAAAGAGGAGAACCTCTTTGTCATGCTCTCAGGATGATTACAGACATAAACAATCATCGGCAACATACATATGAGATATATCGAGGAAAACAAGGCGAAGATCTTCATGCGCTTTAAAATCAACTTGTTCATGGAAATGACAAAACAAATCAGAAGGACAGCCCCCATCGGTCTTCCGATCTGGTGGGAATACATGGTAAAAGCCCAGAAAAAACCCGCAAAAACAGCTGAAGCCATTGAGCGTCTGCCAACTGCATCCATGATGAAATACCAGCCCGCTGTCATTCCCATAACCATAGGCAGATATCCGCCTATTCCGGTCCTGCTCAAAGGGAAAAGCCATGGAAGAATCGAAATGACAAATGCTCCGGCAATGCAAATCCACCTGTTCCTTACATACTTTGTCGCAAGGAAGAAGAAGGCTATTGACGCAAGCAAATGAAATATTCCGCCTGGCAGCCTTGCCACCCATTTTTCCGGTCCAAATATTTTCATAAATCCTGCCAGGGCATAGACGTAGACAGGATCCTGGTAATTATCGAAACATTTGAAGAAAACCGGAAATTTTATTCCGTACTCATCCGCACCTGTCTCCGCTATGCACCAGGCGTTGTATCCGACGGAACTCTCGTCCGGATAGAATCCATTGGGAACTTCCCCGATCTTCCAGAAGTGCAGGAAGGATGAGATGCATAGGAGGCCCAGGGCCGCCAGGATGAAAATGCGCCTCTCCTTTGCCGAAATGTTTGAAATATTCATAATCAAATACAGTTTATTATTATTTTCAGCATAATTCAAACATCGGGGCTCAAATATCATGGATTTGAAAGGCTTCTTCGGCAGGAAAACACTGGACGGCGTGAAGAATGTCTTCGCCGGTTTCAGCGGCGGACCGGACTCCACCGCCCTGCTTATCCTCCTCGATGAGGAATCCAAGAGGTACGGCTTCCACCTCAAGGCCGTGCATTTCGAACATGGATTACGCGGAAAAGAGGGTGTCAATGATGCCGGCTGGTGCCGGAAATTCTGCGAATTCCGCAATATCGATTTCATGGAAATCAGTCTGGATGTCAATAACTCCCGCCGTCCTGGGGAAAGCATCGAGTCCGCCGCCAGAAGACTCCGCCTCAGGGAATGGAACGACATTGCGGACGGCCCGTCCACATTTGTCGCGCTTGGTCACAACGCAAATGACAAGATTGAAAATGTCTTCCTCAGGCTCCTGCGCGGTTCTAACGCGTCCGGACTGACATCCCTGCGCGAAGTCCAAAAACTCGGCAAGATCACTATCATCAGGCCTATACTTCACTTCAGGCGCAAGGAGATCGAGGACTATCTGAGATCAAAAGGAGTTGCCGACTGGCGGATCGACAGCACGAATTCCGAGGATGACTACAGAAGGAATTTCTTCAGGAACAAGGTCATCCCCCTCATCTCGGAACGCTTCCCGAACACCGGCTCATCCGTGCTGAAGTCCGTCTACGCACTGGAACAGGATGCCGAATTCATCGAAGCGGTCACCTGTGGAATCTTCAATCCGGTTAAAAACAGGAAATCCCTCGAAGTCGAATTTCTCAAGGCCCTGCATCCGGCGATCCTGGTGAGGTTCCTCAGGCTCTGGATTTCCGAACATACCGCATCGGACTTTATTCCTGACAGCGACTTCATCACAAGGTTCACCGAAGAGATGAACAAGGCTTTTGAAAAACGCATGACCGATAAAAGTTCATCTCTGATTCCTATCGGCGGAGACCATGTCTTCCTGAAGTTCAAAAACAACTCAGTTTCCTTCTGCGAAATCCGCAATCAGGATGAATCTGCTCCAATCAAGTGGAAATGGGGTACGGACAAGGAAATATCATGGGACAAGACAGTCCTGAAGGCAAACATCATTCCTGCAAAGACAAAACTTGAATACAAGCGCGGGGAAAGCGTGGTGTATTTCGATGCCGATGCACTTCCGGACGAGTTGCATGTCAGGCAATGTAAGAACGGCGACAAGATGATTCCGTTCGGGAAGGATTCATCCGTCCACCTCAAAAAGCTCTTCGAGTCCAAAAAGATGGATTCGGAATGCAAGGCGCATGCTCCAGTGGTCTGCACATCGTCAGGGGAAATCATCTGGATCCCATCAGTCAGACGTGCGAACTTCGCAAATATCGGTCCGGAGGTGAAACGCATAGTCGTCTTCACATCTGTCAGCGTTGCATAAAGAGGACCGCCTGTGTTTCCCCATATTGAATTGCTGTCTTTTCAAGTATATAGTTGTTAGTGAGGTGAAAAATGAAAATAAAGACATGTATCCTGACTTTATTTGCGATGATCTCAATTCAATTGTTTTCTGCGGACGAAACGGTACCTGCCGCTGATCAGAAAAAGCCCAAGACCGTCGTAATTAAGCCAACCGGTGAATTCAAATACAAGCTCATTCCGCTGAAGAGTCTTGATTTCACCACAGTAGAAAGCATATGCAAGCCCTTGCTTTCAGAAGGGGGGATACTGACCTATGAAGAGAAGAGAGGTTCAATCCTCGTCGGAGATGCTCCGGAAGTGATCGCGAAAATAGTGAAAATACTGGAAGACATCGATCCAGACGCCGTCAACATCAGGATCGACATTGATTTCCTGAACACCGGTTCTGGCGCAGGAGGTGGCGTGAATGTCGAAGTCGGATACGGCCCGGGTGTCAAGCCCAACCAAATCATCATAAACAACGGCAAGGTCGTACATCCGAAGACTTACTCGGTCAGCGCGTCCAAGAAGAGTGATACAACCATCAGGAACAACTCCCAGTTCATAACCACTAAAAGTGGATTTCCGGCGACATTGTTCGTAGGACAGACCATAGCGGATCCCAGCTGGCTGAACAACTACAAATTCCTGCCCCCGACTGTCGTAGTCACTCCTGCCAGTACTGTCATCATACCCACCGCTCCCGGATTTCTCATGCGGGATGTCGGTTCAAAGCTCATGGTGCTGCCGAAGCTCAGGGACGATGGTCTGATTGATGTCGAAATTTATCCCGAGGTGAGCTACATAGACGGCAAAGGTGCAAACCAAGCCGTCCGCGTTGAGAATATCGTGACCAAGCTTACAGTGGAGGAAGGGCAGAGGATAAGCATAGGCGGAGTAGTCAGTTCCAACCAGAACTTCTACAAGAATCTCTTCGGCCCCCAATTCCTCGCTGTCGACAACAAGACAAATGTGCTTGACATGTATTTAAAGGCGACTGTCATGAAGCCCAGGGCCAAGAAGGCAGCCGATCAGCCGGCGGCAAATGAAGGGGACGTCCTTAAAAGCCCCCATCAATGGAGATAAATTCCGAAGCGAAATATAAAACGGAGAAAGAGAAATAACATGCCTTGCGGCATTGATTACAAACATATTGCAAAATCCCGGGAGTTGAATGCGCTTGTAGTTAAGCTCGCAAGAGCTGTTCCGGGAATTATCCTCGCTTATTAACTAAGGAGAAGGCAATGGACGCATTGGAAGTTCTGCGGAAACGCAGAAGCATCAGGAAGTATCTCAAGAAACCTGTTTCAAAGACCGTCATTGAAACCATCATCGACTGTGGCCGTCTCGCGGCAACCGCACGCAACGAACAGCCCTGGGAATTCATCGCCATCACCGATGCTAAAATGAGGAAAATCCTCGCCGACATCACGGAATACGGGAAATTCATCGCCGATTCGCCGGTATGCATCTGCGTATTCTGCAAGGACAGTAAGTATTATATAGAAGACGGTTCTGCCGCGACCGAGAACATTCTTCTTGCAGCAAGGGCTCTTGGACTTGGCACATGCTGGGTCGCCGGTGACAAGAAACCATATGCTGAAAAGGTCGGGCAGATACTCGGAGTTCCTGCAGGATACAGGCTGATGAGCTTCATCTCAGTCGGTTATTCAGAGGACCTCGATCAGAAATGCACAAAGCGACCCCTCAATGAAGTCCTGCACTGGGAGAAGTTCTAATTCAGCCACATCATACGAATATCCAATAATGAACAAGGAATGTCCAATGACGAAGTCAAACACTGTGAAAAATCCAGACGGTATTCAAATGGAAATTGGAAATTCCTTGTTGGATATTGGACATTCATTCAATCTTTCACTGGAGAACTAATGCTTGAAAACTGCCCGATCATCAAAAACGAATGCATAGGCGGAGACTACTACAGGATTGTCTTCAAGGCACCTGAAATATGCCCGAAGGTGAAACCCGGCCAGTTTGTCCATGTCCAGATCGCCAATCTTCGCGACAGGATCCTGCGTCGTCCATTCAGCATCTGCGATGCAACCGCCAAGGGGGAGCTTACTGTAATATACAAAGTAATAGGAGAAGGGACTGCCGTCCTCTCCAAGCTCGCAAAAGGGACCGAATGCAGCCTCATGGGACCGCAGGGCAAACCGTTCAATGTCCCGAAGAAAAACCAGCTGCCAATAATAGTCGCAGGCGGCTACGGTTCCGCCGCCACATATATGCTTGCAAAACAATCTCCGACAAAGGGAAGAATACTCATCGGTGCCAGGACTTCCTCGGACCTGATCCTTGTTGATGAATTCAAGAGGACTGGATTTGAAGTGCTGGTCGCCACGGAAGACGGTTCGGAAGGGAAGAAAGGCTTTGTCACGAAGCTTCTTGATGAGATCATCAAGGATCCGCCTTCCAAGAGCATGAGCTTCTACGGATGCGGCCCTCATGGAATGCTGATGGCGATGGGGAGGATACTGCTGAAAAACACCCTCTCCGGCGAGCTCAGCCTCGACCATCTTATGTGCTGCGGCATCGGTGCGTGCTATGCGTGCGTAGTGAAAGTCAAGGATGAGACAAAGACCGACGGCTGGCGTTTCGCCAGAACCTGCAAGGAGGGGCCGGTTTTTCCTGCAACCGCCATTTATTACGAATAAACATAGCCCTTTCTTGCACACTTCCCCGACCAGCTCTGACTAAGGTTATCATAATTTTGCACATAATTTATCTGCGGGTTGTAACTGGTCTGAAAGAAAGGGCTATAAGCAGTGAACTTTTAGGATTCATTGGTGTCTAATGATTATAGAGCGGCCGGGTTATCATGACACCAACGTCATCAGACGTTCATTTTGACCCCCTCAAAATAGATAACCCGCCGCTCAGTTTTTAAATATGGGCAGATTGGACAGGATAACAGGATTTCCAGGATTAAACGAAATCAATAAATAATCAGACAGGAGATTTATCATGAACCAGAATGAACTGCAGGAGCTCCAGGACAAGATCCGTGAAGTATCACATTTCATCCAGCCGGTCAAGACGGAAATAGGGAAGATAATCGTCGGGCAGGAAAAACTCGTCAACAGCCTGATTCTGGCGCTGATCGCCGACGGTCATATCTTAATTGAAGGATTGCCCGGGCTGGCAAAAACGCTTGCAGTCAAAACCCTATCCCAGTGTCTGAACGGAACATTTTCAAGGATACAGTTCACTCCCGACCTTCTTCCTGCAGACCTTATCGGAACCAACATCTATAACCAGCAGGACCACACGTTCAGCGTAAAGATAGGCCCGGTCTTTGCAAACATTGTACTGGCTGACGAGATCAACCGCGCCCCCGCCAAGGTCCAGAGCGCGCTTCTGGAGTGCATGCAGGAAAAACAGGTGACGATCGCTGGAAAGAAGCTCGAGATGCCCCTGCCCTTCCTGGTGATGGCCACTCAGAATCCAATCGAACACGAAGGCACCTACTCCCTGCCTGAAGCCCAGGTCGACCGCTTCATGTTCAAGCTCGAGCTCGAATATCCCTCGAGGAACGAGGAAAGGGACATCGTGAACAGGATGGCTCATCCCGCACTGGTCCTCAACGCGCTTTCTGTAGCCACCCTGGATGACATCAAAAAAGCCAGGGAATGGGTTGACAAGATATACATCGACGAGAAGATCGTGGAATACATCCTCGACATCACCATCGCGACACGTCCCAAGAAGAGGAAGGAACTCTCACAGCGCCAGGCTGAAGCAAAGCTTGACTATCTCGACAACTATATTCAATATGGCGCATCACCACGTGCCGCGATCATGATGACTGTCGCCGCAAAGGCCGCCGCATTCATGGGGGGCCGTGCATATGTCGTTCCGCAGGATGTGAAGGATATCGCCGCCGATATCCTAAGGCACAGGATAATAATTTCCTACGAGGCCGAAGCGGAACAGATAACTACAAATGAAATCGTCCGCAGGATCCTCGACGAGTTAAGGACGCCATAAGATTTTCAGAGAAAATTTTATATGAACACCAAAGAGATAATAGCCCAGGTCCGGAGGATCGAGATAAAGACCCGACGTATTGTCGATGACATCACCGCCGGCGCCTATCACAGCGTCTTCAAGGGCCGTGGCATCGAGTTCGACGAGGTCCGCGAATATACTCCAGAGGATGATGTCAGGGACATCGACTGGAATGTGACCGCCAGGATGGGTTCCCCATTCATCAAGAAATACATCGAGGAACGTGAGCTGACTGTCATGATCGCGATAGATGCGTCAGCTTCCACGGCGTTCGGCAGCCTGGACAAGACCAAAAACGAGCGTGCCATAGAGATAGCTTCGCTTCTCGCTTTCAGCGCAATTAGGAACAATGACAAGGTCGGTCTTATGATCTTCACGGACAAGACCGAGCTTTATCTTCCTCCGCGTTCAGGAAAATCGCACGGACTCAGGCTAATAAGGGAGATGCTTGCCAGGAAACCTGAATCTAAGGGGACCAATATTGCCGATGCCCTGAACAGGATGATGAAGATGCTCCGCAAAAGGGCGGTCGTATTCCTGATCAGCGATTTCCTTGACGACAAGGACTTTTCAAAACGCCTCACGGCGGCGAACAAGCGCCATGACGTGATTGCCGTGCGGATATTGGATCCTGTGGAAATCAAATGGCCGGGTACCGCCAGTATTTCAATAGAGGATTCCGAAGACGGCAAGAGACATGATCTTTTCATGACGGGATCCAGTTTCATGGACAGATACGCCAGTCAGTCCGCAGAAATGCATCAGAGGAATGAAAAGGCGTGTAAACGTGCAAAAGTCGATCTTATCGATATCAAATGCGGAGAGGATTTCATTAAGCCGCTGGTGGGATTCTTCAGACAAAGGGAGCAGTTTCGCAAATAAATTTTTCTTCGAAAATTTATAATATTATGAGAAATAAAATCAAAAACCGCCTTTTGACAATACTCGCGATTGCAGGTTTCGCGACAATTGCGATATTCGCAGCGGTTGTCCTTAAATATAATCAAGGGAAAAAGGCAGGAGCAGACATCCTATCTCCTGTCTTTACACTGGCTCCCGCCACGGATATAAAACTTGGGAGCACTGTATCCGCAGATGGATTGATTGCATGCCCATGGCACAGATGGCCTGTCAAGGCGAATGTCACCCCGGGGAAAGGTTCGCAGTCGGAGGGAAATGCGGCAATAAAGTTTTCCGGACTTGGCTGGGGTTCATGGAAATGGAAGGTATCGGCGAAGCTCCAACCTTACCAAAATGGCAGGATTGAAGAAGGCAGGATTGAAATTGAACTGAATAATCCAGCATCTTCCGACAAGCAAAGATCGCTGGTGGCGGCAATATCCCCATTTGAATCCGCCCCCCTTGACATTGGCAGCTCCCAGGAACTCGCTGTGGCAGGAAGCATGATTAAGAAGATTATTTCAAATAAACTGCTTTTCATCCTGGCCGGAATAGTCATCGGAGTCATAATTATTTTCCTGTTCCTTATGTTCAGGAGGAACAGGAAAAATAATTATCAGAGGGCAATCCCAGCATGGGATGTCGCCCTCGCGGAATTCGGAAAACTCCGCATTGAACTCAAGGGAGGCAGGCTCTCAACCGACATCTGCATCTCAAAGCTGACGGACATAATCAGGAACTATCTTGAAAAAAGGTTCTCATTGCATGCGCCGACTCAGACCACTGCTGAATTTCTTGAGGATCTGAAACGAGAAAACAGCCCATTGGGCAATGAGAACAGGAGCTTTCTGAAGGAATTCATGACAGCGGCCGATCTTGTGAAGTTCGCAAAACTGCCGGCAGACGAGGCGGTAATTGAAAATGCAATCATCAAGGCGGAAGTCCTGGTGATCACCACGAGGCCCGTGGAATCAGGACAGCAGGTGTCAGGTGTCAGGGAGAAACACGGAAATATCAACAATATTGTCTGAATACTTCGATGTTGAATGTTCGACCTGTCCCCCGTAGCCTTGGCGAAGGAGGATGTTCAAAGTTCGAAGTTAAATAATTACAGGATTTCTAATATGATATTCGCGTATCCATGGCTTTTACTTCTGCTGATCCCGCTTCTCGGGCTCCTCTTCTATGTTCTCAGGCGGAAAAATCCGACGATCATCATTTCCTCGATCAAGCCATTCTCAACCTGCACCGGCTCCGCAAGGACAATTATCTTCTCGAACCTGCCGATGCTCCTGTATTTTACAGCAGCCGCAATACTTATAATCGCCGCGGCGCGTCCACAGCAGGGAAACGACGAGTTCAAACAGAGGGCAGAGGGAATTGATATAATGATCATCCTCGATGTTTCACCCAGCATGGAGGCGTTCGATGTCCCTGAAAAATATTCCAGCGGCAAGGAAGTTGTCGCAGCTATAAACTCCGGAAAGCTGAAACCAAGGATCGACATAGCGAAGGAGGAGATTAAGAAGTTCATCGGGGCAAGGCCGAATGACAGGATAGGAATGGTCTTCTTCTCCACCCTGCCCTACCCGGCATGCCCACCCACGCTTGACCATGCATGGCTGTTCACCCATCTTGAGATGCGCGATGCAGGAAGCCTCGGTGAGCAGACTGGAATAGCAAGTCCGATCTCAAGCGCAGTGAACAGATTGAAAAACTGCGAATCAAAGAGAAAGGTCGCTGTAGTGTTCACTGACGGGCGGAACAATGTAAATGCGCAGATAACGCCCCTGCAGGCTGCGAAACTCGCAAAAACCTTCGATATAACCATATATACCGTCGGCATCGGCAGCAAGAACTCATTCATAATCCAGGAGGGCTTCTTTGGCAGGCAGCTTGTGCCTCTAAAGGATGAATTCGATGAAAAACTTCTAAAGGACATAGCCGAGACAACAGGCGGAAGATATTTCACGGCGGCGGACAAGGAAGGCCTCAAGAAGACGATGGAGGAGATAGACAAGCTTGAAAAGACAAGCGTGGAACAGCCGCGTTATGTCGACTACAGGGAACTCGCCCCTCCTCTGATGACAACAGCCCTGGGATTGATTTTCGCGGGCTTCATCCTGGGCGCCACCTGGTTCCTGAAAGTGCCATAACGCGTACCGGCTTACTTGTCAGTTTTCTTCTTCTCCGCTGGGTTCTCTTTTGAGATGATGACTGCATGCGTGTCGATTTTGAATTTAAGCTTTGAAGCACATCCCCTCATGCATTTTTCTCCTCTTTTATCTTCAGGACAAAGAACAGGGAAACCATCATCGCCGATATTGCTATCATGGCGGCGGGGATGATGCTGTTGAACATAACCTGCAGGAGCGTGCTCAGAAGGGCCGCAGAAACCATTGCGGGGAACCCGTTGAAGGTGATTATCGACAGGTATGTCGGGCGTTTTTCAACAGGTGATATCTGGTTCGCCATCGTCATGACTCCGACCCTGTCCATGAAGAATGCGGCGCCATACAGGAAGAAAACTCCAAGGAACATCATTTCAGAACCGGAAAACGGTATTGCCATGCAGACCGCCATCATGCATATCCGGGAAATGATTATCACTCTTTTCGTGCTGATGTAATCCCCTATCAGGCCCGCGGCAAGGTTGCCTGTTATTCCGCCAAGCATCTGCGCTATCAGCAGCACCCCTGTAAAGCTCAGATCGCGGCCAAGAGTCTCGAGGGCATATATGGCGAGGAAAGGTATGAAGATAAAGTTGCCGGTTCCGAAAAAAGCCATTAGAAGATAATTCCTGAGCCGCGGATCATTCCTTATTATGACAGGCACGTTCGACAGGTTGTCCATCATATCCACATGTTTGGCGGCTTGTTTCTTTTCGGGTACATGTTCATCCTCCGTCATTGCGAGGGCAAACCAGGCAAGGCATAGGAATCCAAAGGCGATCAGGTGGAGTATTCCGTATCCGAACACGCCGGGGAAGATCGTGAGAATGTCCTTGACGGCAAAACCTGCGGCAAGCCCGATCAGAACAGTTATGATGAACCTGAGGCTGTATACCGACGCCAGACGGTTGCTTGGTATGAGCCTTGCCGTCAGTTCACCGAACGCACCTGCACCGATGCCACCCAAGAAACCTGATATGAAAGGAGCCGACGCCACTATGCAGAGGAGCAGGAATGGTGGCGCATCCTTATAGAACATAAGCATCAAGGCCGCGAATATGTACGGAATCCTCTGGAAGATCCCAAGAGTAAGCGTAAAGCGTTTGACCTTGTGGAGCCTTTCAACAAAATGTGCGGTGAAGATCGGCGGCAGCACCCAGCCGAGGGTCATCATTACAGGCATGAATGAAATAAGCCAGGCCGAACCACCAAGATCCTTGATTATGCTCGGCAGGACGGTTTCCGAACTGAGGAAGGCCATGCCCCCCATGAACAGTCCGCCGTCAATTGAGAACAGTATGTAATTCCGCCATATGAAGGGCGGACCTTTTCTATGACTCGTCATTTGTTTTAAATTCCAAAGTCCAAGTTCCAAATCTCAAAATTCAAACAGGGAAACAACACAAGAATATGCCTTACGGAAAAGTAGGGATGGGCTTACTTGTCCTGAGCATGTCGAAGGAAACCTGTCCCATTCTTAAAACCAAGAAAGGTACATGCTAAAGCACGTACCTACTTCAAGAAAAATCCATCCGCATCAGGCGGATTAAGCCCGCAAGGCTGTTCTGCGGACTTCGCGCATTTCCGGGATCGAATCGGCTGCGCCTTTGCGGGTGACACAGATCGCCGATGCACGGCATGCCATCCTTGCAGCATCTCCAGTTTTCATGCCTTTGGCGATCCCGGCCAGGAAATATCCGATGAATGTATCTCCTGCTGCGGTTGTGTCAACCGGCTTCACCTTTACCGCAGGAACAAAGACAATCCTCCCATTTTCAATGAATGCAGCTCCCTTGGAACCAAGCGTCATGATTGTCAGCGCCTTCGGATATTTCCTTTTCATCTCCCGCAGCACATCCTGGAATCCTTTTCTGCCTGAGAGCTCCGAGCCTTCGATTTCATTTAGGATGAAAATATCAACAAGCTTCAGGGGATATGATTTGACCGGGCTGTTCATCGGTGCAGGATTGAATACTATCTTCATTCCGCGCTGATGCGCCTTTTCCATTATGAATGGGATTGAACTGATTTCATTCTGGAGAAGAAGATAATCCCCTTTTGAAAATTTCGCGATGGCTTTCTTCGCGAAGTTTTCATCAATGTCCTGGTTGGAGCCGCCATAGAGCACGATGGAGTTCTCCCCGCTTTTGCTGACTTGGATAACGGCATGCCCGGTCGGGATCTTCCCGACTTTGAGAAAACCGGTGCAAACTCCGCATTTTTTCAGATTGTCCTTCAGCCATATTCCGTCGGAACCTATCTTTCCCGCATGGAAGACGTCGGCGCCAGCCTTTGCCAGGGCAATCGACTGATTGGCCCCCTTGCCTCCGGAAAACCTGCTGTACAAAAGACTGGACAAGGTTTCGCCTGGCCGGACAAAATGTTCAACTGAATAGACATGGTCTATGTTCACCGAACCGAAATTAAGTATTTTCATAAATTCTTCCCAATTCCCAATGATATCAGTTACCGGCATCAAACCAAATAAGATACCATTCCCTGATGCATTGTCCAAACAGAGTGACCTCGCCTGCTCCCGCAGCGCCCCGGCCCGCTGCAGTTCTTCTCGTTGCACATGAACGACTTGCAATATTTCCGGCAAAGGACTGCAATATTTAAAGGGCTATCACCGTTTTATATGCGATTTACATATGGGATTTTGGCCTGTATTCTTTGTATTAAAATGTAGCACTGCTATATTTTATGCCCATTAAAATTTTAAACTCTAAAAAGGAGAGAATTGTATGAAGAAGATGCTTGCACTGCTCGTGGCCGTCGGACTTGTAACAGGAATCGCCGCTTTTGCTGATGGCGAAAAGAAAGCTGAGAAGGCTGACAAGGGCGATAAGAAGGTTGAAGCCGCCGCCGCCGGAGCCAAGGAAATCGAAATCACCGGCAAGGTTGTAAAGGGAGAAAAGGAAGGCACTTTCGCACTTGAAATGGCGGATGGGAAAGCCATGCTGCCCAAGGTCAAGGATGATGCCATGAATCCTGAAAAGTTCCTTGACAAGAACGTAACAGTCAAGGGCAAAGGCATTACCAAGGAACCCAAAGAAGGCAAAGAAGGCAAGAAGATGGTGAAGGTCATTGAAATCACCAGCATCGCAGAAGCTGCTGCCAAATAACTGCTATTTGATTTGATTCATACGGGGCCGGCCAAAACCGGCCCCGTTTTTATTTAAGTATGTCGGGTTTCAACCCGACGATTTATTAGTTGACGGGTTAAAACCCGTCCTACTATCTTTGGACTTCATCCTCAGAATTTTCAATACCGCATTCATCGTCCTCAGCAGTATCTTAATGTTTTTAATTTTTCCAAGCTGCCTGAAGAAAATAACCGGCCTAACATAGAAAGACTTGTAGAAGTCACGCTGTGCCTTGTAGAGCTCATCTTCCGTAAGCCCCTCCGGCACGAACACCGGCTCCCAATAGTTGAACCTTGACGAATCTGCAGACGCATCGAATTTCCCGTATTTACCAGATGCAGCCATCTCATAAAGTTCCGTACCTTTTATTGGTGTGGCTATGGTACAGACGACATCTGTCAGAGGAAGTGACAACGCGAACTCCTTCGTCTTCCTCATGCTCTCATGTGTCTCCATCGGATGACCGAGGATAAAGAAGCCCTTCATCATGATACCGAGCCTGTGTGCGGAATTCGCAACTTCCCTGACCTTTGCCGTCGTAATCCCCTTTTTGATGACTTTCATGACTTCGTCATCACCGGCCTCAATCCCGATCGCGATCTGCCAGCAGCCGGCATCCTTCATGAGACGCAGGATTTCATCATCAAGATCGTTCACATTCGCCATGCATGTCCAGGAGAAATGAAGTTTCTTCTCCAATATCAGTTCCAGGATCCGCTTGAAACGCTTCCTGTTCGAAGGGAAGGTGTCATCGACAAACGTAAGTTCCTTCGCATTGAATCTTTTCAGGACATCCTCTATCTCGCCGACAATATACTCAGGCGAGAAATATCTTATCTTCCGGCCAAATGTGTTATTGTCGCAGAATATGCAACGGTACGGGCACCCCCTTGAAGTGATCAGGGAAACCACGAATTCCTCGCGATAGCAGCCTATAGGTGGACGGTAGAGTTTTATGTCGGGCAGCGCATCCCGGTCGGGGTATGGAAGCTGATCAAGGTCCTGTATTGGCTCATGTCTCTCATTAATAAAAATTCCGCCTTCGGAATTTTTATATATCAAGCCTCTTATTTCTGCGAACTTCGCAGGATTATTGATATTTTCCAGAAGTTCTGAAAACGCCAGCTCCCCCTCGCCTGCTATCCCAAAATCAAATGCGGAATTCGCAATAGCGTCCGAAGGATTGGCAGTCACATGCGGTCCACCGGCGACCACAACTACATTATTTAAATTTTCCCGCAGGCATGCGGCAAGTTTGACCGAACTACTGTAGGCGACGGTTGTTATCGACATGCCAATGCAGTCAGGGCGGAAAAATTTCAACCTTTTAAGAAGTGATTCGTCTGGCAATCTTTCCGCCTCGGCGTCGATGAGCTGGACATCGTGCCCTTTCTCCTTCAGCCAGGATGAAATATATAATATTCCAAGCGGTGCCTGGCGCCCGCCGATATCGCCAATATCCGCCCCGTATCTTTCTGAAACTGAGACGTGCGGATATATCAATGATATTTTCATACAAGTAAGTTACCACCCTATCCGTGATTTTGTAGTTGAAGTAGGACAGGCTTTCCAGCCTGTTTATAATGTAGCACAGGCTTTCCTATAATGTAGGACAGGCTTTCCAGCCTGTTTATAATGTAGTACAGGCGTCTCGCCTGTGTAGAAGTATATTTCAACAAGAAAATCACAGGCGGGACGCCTATGCCACATTCTTTTCTTCGCTGAGACAGCGAACTCTACATCAAGAAAGTAACTCGGGCATTCCTGCCCGAGAAGAAACAGGCGGGACGCCTGTACTACATTATAAGAAATCAATTGCCGGCGAGACGCCGGCGCTCCTTATAAGCAAGTTGGCGGGTTGAAACCCGCCCTACTGCCAGAAAAGAGCTGCAGGCAGGAATGCCTGCGCTACTCAGGATTTGCATTTTAACATTTATATTTTATGTTTATTGGACGTAAAATAAAAATAAGGAGCTGAGACATGAGACCAGTAACATTGTTCACGGGCCAGTGGGCCGATCTTCCGCTGAAGGAACTCGCGAAAAAGGCGAAATCCATGGGCTATGACGGACTCGAACTCGCATGCTGGGGCGACCACATGGACGTACGCCAGGCTGCAAACGATCCTAAATACTGCAAGGCCCAGCTCGATATCCTCAAGCAGAACGGCCTCAAACTCTACGCCATCAGCGCCCACCTCGTCGGACAGGCCATTTGCGACAACATCGACATACGCCACAAGTCCATCCTCCCGGAACATATCTGGGGCGACGGAAATCCGGAAGGTGTCAGGAAAAGAGCCGCCGAAGAAATGATCCTCACTGCAAAAGCCGCGAAGAACCTCGGGATAAATGTCGTCAATGGATTCACCGGAAGCTCAATCTGGCATCTGGTCTATTCCTTCCCCCCGGTGACCAAGGAGATGATCGACAACGGATACAAGGATTTCGCAAAACGCTGGATCCCTATCCTCAACGAGTTCAAGAAGCTCGGTGTTAAGTTCGCGCTCGAGGTGCATCCCACTGAAATCGCCTTCGACATCGCATCAGCTGAACGCGCCCTCGCGGCAGTAAAGAACCATCCCTGCTTCGGCTTCAACTACGATCCGAGCCATTTCGGATACCAGGGCGTGGACTATGTTGAATTCATCTACAGGTTCAAGGACAGGATATTCCACAGCCACATGAAGGATGTCGGCTGGTCATGCAAACCTACCGAGGCGGGAGTATTCGGCGGACACATCGATTTCGGCGACAAGCGCCGCTACTGGGATTTCCGCTCACTCGGGCATGGCAAGATCAACTTCGAGGAGATCATACGCGCACTGAACAGGATCGGATACACAGGCCCTCTCTCAGTCGAATGGGAAGATTCCGGCATGGACAGGTTCCATGGCGCCACCGAAGCATGTGCGTTCGTCAGGAAGATTGATTTCCCTGCATCGAATATCGTCTTCGACGCCCAGTTCGACAGATAAATTCGCGTCGCGAATTTATAAAATAAAAATCCCCGCCTGCGCGGGGATTTTTTTTACTGCAACTGCATCGCCTGAGTCACACCCTCGGGCGTAGAACTGTCTACCCAGAGCGGCCCTTCATGGTCTGCAAGGCCCCATCTGCGTGAATATGGCCAGAATATGAAGAAGGCCTTTCCTACAATGTTCCTGCGGGGAACAAATCCCCAGCCCCTGCTGTCATAACTGCTTGAAGTATTGTCACCCATCATGAAATACTTGTCCTCGGGGACATAAACGCTGTTTCCATCCGCAAGACTGCCTATAGGCAAATGCCCGTGATACCCGCCCTTGCGGGAATAGATTCTGTTTATCCCCTCGATCTTGAAATCCGTTATTGGTACGAATTTTTCACTGTCCTTGGTCTTCACATGCACAACACCATTGACGATCTTCAGCACGTCGCCCGGCATGCCAATAAGCCGTTTGATATAGAAAAATCCGCTGGCATTGCATGAGAGGCCTTCAGTGTTGAAGACGACAATTTCACCCCTTTTCGGATCCCTGAAATGATATGTGTAGCGGTCCACGAAAAGATGGTCTCCGAGGGAAAGCCAGCCCTTGCATAGGACTTCCCCCTCCTGGAATTCCCTGGGAACGAGCTTGTCATCCTTGTATTCCATCCTCTTGTCCTCAGGCAGACAGTACTTATCTATATGTGTCTGCTCTCCGGGAAGTTTATAGTTGATTCCGCCGATGGTGAACCTTGTCTGGGGAAATATTATATATTTGTTGTAGGTGTCGAAGCTTAATTTCTCAAGATATCCGCTGCGTTTGATCGTAAGTTCAGCCTTCTGTGCGGAATAAATCATACCCGGAAGGGGCCATGGCAGATGAGGCAAGGTATTCTTGTCTTCGATATAATGGATCCCGAAAAGTGTCGGCTGCATGCTGCTTGTAGGGATCTTGAACGGCTGCAGATAGAGCGCCCTCGCCCCGAATGCCACGGTAAATGCGACAGCCAGTATGTCCGCATACTCCCTCAATGTCATGAACGGCTGGCGTGGCAGGATCTTCACGACCCGCAGAGGCGCACGCTCGATGAACTTGTCGGCCTCCTCGGCGTTTTCCGGATTGACGGTCTCGGCTTCAGCGATGATCTCCCTGACCTTCTCCTTGGTCGATTCGACAAGGATGTCGTCATTGATATGGAGGATATGCGCGAGCTGGTGCCGGAACTCCCGGATCGCCTTAGCCCGTTTCCTCTTCTTGAAGAACTCTATTATTTTCTGTATCATATTTTATTTTAGATGTAAATATCTTTGGGACTATAAGCAAGTCACATAATAAACGGTTATTTTGGAAATATTCCAGAGGAGAACTGGAAATGATCCTAAATTCAAGGAAGGGAGTATTCGATTCTACCAACGTCCAATGTCTTGTCCTTGCCATCCTTGACAGTAAAACGTTTCAAGATCACTTCATTTTCAAGCCTGTCGTTGTCACGGAAATAGATCTTCAGCCCGTAAATTCCCGGAATGAGATTTTTAAAGGTGCATATGTTTTGTTTGTAATCAGACTCATCATATGATACCTCATATTCCATTATATAAGGATTTGCGCTGAGGATTTCCACGCCCTTTTCAGTGCTGTTAAGACTCACAAACCATCCGATCCTTTCATCTTCACTCATCTTTTCCCAGTTCTCAGGCAGATTTTTCCCGGCAGGAAGATCTTCTGGCAGAAGGAGCACAAGCGATACGGAAAAGGTTCTTTTCCCGTCATCAGTCTTACCCCTTTTCAATTCCTCAAAGGCGCCTTTTAGGCTATACTCGCCTCCCTTGAACTCCGAATTCACAAGGATTTCCCTTGTTTCTCCAGGGGCGAGTTTTCCAAAAAGGCATGCCGAAGTCGTTGCATCCCCATTCTTGTCAACAGATTTAACGTTCAACTCATAATAACATGCCATGACATGTGTGAAGGCATATGTTCCAGTATCCGCTTCCTCGTTTTCAGGACCGTAGGAAAAACATCTTTCAAATCCGGAGTTGATATTCCGCAGATAGAGGGATATTTCCTCCTTGTCCTTAAGATCAACTTTCACCTTCAATGAAGCCCACTTCTGAAGCTTAATCTCAGCCGCCTTCCTAAATTCATCTTCACTTAACACGGCAAACCCTTCATCGCTTAAAATCACAGCGGCAAAGCGGCCATCCCTGAAGGGCAGGATCGAATATGAACCGTCTTTTGCGGATTTCGCAACTACGGAATAACTTCCAATATTGAATCCATGGAGGCGACCTGAGTCAATAATAAAATCATCAAGCAGCAATGGTATCCGGGTGCTTTCATCTCCAATCAGCTTTCTGCAAAGGATAATCATGCTATCTGCAGATGGAGTCCTGTCCGGATTAACAACTTTCCCGTTAATCAGCTTCCCGGTTTCAAGGCTGAAATCCAATGTCTTTGTCTTCCCAAATTCAACTGACACCTTTTTCTTCACAGGATAATAGATAGGAGATGTAAGGGTAATCTCATGTTCCTTCAGCATCCTATTCTCGTCGCCCCACGTAATGGCATCAAATTTCTTCAGATATCCGCCTTCGGCATTTTTATCATATATATCCCCGCAAGATTCATGATAAAGTCGATATTGTTCGGACGGAACAATTTTACCAGTCGCGGCATCCTTGACTGTTCCGGACAGGAATGCAACCTTCTTCAATTTTATCTCAATATCCTGTCCGTCAACAGGACAATGATAGTATTTCATATAGGTATCTCCCGGGGGGACGAGTTCACAGCTTATCTTTTCAAGATTGGGAAGGTTTTTGACATTGAACCGGCCATTCTCATCTGTGAACGCCTTGTATTCCTTGAAATCCCCTGCGTCTTTGGCACTGAAATTCTCAAGTGCCACGCCAAAAACAGGCTTCCCTTCTTCATCTACTACTTTTCCAGATATGTTCTTATTCCTTTCCACTTTCGCCTGGAGGAGAAGTTCCTTGAAATAACCGCTCTCGGAGAAATCAAGGACTCCCAGATCCATCTTCTTCGGAACACCTGCAACATAAATCAAATCTTTGGAATTTGCTGACAATCCGTTTGTCATGGATTCTGTCCGAAATGAAAACGACAATCTATATTTCCCCGGTGGAATTCCTGTGATTCTCAATTCCTTGCCGGCATCACCATGCGAGAGCAGCATCTCATGACCCTTTTCAGCCAGATCTTTAACCTGTCGCTCATCAGGCTCATCAGGGATGGACTGGTCAGCATCGAGATCATATTCAAGCTTGCCTTTGATCTTTTCAGTCACTTCCGCCGGAATGGATATGCTCGCCTTCAGTTCGTTAGAACTTTTCCCGAGTTCCACCTTGAGATTCTCCCCCGGCTTGATATAGCCATATTGCCACAACGCCGTTGGACCGGCATTTATCGATATCACATAATATCCGCCAGGAACTCTCTCTAGAATGAAATTACCATCTTTTTCCGCCTTGACACTTTCCTCATAAATTTCATAGAATGAGAAATATTTCCCATGATGGAAAATAAACCTCTTTAAAACTATCTCCTTATTCTCTTCAAGATTAGACAGATTTGTCGACAGCCTGACCGTCATGCTGCCCCATGGCGAAAGGACAAGGTCCTTCCCGGACAGACTCTTCATGTCGGTCTCGTAAAATCCATCCTTGCTGTAGACTATCACAGGTGTCTTGTCGTCGGTTTCAGTTGTCGGGAAAAAAGTGAAAGCCCCTGCGTCATCAGTCCCTGCAATATTCTTGTTGATTTCCCTCTGTTCGTCGCGCCGGATACCATATTCATCGGGAATAACTATCTGCGCATTTTTCGCCGGAGAACCGTCGATTAACTTCACAACTCCCTGGACTCCCTGCATTTTTTTAAGTTCAAAATCAAGTTTATAGTTAATCTCGCCCAGTTTGACTTTAAGTGATTTCTTCTCAGGCTTATAGCCATCAGCAGCTATTTCTATTTCACAATCGAGTTCCGGCTTAATGGCATATTGATCTATTTGATTGACTTCCGCCGAAAAACCCGGCCCCTGCTGCTCCTTGAACTCCCCATAGCGGTTGAAAAAAGATGACCTCATCTTGAATTTGACCAAAGGCTCCCTGGTCTCTGCATCCGACACCGCCCCTGACACTCTGATGACAGGATAAAGCGTAATCTTGATATTCTTATCTGCCGTATTGATCGGATACCACTCATGTGACAGAAATCCGTTTTTCTTGATCTCAAATGCGAGATTTCCCATCGGAAGCTGGTTAAACCTGAAGATTCCATCAGCATTAGTCACTGAATTGAAGCCTTCTTTAAAGACCATGGCATAACAGTTTTCCCTCACTGAAATTTTTACGCCTTCCAACGGTTTCCCGTTCTTGTCGACTATCTTCCCGGAGAACTCGAAGGCCTTTTCAAGCTCAATTACGACTGTCCCGGCATTCAGGCTTTCAAAAGGAATCTTTTTTATTCCGAATGCATAACCTTCCTTCCTGACAACCAAGGTTATTCCATTTTCAGTATAGATTTTCGTGCTGAAATGCCCTTTTGCATCAATGGAGATGGTGTTGTCGCTGGAATCAACCATTACAAGCGCCCCAGTCAAAGGCCTGCCTTCGGCGTCGACAACCTTCCCCTTCAGTTCGGCTACAGGCTTGAGGGTGATTTTAAAATTATTCTTGAGCAGGGCGTCTTTCTCATCGGGGTCCGCCTGCAATCTTACCTGAAGCCAATAGTCCATATAATTTATGTTCTTAACAGACAAGCTCAGGGTGTCGCTCTGTCCGGGAAGTATCTGCATGCTCCATTTGCCGGCAGCATCTGTCGTTGTCTTAATTTCTGAAACCTGGCTTTCCCCGTCCCAAATATTCTGGGCGTTGGAATAAATGTTCCCCTGCACCTCCATGTTAGGCAATGGAATCCCGGCTTCATCACAGATTGTTCCGCCCACGATCACTCCCTTTGAAAGATTGATCGTGTAATTCTCCGGGGGATATTTCCTGTCTGGGAGCTGTTTGTTATAGTGCCAGTAGTACTCGAGGGGAACGAATCCACCACCGGAAATCTTTATCCTCAGATGCTCCAGTTTCTCGGGAGGATCAAGCCTACAGATGCCATCAATATCGGTCTTGTCAACGTATTCATCCGCTTCCTGTCCGGCACCCTTCATCCAAATCTTCAAGTCGACTTCAGGAACAGGAGCCTCTGTTTCTCCATGGACAATCTTCAAATTGAATTCCTGCCCGAGAGCTTCATTGTCCGCATAGACGAGGGGAAATAAAAATACGGCAAGAATAACGCTATGGAAGATTGCCGAAGATGTATTACCGATAAAACTCATACCTCATCCTCCCCCAATATTATAAATTTTTCCGGCACCGGAAAGATTTATGTTCCCGCCTTGAGGATTTCAACGAAGGCCTCCTGCGGGATGTGGACCTGGCCGATCTGTTTCATGCGCTTCTTGCCTTCCTTCTGCTTTTCGAGAAGTTTGCGCTTACGGGAGATGTCACCACCGTAGCATTTAGCAAGGACGTTCTTGCGGAGCTGCCTGACGGTCTCACGCGCCACGATCTTGCCTCCGACCGCAGCCTGGATGGCGATCTGGAACATCTGCTGGGGAATTACTTCCTTGAGCTTTTCAGCAAGCTGCTTGCCGCGTATATGGGCGGAATCCATATGGACGATCGTTGAAAAGGCATCGACAATCTCGCTATTGACCATCATATCAAGCTTGACCAGCCTGTCAGGACGGTAACCGGACGGCTCATAGTCCATGCTGCCATAGCCGCGGGTGATGGATTTGAGCTTGTCATGGAAGTCCACGAGAATCTCGTTCATCGGAAGTTCGGCTGTGAGAATGACATGCCGTGAATCTACTGAGTCGGTCCGAGTGCAAAGTCCGCGCTTGTTCATTATCAGCGCCATGACATCACCGATATATGCGTTCGGCAACATGATCTTCGAGGTGATGATTGGTTCTTCAATCCTCTCAATCACGCTCGGATCCGGCAGATGGACAGGATTATCGATCAACTGCATCGTGCCATCGGTATTGTAGACTTTGTATATGACGCTCGGATAGGTGGCGATGATGTCCATGTCGTATTCCCTGCGCAGACGCTCCTGGATTATTTCCATGTGGAGCAGTCCCAAGAACCCGCATCTGAATCCGAAACCAAGTGCAGCCGAAGTCTCTGCCTGGTATGTGAATGCCGAATCGTTGAGCTGGAGCTTCCCCATGCTCGCTTTCAGCTGTTCGTAGTCTGCCGTGTCGATCGGATAAATTCCGCTGAACACCATCGGCTGGACTTCCTTGAATCCGGGAAGCGCCTTCTGGCACGGCTTCTTGTTTTCAGTTATCGTATCCCCGATCTTCGTGTCAGCCGGACTTTTGATATTCGGAATTATGTATCCTACGGAACCGGCGGAAAGGCTCTCAGTCGGTTTCATTACAGGAGTAAAAGAGCCGACTTCCTTGACTTCGCTCTCGAGAGCCGTGCTGAAGAGGCGGATCTTCTGTCCTCTGTTGAGGGAGCCTGTGACGACCCTCACATAATTCACTACACCACGGTAGGCATCATAAGTTGAATCGAAAATAAGCGCGCTCATAGAATCACCTTCAGGAATTATCGGTGGCGGCACCTGCTTTACAACCCTCTCCAGCAGTTCCTTTATGCCCAGTCCTTCCTTGGCGCTGACAAGGAGCACTTCATCCCTCGGAATAGCTAGGATCTCCTCCATCTGCTCCATGCAGAGCTCCGGATCGGAGGCTGGAAGATCGATTTTGTTTATCACGGGAATTATGACAAGTTTCTGCCTGTGCGCGAGGTTCACATTGGCGACAGTCTGCGCCTGGACACCCTGAGTCGCATCTATCACAAGAACCGCCCCTTCGCAGGCGGCAAGCGAACGGCTGACTTCGTATGTGAAATCAACATGTCCGGGAGTATCGATCAGATTGAGCTCGTAGGTGTTGCCATCGTCAGCAGTGTAATTCATCCTGACAGGATGCGATTTGATTGTTATGCCACGCTCCCTTTCAAGGTCCATGCCGTCGAGAACCTGTTCCTGGAGATCGCGCTTGGAGATTGTACCGGTAAGCTCGAGCAACCTGTCGGCAAGCGTCGACTTCCCATGGTCGATATGGGCGATGATCGAGAAATTTCTTATTAAACTGCTATTCATGATTCTTAATATAACATCGAATTGAATTCATTCGAAGTTCAAAGTTGGAAGTTGAATGTTCAATGTTCAAGTTTTTCATTTCCGTTATCTCAGTTCCGCGTGGAGTTCGGACTTGAGCTTTTCACGGACTTTATCGTGGGATGCGTTGACTTCGGCGTCTGTCAACGTCCTGTCCTGGCACCTGAAAGTCAGCGTATACGCCAGGCTTTTCTTTCCAACGCCGATGTTCTCGTCGCGGAATTCATCGAATATCTCCACCTTCTCGAGGTTGGGTATCCCGAGGGATCTTATGAACTTTATTATCTGTGCATGTTCGATGCTGTCCGGCATTACCATTGCGACATCGCGGGTGACCGACGGGAAAAGCGATATCTGCGAATACTGGATCTTGGGGACCGTGACTGCAAGAAGCTTTTCCATGTCCACAAGCGCAGCAAACAACGGGCACTGTATCCTAATGCCTTTCGTAAGCCTTCCAGTGATCTCGCCGAAAACAGCGATCCTCTGTCCGTCAACGAGGAGTTCGGCGCATGTCGATTCAACAAAGTTGCCGGGCTGGTTTTCAGTGCATCTGCGGACTTCGCAGTTCCCGATCTTCCTGGATTCCAGCAGGGATTCGAGCACGCCTTTGAGATCATAGAAGTCGTAGAGCGCCTTTTTCTCATGCGAGAACCTCTCCGGATGCTTTCTGCCTGACATTGCGATGCAGCACTCGATCTTCTCTTCGTCATTCTTGGAATTTCCACAGTATACATTGCCGATCTCGAAAATTGCGAGATCCGCATTTTTCCTTGAGATGTTGTGTTCGACGGTGCGGAGCATGCCGGAGAGCAACGACGGGCGAAGGAAAGCTGATTCATGGCTTATCGGATTGCTCATGGCGAGCAGACGATCCTTGCCGTATCTGGAATCCGCCAGCGCAGCCTTTTCGTCGGCATAGCTGTAGTTCATCACTTCATCGAGTCCGAGCGCGACCAGCTGGTTCCTCACCTCCTCGACTGTGACATAGGCATCCATCTTGAACGAGCCTCCGGCCACAGCTGAAACTGAAACCAGGGGGATCTTGTCGAGCCCGTATATTCTTGCGACTTCCTCCGCGAGATCGGCCTCCTCGCGCAGGTCCGACCTGAACGAAGTCGGAACGACCTTGCAGGAATCAGAGGTGACTTCCGTGACGCCAAGCTCAAGCTTTGTGAAAATCTCAGCGATCTCATTGTTGGTGATCCCGACACCGAGCGTCCTGCGGATCTTTTCGAACCTGCAGCTTACAGGCTTGATTTCCGGACGAGAAACGCAGACATCGAGCATTTCTGTGGCTTCGCCTCCGGCGAGTTCGAGAATGAGGGCCGAAGCCCTGTCGCTCGCTTTCAGCACCATTTCAAAATCAACACCGCGTTCAAACCTGTATGAGGAGTCTGTTGAAATTCCAAGTTCCTTCGAGGATGAACGGATGTTCGAAGGCTTGAAATAGGCGCTTTCAAGGAGGACATCCTTTGTGGTTTCAACCACGCCGCTGTGCTCGCCGCCCATTATGCCGGCAAGAGCGACAGGTTTGCGAAGATCGCAGATCACGAGATTGTTCTTATTGAGCTTATATTCCCTGCCATCAAGCGCGATTATCTTCTCGTCGTCCACAGCCCGCCTGACAATTATCTTCTGCCCTTCGAGCAGCGAAAGATCGAACGCATGGAGGGGCTGGCCTAGTTCAAGAAGCACGAAATTAGTGATGTCGACTATGTTGTTTATCGGACGGAGCCCGACACTTTTGAGACGTTGCTTGAGCCATTCCGGACTTTCAGCCACATTGACGTTCCTGATGATCCTGGCGGTATATCTCGGACAGAGCTCTCCATCCATGATCTCTACGGTGTCGGGAGGGATTTTCGCCCTTGGACTTACCCGGGTCTCCGGATATTTGACCTTGCCGCCGCAAAGAGCGGCGATCTCACGTGCTATCCCGATGTGGGACAGCAGATCAGGCCTGTTGGGAGTTATCTCAAGATCATAGACGGTATCGGCCTTCATGTAGTCGTTGAACGTGATTCCTAATGGGGCATCCTTTGGAAGCACCATTATCCCAGAGCTCTGCTCGCTGAGTCCGAGTTCTTTTTCACTGCAGATCATGCCGGAGGATTCGACTCCGCGGAGCTTCGCCTTCTTTATATTGAATTCCTTGCCGGTCTCCTTGTCGATGAACACCGTCCCGATGGTGGCTAGCGGGACCTTCTGTCCGGCATCGCAGTTTGGGGCGCCGCAGACGATCAGGAGCTCCTCTTTGCCGGTTGAGACGCGGCATACTGAAAGCTTGTCGGCGTTCGGGTGCTTATTCCTCTCCAGAATTTCAGCGACGATGACTCCTGCCGGAACGGAAGTCCTGATGACGTCCTCGACTTCGACCCCGGCCATGGTGAGCTTTTCCACCAGGTCGCTGCCGTCGGACCCCATGTCCACATATTGAGAAAGCCAGTTGTATGAAACCTTCATGCGAAATCCTGTTGATTAAATATTATGCAAGCTAAAGCTTGTACTCCAACATAAGCAATCAGTTTAAAAGAGGTAATTTCAATTACCTCCTGAGAAATGGCAAGCACAAAAGATAACCGGAAAAGCTGGTTTTTCCAGTGGAAAGACGTGAATTGGAATAAAGAATCTCCGGACGCCCCCCCCTCGTCTCACGGCGGGCCGGAGATTCTTTATAACAAAAGAAATTCAAAGCCGCCCCAAGGGTCGGGGAATTTGACCCAACTAAGATTTAGGGGACACGCTAAAGCTGTGAACTCCAACAAGACAAGCGTGATATTCTTCATTAAGGGGATACGCGAAACAAACATAATTTCTGAATTCCGCATAAACCTTATGTATTTCCTGCGTATTGAATATAGGAATTGGGCAATTAGAAGCGACCGATTCCAGTATAAACTTGAATCATAAGGAGGCTCCCATGCTCTGCCCAAACTGTGATACGAAAATTCCCGACACTTCCAAATTCTGCTTGGAATGCGGAGAAAAGATCGAGCTCTCGGACGACAGCGCCAAGAAGACTTCTTTTAAATGGAAAATGGATCTCAAGGCTGTTGCCGGTCCGCTCAAGGGCAAGAAGTTCGGCGCCGAAGAGCCCATGTCGATCATGATAGGCCGGAAGGACTGTTCGAGCATTTTGATATCCGGAGAGGAGGATTCAATGATATCACGCCAGCACTGCGTGGTCCAGCTTGAGTTTCCCGAAGCGAGGCTCAAGGACATCGGCAGCAAGAACGGCACATATCTCAATGGCATGAAGATAGAGAAGGACAAGAACTACGATATCAAGTCCGGGGACATCATCAAGGCTGGAAAGTCAGTTTTCGCAGTTGACATCTTCAAGGTGAAGGTTGACGGCAAGAGCAAACGTGAGACAAAATTAATGGACGCGGTCTCCGTCCCTGAAAAGTAACAGCAAACTAAAGTTTGTATAGGCTTTATTTCCGTGCAGTATCTGCAATCAGCTCGGCCCTGAGGTTTTCGCCCCTGCCAAGTTTTGCAGAAAAAAAACATACTGGTGAAATGATAGCCCTGAAGATACGGTAGGATTTTTTCCCGTTCCCTGCCGTTTCAATTATTTTCTTCCGTTCTTCAAGCCCTTGCGGAATCACCGCCCCCTGAAACCTGTTCAAATGTTCGCTCTGCGTCCAAATCCTTGAACTGGGGAGAGTCCTGATGTCCAAAATTGACAGTCCTGTCTTTGCGCAGAGTTCGCGCAGGCTTTCCGGACCATACAGAAAAATATGGCGCGGTGCGTCAAGATGGTACCAGGCAGAACCGTATTTGCCGAAGCTCAGAGAGGCATTGTTGGGAGTCAGCAGGATGATTTTTCCTGAAGCCGCGAGAAGATCTGCGGCCTTCTTGAAGACGGCCACGGGATCAAGAAGGTGTTCGATGACATGGTTGAAGAAGATCACGTCGAATCTTTCATTGTCAAAAGGGGCGTCAAGCAGAGTTCCACAGTGGACCTCGAGCCCGTTGGAACGGCATATCCCGCAGGCATTGGAATTGATTTCCACACCTCGTACATTCCAGCCCAGCTCCTGATGTCTCTTGAGAAGTGAGCCGGTTCCGCAGCCTACTTCGAGAAGCCGGTTTGAACCTTGGGACTTGAAGAGATTCCTGCCGGATTTCCTCTTTCCTCTTCCCGGCTTTTCCTGGTGCGGCGAATATTCCCTGGGATAGAAAGCGGAAATCTGTTCCGGTTTCGGAAGGGGATTCATGAAGACAAGACCACATGATCTGCATTTGGAATAGACGTAATCATCAGGGCCTGCGAACTGGCGGTCATATGCGGTCAGGAACTTTTCGATTATAGGTCCGGCGCAGAGATAACATTGGTTGAGCTTGCCCATACTGCTCCTTGATGCCGGCAGGATGCCAGCGCTCCATCATATATAAATTTTCTCTCCGAAAAATTTATTCCTCGTCCGCCTCGGCCCGTTTCAGCTTGCGTCTTGCGATTTCGGTAAGGTAGCGTTTGCGCATCCTGACGAAATTCGGAGTAACCTCGACCAGTTCATCGTCGGCGATATATTCAAGCGCCTCTTCAAGGCTCATCTTCTGGGCCGGAGTGATCTTCATCGCCCTGTCTGAACTGGCGGCACGCATGTTTGTAAGCTTCTTCTCCTTCTGGACGTTCACAATGAGATCATCGTCCTTGCAGTGCTCTCCTACTATCATCCCTTCATATGTCATCTCGCCCGGATCAATGAAGAAAATTCCACGCTGCTGGAGTCCGTCGATCGCAAAAGGCACTGCACGCCCCTTGTCCATGCTGACAAGCACGCCGTTGAGCCTGCGGGGGAATTCGCCTTTGAACGGGGCATACTCGAGGAACCTGTGGGAAATGATCGCCTGTCCAGCGGTAGCTGTCATGATCTTGCTCCTGAGACCTATGATTCCACGTGTCGGCATATTGAATTCGAGCAGGACTCGCACGCCATGCTGCTCCATGAGGAACATTTCGCCCTTGCGCATTCCGGCAAGCTCGATGACTTTTCCGGAAAGTTCCGTAGGGACGTCGACTGTAAGTATTTCAATGGGCTCGCATTTCTGCCCGTCGATGGTCTTTATGATGACCTGCGGCTGCGACACCGACATCTCATAGCCTTCACGCCTCATGTTCTCAATGAGGATGGCGAGATGGAGTACTCCGCGTCCGCTGACCCTGAACGAGTCGCTGCCGGAATCTTCTATTTTCATCGCCACATCCTTTTCTGCTTCCTTGTAGAGCCTTTCACGGAGATGGCGGCTGCTTACATATTTTCCATCCTTGCCGTAGAACGGGGAGTCATTCACGCGGAAAGTCATGGCGAGTGTGGGCTCATCTATGGTTATAGGCGGAAGGATTTCGGGACTTAGGGCATCTGTCACCGTATCGCTGATGTCAATTTTATCTATTCCGACGACAGCGCAGAGGTCTCCGCACTGGACGACGTCAGTTTCTTTTCTTTCAATGCCTTCAAAAGTGAGAAGCTGCTTGAGCTGTGCCTGCTGCACCTCGCCGTTCCTCTTGATGACAACGATAGGTTTTTTTATGTCGAGGTTTCCACGGTATACCCTTCCAATTCCGATACGTCCTACATAGTCGGAATAATCGAGAGTCGAAACCTGCATCTGCACAGGACCTTCAAATGTCTTCGGAGCCGGGATCTTTTCAATGATCGTATCCATCAGGGGGAGCATGCTGTTTCTCTCTCCGCCGTCCTGTTCAAAGGATACCCAGCCCTCTCTTCCGCTCGCGTAAAGTATGGGGAAATCAATCTGGTGGTCATGTGCGTTGAGCTCGAAGAACAGTTCATAGATCTTGTCGAGGACTTCCTTGGGACGTCCGTCAGCCCTGTCGATCTTGTTTATGATTACTATCGGATGGAGCTTGAGCTTGAGGGCCTTGTCAAGGACAAATCTTGTCTGGGGGAGCGGACCTTCCGCGGCATCGACGAGGAGGAGGACGCCGTCGGCCATGTTGAGGACGCGTTCAACCTGGCCGCCGAAATCGCTGTGTCCCGGGGTGTCGATGATATTGATCTTAATGCCCTTGTATTTGATGCTGATGTTCTTGGCGAGGATCGTGATGCCGCGTTCGCGCTCGAGATCGTTGCTGTCGAGAAAGCATTCGTGCATGGACTGGTTGTCGCGGAAGAGCTTCGCCTGCTTGATGATCTGGTCCACAAGCGTGGTCTTCCCGTGGTCGACGTGCGCGATTATCGCAATGTTCCTGATGTCAGACATTATTCAACTTTATTATTTAGAGATTTTGTGATTTATAGATTTTTCAATAAATAAACGCCTGCATACGTGAAATTTCTGCCGAACGTGGATTCAAGGGAGATGAAGATTCAAATCTCATAGCACCCATTCGCCGTTTCAATAGCAGTCGGGCGCATATAATAACACACTATTTGAATTTGGAAAGCACGAAAGTGAAAAATCAGAGGAATCTCCAAAGAATGGCACATTATTTCCATATGCTTTCCGGACTCACAGCAACGGTTAGATCACTTCTGATTAATCATCAACATCTTCCCCAGCATGGCACTTTATTCGCAGTACAACGCCATCACCGTCGACGGGAAGATTTGCGTTGTCACTGTTGCCGCCTTGAGCAATCCCAACGAAGGACTTGACGGCGACTACAACATCTCGCTCCTGGCGCGCGAACAGCTCGAGGTACTTGCGAAACTCGCAGGAAACGACGGCACCTCGGATTTCGCCAACGTCAAGTACTTAGATGCGACAGGAAAAAAGATGACCGTCACGCTTTCCGACGGCAGGGAAATCAATGTCGTGGCTACTGCTTTCGTGAAGTAAAAGTAGGGACGGCCTTTAGGCTGTCCCATCTTTTCTTGATCCTCCAAAGGTGATGTGATTCCTGTCCGTAGCGACCGACTGCGGTGGCCGCTGTTTTATCAATAAGAAACTTTTACCGGTTAAGTAGGGCGGTCATTCCTGGCCGCCATCTTGTCGGGCTGGCCTTGCCTGTGTGAGAGTGTAGAACAGGCGTCTCGCCTGTTGGGAAAGAAAATTACAGGCCGGAGGCCTGTAATACATTCCTAATTGCCGGCCGGAGGCCAGCGCTCCATGACACAGGCAAGATGCCTGTGCTACATTCTTTCATTCGATGTTCAAAGTTCGAAGTTGAATGTTCGATGTTAAGAATTTTCGGAATTATCCAATCGCCTCTCCGCCTTCTTCGCCGGTCCTTATCCTGATACAGCGCTCGAGGTCGGTCACAAAGATCTTGCCGTCGCCTATGTTTCCGCTGCGGGCGCCCTTGATGATGGCGTTGATGGTCGGTTCGACAAACTTGTCGTTCACGGCGATCTCGAGCTTGACCTTCTCGAGGAGGTTGACCTTGTAGATCTTGCCCCTGTAGGATTCGGAATAGCCCCTCTGCTGTCCGCATCCCCTCACCCTGTGGACCGTCATCTTGTGGACGTCCGCTTCGAAAAGGCAATTTTTGACCCTTTCCAGGGCCTCCGGCTGGATTATCGCTTCGATTAGTTTCATGATATTTTCTCCTAATTTTTGACAGGATAACCCGTCTTCGCCAAGTCTACGCCGTGGCAAGCAGGATTTTCCTGATATAAAATACATTTCAAATTCCAACTCTGAATAACCAATATCCAACACGGAATTTCCAATGTCCAACTAAAAGCAAAATATACTTTCCCCGGAATTCACTTCGTCATTGGACATTCCTTGTTGAATATTGGACATTCGCTTTTTTTAATTAAAGAGCCTCCTCCGGATAGGCCTCGATGTTGTGGATGGACCTGTCGGAGCCGATGAACTCGTCATGCGCCGACAACCTTATCCCTGTAAGTATCTTCATGAATCCGAATGCAAGGAAACCTACCGCAAGAGCGAATGCAATCGCCATGAAAGTACCGGCGAGTTGTGCGAAGATGCTTACGTCAACTCTTGCGCCAAACAGATCTTTATGTCCGAAAATCCCCGTAGCAATTCCGCCCCAGCTGCCGACTATTCCATGAAGCGGCCAGACGCCAAGGACGTCGTCGAACTTGAACCTTTCCGTCTCGATCTGGTACATGAAGTAGAAAATGAGTCCGCCTGCGGCCCCGATCACGAATGCGGCGAGAGGATGCACTATCGCGCTTCCGGAACATATCGCTATGAGGCCAGCAAGCGCTCCGTTGTGGGTGAAGCCCGCGTCATTCTTCGAAATCAGGACACTTGCCATGATTCCGCCTACCATAGCCATGAGGCTGTTGACTGCCACAAGTCCGGAGGCTCCGTTGAGGGCTACCGCGCTTCCGACATTGAATCCGAACCATCCGATCGCAAGTATCCAGCTTCCGAGTCCGAGAAGAGGTATGTTGGAAATCATAGGAGCTCCATTCGCATATCTTTTTGATCTGGCTCCAAGGAGGATGATAGCCGGCAGGGCGATCCACCCGCCCATCGAATGCACGACGACGGAGCCTGCGAAATCAATGAATTCGCCTCCGAGATATTTTACGAAGAATGCCTGGACGCCGATCGGGGCGTTCATGGCGTCATATCCGAAATGCCCCCACATGATACCTTCGAAAAGCGGATATGCGACTGCCACGAGGAATGCGTTGACAATGACGACCGGCCAGAATTTCGCACGTTCGGCGATTCCGCCGCTGATGATTGCGGGTATGCACGCAGCGAAGGTCAGGTAGAAGAAGAATTTAAGGAGTTCGACCCCGTTCCCCTGGTTGAGGATCTCCGCACTCGTCATGAAGCTTATGCCGCGCGCTATCGGATAGCCTATCAGGAAATAGACCAGCGTGCTGACAGCCCAGTCGACGATGATCTTGTTCAGGGCGTTGACCTGGTTCTTCTTCCTCACCGTTCCAAGCTCGAGGAAGGCGAATCCGGCGTGCATGCTGAAGACCATCACCGCTCCAATGAAAAGGAACAGCATGTTTCCGGAACTCTCAAAGGAGTTCAGCTTATTTGTGACTGTGTCATCGGCGCCAAAGCAAAGCATGCCTGCCGACAACAGGAATGCCGTAAGAAATAACTTGATCATCCAACCCTCCGCTAAATTTGATTTTGTTGGAACTCGTTTAGCAAGGAGCATGCCATGAACCAATGTATATTCATAACATTATTGTAATTAGCGAGATATAAATAGCATGTCAGATTCAAAAATAACACTGTTATTACATTTATGTATTTTATAAATACCTCATGTTACATTTACGTCACTATAAATACGGAACTTAATCAGCCTGCAATTTCTTGGAGGCACTGAGAGCGTTATCCTCCAAAGCAAAAACACACGGGCCCGCAAGGGTAGTTTTTATATCGCCGCCCTGCGGGGACTCTGGATACTTTTATTCCGCACATGTCCCATGGCTGACGCCTATGGGCTTCCGCCGTCGCTGGGAAGCTATGGCGCGACAAGACAATATATCGCCATCCTGCGGAGGCTCCAATCAGATTCTGTCTTCAGCCCTCGCAGAGGGCGGCATCTTGTAGCCAAGGGCGAAAGCCCTGTCTACTATACGCATATTTGCATATAAGAAATATCTCTGCAGGCTTGAGTCCCGGAGGGACGAAATGGAAATAGGCAGGGGCTTCAGCCCCTGTTTATTGCCGTGGTTGTGTTCGCGTGCCATAGGTACGCGATGTTAATGTCTCGGTTCTATGGTTTTCATGGCGTG
>Ga0209417_1001326_pt1 | contig 46058 bp, 34 predicted proteins | sample RifGroF2_FD_184002 | JGI IMG/M metagenome (GOLD analysis project Ga0209417, IMG submission 184002) | Groundwater microbial communities from Rifle, Colorado, USA - Groundwater F2 (SPAdes) (version 2) | ecosystem: Environmental > Aquatic > Deep subsurface > Groundwater | place: Rifle, Colorado...
TCTGTATTTTTGCTCATGTTGTGATTGTTTCGCAAAACAAATCTACAACATGGGGCCAAACCTTCGGGGAGTAACCCCTATTTTATTTTTTTACTCGTTTAGTAGTGATTTAGAATAAAATTTCAGTCTTGGAAACGGCACTTCAACTCGTAGCTTTTAATATCCCCTATCCCCCCGATTACGGTGGTGTAATTGATATATTCTATAAAGTAAAAGCGCTTTCCGAATGTGGCATAAAAGTTTACCTTCATTGTTTCCAATATGACAGGCCGCAAGCCCCGGAACTTGAAAAATTTTGCGCGAAGATTTATTATTACAAAAGAAAGAGTGGCGTTCGTTATCAGCTTTCAGCTAAACCATACATTGTAAATACAAGATCTAACGATCAGCTATTAAGCAATTTATCCGAGAATAAACATCCAATTTTATTCGAAGGATTACATACTTGCATTTACCTCGATCATCCGTTGTTTGCACAGCATCTACGATTAGTCCGGAACCACAATGTTGAACACGAATATTACCTGAACTTAGCTCAGTCGGAGCCTAGTCTTTTCAAAAAGCTATTTTTCCGGATAGAAGCCTATAAGCTGAAACGGTTCGAAAAAGTATTAAAAAACGCCTCGCATTTGCTCTGCATTTCGCCTAACGATAACTTTTATTTCGACCAGCATTACGGTCATTCACATTTTATTCCTGCCTTTCATCCGTTTAGTGAAATAAAATCTCAGGCAGGTCGGGGCAAATACATCCTGTTTCATGGAAATCTCTCAGTACATGAAAATATTCAGGCAGTAGAATTCCTCCTGAAAAATGTTTTTTCACAAATCAAACAAGAAGTTATTATTGCAGGAAAGAATCCGACAGACCAATTAATTCAGAAGATCAAGCAGTTTCCAAATATTAAACTGATTCCAAATCCTGAAAACGAACAAATGGAAGCATTGATTCGGGATGCACATATTTGCCTGATTCCTACCTTTCAGGATACCGGTTTAAAACTTAAACTGCTTGCTTCACTGTTCTCTGGTAGATTTTGTCTGACAAATACTCCGATGGTTCATAAAACAGGACTGGAACACCTTTGTCATATTGCCGATACTTCTGATGAAATGATCAAGCAAATCAATGCGCTGTTCTTTCAGGATTTTACTTTAGAGGAAATAGAAAAGAGGAAAAATATTTTGGAAGATGCATTCTCAAACCGGCATAATGCTATGAAGATTATTCATATTCTGAAAGATTCCACACGAAAAGCTTAAGAATTTTTAATCTTAACTATCCCTAATTGGTTACAGATCAAATCACAAAGATCATCATCAATGTCAGAATGGCGGGGTATCATTGTTCTCTGACCATTATTGTGGTTCATATATTTATCATGTTTTGCTCCATGTTTAATAAATCCACAGTTATGCTCATTCAAATATTTGATGAATTTTGTCCTTTTCATCGCTTAAACAAAAGTTAATTCTTCCTCTTGCATCATATCACCGTCAGGCCTGTAGCTTTCCCTCACATCCTCCAAATACATTTCCAAAGCATCAGCAATATTCTCTTTTAGCTCTTCAACGGTAAGTCCTTGCGTAAATACTGCCGGAATTTCTTTCAATTGCCCAATTAAAAAACCATTTTTTCCCTTTTTTACAATTAGAGTAAGTTTCATTTTCCTGAAGTATTATTGAATATCACAAATATAACAAATTCTTCTGCTTGATAATAAACACGAGGTAATCGATGCCTGCTTAATGAATAAGCTCATTTCTTTTTTGCTGCCCGTTTTCTCAGGACACCACGATTCTCCGGTTTGTCTTTTCGTGGTTTACGATCGCCCGGACCGCCCAGGTTAACTTTCATGTTCTTTTCTTTTTTCTCGTGAAATGCTCCCTGCGAATCGCCTATTCCTGTTGGTTTACCTAGATAATCCTTGTCAAATAAAACAGGACGCTCCTCGTCAGTGAAGGTATTCGAAATTTCCAAGCCTTCAGGAAGCCGTTTTTCTGCTATCTCTCTATTCATGAATTTCCCGATTTCAGTCAGAAATTTCATTTCAGGATCATTGACAAAAGTCACCGCAATTCCGGCCTTTTCCGATCGTCCGGTGCGGCCAATACGATGAATATAATCCTCCGGAACATCCGGAACGTCAAAATTAATGACATGTGAAATATCGGCAATATCTAATCCTCTGGATGCAACATCTGTGGCAATCAGCATGCGAAAGGTTCCGCTTCTGAAGCGTTCCAGCGAACTGATCCGAAGGTTTTGAGATTTATTGGAATGCAACACACCAATCTGTTCAGGAAAGATAGGATTAATCAAATCGAATATCCGGTCGGCAAGCTGTTTACTGGCGACAAAAATCAAAACCTTTTCGAACTCTGAAGCATTGAATAACAGGCTTTCAAGAAGATTTATTTTGGTGAAAAAATTCGGGACTGCATAGTAGTATTGTGTGATTTGCTCCAAAGGTGTCCGTTGGTTTTCGATTTCAATGGTTATAGGTTCATAGAAATAATTTTCAATCAACAGGGCAACTTCGTCGGTTAAAGTGGCAGAAAACATGAGGTTTTGCCTTCTTTGCGGCAGGCTTTCCATGAAACTCATTAATTGCGGCCTGAATCCCAAATTCAGCATTTCATCTACTTCATCAATCACCAGTTTTTGGATCGATTTCATTCGCAAAACACCGGTCATGACCAAATCGACCAGCCGGCCCGGAGTTGCAACCAAAATATCCATTCCGTTGAAAACCACCTGCCGCTGAGTGTTGATGTTTGTTCCGCCATATACACCAACTACCCTTAAATTCATGTATTTGGCGAGTTTTTCAACCTCTCCAACCACCTGTAAAACTAATTCGCGAGTCGGCACAACTACTAATATTCTTGGATGTTTTGAATCTGAATATTTGAGTTGGCGGAGAATAGGAATCAGATATGCAAAGGTTTTACCGGTACCAGTTTGTGCAATTCCTACCGCATCGCGCCCCGACATAACAACCGGATATACCTTTTCCTGAATAGGAGTTGGATTCGTAAAACCCAGATCATTCAAGGCATTTAACAGCGGGGTATTTAAATTTAATTCCTGAAAAGTCACTTTTAACGATTTAATTTGCTGCAAAGGTAATCCGAAAGAATGATTTACAATTCGGCAATTTAAAAAACAACTTTCAATTTCGTTTAGTTACTACCTTCATTGCGAACGAAGTAAAGTCTGCCGGCCGCAGGCAGGCAATCCATTGATTTGATAATTCCTCTGCTTCTATAGACTTTTGTGCAATCATTATTCATTCCTATTTCGATATTTGCATACAAAAAGCAATCTTTAACCTTTTTATACAGAACCTCTATGCCACATTTTTGTTATGACTAGCATGAGTTTTGTTAATTTACAACCTAAAATATCATGGATTTTTCAATCAGTCAATTTGAATTCGGGCAAAGGCCTGCTGTTACATTACCAAGCCCTGAGTTTTTGGAGAAATTAACTGAGTCCGGTATACGCAAAATGGTAAGCGATCACTACGACCTTTTAAGTAAAAGTGAAGTCAAAAATCTTTTTCCCCGAATCGACGAAGCATTGGAAAAGGCCAAACAACGTTCATCAGATTTTTTTATCCAGATTTGCGGTGGTCATCCATATTTCAATGAAAACCGCGGAAAACCACTGCTTGCAAAACGTCATGCCCCATTCGCCATTACTCCGGCAGCCCGCATTGTTTGGCTAAAGTGTTATCAGCAGGTTCTTTCAAAACTTGATTTGCCGGAAGAAATCATTCAATCGTTCTGGAATTATCTGAATATTTTTTCGGTTTGGATGGTAAATACGAAAGAATAGAACAGTTCCCTGAAACGCGTTTCACCTATAAATTTCTTTTGAATTTGTTTTATGCTTACTTTTCGGCGATAAAATCAATCGCGGAGGAAATGGTATATGAAGGATGAAATTCTTTTACGCGGACTCCTGGGAGTCATTAAACAACCTGTTTTTGCCAAAGACAAAAATTTCATTTATAGCTATTGCAACCAGGCATTTGCTGACTTGATAGGTAAGCCTAAGAAAGAAATTATCGGAAAAACTGTTTTTCAGCTTTATGAAAGAGAACTTGCTGAAATTTACCAGAAGGCTGATGACTATTTGCTCGAAACAGGAGGTTCCCAGGATTATGAAACTTCTATACGATTTTATGATGGGTTAACCCATGCAGTAATTCTCCACAAAAATATAATTCTTGACGAGGAAGAAAATAAAATAGGAATTATTGGGCTTGTGGAGGATATTTCTGTGCTTAAAAATAAAGAAAAGGAACTAATTGAGTCAGAAAGCAAGTATAAAAAGATATTTGAGAATGTTCAGGATATATTCTACCAGGTTGATGTTAACGGAAATATTCAGGAAATCAGTCCATCAGTCAGTAAATATTCTGATTATACTCACACGGAAATTATCGGGCAGCCGATTGAAATGTTTTATGCAAATCCTGAAGATCGGAATTCTTTGCTGCGTGAAATTCAGGAAAAAGGCGAAGCCCTTGATTTTGAAATCGTGCTAAAAGGCAAAAACAAACATTTAACCCATGCATCAGTCAATGCTCATTTTATTTTCGACGAAAATGGCATGGTTTCCGGAGTTGAAGGTACTCTGAGGGATTTAACAGAACGCAAACAGGCTGAGGAAAAAATAAAAATGTCATTGTCCAGCCTTCAGGCCACCCTGGATTCTACCACTGATGGAATTCTTGTTGTCAATGATCAGGGGAAAATTACAAATTTCAACAAACAGTTTAAGCTAATTTTTAAGGTCCCTGATGGAATTCTGGAATCGGGTGATGATGCTTCCACTCTTGAATTTGTTTTGAAATCAATTGAAAATACCGATCAGTTTATTTCCAAAGTTCAATATCTCCATAATCATCCGGAAATTGACAGTTTCGATACACTTGAATTTTTAGATGGTAGAATAATTGAAAGATATTCTTGTCCGCAAAAACTCGATGACAAGCCAATTGGCAGAGTATGGAGTTTCAGGGATGTTACGGTTCGTAAAAAAGCTGAACAGCAATTGCATTTAATGGCCCATACCCTGAAAAGCATTAACGAATCAATCAGTATAACTGATACCAATAATCGAATTCTATTTGTCAATGCTGCGTTTCTAAAAACATACGGATACACCGAAGATGAACTTATCGGGCAGGATATTTCAATGGTCAGGTCTTCTGAAAATGATCCGGAAGTTGTTGCGAATATATTGGATATTACCGTAAATAAAGGTTGGCAGGGTGAATTAATGAACCGAAAAAAAGATGGTACAGATTTCCCGATAATGCTTTCAACAACGATAATCAATGATGAAAATGGCGAAGTGATAGGAATGGTTGGCGTTGCCATTGATATCTCGGACCGAAAAAAGTCTGAAAAATTACTTAGGGAAAGCGAAGAAAAGTACCGAAACCTGATTGAAACCATGCCCGATGGTGTTTATCGGAGCACTCACGAAGGGAAATTTGTGGAACTCAACAATGCCATGGTCAAAATACTGGGATATGACAGTAAGGACGAACTTATGGCTATTGACATTAAATCTGAACTTTATTTCGAGCCAAACGACCGGGAAAGTCTGGTTTTAAACGCTTCTTCTGCTGATCTGGACGTCTTCCCTATGAAAAAGAAAGATGGTACAGCTGTTTGGATTGAAGACCATGGTTGGTATGTGAAAGATAAAAATGGCAAAATTATTTTTCATGAAGGTATTTTACGCGATGTAACAGAACGAAAACTGGTTGAATTTCAACTGCATAAATATTCCGAAGAATTACAGGAAATGAATGCCACCAAGGACAAATTCCTTTCCATAATAGCGCATGATTTGAAGACACCTTTTAACAGCATATTAGGGTTGAGTGAAATACTTAAAAATGAAATTAGAAATTTTGACCGTGATTCTATCGAACAATACATCAGTCTAATTTACTCAACTTCAAAAAATACCTACCGCCTTCTTGAAAACCTGTTGGATTGGGCCCGTATGCAGCAAGGTAAAATGCCATTCAATCCAAGACCATTGATTTTGAGGGAACTGGTTGCAGACATCTTTGAAATATTAAATGATGGAGCTTTAAAAAAACAGATATCCTTGGTCAATTCCATCGAAGAGCAACTAATTATCCATGCTGACCTAAATATGATAAAAACCGTTATTCGGAATTTGGTTTCCAACTCGATAAAGTTTACTTCTGCCAAAGGGAAGATTGAAGTATCTGCCCTTGGTATTGACAAATTTATTCAGGTCAATGTTATAGATAACGGTACCGGAATTCCTAAAGCTGATATAGGTAAACTTTTCAAGATAGGAACATCCTATTCGCACAGGGGAACTGAAAATGAAGTTGGAAACGGGCTTGGATTGATTCTTTGTGAAGAATTCATAAGCAAGCATTCGGGCAAAATATGGGTCGAAAGTGAAGTTGGAAAAGGAAGTGAGTTTAAATTTACTTTGCCTTGTTAGTTAAATCGAATATTCGAAACTATTGATTACTATCTTCTCCTTTTTCCTTTAAAGAAAATCCAGAGTACGACGATCAGAATTACCCCGATTAAGATGAGGTAAAAAGAAATATCAGTAGTTTCAGCTTTCGCCGAATTATCAACTTGTTTAGCATTTGTTGGAGTAGGTTCAACTTCTTCAAACCAGCCTGAAAGATCAATTTTATTTTCCAGTTTTGTTTCAATTCCATCCGGCAACTGCGAGAAAAAATCATAACCGGTTAATTTTTCAACTTCATCGATAGTAACAGCAAAATCAGCTAATGGGCGGTCGCTTTTTGCATTGGGGAATAAAAAGGCAATTATCTTTGGATCACCTGTTTTATCATAAATCACCTTAAAAAAATACCCTGGAACAAGGACCTCTTCCTGCCCAATCTGACCTTTATTATCCTTGAAGACAGGGCCGGTAACAACATCTATGTTCTTTTCCTTTTTGGCCCAACTGCGAACAGTAGTTTCCAGTTCCTTCCATATTCCACGATTAAAATCCGGAGTTTGCGGCGAAATATTCGACATTAAAAAGCTCTCATACATTGCCACCGAATTAAATCCCATATCAGCCGCCGGACATAAATGTCCACGATCGTATCCGCTTTTGGTATAATCTGAAGATTTTGCTGATCCGCTCGAAATCAGTTTGTCTATCCTGAAACTGTTGCTCCTCTCCTCCCCTCCATACATGACCATACTATCAGTTAAACTGTAATATACCCAGTTTGCCTGTTCATATTTTTCGTTGTAGGATAAAGTATAATAAGTATGCCTGACCAGATCGTTGGATGGAACCGGAATGTAATCAACTGATTTTGCGAACAGAAAAAATGATATGAAAACGAAGGATAAAGCAGATTTTAGTTTAACGCTCATAGAATTTATTCCGGTTGAAAATAAAAAATCAAAATAAAGTCTTTCCTGAAAACTAAAATTATTTTTGCGGAAAAACATTTTTATTGATGACCTCCGAAAATAAACATTTTACCGATAACGACCGAATTTTTTATTCAGATGGGTATAAGCTCGCCCAATCGGCAATCCTGAATGGATTGACTAATGATTCATTATTCGCTGCAATAGAATCACTTTACGAAGCAATTGACGGGCTTATTGATTCAATTCTGGCTCTAGCGCAAAGACAAAATATCCGGGTTGCATGCCACAACGGATGTCACTGGTGCTGTCATCAGGCTGTCTATGCCAATTCCTACGAATTACATTTCCTTTCTGAACAGCTAAAAAAGAATTTCAATCAAGAAGAGCTTTCATCATTATTAAGTCATACCGAAAATAAATGTGCCAAAACATCGGTACTTAGCGAAAAGGAAATTTTAAAATTCAAGAGTCCATGTCCGTTACTGAAGAATGGATCATGCTCTATTTACTCAGCAAGACCAATGGCATGCAGGATCTACCTTTCCACCAAACTGGAATCATGCCTGGAATTTTACAGACATCCTGAAAATGATGCAAATTTTCCGGCTTTGATTGATTTTCCATTGCGTGCCGGCCGCATGATGAATGAAGGATTCAGAGCAGCATTAAAAGAATTTGGAATTGAAACTGGAGAATTCAGGTTTGAGGAGGGTTTGCGAATTGTTCTCAAAAACAATCAGCCTATTTTCTGATCGGTAAAATTGTTAAAAACTATCAGATTAATTCAAATATATCCATCAAATAAACTCATTATAAGCATATTAAATTCACAAAAAGTTATCAACAATTGTTCATAACTCGTGATTAAATACTGTTGAATCATTCATTTATAAAAACTTGTTTTTTTAGAGCTGATTGTTTTAACTTTATATTATCAGACGAGAGATAAAAGGCAGTTTTGAATGAATGGAGGAGGAAGAAGGTACTTAGTTGGACCCCAAACCCGATCAGCCGGATTTTCGGATCCGCATTCAGGAAAAGCCGAAGTTCGAGACGATTCAGAAATGAAGAGGCTCATCAACAGAGCAAATGATCGTCACAACGTTCAAATCAATGTTGGTTCAAAAAAGGCAGGAGACGAAATGAAACTTGTTTCATAATCGTCAAAATGAAAACGAACTGATTCTCGGATCAAAGTAGTTTTTCACTGGACAGCAGATCGAAAGAAATGATGAAAGGTGGCCAAAAATGGAACTTCGTTCAGGAAGACAATTCTTCGGAATAGTCGAATGGACAGCTGGAATGTAATGTTGTAAAAAGCGCTACAGGAAAGCTCAGGGCTGCAAAAAATGGTTGAAGAAACCGGATGGAGCAACCGGCTTGAATAACCGTAGTCTGGCACTGAGGAAAACCCTCGGGTTGACCAAAGGTGAATGGGAACTATCTGAAAGGATTGTTCCCATTCGTGTTTAAAGTGACCAGCATTTGCCTGTACTTCTGATTTATTGGTGTTAAATTTTACTACTTTTGCACATCGAAAAAAACGGAAAGTGAAAAAAGACAATATCGAACAGGTTTTCAACAAATTTTCGGAACTAAATGTGCTTATCATTGGTGATGCGATGATTGATACTTATTTGTGGGGAAAAGTAGACCGGATTTCGCCTGAAGCTCCTATACCTATTGTGACGGTTAACAAACAGGAAAACAGGTTGGGGGGGGCAGGAAATGTATCCTTAAACATTCAGGCTTTAGGTGCAATTCCAATTCTGGTTTCAATAATTGGCGATGATGAAAAAGGGAAAATTTTCGCGAAACTGATGAATGAAAAGAATCTGACCAGCGATGGTTTATTTATTGAAAAAAAACGAATGACCACGGTTAAAACCCGAATTATCAGCGGTGGACAGCAAATATCCAGGGTTGATCAGGAAATTTCCACATTAATTGACTCTGGACTCGAGCAAAAGGTATTCGAAAGAATCAATAAAATCATAGAAGAAAAACATATTCACATCGTAATTTTTGTTGATTACGATAAGGGATTAATTACTCCCTGGATAATCAGGAATGTGATTACCCTCGCTAAGTCAAAAAACATACTTACAGTAGCGGATCCAAAAAGCCGGAATTTCAATAATTATCAACAAGTAGATCTGTTTAAACCAAATTTTAAGGAATTCAGGGATGGATTGAATCTTCAGATTGAAAAAACAGAAATGAACGAGCTAAAAAAAGCGTCGGAAAAGTTTAAAACTGAAAATCAGATCGGTTTGCTTTTTATCACTTTATCTGAATTAGGCGTTTTTCTTACCAATGGAATAAGTCAGAACTATTTTCCTGCTGAAGTACGGGATATTGCTGATGTTTCAGGTGCAGGCGATACAGTTATTGCAACAGCAAGTCTTTGTCTGGCTGCAGGGCTCCCAATTCCTCTAATGGCTCAAATATCAAATCTGGCTGGTGGGTTAGTTTGTGAAAAACTTGGAGTAGTACCAATCGATCTTGAACAGTTAAAAAAAGAGGTGAAAAAGATCAAACTAGTTTAGAAATGATCAATTTCGCAATTGTTGCACTGGTGTTTATCTGTGAATTTCACTCTTCTTTAAGCAACATTTATTCTTTTGATCCGTTTTCCAAAGACAGATTTAAATAGTAAAAATCATCATTTCAACTATTTGTATTTAAATGAATTACATCGCCATTAAGTTTAATTAATAAATATTTTCTACCTGTTTCTGTTTTAAATATTAACTTTGGGACTTACCAAATAAGTTGTTTTTGTATGGGAAAAGTAATTGCACTTGCTAACCAAAAGGGTGGTGTTGGAAAAACCACCACTGCAATAAATCTGGCAGCAAGTCTCGCTGTTTTAGAATATAAGGTTCTGATTATTGATGCTGATCCTCAAGCCAATGCCACTTCAGGAGTTGGTTTTGATGTAAAAAATGTAAAAACCAGCATCTATGAATGTATTGTTGATGAACTTGATCCGCGAAAAATCATTTTAAATACTGAGATTCAGGGTTTAGATCTTATTCCTTCACACATTGACCTTGTTGGTGCTGAAATTGAAATGCTCAATCTCCCTAACCGGGAAAAGGTTTTACGATACGTGATAGAAAAAATCAGGAATGATTATGATTTCATATTAATAGACTGCTCTCCTTCATTAGGATTGATCACAGTAAATGCCCTAACCGCGGCAGATTCTGTTATCATTCCTGTTCAATGCGAATATTTTGCATTGGAAGGATTAGGAAAACTTTTGAATACCATTAAAATAATTCAAACCAAATTGCATCCTGAGCTTGAGATTGAAGGATTTCTGTTAACCATGTTTGATTCCCGTTTGAATTTATCCAACCAGGTACAGGAAGAGGTCAAAAAGCATTTTCAGGAAATGGTTTTTGAAACGGTCATTCAACGGAACATTAAACTAAGCGAAGCACCAAGTTACGGGCAACCGGCTATACTTTATGACGCGACTTCAAAAGGCGCTTCCTCTTATATGAACCTTGCACGGGAATTATTGCAGAATAATGGGATGACAAAATTGAAAAATTCAGAAAAAATTATTGAATAAGACCTTGGAATTATGGCAAAAAAGAAATCATTGGGAAGAGGTTTGGGCGCTTTAATTGATGGTGCAGATGAATATTTTGCAAAAGATGCCGGTTCAGCCATTAATGAAATCGAGATTTCAAAAATTGTTGCAAACCCTTTTCAACCCCGAACTAAATTTGATGAAGAAACATTAAACGAATTAGCCACTTCGATTAAAGAAATTGGAATTATCCAGCCCATTACACTGCGTAAAATTGATGACGACCAATACCAGATTATTGCTGGGGAAAGACGATTCAGGGCTTCCAAAATCGCTGGTCTCACTTCTATACCAGCCTATGTCCGAACTGCCGATGATGAAGGAATGCTTGAAATGGCCCTGGTTGAAAATATTCAGCGCGAAGACCTTGATGCCATTGAAATAGCGCTTAGCTATCAACGATTGATTGACGAATGTAAACTTACGCAGGAAATCCTGAGCGACCGTGTAGGGAAAAAACGTTCAACGGTAACCAATTACCTGCGATTGCTTAAACTTCCGGCGAAAATACAAAAAGGCATTGTTGATAAGAACATCAGCATGGGGCATGCCAGGGCATTAGTTAATATTCAGGATTCGGAAATGCAGCTGATGATTTTTGATGAGATTATAAAAAATGAATTTTCGGTCCGCAGGGTCGAGGAAATTGTACGGAATTACAATGAAGATCAAACCAGTTTCCAACCTGAAGAAAAGCCAAAAATTCAAAAATATCCGACAGAATATCAGGATTTATACCTGCATCTGAATAAATATTTTCAATCGAAAATTGATTTTAAAATGGATCAAACCGGGAAGGGAAAAATAACAATACCATTTTCTTCAACCAAAGATCTGGAACGTATATTAGGAATTCTTGACAAATTAAATGCATAAAAAAGGAAATATCCTATCAGCCAATTTAATTGGCAGATGTATCTTTTTAATCCTGTTTTTTACGACAGGATTTTCTGTCTATAGCCAGAAAACATCGGTAGATTCTACTAAAGTAGATGTACATGCGAACGTTCACTCGCCCCGTAAAGCGACCATTTATTCGGCTGTATTCCCCGGTTTGGGCCAGTTGTACAATCAAAAATACTGGAAAGTTCCATTGGTTTATGCTGGTTTTGCTACTTTAGGATACTTTATTAACTTTAACAACGAACAATATACAATCTATAAACAAGCATATTCCGATCTCATAGACACTGATCCTTACACGAATTCGCATCTAAAATTGAAGGTTCCTTCAAGCCTTCTGCGGCCTGATCGGCTTGCAAATTTTACCGAAGCATTGAGAAGAAACAAGGATTCTTGGAGGAGAAACCGAGATTTGGTTGTGATTGGTACCGTCGTTTTTTATGCGGCGAATATTATAGATGCCAGCGTTGACGCCCACTTTTTCAATTTCGATATCAGCGACGATTTGACGATTAATTGGGTACCGGGGCCGGTGATGTGTATGGATAATAAATTAATGGGATTACATTGTAGATTTACATTTTAAGATTAGCTTATGAGGATATTAAAACTGACAGTTATTTTACTAACAATTTCCGGACTGCATTCCTTTGCTGCCGGATTAAGGAAGGAAAACCTTCGGAAAGCATGTACCATCAATGTTTCATCATTGGATACCATAAACGGATACGAAAAGTATTATTATATTCCTGATGAAAACCTGAATAAATACTTTTCAGACAAGCTCGACAGCATGTTGAGCAGTTGGTATGTACAAAATGCGTTTCTTTTGGATAGTACAGAACTGGCAGAAGCAGATACCCTTAAACAAACCCTCCCCGATTCGGTGTATATTCAAAGACTTCAATCCATGCAGTCGGCCGTAAGTCTTTCATACAATAACACGGTCAAGAATTTTATAGCAATGTACACGGTTCGCAAACCGAAACAGGTAGCCGTAATGTTGGGATTAGCCAATTACTATTTTCCGATGTTTGAAGAAGCGCTTGCCAAATATGGCTTGCCAATGGAATTAAAGTACCTTCCAATTATCGAATCGGCTTTAAATCCGGGGGCAAACTCATCGGCCAGCGCGGTTGGTTTGTGGCAGTTCATGTACGGAACCGGAAAAATGTACAAGCTCGAAATCAGCACATTTGTTGATGAACGCCGTGATCCTTTAAAAGCAACAGATGCCGCCGCCAGATATTTGCGCGATTTATACAACATTTATAAAGACTGGCATTTAGTTATTGCCGCATACAATTGCGGACCAGGAAATGTCAATAAAGCCATAAAACGTTCTGGAAATGTAAGTGACTACTGGAAAGTTTACTATAAACTGCCAAAAGAAACACGCGGATATGTTCCGGCATTTATTGCTGCCAACTATGTCATGAATTTCTATCAAAGTCATAACATTTACCCCAAATCTCCGGCATTTCCGATTATTACCGATACACTGATGGTTAACGACTATCTCCACTTTAGCCAAATTTCTGAAGTAATTGGAATTCCGGCTGAACAAATCCGGAGTTTGAACCCTCAATATCGTCGTGATATTATTCCGGCCAGCAAGGAAAAAGCGTATAGTTTGGTTTTGCCACAAGACGAGATTTCGGCTTATCTTGAGAATGAAAGTACCATTCATGATCACCGTCGGGCAGAATTTTTTCCAAACAATCAAATCGTAAATCCACAGAACCATTTTGCAAGTCAAAGTCCAAGCGACATAAAAGGAAGGGATAAAGTACTTTATTCAGTAAAATCGGGTGATAATCTGGGAATGATTTCGGCCTGGTTCAGAGTGCGGACTTCTGATTTAAAGTTCTGGAACAAAATGAGGAGTAATTTCCTCAAAGTTGGACAGAAACTAACTATTTATGTTCCTGAAGGTCAGGGTGAGTATTATGCCAGTATTAGCCAGATGAATCGTACAGATAAGCAAAAATCACTCAATAGAAAACCTTCGGTAAGCACAATGCCAACCATTGCCAATGGGATTAAATCCAAAACCGAAGAAAAAACTGAATTGAATGTAAGCGAAGCAAAACCCGCAGAAAAACCGTTAGCTGAAACAACTGAAACAGGTAAAAAAGACAGCAGTTTGGTTAAATCAAGCAGTCAGGCAGACGGAAATGAAATTGTTTATTATAAGGTTCGCAAAGGAGACAATTTTTGGACCATTGCTAAAAAATTTCCGGGAGTTTCAGATGATGAAATCATGAAGATGAATAATATTAAAGCTGCAAAAAGCCTAAAGGTTGGACAGGTTTTAAAAATCATTACTAAAGCCTAAGTACCTGATTTCAAATATCAAATTAGAAGATGAGTTTTTTATATCCGTTTTTCCTGTTTGCATTGTTTGCACTGGCAATACCGGTTATCATTCACTTTTTTAATTTTAAACGCCACAAAACAGTTTATTTCAGTAATGTTCAACTTCTGAAACTCATTAAGCAGGATTCAAAAAAAAAATCGCAACTAAAGCAATTACTCATACTTATTTCCCGCTTGTTGGCTATTGCTGCATTGGTTTTTGCTTTTAGTCGGCCCTATATTCCCCGAACAAACAAAACCTCGACCTCGGCGCAACAGCTTGTTTTGGTTTATGTTGACAACTCGTTCAGCATGAAAGCTGAAGGGGAAAAGGGACCTTTATTGGAGCAGGCCAAACAAACCGCAATCGAAATTGCGAATTCGTATCGGATTGGTACTCAATTTGTGATTCAGACAAGCGATTTTCTTCCGCAACATCAGTTTCCGCTTAATAAGGAGCAATTCATACAGCAGGTTACCGAAATAAAGGAGAGTGCGCATTCACCTAAATTATCAGAGGTATATTCACGCGCAGTTCAGTTGGAGAATGAAACAAATAAAAAGCTTGAAAAAAATATCTTTATCCTATCCGATTTTCAGAAAAACACTTCTGATTTCGAGTCAATAAAACCCGATTCATCCGTATTAACTTATTTATTGCCGTTCAGGAGCAGTAAAACAAACAACCTGTTGATAGATTCTTGCTGGTTCGAGGTTCCCGGACGAAAAATCGGGCAAAGTGAAAAACTATTTGTACACGTAAGTAACAAATCCGATCAGGCTTACCAGAACATACCTGTCAGGTTAACCATTAATGATTCGTTAAAGGCTATTTCCAACATTTCGATAGCCGGTAACGAGAAAACAACTGTAGAACTTAATTACACGAATAATTCGGAGGGAATTCTGTTATGCAAGGTTGAGCTTGATGACTATCCGGTAATTTACGACAATTCCTGGTTTATGAGTTATCGTGTTCTGGAGAAACTAAATGCCTTAGGCATCTACAATCCGCAAAACAATGGGTCAGATTATTTGAAAAACCTTTTTGCTGACGACGAATTAATCACTTACACTGAATTTCCGGAGAACAATGTACAGGTTTCACAAATTAAGAACAGTCCATGCATATTCCTGATCAACAATCAGAGCTTTAGCTCCGGATTTATCAATGAATTAAGTTCCTTCGTTAAAGAAGGTGGATCATTGGTTGTTTTTCCGGATCAATTGAACAACTATCAGGATTATAATGCCTTTCTGAATAAGCTGCAAATCAAAACAATTGCACTTTTCGACACATCTTCGATGAGTATTTCGTCAATAAATTACAGCCACGAACTTTATAAAGATGTATTTAAAAAGCATGAAGACGATGCTGATCTGCCAGTAATTAAAGGATTTACCGTTTTTAACGATCGGATGGAAAACGCGGGAACTGATGTTTTGACCTTTAGGAACGGGAAAAGTGCATTAACGGGCAGTGCCTTTGGTTTGGGAACAGTTTATTTATTTGCTTTCCCTCTCAACGCTAAGAATTACGGCTTTGTCAGGCATATACTTTTTGTACCAACGGTGTACAATATGGTTTTAAATAGTGGTTCACAACAGAAATACTCCTACTCACTTGATCAGAATTACCCGGTTTTTATGAATCAGAACTCTCAACAAAGTGAAATCAAAATCATCAACCATCAAACCCGGGATGAATTTATAACATCTGCCCGCACGCTTGGATCGGGAAAGCAGCAGCTAATTTTAGATGAATTACCTTTAAATGCCGGACATTTCTTAGTTCGTGACGGGGACCAAATTACGCAATCTGTTTCCTTCAATTTTTCCAGGAAAGAATCAGATGCTGATTTTTACACCGATAAGGAACTTCAAAAGATGATGCAATCAGGAAATTTCAAACAGTTCCAGCTGGTTGAATCGTTGGATACCGGATTAAACGATGCCCTTCAGGATTATAGTAATGGAAAGCAATTCTGGAAATATTTTATTGTTTTGGCTATCCTTTTTCTGATGTGCGAAATGGCCATCATCCGGTACTGGAAATAATTCTGCCCTGTTGCACCGGAATAAATTACAGGAATATTAACCGGGTTAATAGCAGACAAAAATCATTTGTCGTTGGTGAAAATATGTCTATTTCTGTAGTTCATTATATAAAACTATATCCAATGAATGTTTTAACTGCTAAAGATTTTATGGATCGTGAATCACGGTTCGGAGCACATAACTATCATCCGATCCCAGTTGTTTTGGAACGTGGTGAAGGAATTTATGTCTGGGATGTTGAAGGGAAAAAATACTTTGATTTTTTGTCCGCATATTCGGCTGTCAATCAAGGACACTGCCATCCAAAAATTGTAAAAGCACTTACTGATCAGGCTCAAAAACTTGCGCTTACGTCACGGGCATTTTACAACAATGTGTTGGGCGAATGGGAAGAATACATGACAAAGCTATTCGGCTACGATAAAATGTTACCCATGAATTCGGGTGCCGAAGCTGACGAAACAGCCTTGAAACTGATTAGGAAATGGGCCTACAAAGTTAAAGGCGTGCCAAAATCTGAAGCCAAAATTATTGTGTGCAATGGAAATTTCCATGGAAGGACCATTACCATTATTTCAATGTCGTCCGATCCCGATTCGTATAATGATTTCGGTCCATATACTCCGGGATTCATCAATATTCCATACAACGACATCAAAGCATTGGAAAAAGCGCTTGAAGATCCGAATGTAGCTGGCTTTTTGGTTGAGCCGATTCAGGCTGAAGCTGGTGTTTATGTGCCGGAAGACGGATACCTGCATAAAGCCTATGAACTTTGCAAGAAGAATAATGTGCTTTTTGTAGCCGATGAAGTTCAGACAGGATTAGCCCGTACGGGGAAAATGCTCGCCTGCGACCATGAAGGTGTAAGACCCGATATTTTAGTGCTCGGCAAAGCCATTTCAGGGGGAATGCTGCCTGTGTCCTGCGTTTTAGCCGATGATGAGATTATGCTGACGATTAAACCTGGCGAACATGGATCAACCTACGGTGGAAATCCTGTTGCTGCCAAGGTTGCCATTGCTGCACTTGAAGTAATTATAGAAGAAGATCTGGCCGGTAACGCTGAAAAGATGGGTAAAATATTCCGGAAGAAATTAAAATCGATTGATTCGGAATTGATTGAAATTGTTCGGGGGAAAGGCTTACTGAATGCAATAGTCATCAGGCCAGTAAATGGGATTAGTGCCTGGGATGTTTGTATAGCGCTGAAAAACAACGGACTGCTTGCCAAACCAACACATGATCATATTATTCGGTTCACTCCACCTTTAACCATCAATGAAGAACAAATACTGGAAGCTGTTGCAATAATTGAAAAAACATTTGCTGAACTCGGAGTATAAATCAGTTTTGACTTGATCTGTCGACTAAACAGTTGAGTTGCGAAGGCGATAAATGGCAATTGAATTATTTTACTTGCTGTTTATCGCCTTCATTTTTCCCGTCGTTCAAGCTCATTTTAATTTCCATTAAAGCAACTTTTTTCATAATATTAAAGTCTATATAAAAAACTCCCAAACAAAAGACAATATGCTATGTTTGGAATAGTAATCAAAAACCAAAATACGAATGACTCGTTTGCATCAAAAAATAGTGAAGGTCACGGCAGTAATCCTTTCGACACTGATTCTGATTGCATTAGCTGGTCTGGTATTGATCTATCTTGAAGCACAAAGCTATTTAAATCGAAACCTTTCCGATTTTGTTTCAAAAAAATCAAAAGGAAAATACGAGCTCACTTTCGAAAATCTGAATATCAATTTTAGTCATTGGGGATTTGAGATCAGCCAGGTTTCTTTCCATCCATCCGATTCTATTGTCAGAATATTAGATCAGCCCAATACTACCAAACAGTTTTATACCCTGCATTCGCCTAACATCCGAATAAAAGGTATCCGTCTTTACCAATTGATTCTTAAGAAAAACCTTGAGATTGGAGAGATTTTGATTAACCAGCCAGAACTTAATATTCAGGGGAAAAATTCTGAAAACAGCGATAAAAAAAACAATATCAGTAGTCTTTTTCAGGAATTGAGACCTTTGGTTACCCGAAAATTTAAATCCATTAAAATTGATAAAATTGAATTGGAGAATGCCAGTTTTGATTTTTACAATCTGGTTGGAGACTCAAAAAAATTAGCCAATGCAGAGAATATATCCATCGGTATTCTGAACTTTTATACTGATTCACTGCTTCTTCCCGATCCTGACCGTTTGTTCGATGCACAAGACATTTATCTCCGGATGCAGAATTACCAGAACAAGCTCGCTGACAGCATTCACTCATTGACAGCTGAAACGGTAATGTATTCACTTAAACGATCAAAAATTGAGGCTCAAAACATTGAACTAAAACCTGTTACAGCTAACAATCCGAATAAAGCCAGGTATTCCATTTTTGTACCAACAGCGAAAATGATTAGTAGTCAAATGAGTGAATTCTACAAAAACGATCAGATTCCTATTGATTCATTGATTCTATCCGGCGCTAAAATTAAATTCTGGCCAGGTTTGAAGCTATACAAATCTGTTTCGGAGCCAAAAGATGAAGTTAATTTATATGAATTGATTCAAAAGGAATTTTCAAGCGTCAGCATAACTAATTTTAAACTTGAAGATGCACAATTGACCTTATTCAGATCGCAAAGCGATCAGGTTGGCCAGCAGGAATTAAAAAATATCAAAATAAATCTGGAGGATTTTCTTCTGGATTCTGTTTCCAGCAGAGATACGAGCCGGATTTTTTATGCCAGAAATATCGATTTTTCGGCATCGGAATACGAATTGACTTTAGGTGACAATGTCCACCGGATAAGGGCTGGAAACCTGGATCTTTCAACACACCGGAAATCAGTTCTGATCAAACAGATACAACTCTACCCTATTCAATCTGAAGGCAATCTGACTAATCAGAAAAACAGGATCGATGCCAGTTGCGACAGCGTAAGACTCGACCTGTTTAATTTCAAAAAAGCATACCATGAAAGACGATTTGCCTTTCAGCGGATAAATCTGTTTAATCCGCTTTTTAAACTTACACAAAATGAAATTCTGGTTAAAAAAGCAGAGCGCGAAAATTCAAGCTTTATTTACAACCTGATATCAACTTACGTCAAAGGCATTTATTCCAAACAGGTTTCCATTCAAAAAGGGAAAATACAATTGGTAAACAGGACCGGAACTTTGCAAACCGGAAATATTGAATCAACAATCAGGTTATATTTAAATGGATTTGCGCTCGACGAAAAAAGTGTCCTGAAAACTGACCGTTTATTTTTTGCCAACCAGATTGAACTGAATTTCAGCCAGTACCAAATGCTTCTGGTCGATCAGCTTCATAAACTGACCATTGAAAATATATCCATTTCGAGCCGTTTAAAGAAAGCGCAGCTACAAAACCTTCATTTGTTCCCTGTTTCCGATCAGAACGTTCAGGATAAACTGAAAGAATTTGGAAGATCAGAATTGTATGAGTTTACCATCCCTGAACTTTCGCTGACCAGTGTTGACTTTCATGAAGCGTTTTATAATAAGAAATTGTCGGTTGATTCATTGAGTATCAAATCTCCACAGATTTTTTATGAGAATTTTGCCCTGTTAAAATCGGACAGGCCTAAGGCTGAATTTGAAGATCTTTTTCAGTTGCTTTCCAATTATCTGGGCGATATCCATTTAAATAAAGTTGAAATTCCGGATGGAACAGTCAGGATAATTAATCACAGTCGAAAAGGAAAAACGATTTCCCTTGATAACCATTTCAGCCTTGGACTCGAAAATACCTTGGTTAATCAGGATCAGTTTGGCCTTAAAAAGCTGCTTTTTTCTGAGTTTATAGATTTTTCTGTTCGCGATCACATTATCCGACTTTCGGATAATGTACATGTTTTAAAGGCAGCGGAAGTTGGATTTTCGACCAGAAGGAAAGACGTTTATGCATTAAATGTTTCAATCTATCCGGAAACAGACAGCAAAAATTTCTCATCCATAATCTGGAATATTCAGCTTTCGGTTCCGGAGATTAGAGTAAAAGGAATTAATATGGAAGAATTGTATTTCAACCAAAAGATTGTCGCGGATAAAGTGCTGATCAATTCTCCAACGATTAAACTTTATCAAAAAAATAAAAAAGAAGAAAAAAAAGAGTTTAAAGAACTAACGATTTTGCTGCCCAAAGAAATTGAATCAATTGCAATTAAAGAATTTAAGCTAAACGATGGCTCCCTGAAAGTATTTTCAGAATTATCCACGCAGCCTTATTTGCTGGTTCAATCAGATTTGAAAATGGATGCGCAGAATATTCTGATTTTGCGAAACGAACAAGAAGGGAAAACTGAGTTTATAAGTGGTAACTATTTGTCTGATCTGCTTCAGTTTAAATTTACTCCAAAAAATAAAAATCAGATGTTCAGCATCGATGAGCTGACATTCTCTTCAGCGGACAGAAGAATACTGGCCAAACAATTGGTCGTTAAACAAAAAACAAAGAGTTCGCTGGTTGATCAGTTTGAACTTCGTATTCCGTTAATTTCACTAAATGGGTTCGATTTAGATCAGGCCTATCAGAACGATCAATTCTTTTTCGAATCGATAGATCTGAGTCAGCCTACTATTCAACTTTTTAATAATGCCAAAGACTCTTTGAAAATTAATCCATTCAAAATAAACCTGTTCCCTCATGTCGAAAGTTTTGCCGATGTTTTTGCATCCAAATCGCTGAATGTAAAGGATGCCAATATTGCTGTTTTCAAAAACGGACAAAAGAAATGGCAGGAAAATATCAGCTTCAATCTTTTTAATGTCAGAGTTGACAATAAGCCATCGCAGGGCTTTATGCATGCTTCAGCTTTCTCCTTTCAGATTCCACATCTGATCCGGAAAGAAAAGCTTTACCAATATAACATTGATCAGGTTTCTTATTCGTCAGCCAATAATCGGTTTTTACTTCAAGACATACAAATAATTCCAAATTTCAGTAAAGAAAAGTTTCAGAAACAAGTAGGATTTCAATCCGATTATTTCGAAGGTAAGATTGACTCGGTTATTATTTATCATCCAGACATTATACAATGGTTTAATAAAGAAACCTTAACTGGCAATTACATGTCGGTAAATGGATTAAAGCTGGATATTTATCGGGATAAACAGCTGCCATTTGATGAAAAAAGGCGGCCAAAAATGTTGCAGGATTTGATCAAATCCTCAAAATATCCATTTATACTCGATTCCTTCATGCTGGTCAATTCCGGAATAACCTATACCGAGCGTCCTGCTTCCGATGAAGCTACTGGCAAAATTAGATTTACCCACATTCAAGCTTCGCTCAAACCTTTTACCAATATCAAATCAACAACCGGTACTATACCAGATTTTCAGCTGGATGGAACTGCTACCATCATGGACTCATGCCAATTATCTACCCGCATGAACTATCAGATGAACAATCCTGAAAACCTCTTCAATGTGACTGGTAGTTTAAGTCCGTTCAATATGCCTATTTTGAATCCAATACTGGAACCACTTTCTTTAGTTTCCATACGTTCAGGAAAAGTTGACCGTTTCCAATTTACTTTCTCTGCCGATAAGACCAAGGCCAGTGGTTACGTCGTTTTTGGGTACAACGACATGAAGATTTCAGTTCTGGAAATGAAAAACGGGAACACCAAGGAAGCTAAATTCGCTAGTTTCCTTGCAAATAGCCTTTTGTTGAGATCAAAAAATCCAAGAGGAGGTGAATTGCTTCCGGATGAAATTAACTTCAACCGGGATGAAAAAAGATCGGTCCTGAATTATTGGTGGAAATCGGTATTCAGTGGAATCAGAAACACCCTGGGCTTAAAGGAAGGTAAACAGGAACAGCCTGATCCCGACAAACAGTAATTTTTTATTTCTGAAAATTTAAAATCACCGATAGTTTTACGGTGCGGTAGGTCCAATCCCGCAAACCATGTAAATATTGTATCCGGAAGGTTTTATTCTTGAATTGACGATTCAGGTCGAACGTGTAAACCATTGGTTTGTCTCGCTCTTTTTTATATCCTGAATAGCCTGATAAGGAGTTGGAGATTGTCCAATGCAACCATTTTATTTCTGCTCCCATGCCATACATAAAGGCATCATTCTGTAGGTTTGCTTCGTCGTTAGTTTGCCAGGAATAAAATCCAAACGAAGCATAGGGTAAAAACGAATTGTTTTCTTTTCTTCCGGCATAGCTTTTAGAAAAACTGAAATCAAAAAAGTAACCCGGACTATCCGTATTTCTTGCTCCTTCCAGCTGATTTCCAGCTGCCGTTTTTCCGGCCATACGAACCATTGTATCAGGAAATTTTCGCCCTTTTACCAACTGAATTAGCGTTGAGAAATACAAATCACCGTTGGCAAATCCCTTGCCGTCGAAATCGCGGGAAATACGTTCATCGCGAATAAAATCGGACATATTGTAATGTTCGCCGATAACACCGTATAGCTCAATGGCAATTTTTCCTTCAGCAAACGAACGGTAATACTTTGCAAAAATATCCTGTGTCGGATCACCTTCCATAAAATGATAATCAAATCCAATTTCGAGGTTTGTGCCCAAAGGCACAACTCCTTTTTTCACCTCTGGTACAGGTAAAGCATTCGGACCAAGGTAACCCGGAGTAATGCGCATAAAGTTACGCCAGCCTGGTTTCCCGGGTTCCCAGCCATGCTTGATGTTCCACCAGATATAATCTTCGGAGTAACTGAACAGTGGTAGTACAATACAAATAAAAAGGATCAGTTTTCTCATAGTTCAAATATACAAAAGGACATCAATTGACTGAAGAATTAAAAAAAAACCTCGCCGGATGACGAGGTTTTCTGGTTACAGATTTAATTTCTTTCGGATATTCTTCGGAATAGCATCCTTGTGAACCATGATTGACATGGTTTTATATTTTACGTATGGTTTTGAGGCATAGAAAAAACCATCAAAATCGTTGTAATCTCCCCAGGAGTTTTTCACTTTATAATAGTTATTATCGTTTTGATCTTTGGCTGTTCCAACAATCAACATTCCATGATCGTCGGTAGTCTGGTAATTATCAAAATCAACCTGACGTATTTCCTGTGTAATCAACCTTTCTTTTCCCGGTTTCGTTAACTTATATAACTCTTCGTTTCTTTCCTTTTCGGTTTTCTTTTCCCATTTGGTAATTTCGGCATCAGTCATATTCTCTTTATCCACAACTGGTATAACAGCTACTCCTTTTTGAGAAGTAGAAAAGCCCTTCTCGCTGACATCAGCAGCCCAGGCAACGGTATAACCCATACTGACTGAATTGTCAATAATTTCTTCCAATTCATTCAGTGGCACATTGTAAACTTCATCCCAAGACCAGTTATCTGGAACTTCAATAATGAATTTGGTATAAAAAGGATGGTGAGTATAGGAGCTGATTTCAACGTAATCATCCATATTCAGGCCCATAACTTCCTGAGCATAAGATTGAGGAGTATAATCTTTTCCCTGATAGTTGAAATTTTCCGGAAGTTTTCCAAAATAGGTATCCAGCGTACCGTTTAAGGCATCATACCAAGCTGTGGTCAGCTTTTTATTGGGATTGTCAACAACCACCTTTACCTGATCAATCAATGTCCGGTCAAGTTCACCATGAACATGCTTTTCTTCACCATAATTCAATCCTGTGTAAACCTCTTCAGGAACAATTCCATATTTTTTGATCACATTGGTAACGTCATGAAAAGCTCCTCCTGCGCCAAAATTAAGGCTTCCGTGAAGTCTCACATATTTTAAAGCTTTATCTGAATAGGCATGATAAACCACAAACATCTCAGATAAATCAACAGCGGGTTTTCCAAGTCGCAACATTTCAGCTTCCAGAAACGCCAATCCGGAAAACGACCAGCATGTTCCTGAACGATATTGATCTTTAACTGATGTGCATGGAATTTCTTTAACTGATGTAAACTGATACCCTTTCTCTTTTTCTTCTTCCTTTTTTTCCTGCGCCGAAACAACAAATGTTGCCATCACCAATCCCGCAAGGAGCAGTATCCTTAATTTTTGCATATTGTTTTCTTAATATTAGTCCCCCTGAATAACTGTGCAAATATACTAATTTTAGAAAGTTACAATTATCTGAGACTCATATCTTCAGATAGATACGAATATACGGATATCAAATCTCAAAAACTTAAATGCTATGCTTGTAAGCTGAATAATAATACCTTCCGCATAGAATAGACACCTTAATTTAAGGAATACTTAATACAAACATGTTTTATAACAATTTTGCACAAAGCCTGATTCCGATGATTTTAAGAAAATTCAAATTTTCAGATTAGAAATCTCTGATTGATTAAACTTTCCTAACTTTATCGTTCTCAATAAATCTCCCGATATGAAAAGTCATTCAGTTATTGTATTCATTATTTTCCTCAGTTGTCTGAGTAATACTTTTGCCCAGCCGAAGTTTAACCCGAATCAATGCATTTTTCAGCCGGAGGACAAACAAATAGCCGAAGAAAAATTGAATCTATTTTCTTCAAAATCAAAGATGCCCATTTCTGATCTTATCGTTGAGATTGGCTTGTCTTTTCTGGGAACACCTTATGTGGTTGCATCGCTCGAAAACGGATTGGAAGAAAAAATGGTGGTTAATCTGCGAGAACTGGATTGCACCACATTTGCCGAAAGTTGCCTGGCTTTGGCACGAACAGTCAAATTAGGAAAAACTGATTTTGAAACTTATGTGTCTGTTCTTGAGCAGCTCAGGTACCGCGATGGAAAACGAAATCAGTATCCTTCGAGGCTGCATTATTTCAGTGAATGGATACATAATAATCACCATAAAGGAATCATAAGCGAAACGGTAAATAAAAATGGTGTGAATTCAGATAAAACAATCAATTACATGAGTACACATCCTTCTGATTATCCGGTATTAAAAGATCATCCGGAACTGATTCCAGCCATTGCCAAACAGGAAAAAGAGCTGGCAACTACCGGATTTATGTACTTCCCTAAAACCGGCATTCCAAATTTATATAAGTATTTGCAACATGGCGATATCATCGCTCTGACAAGCAGTATTGACGGCGTGGATGTGAACCATGTCGGCATTATAATCAAGAAAGAGAATGAGTTTTATTTGTTGCATGCCCCGTTAAGTGGAAAAAAAGTACTGGTTTCGGATGGTCCAATCACCGATTTCCTCAGGCCAAATTCGAAAAATAACGGGATAATGATTGCCCGTCCAGTATTTTAGTTGCCAAACACAAATATTATGAAGCTTCAAAGTAATTTTTTGGGTTAAATTTGCGGCTTCAAAATTCTGAAAGTATGAGCTCTTTTGTTGATCGTTTTGTAGTTCTCTTGTGTAAATTAACAGCCAGGCTTCCGTTTTGGGTCATTTTTGGTTTAGCTGATATTTTTTATGTGTTTCTTTTTTATGTGGTCAGATATCGGCGCAATGTTGTACACGAAAACCTCATCCGTTCATTTCCTGAGAAAAGCCTGGCGGAAATCAAAACGATTACTAAGAAATTCTATCATCACCTGAGTGATTTGGGTTTGGAGACTATCAAGTTTAACCAAATGACTGAAAAACAAATTGACGAACGGCTAAAGGTTAATAATTTAGATATCTATGAAGAATACTATCAACAAGGCAAAAGTATTGTTCTTTTAGGCCAGCACCACAATAACTGGGAATGGAGCGGTTCCATGCAGCGTTTAATCAAAGCGCAGTATCTGGTTGTTTACAATCCCGTCAGAAAGAATAAAGCACTCGAAAAATTTATATTGCAAACACGCGAAAGGTTTGGAGCCAAATCTATTCCCGTCAATCATTCCGTTCGCACAGCATTGGAGTTTAATCACGCCAAACGTCCCGGAGCCCTGATCCTCGCAGCCGATCAAACTCCACCACCCAATTCGCAATTCTGGACCACCTTCCTGAATCAGGAAACGGCCTTTTTCTCCGGACCAATGAAAATTGCCATAAAAACCAATCAACCGGTAGTACTGCACCACACCCGTAAAATTGGACGAGGCAAATACGAGGTTTTTCATTACAAACTAATTGAAAACCCTTCGGAAGTAAAGCCAGAAGATATCCTGATGGCCTATGTACAAAAACTCGAAGAAATTATCAGGTCGGAACCCGAATACTGGTTGTGGTCGCACAGACGGTGGAAACACAAACGACCAGCCAATATTGAATTGTACAAAAGAAAATAGTTGATGAAAAAACTACTGGCAAAAATAGGTGTACTTCTGTTTAAAGCTCTCGGTCTTACTCCATTTTGGCTGCTCTATTTTTGTGCAGACGTTTTTTACCTACTTAATTACTATCTGATTGGATACCGAAAAAAAACAGTCATTCAAAACCTAAAAAATTCCTTTCCTGAAAAAACTGATCAGGAAATACAGGAAATTGCACGTAAGTTTTATCGGCATTTTGCCGATTTGGTAGTTGAAACCATTAAGGCATTTCAAATGACTGATCAATCATTCAGTAAGCGGTTTCGGTATAAAAATCCGGAAGTTCTTAATGAGCTTTACGATCAAAAGAAAAGCGTTGCCCTTCTTTCCGGTCATTACGGAAACTGGGAATGGACTATGGCATTACCCAAAATCATCCGGCATCAGGTGGATGTAATTTATCGTCCTATACAAAACGAAACTTTCGATGGCTATATAAAGAGTGTCCGTTCAAGATTCGGCATGTTTATGATGCCTGCCCGAATTTCGCTTCGGACCATGCTCGAACTTGAAAAAAGTGGCCAATTATCGGCCACTTATTATCTGACTGATCAAACTGCACTGAAAGATACCGATTACTGGATGATGTTTCTGAATCAGGAAACAGCGGTTTTCCCGGGAGCTGAGAAGGTAGCCTCACGGTTTAAGCAAGCAGTTGTTTTTATGGATATTCAGAAAGTACGGCGGGGATATTACGAGGTGGAATTCACCAAACTTTTTGATGATGCCTCGCAAACAAAAGCGTATGAAGTAACCAAAGAGCACACCCGGTTTCTGGAAGAAATAATACGTAAAAGACCTGAACTTTGGCTTTGGTCGCATAAACGCTGGAAACATACGAGACCGGAGCATATTGCTTTGAAATAAGCGTTTCAGGATTATCTCCCGGCTGGCGGATTAATCGCGGACTTTTGTAGAATAAAAATCTCCACACCCAGTAATCCCTGACTGGATTGTTTTAACACCGAAGGTGTGCCATGATTATAGAAAAACATGCAGACAAAGAACCGAAACCCCGACGGGGTGGTATTATCCTGCCATCCCTTCGGGATTGAGATGCCAAATGATCTTGATTTACTATAATCGTATCATCCCTTCAGGATTGAACTGCAAGATTGTTCTAATGGATTCCATCTTTTAAAAAAGAGATGGAATCCCGGTAAAAAACCAACGTTTATTCCCTGACGGGAAATCTTTTTGATCTTGACTCAACTTTCTATTGATATTTATGCCTAATGGGCAAAATTTTGAGGAACCTTTCATATTTACTGCGACTGAAAACTGATCACTGTTTTCTCGTTCCTCTTTCCCAATAAACTAATGACTTTTCTACATCGGATCCACATCGGCATAAACAATCAATTGGCTGTTATTAGGTTGTGATTTGGCATGGTTAATGATTTCCATGATTTGCGATTTGGCCTCCTGAATTTTTCCATCTCTGGGTAATTTAATAAGTATTTCTTTCTGGAACCACATTTGGATTCGCCCTACGACCGGATATTCCGGGCCAAGCACATTCTTGTTAAAGTGAGTTTTAAAAGCGGTCGCCAAATGCAACGCTGCCAAATCGAGCCGATCGCGGTTTTGATGTTTTACCACAATTTTGATGAGCCGGTAATAAGGCGGATACCGGAACATTTTTCGTTCGGCCATTTGCCGGCTGAATAACCGGTAAAAATCGTTGGCAATAACATCCTGAATGACTGGATGATTGGGCTGACTGGTTTGCACAATAACTTTGCCCCGGTTATGTTTGCGTCCTGCCCGGCCACTGACCTGCATGATCAACTGATAACTGCGTTCATACGATCTGAAATCAGGATAATTCAGCAGATTATCAGCATTTAATACTCCAACCACCCGGACATGATCGAAGTCGAGTCCTTTGGTTACCATTTGGGTACCTACTAAAATATCGATTTTTCCTGTTTCGAATTGCCAGATCAACTGGTCGTATGCCTTTTTTGCCCGTGTCGTATCCAAGTCCATCCGGGCGACCTTTGCATCTGGAAATAATAGCTGAATTTCATCCTCTATTTTCTCAGTTCCGAAACCCCGGGTATTAATCTCATCCGAGCCACATTCTTCGCATTTGGTCACCAGCGAAGTAGTGTGTCCACAATAATGGCAAATCAGACTTGCCCGATTTTTATGATAGGTTTTGCTCACATCGCAATACTTACATTTCGGAATCCAACCGCATTTTCCACACTGAACAAACGGCGCAAACCCTCTCCTATTCTGGAAAAGAATTACCTGTTCTTTGTTGGCAAGGGCTGATTTTATTTCACCGTAAAGTTCAGGAGTGAAAATCGAGTGCATTTGCTTGCGTTTGTAGGCTTCCTGTGTGTTTGCCGGAATAAGCTCGGGCATTTCAATTCCCTGAAAACGCTCTGAAAGATCGACCAAACCATATTTTCCGGCTTTGGCGTTAAAGAAGGTTTCGTACGATGGGGTTGCTGAACCTAAAAGCACTTTTGCACCATGGATATTTCCCATTAAAATGGCCATATCACGAGCGTTATAACGTGGCGCCGGATCATATTGCTTGTATGAATTTTCGTGCTCTTCGTCAACAATAATCAATCCTAAATCTCTGAATGGCAGAAAAATAGCCGAACGTGCTCCAAGTATTACTTTATACTGCTGACCGGTTTTTCCTGATTTTTTATTCAGAACATTAAACCAGATTTCAACTCGCTCAGCATCATTGAATTTTGAATGATAGATTCCGGCCAAATCGCCGAATGCAGTTTTTAAACGGGTAATAATTTGGGTGGTCAAACCAATTTCAGGAACAAGATACAAGACCTGTTTCCCCTGTTTTAGTTGTTCTTCAATCAGCCGGATATAGATTTCAGTTTTACCGCTCGAAGTTACCCCATTGAGCAAAACTGTTTGCTGGTTTTCAAATTGTGTCAATATCTCATCGTACGCCTTTTGCTGAGGTTCAGAAAGCTCTTTGATCGACAATTCGTCACTTTGAGGCCGGCTGATCCGCCCTATTTCATTTTGAAACACTTCCAACACCTGCTTTTCTTCAAGTCCTTTCAGCGCAGCATCCGAAACATCAGCCATTTCAAGCAGATCCTTTTTACTGATTTCAGTCTGTCCTAGATCTCCATAAATAGTTTCAGCAAGAAAGACTTTCAGGAGATGTTCCTGTTTTTTTGCTTTTTTCGAAAGCAGATCGAGCAACGAATTCAGCTTTTCTTCTGATTGGTATTCAGGATTTAGCCTGACTGTTGAAACCAGTTTGGGTTTATAGCTTTCGTGTAGCTGTTCTTCTACGATTACTGTATTCTTTTCGAGCAGCATTTTTAGGATAGCAAAAGATGATTGTTGTCCAAGAAACCGATTCATATCCTGAATACTTACCGTTTTCCGGCTTTCAAGCAACAATACAACCGCATTTTCTTTGTCGGTCAGGCGGTCGGTAATCACAGCATCAGGATTAAGGCTTACTTTGGTTTGGCTTTCCAATTTCAGTCCGGAAGGTAGAGCAGCTTTATAAACTTCGCCCAGAGTGCAGCAATAATAATTGGCAATCCACTCCCATAAAACCAATTGTTTTTCGTTAATAATAGGCTCTTCGTCCAGAATGGCATCAATGTCTTTGATATCGAAATCGCCGGTGGGCATGTTTTGATGAAGCTTGTAAACCAGCGCTGAGAAAAATTTTCGTTTCCCGAACTGCACGATAACCCGTACACCGGTTTTTATGCGCACCTGAAAAGATGCGGGGACCCGATACGTAAAGCGATAATCGAGTGGCAAAGGTAAAATCACATCAGCAAAAAGTACTTCATCAATCATGTTTGCAAAATACCGAAAAAGATTTCTGAATCGAATAGGTGTTTTAGGAATGTTAATAAAAAACCATTAAAAGTGATTGATATGAGATATCAATGAAATTGTTTTGTTTAATTCGAAGTATGTAAAAGTTTATTGATCTATGAAAAGATACTTCTTCATCTTTCTAATGCTTGTATCCTGCATTTTTGCTAATGGTCAGATTGACACAACTGAGGTTTATTCAATTCATGAAGTAGTAATAACCACACAACGCAAGCCACAAGAGTCCATGAATATTCCATACAGCATCAGCTATCTGAACAGAAAGTCACTGGATAGTTTTCTCCCTCGCACAACACCAGAGGCTTTAATGAACATGAATGGGTTGTTTGTACAGAAAACCAACCATGGAGGCGGATCACCTTTTATAAGAGGATTAACAGGAAACCAAACGCTGCTTTTAGTCGATGGCATCCGTTTAAACAATTCGATATACCGTTACGGTCCAAACCAATACCTGAATACGATTGATGTATTTTCAATCGAACAGATTGAAGCTGCTAAAGGGACAGGTTCGGTACAATACGGAACTGATGCAATTGGCGGTGCTCTTCAGATATTTACAAAGTCACCTACATTGAATCAGGAAAAATCAACCTTTAAAGGCTCTGTTTTTGGCAAATATATGACTGGCGATATGGAAAAAACAGGACACAGCGAGTTGGAATTCAGTTCAAAAAAATACGCCGCTTTGGTTGGGGCAACCTACCATAACTTTGGTGATATTATCGGAGGAAAGAATACTGGCAAGCAAAGTCCATCAGGGTACAACGAATATGCTTTTAATGCCAAAATTATTGCCACACTCAGTGAAAATATTCAACTCACTTTTGCTAATCAGTTCAACAGGCAAAATCATGTTCCGGTGTACCATAAAGTAGTACTCGAAAACTACCTGCTGAACGAAGTCAATCCTCAGCAGCGAATGTTGACCTATGCCAGAATGAACGTTCAACGCCATGGAAAGCTTTTCAATCAGCTTGGGGTTATTGCTTCGTGGCAACAAAATATGGAAGGACGGATTAGTCAGAAAAATGGAAGCAGCCAAATGATCCGGGAAAGAGATCAAGTTAATACCCTTGGTTTAACTTTTGATTTTGACTCAAAATTCAGTTCTGTTTGGACTGCCAATTCGGGCATCGAAATTTACCATGACCAGGTAGGCAGTTCGCGAACTGAGATAAACACATCAGACAGTGAATTGACGGTAAATAAGCGTGGTTTATATCCGGACCATTCGCAATACGGCAATTATTCCATTTTTACCCTTCATCATTTTGATTTTGGCAATTGGATTTTTGACGGAGGAGTCCGGTTTAATTTGTTCAGTATTAACATAACCGACAACACTTTGGGCAAGGTTAAGATTTCGCCTGAAGCACTTGTTTTTAATTTGGCGCTGATGTATAACATTAGCCGGGAACACCACATTTACAGCACCTTCAGCAGTGGGTTTCGTGCGCCGAACATCGACGATTTGGGAACACTTGGAATTGTTGATTTCAGGTATGAGGTTCCTGCATATGATTTAAAACCTGAAAAATCGCAAAATTATGAATTGGGGTACAAACTCAGCCTCACAAAACTTTCCGGAACTGTAGCTGCATATTACATGAATCTTAATCAGTTAATAGCCAGAACAAAGGAAGAAGGCAGGTTCATCGACGGATATCAGTTATATAAAAAAGAAAATGTAGAAGAAGCGTATATACGAGGTTTTGAAACTTCATTTAATTGGAAAGCGCTGACCAGATTGGAGATCAACGGAGGTATTTCTTATACTTACGGACAAAACTTAACCAAAGATGAACCGTTGCGAAGAATCCCTCCTTTAAATGGAAGGTTGGCCAGCACCTGCAAATTCAGGAATATATTTTACTCAGCTGAATTTTTGTTTGCATCCAAACAAGACAGGCTTGCTCAAGGCGATTTAAGCGACAACCGCATTCCACCAGGCGGTACACCCGGCTGGCAGGTTTGCAACCTTTACGCAGGATATGTGGTAAGTTCATTGAAACTAAACATAGGGCTACAGAATATATTTAATGAGGATTATCGCACGCACGGATCAGGAATCAACAATGTCGGGCAAAGTGCATTTATTTCGGCTGGATTTTCATTTTGATATCTCTCTAATATTAGTTTCTGAATTTCAATTTATAATTCTACCTTAGTCAAAGTTCATTAATCTTCAGAATTCACATCAATTTATTATTACTCAACACGATAATTTTGACCGCCATGAGCCGTAGAAGATTCAATTTAAAGCTTAAACTAAACATATACATTCTCAGTGCCGCGACTATAATTTACTGTATTTCAATTGGATATATCAGCTGGCGGATGAAAAATATTGCCTATGATGACTCTGTCGAGATTGTGAAAGGTGCAACCCGTGAATATCGCAATAAGATATCGGACGAATTGAATGTGATGATGGAATCGGCAAGAACGATAAAAAATGCTTTTGAAGGTTATAAAAAACTTAAGCCTGAAAATCGCGACGAGTTTTACGATCATCTTTTAACCAGCAATTTTGCAAAACATCCCGAATATTTATCGATTGGAGTTTATTGGGAATTGAAAGCCATTGACAAAACTTATAAAAAGAGAAATGGACGTTTTTATAACGGTTTTTTTCGCGATGGAGGTAAAATTGGCAATCAAAAAGCGATAGAAGATACCACTAATCTGGAGCTGACCACTACCTATTATCAGGTACGAAAAATGAATAAAGAAACAATTGTAAATCCGTATTACGATGAGTCAATTAAGGAAATGAAGGGAATTTTAATGACTACCCTGCTTACTCCGATTCAGAATGAAACCGGGCAATTTATCGGGATGGTTGGAATTGATATCTCCCTTTCACAAATGAACCAACTCATTTCGAGCGTTAAACCATACCAAGAAGCCGTATCATATTTAATTTCAGAGAACAAGCTCATTGTTGCACATACCAACACCTTGCTAACCGGTAAAAATTTCATAAGTTCACTTGCTTCCGACTCATCTATATTTAAGAACGAGGCTTTTGGTTCTAATTTGAGTTCAGCCCGGTCATTTACCTATAAAAACTCAACGAATGGCGAGGAGTATTTTGTTTCTTTTGAACCTATTATCATTGACAAGCAGGACACCAACTGGGTTATAGGCATTGAGGTGCCAACTAACGTTATTTTGAGAGAAGCTAATATATTATTGATAAGATCAATTATTGTTGGAATTATAGGACTTCTGCTACTCTATGTCATCATCTATCTAATCGCTGCAAGAATTAGCGATCCGATAGTTAAAGGAGTTGATTTTGCCCGTGAAATTTCAGCAGGCAATCTTAACGCGACTTTGGATATCCAACAAAACGATGAAATTGGAGACCTGGCAGAATCGCTATCGATGATGGCTTCCCGGCTTACAACTATTTTAAGTGAAATTATTCAAAGTTCTGATACCATTACAAGCAGTAGTCACGAACTACTCGATTCGTCGGTAAAACTGGCTGATGGAGCAAATAATCAGGCAGCCTCCTCCGAAGAGATTTCCACTTCAATGGACCTTATGATATCGCGCATTCAACAAAATTCTAAAAACGCACAGGATACTGAAAAAATAGCCATAAGAGCAGCTACGGGAATGCAAGAGGGCAACGATTCGACCAGGGCGCTGATTCAATCCATGAACAACATTGTTCAGAAGATTTCGATTATCGGTGAAATTGCCAAACAAACCAATCTTCTGGCGATTAATGCTGCTATCGAAGCTTCAAGGTATGGAATTCAAGGGAAAGGTTTTGGTGTGGTAGCTGCCGAAATTAAAAAACTAGCCGAAAGGTCTCAAATTGCTGCGAAGGAAATTAATGAGTTATCGGCGCTGGTTCTGCATCAGGCACATGAAACATGGACCAAACAACTGGATATTATTCCTGATATTGAACACACTGCCATTCTGGTTCAACAGATTGCTGCATTAAGTCTCGAACAAAAATTAAGTTCGGAGGAAATTAATCATGGAATTCAGCAACTGAATATTGTGACTCAACAAAATGCAGAATCGTCGTTCGAATTATCCGTCAACTCAAAGAACATTTCCAAACAGGCAGAAAACCTAAAGAAATTGATTTCCTATTTCAAGATTGAAGACCTAAGCTAAACAACGAATTGACAATTAGACCATTTACTATTTGCACAAACTAAAGTGATTTAAATAGTAAATTGCAAATAACAAAATAGTAAATATCTCAATTTTAGACACTTCAAACTTTTTCAAATATTCAGCAGTTTCTGAATATCCAGCAAATTGGTATCAATGGTATGATTTAATTTCACCGCTTTATTGAACGGAACATGGACAATTTTTTCATTATCGAGTCCTATCATGATACTTTTCTGATCGTCGATTAGTGCATCGATAGCTGCCACACCCATTTTGGTAGCGTTTACCCGATCTTTTGCGGTTGGGCTTCCTCCGCGCTGAATATGTCCTAAGATAGACACACGAACATCCAGATCGGGATGGGATTTTCTTACCTCTTCCGCAAGTTTTATTGCACCTCCGGCTTCATCGCCTTCGGCAACCATCACAATTCCACTGGTTTCCTTGTTTTTGTATCCTTTATCCAGAAACTTCTTCAGATTATTGAAATCACCTTTAGCTTCAGGAATCAAAATAACCTCAGCCCCACAGGCAATTCCACTGGTAAGGGCCAAAAGACCAGCTTCACGGCCCATTACTTCAACAAAGAAAATCCGTCCATGTGAACGGGCTGTATCTTTAATTTTATCGACCGCTTCAACCACGGTGTTAAGTGCTGTATCGTAACCAATGGTATAATCTGTACCATACATGTCATTGTCAATAGTTCCAGGTATGCCAACGAATGAAATATCATATTCCTGCGACATAATCAGAGCTCCGGTAAATGATCCATCACCACCAATCACTACCACCGCATCAATATCTGCTTTTTTCAATTGCTGAAAAGCTTTTTCACGGCCCTCAGCAGTTCTGAATTCGGCACTCCGGGCGGTTTTTAGCATAGTTCCACCCAATTGCAGAATACCACTGACATCGGACGATTTCAAATTAATAAAATCACCTTCAATCATCCCCTGATATCCACGCCGGATGCCAACTACCTTTAACTTATGGGCCAGTGCGGCACGCGTTACCGCACGAATGGCGGCATTCATTCCAGGGGAATCACCACCTGAAGTAAAAACACCGATTTTTTGTAATTTTTTCCGTTTCAAAACTGGCTCTGTGCTATTATCTTTTATTGTCATGATTTTTTCGTTATTACGTTGAATAAATTCAAACTAAAGGTAATTGAAGTAATTGAAATAAAATGCCGGCAATTAGTATATCAGCCTAAGATTAATGAAGACTTAAATTAACCTGATCTTTTCAGCCACCTTTTCCATTAACCACGGAGGTGTTGATGTTGCACCACAAACACCTACTTTTTCGGCTCCTGAAAACCATTCAGGATTCACATCCTCAGGCGAGGATACAAAAAAACTACTGGAATTATGTTTTTTGCATACATCGAAAAGAACCTGGGCATTGGAGCTACGAAGACCTCCAACAAAAATGACGACATCGAAACGTTGGGCAAATTTTTCGAGATGAATTACCCGGTTCGAAACCTGCCGGCAAATGGTATCATGAGTTTCTACCCTTCCCGTTGTTGCCTGCTCCTGAATATGTTGAGTAAGTTTTTTAAATTCATCGACAGATTTGGTTGTTTGCGAGAATACGACCACCGGACGCGAAGGATCAACCTTTTCAAAATCTTCCGGGTTGTCAATAATGATTGTTTCAATGTTCGTTTGTCCGGCAAGTCCGGTAACTTCAGCATGTCCCTGATGTCCGAAGATGACCACCTGACCATTTTCTTTTTGCATGATTTCGGCAGCTTTTTTTACCCGTTGCTGAAGTTTAAGAACAACCGGACAAGTTGCATCAATTAAGGTAATGTTGTTTTTTTCTGCATATTCATAGGTCGAAGGCGGCTCTCCGTGGGCACGTATCAGAACTTTACAATCATGAAGCTTGAAAAACTCTTCGTGATCAATTTTTTGCAATCCCAGATTCTTCAGTCGGTTAACTTCCATTTCATTGTGAACAATGTGCCCGAGTGAATAGAGCATATCATCGGTATTCAGCATTTCTTCAGCCTTTCCAACGGCATTCACAACTCCGAAACAAAATCCTGATTTATGGTCAATTTCTACAATCACAATCTTATATTTTCTAATTTCATGTCCGTTGGCTAAAGCCAAACGGCAAAGGATATTCGCCTATTACTTGGAATTTGGAACTTTAAACTTTAAACTTTTTTCAACTTTTTCAATTATCCACTCCATTTGTTCTTCGCGAGTCAAATCACTGTTATCTAAAACCAATGCATCGTCCGCTTTTCGTAGCGGACTGGCTTTACGGGTTGAATCGATACGGTCACGTTCTTCCACATTTTTTAGAATTTCGGAATATGAAATATTTTCACCCTTGGCGATTAACTCATCAAACCGCCTTCTGGCACGGATTTCAGCAGAAGCGGTAACAAAGAACTTTAACTCGGCTTCAGGAAATACAACTGTGCCAATATCTCTGCCGTCCATCACAATTCCTTTGTTTTTGCCCAGTTCTTTTTGCAAACGAACCATCGCAGCACGCACTTCGGCGATGGTGGCTACCGGGCTCACATTTTGTGATACTGGTAATTGCCTGATTTCTTCTTCCACATTTTCACCATTCAGGAAAACATCACTCTTTTTTAATTCTTCATTGTACCGAAATTCAATTTTGATTTGAGAAAGTGCAGCAATCAACTCTTCACGATCGACTTCTCCATCAACTATCAGATTGTGACGCAGAGCAAAAAGGGTGACAGCACGGTACATAGCTCCGCTGTCAATAAAAATATATCCTAATTTGGCGGCTAAAGCTTTCGCAATAGTGCTTTTCCCGCACGAAGAATGGCCGTCGATGGCTATTATTATTTTTTGAGTTGTCATTTATCAAAGTTTGTGTCAAAGATAAAGTATTTCGAAACAACCTGACAACAATCACAAACCCGCAAACATTTTCTTCACTACTTTGTAATTCCCTCAAATCAAAAACAACCAATACGAACAGAAATAAATTCACTAAAATCATAAACGATGCTAAAATTTACCTTTAAAATCATGGCTTTGGCTGTTATTAGCCTGGCTTTCAGGGTGGGCGCCAACGCACAGGACGAAGCCCGGTTAATGCGTTTCCCTGATATTAATAATAACCTGATTGTCTTTGTGTATGCCGGCGACATCTGGACGGTTGACTCGAATGGCGGTGAAGCCCGCCGACTGACCTCCCATGCCGGACAAGAACTTTTTCCGAAAATTTCTCCTGACGGACAATGGATTGCTTTTTCGGGCGAATACTCCGGAAGCCGCCAGATTTTTGTGATGCCTTCCAACGGCGGAGCACCGAAACAATTGACTTTCTACAATTCGGTAGGTGTTATGCCTCCACGTGGCGGTTACGATCACGTGGTCCTCGATTGGACTTCCGACAGCAAAAACATTCTGATTCGGGCTAACCGCACACCTTTTGGAGACCGAAACGGCAAATATTTTCTGGTGAGCATTGATGGCGGACTTGAAAAACCACTTCCGATTGTAAATGGTGGATTTGCAGTTTTGTCGCCCGACAGCAAGAAGATTTGTTTCACTCCGGTTGATCGTGAATTCCGCACATGGAAACGCTACAAAGGTGGTCGTGCATCCGATTTATGGATTTACGATTTAGATAAAAACACTTCGGAACAAATAACCGATTTTACCGGAACCGACCAGATTCCAACCTGGTTTGGCGAAAATGTTTATTTTGCTTCCGACCGTGACCTGAAACTGAATATCTTCCAGTACAACACCGTTTCTAAAACCCTTAAACAACTTACGACCCATGCCGATTTCGATTGCATGTGGCCTTCAGGAGAGAATGGCCTGATGGTGTATGAAAATGGTGGTTACCTGTATAAGCTTAACCTTCAAACAGGCAAGGAAGAAAAAGTGAATGTCAGTATTCATTTTGATAACCCGAACATGGTGCCTTATTTTAAAAATGTGAAGGATTTTGTTCAGGCTTACGAAATTTCACCAACCGGAAAACGCGCGTTGATTTCAGCACGGGGAGATATCTTCTCAGTTCCGGCAGAAAACGGACCAACTTACAATTTAACTAATACGCAAGGTATTCGTGAAATTTATCCACGCTGGTCGCCCGATGGCAAATACATTTCCTATTTTTCAGATGCTACGGGCGAATACGAAATTTACCTGCTTGAAAACAAAAAAGGAGCCACTCCAAAACAACTTACAAGCGGGTCAACAGCATGGAAATACGATTCGGAATGGTCGCTAAACAGCAAAAATCTGCTTTATTTTGACCGGAGCATGCAACTAAAACTGGTCGATGTAGAAACAGCAAAAACAACCGTTGTGACTCATGCCGATCGTGACGAAATTCGCGGCTACTCATTTTCACCCGATTCGAAATGGGTTACTTACGAAAAAGAAGGCGCTAACGGACTCGGTGCAGTGTGGGTTTATAATCTCGAAAAAGCCGAAAACTATCAATTGACTGACGACCGGTTTAACGATGGCTCACCGGTTTTCTCAACCGATGGCAAATACATTTATTTTGTTTCTGACCGCGACTATAACCTGGCATTCTCCAGTTTCGAGTTTAACTACTTGTACAATAAATCGACCCGGATTTATGCCGTTGCACTAAAAGCTGATTCTCCAAAATTATTTGCTGACAAAAACGACACTGAACCGGTTAAGGAAACTGAAAAACCGAAAGAAGAACCTAAAACCGATAAAAAAGCCAAGGTTGAAGAAAAACCTGCCGCAAAAGAACCAGCTAAAGTTCAGATTGATCTGGATGGAATTAATTCCAGAATTACTGCTTTCCCGATGAATGCGGGAACCTATCGCAATTTGATTGCTATTGATGGCGGAATTCTTTATATCGGCGAAGGTTCGCTCCGGAAATTCACGATTGAAGATAAAAAGGATGAGGAAGTGATGGATAAAGTGGGCCAGGCAATAGTAAGTGCCGATGGCAAAATGATGATTTACCGTTCAGGTAAGGATTTTGGAATTACCAAACTTTCTGCCGGACAAAAATCAGGAGCCGGAAAACTGAATCTCGATGATATGGTGATGAAGATTGACCCAAAGAAAGAATGGGCTCAGATTTACACCGACGGCTGGCGCATTTTCCGTGATTATTTCTATGTAAGCAATATTCATGGCGTTGACTGGAAAGGCATCAAAGAGCGATATACTCCGCTGGTTCAGCATGTCAGTCACAGGGCCGATTTGGATTATATTCTGGGCGAGATCGTTTCGGAAACCAATACGGGTCATACGTATGTGGATTGGGGTGACTTCGAACGCGTCAAACGAGTGGATACCGGATTACTTGGAGCGGAACTGAAAGCTGATCAAACTTCCGGCAAGTACCAGATTGCTAAAATATATTCAGGCGAAAACTGGAATGAAGCCCGCCGCTCGCCATTGACAGAACAAGGCGTAGATGTAAGAGAAGGCGATTACCTGATTGCCATCAACGGAACGGAACTGACCCTGAGCATGAACCCGTATGAAATGCTGGAAAATACGGTTGGTAAAATGGTAGAAATTACCGTCAATGCAAAACCCGAAAGTGCCGGTGCCAAAACTTATAACATCAAACCAATTGCCAGCGAACTGGAATTATTGAACCTGAACTGGGTTTTGGAGCGCCGGGCCATGGTTGACAAACTATCAGGAGGAAAAATCGGATACATTTATGTGCCAAACACATCGACTGATGGCAACCGTGAACTTTATCGCGGAATGTACGAGTTTAACGAAAAAGAAGCGCTGATTATCGATGACCGGTACAATGGCGGAGGTTTTATTCCTGATGTAATGACCGGACTTCTGGAACGAAAAACTCTCAGTTATTGGCAACGAAATGGCTTATCGGCAATGAAAACTCCCGGTATAGCACACAATGGACCGAAGGTGATGTTAACAAACGGTTATTCATCTTCAGGAGGCGATGCGTTCCCCTATTATTTCAGAAAGAAAGGATTGGGGAAACTGATCGGAACCCGCACCTGGGGCGGATTGGTGGGTATATCGGGCAATGCCGGACTGGTTGACGGCGGAAGCATTGCAGTGCCCCAATTTGGCGTTTTCGACGAAAATGAACAGTGGATTGTTGAAGGTATCGGGGTTTCGCCCGACATTGAAGTGGTTGACCGTCCGGAACAACTGGCCAAAGGCATTGATCCCTGTATCGAAAAAGCGGTGGAAGTGCTGCTGAAAGAATTACAGGAAAACCCGGTTAAAAAGGTGAATGCCCCTACTCCACCTGATCGTTCAAAATGGCATGAACAAATGAAATAAAAACTTGATAAAAACTCTGCTCCCTGAATTCGTTGAAGGGAGCAGAGGCTGTCTCAAAAGTCATTCAAAACGTCATTGCGAAGGAGGAACTACTGAAGCAATCTACTGATTAACAGACTGCTTCCCTCCACGTACCTCGTGGTCGCAATGACGGTAACATCGATATTTAGCACATTTGAGACAATCTCTTTACATTCCCTTAAAAATTTCGATCAGGTATTTACCAATCTCCGACATACCCTGACTGATAAATGGTGATAAAATGGTAATGATACCAATCCATAAGGCAGGATTTGATTTTCCTTTTAATTCGTCCTTTTTCAACAAATTTTCTCTATAGGTCTGAAAATGGTTTAGATATTTTTCCTGAAACTCCTTCTTTTCTTCCAAATCAGCTTTATCAACTTCAAGAGACTTCAATTCTTCCAGTTTAGTATAGGTATGATTTAAATGATCGTAGTATTGAAACCGCGTGTCATGCTCCCGAGCTATTTTAAAATATTGGTACTGTAGGATTTCTATTTTTGAAACTTCATCTTCTGACTCTATTTGATCATATTTTACCCCGATCTCAATTCCCTTATCTGTTTCAATTAACTTATTATACTCATCAACAACTTGTCTTTCAAGACTTTCAATTTTTGAGACTAAATTGTCTGCAGTAGCAAGATTGATAGTTTCAACAATATCACTGAGCAGAAGTTTATTCCTCTCCAAAAAGTCGGATTTAAGACGTTTGGCCTTTTGAACTCCAACAAAATATGGCAGGATAAGAAATGCGAAAATAAATCCCAGTATTATAAAAACCATTTGTGGACTGACACTGAAGTTAACATTCCCCAACTGAATGATTTGGTCAGTATTTGACCAGTTAAAAGTCCAAATCAGCAAACTAAGGAATAAAGAATTTGCAATCATCCCTGAAAACTGATTAATAAAATACCTTGCGCGTGTATCTTCATCAATAAAACCGGAACTTAAAACTCCAATATAAATGGGAAGCGATAAAATATAAGCCCCAAGAACCAAGATCAAACTGAATTTCAAAATAACCATCCGGATTGCTTCTTCGGAAGACTGAGAGAAAAAATGAACGCCAACAACAACAGGAAAAGCAATGATCATAAGAACTATTAGCCCCTGGCTGACAAGAGTTAACCAGACATTTTTCATAGCAAAATTACCGCCTGCCCAGCCCCCGACTTCCTTATACGGTGTATTGGGACTTCCAATCAGGCTCCAGACAACGCTGGTTATCAACAGACCAATATTCGAAGCCAGAATACTAAAAGTTAAGAGAGAAAGATTTAGAAAGCGTCCGGTGATAAAAATAAATGCAAAGAAGAAAAAATACGGAATAACAATCATCAGTTCGTTTTCGATAAAAGTGTTATATTTTTTAGTCTTGGCTATAAAACGCTTGACCAACATCATGGAGGTCCATAAGTATAAACTATATACCGCCAGAAAAGCAACAAAAAGAAGTATTTTTCCCATAAAATTGTATTTGAAGAGTTTATATTCAGTTCAGACGTTTTTATTACGTTTTTACTGAACAAAAGTTTTTAATATAGTTTCTTCAAATTCGAATCAAAAAATTTCGTTCAGGGAATATCCTGTAAAACATTAAATTATTATTTAGGACTGAATGCAACAATTCAGGAAAAATTCATTTCATTTAAAATATTCTTTTACCTCATTCGTCTATCCCATTATAAGCTGAACAATTGGATTAAAAAACAAAACTGATCGGTTAACAGATCAGGTTTTCAGATCAGATTCAGTTGTCGTTCAAACCAAACAATATGAGTGGAATTGAGGTTTTAGAGCTGTTGCCCGACGATTTGCCGGTTACGCTGATAAAAACTAATGTGAAAGAAAAACTACATATATCTGAAGTCATCAATAGCTACGGTAGCCGGTTGGAGGGGTTTATCCGAAAGCGGGTGCGCACCATTGAAGATGCCGATGATATTTTGCAGGATGTTTATTATCAGCTTGCCAATGCCGACCGTTTGCTGAAACCCATCGACCAGATGGCTGCATGGCTCTTTACCGTTGCCCGCAACCGGATTACTGATCTTTATCGCAAAAAAAAGACCGAATCGATGCCGGAGATTTTCACAGAAACTGGCGATGAAGGCATTTTTACTGAATTGAGGAATTTGATGTTTGAAGATGGAAACACTCCCGAAGACGATTATTTACGGTCGCTGGTTTGGATCGAACTGGAAAAAGCGCTGGACGAACTTCCGGAAGAACAACGTCAGGTTTTTGAATTAACAGAATTGAAAGGCCTTTCATTCAAGGAAATTTCAAAACAAACAGGTGTTACGGTGAATACGCTCATTTCCAGAAAACGTTATGCAGTTTTGGTTTTGCGTGAACGGCTTCAGCTTATATATGACGAATTATTAAACTTTTAGGTGGACTTCAAAAAACGAAGAAGCTGGTGAGGAAAATTTAGTATTTAAGCTGACTCACCCCAGCCGATCGTCCCGATCGTCTTTCCCCTCTCTACTCGTAGAGAGGGGGGAGTCCGCCAGCGGACTTCGGGGTGAGTGAAAAAAGAGAATTAAAAAACATAAACTTGTAAATAACAGAAAATGAAATCAAAATTTAAAAAAAGGTGGTATTTGTTTGTACCCCTGATTATAGCAGCCTTTGTGGCTTTTGGGTTCTTCACGATGTATTTGTGGAACTGGCTGATGCCGCTCTTGTTCCATTTACCTGAAATCACTTTTTGGCAAACCATTGGCCTGATGATTCTTTCACGGCTCATTCTGGGAGGATTTGGGGGCCATCACCGAGGTGGCCATCGGCAAAGTTGCAGGCGGTACATGCACGAAAAATGGGAAAACATGACCCCGGAGGAACGCGAACAGTTTAAGGAACATATTCATATGCACCGTCCACCATGGGCAAATCGCTTCTGCAAAGAAGAGGATAAAGAAAAATAAGCCTGATTATCCTGAAAAATCAACACGGCGTCACGGTGACACAGCGGATATTTTATCAATCGTTTGATAATTATTACTATGCCGCTGTGCCGCCGTGTTTTATTAATTTGCCCGGAGTCAGACTGAGCTAAAATGCGAAAAGCGATTGGACAGTTGTCTTTCTGGTTTGTGGCATTTTTCTTCAAATTATTATAAACTTTTACACTCTTTTAGAGTTTCTTTGTAGATCGAATTTTCAAGCGCAATTCCAGAATGAGTAAGTCAAAACAGCCGGGTACCGGTAAAAAGGAATCCAAACCAAGCGTATTTAGCCTGCTGAAGCCATATCGGGGAATGGTTTCCTTTCTCGTGATATTTGCCTTGCTCAGTAATGGAGTTAATTTAGTGCTACCTAAAATTATATCACGGGCAATCGATTCTTTTACTGCTGGAAATTTTAATTTAAGAACAGTAGTTCTGGAGTTTTTGGTTGCCGCGTTTATTATCTTCTTTTTCACTTATTTACAAAGTATTGTACAAACACTCGCATCAGAGAAAGTTGCCCGCGATCTGCGAAGCCGTTTGTCCGACAAAATCTCACGGCAAAGTTATTCCTACATCCAGAAAACGAACCCATCGAAGCTTTTAACCAACCTTACCTCCGATATCGATTCCATCAAAATGTTTGTATCGATGGCTGTGGTTACCATTTTTTCGTCGGTTTTTATTATTATCGGAACCTGTGTGCTGTTGCTCATGATCAACTATAAACTGGCGATACCCATTATTACCATTATCCCGATTATTGGCGGCGCATTTTATTTGGTAATCCGGAAAGTAAAGGTTCTGTTTAAACGAAGCCGCGAAAATATAGATTGGTTGAATAAGGTCATTAACGAAAGCATCATGGGATCGGCAATCATCCGGGTCCTTAACTCGCAGCTATCCGAATACCATAAATTTCTGGAAGCCAACACCAATGCACGCGATCTGGGACTTTCCATCCTGCGGCTTTTTGCCACACTCATTCCAATAATAACCTATGTGGCCAATCTCGCTATGTTAACTATACTCATGCTTGGGGGTCATTTTGTGATTACAGGGGAAATGTCGCTGGGAGATTTCGCAGCATTCAACAGTTACCTGGCTTTGCTTATTTTTCCTATTATCATGATTGGATTCATGAGCAACATTATGGCACAGGCATCGGCATCCTATGGCCGGATCAATGAAGTGCTCGAAGTCCCTGAACCTTCTGAAACCGGCACCATCAAAGCCGCGCTTCATGGGAATATTGAACTCCGCAGCATTTCGCTGTCTTATGATGAGAAACCTGTGCTGAAAGATATTTCACTGGCAATAAAGGGCGGAACACAAGTGGCTATTATCGGTCCTACTGCTGCCGGAAAAAGCCAACTGCTCAACTTGCTGACCGATTTAATGAAACCTGATGCCGGAACCATTTTATTCGACGGAATAGAAATTGAAAACTACGACAAGGAATCGTTTCGCAGCCAGGTTGGATTTGTACTTCAGGACAGTGTTATTTTTAACATGAGTCTGCGCGAAAACATTGCGTTTAGCGACCAGGTAACTGACCAATCGCTCGAAAAAGCTATACAAACTTCTGAATTGAAAGATTTTGTCGATTCGTTGCCAGATAAACTGAACACCATTGTTTCTGAACGCGGAACAAGTCTTTCAGGAGGACAAAAACAACGGATTATGCTGGCACGGGCGCTTGCCTTAAATCCAAAAATTTTATTGCTCGACGATTTTACTTCACGGGTTGACCGCCAGACAGAGAAAAAAATTCTGAATAATCTGTCCGTCAATTATCCTGATTTGACCCTGGTTTCGATCACACAAAAGATAGCATCAGTCAAACATTTTGAGCAGATTATTCTCCTGATGGAAGGGGAAATAATTGCGCAGGGAACACACAACGAGTTAATGGAAACATGCATGGAATACGTTCAGATTTCCAATTCACAACGAAGCACCAGCCACTATGAACTATAACCTGAACGATATCACTGGTGCAAAGGAGCAAAAGAAATCGACTCTGACAGCGCTGAAAAAATTGCTGCAATTAATCAGGGAAGAAAAAAGAACGATCATTCTGGCTATGATGATCATTTTCGTCAATGCCTGGCTGAGTTTGATAGGACCTTACCTGATTGGTCACACCATCGACACCTACATTCAGAC